>JAESGJ010000327.1_pt1 | contig 38994 bp, 39 predicted proteins | sample 9266241 | NCBI WGS metagenome assembly JAESGJ01 (sample SAMN14514841, study PRJNA621669) | algae metagenome | isolation source: Brasilonema octagenarum HA4186-MV1 and co-occurring heterotrophs from wet... | place: USA: Manoa Valley, Hawaii | collected 2009-07-20
GATGACAGATGACGGCGAGGCCGACGGGGCCGCAGCCGACGACGATCGCGACGTCACCCTTGCCGATGTCGCTTCGCCGCACCGCGTGAAGGGCGACCGCCATCGGCTCGGTGAGCGCCGCGACGTCGGCGGCCAACCCGTTGGGGACGACGAAGCTCATCGCCGCCTCGACGAGCACCCGCTCGGCGTACCCGCCTGGCGCCAGCGGTGACAGCCCGGTCAGGTGCACGCCGCCGCTGGCCCGGACCAACGGGAACGAGACGACCAGCGCACCCTCCTTGAACTCCTTGGCGGTGCCGCGTCCGCGTTCGGCGACCTCGCCGCTGAACTCGTGACCCATCACGACGGGCGTGTCGTCGCGCATGAAGTCCTGGTAGCCAACGGCATTCATGACGTCGACGAGTTCACCCGCGTGGTGTCGGGCGTGCAGGTCCGAACCGCAGATCCCGCAGCGTCGCACGTCGAGGACGAGCTGCCCCTTCTGCGGCTGGGGATCGGCCAGATCGAGGACCTCGAGATTGCCGCCAAGGCAGCTGACGGCCTTCATCGGGCCGCCTCGACGGATGCGACGCGACGCAAGGCGTCGGGCACCAGATCCTTGAGGGAGGCATAGCCGTCGATGCCCATGATCAGGTCCGCCTCGGCGAGCAGCGAGCGCAGCACGTGGACCACGCCGTCGGTGCCACCGAGGGCCATGCCGTAGGCGTAGGGCCGTCCGATCCCGACCGCGGTGGCGCCGAGCGCCAGGGCCTTGACGATGTCGGCGCCGCTGCGGATGCCGGAGTCGAACAACACGGGCACCCCGTCTGCCGCCTCGACCACGCCGGGCAGACAGTCGATCGCAGGTAACCCGCCATTGGCTTGGCGGCCACCGTGATTCGAGCAGTAGATGCCGTCGACACCACCGTCGATGGCACGACGCGCGTCGTCGGGGTGCTGGATACCCTTGACCAGAATCGGGAGCGTGGTCAGCGACCGCAGCCACGGCAGGTCGTCCCACGACAGCGAATTGCCGAACACCGAGATCCACTTGAGGATCGCGCCCTGCATGTTGTCCTCGGGCGGCTGTGGGAGCGAGGCGCGGAAGACGGGGTCGCTGGTGTAGTTGGACAGGCAGTGCCCCCGCAGTTGCGGGAAGTTGGACGTCGACAGATCCCTCGGCCGCCAACCGGGAACCCAGGTGTCCAGGGTGACGACGATGCCCTTGAACCCGGCCGCCTCCGCTCGGGAGACGAGACTGGCCGCCAGGTCGCGGTCGGTGGGCGTGTACAGCTGGAAGAACCCGGGGGTATCGCCGAACTCGGCGGCGACCTGCTCGAGGGGGTCGGCGGTCAGCGTCGACACCACCATCGGCACGCCGGTGCGGGCGGCGGCTCGCGCGGCCGCGAGGTCGCCGTGTCCGTCCTGCGCGCACAGGCCGATCACGCCGATCGGCGCCATGAACACCGGTGACGGGAGCGTCAAACCGAAGAGGTCGACGGAGACGTCACGGTCCTTGGCGCCCACGAACATTCGCGGCATCAGCCCCCAGTGTTCGAAGGCCGTGACGTTGACGCGTTGCGTGCGCTCGTCTCCCGCGCCGCCCGCCACGTAGGACCACAGTGACGGGGACATCGCGGCCTGGGCCTTTGCCTCCAGTTCCGCGAACCCCATCGGAAGCGACGGCAGGATGCCGGACAAGCCTTGCAGATAGATCTCGAGCTGGTAGTCACCGAATGCCATGAGCTCAGGGTGCCAGCCCGGGGTCAGCTCGCGGAGCCGGACTCCGCTTTCGCCAGGTCGGCCTTCCACTGGCGGAAGGTTTCCTCGGTGCGTCCACGCCGCCAGTAGCCGGAGATCGACGCCCACTTCGCGTCGACGCCACGCTCCTTGCGGATGTAGGGCCGCAGGTTGTGCATGATGGCCTGCGCCTCGCCGTGCATGAAGACCTGCACCTGGCCGGGTAGCCAGTCGGCGTCCCGCACGGCGGCGATCAGGGGCGCACGGTCGCCTGCGTTGTCCTCGGACACCAGGTCAGCACGGCCGCCGCGGTGGATCCAGTGGATGTCGATACCCGCGGGTGCATCGAGCAGCAGTTCGTCGTCGGGACCGCTGACTTCGATGAACGCCTGACCGACGGCGTCCGGGTTCAGCGCTGCGAGCGCGGTGCTGATGGCGGGCAGTCCGGCCTCGTCGCCCGCGAACAGGTGCCAGTCCGCGAGGGGATCGGGCGAGTAGGCGCCGCTGGGGCCCATCAGGTAGGCCGGATCACCCGGCGCGGCGGAGGCCGCCCACGGGCCCGCCACTCCCTGCTCGCCGTGGACGACGAAGTCGATGGTGATCTCGCCGCGGTCCGGATCGGCGTGCCGCACGGTGTACGTGCGGACGACGGGCTGCAGTTCGGCGGGCAACTCCTTGAAGCTGTCCAACGTCAGCGGCGTCGGCAGTGCGGACACGTCCGTGCCGGGCCTGGGAAGCACGATCTTGACGTAGGAGTCGGTGAAGTCGCTGGGGGTGAACGTCGCGAAGCCACCGCCAAGCACCACGCGAATCATGTGCGGCGCCAATCGTTCGCTGTGCACCACCTCGAATGTGTGGATCGGACGCCCTGCCACAGTCACCTCTTCACGATCGTCGGTTAGCCTCACCAACTATACGAGCGGATCCGGGCAGGTGGCGTCCTACCGTGCGAGCACGCTGGCGGTGTACTTGGGCTGCCAGTCCGAGGTCAACAGCGCACCGAAGTTGTCCTCCCGGTTGTCGCGCTGCGCGCTGTCGATGTCGCGGATGCTGTAGATGAAGGCGGGTCCGCCCCAGCCCGAGGCGGCCACGCCGGCGAGCACGTCGAGGATCTGCTTGGCCTGCTCCTGTTGGCTGACGCCCTCGGCGCTCGGATCGGACGTCGGGGCGCCGAACTCCGTCATCCAGACCTTCTTGTCGCCGTCGCCGTTGAGGGTCATCACGTCGTGTGCGTGCGCGAGGTCGGACCACGCATTGTCGGGATCCGCCTCCAGGCCGCCGGGAAAGACGTACGGGTGCATGGCGACTGCGTCGAAGGAGCCCTTGGCGCCGTTGAGGTACATGTCGTTGAGGAAGTTGGCGGGCCCGTCCACGCCCACTGCGGGGCTGAGGCCCGCCGACACGACGGTGCTGTTCGGCTGGACCGCCTTGATCGCCGGGTACGCAGCCTTCAGCAAGCCGACGTAGACGGCGGCCCGGCGGTCGGCGAAGCCGAGGAAGCGCGGCAGGTTGGGTTCGTTCCAGATCTCCCAGTCGGTGACCCGGTCCCGGTAGCGCTTGACGACGGTCGCGGCGAACGTCGCGTAGTCCGCGGGGTCGATCGGTGGGGCGTAGAGCGCCGCATCGGGCGCCTTGGCCCATTCGGGGGTGTTGGTGATGAGGCCGAGCACCCGCATGCCACGCGCCCTCGCGCCGTCGATCCAGCGGTCGACGTAGTCCCAGTCGAACTGACCGCGCACCTTCTCGATGGCGTGCCAGTCGATGTGCACGCGCATCCAGCGGGCGTTGGTCTGGGCGGCCGCGTCCAGCTCGCGGTTGGCGTCGTCCGCGCTCATCCAGATCTGGGGGGCACCGACGCTGAAGCCGTAGCCGTCGGCGGGTACCACCGGTTCGGCCTGAGCGATCCGACAGCCCGTCGTCACGGTGGCGAAGACGAGGATGGCGGACAGCCAACGGCCCCATTTCCCGACGCCGCCCATGGAGCCAACCTACCGGAGCTTGATCTTCCACCTCCCGTCGTGGCGAACCACCAGACCAGCAAGTTCCAAGGTTGCGAGTGGTCCGAACAGGTCGATCGGTCGAAGACCCGCGGCGACGGCTATCTGGTCGACCGTTCTGGCGCCCCGCTTGGGCAACGCGTCGTAGGCCCGCAACTCGACGTCGGTCAGTCCGTCCAGCGGTGAGCTGGGCCTGGCCTGTTCCGGCGCCAGCTCACCCATCCGCCCGACTTCCTCGACGACCTCCTCCACGCGCGTCACCAGATGGGCTCCGTTCCTGATCAGCACGTGACACCCGGAGGACGCCGACGAGGTGACCGGCCCCGGATACGCGCACACCTGACGGCCCAGTGCCTCGGCCCACGAGGCCGTATTGGCGGCGCCACTGCGCAACCCGGCCTCGACCACGACCGTGGCACCCGACAGCGCGGCGACCAACCGGTTGCGGGTCAGGAAGCGGTGACGGGCCGGCCGAATCCCCGGCGGATACTCAGTGACCAGCAGGCCCTGCTCGCCGATGCGCCGCAGCATCCCCGCGTGGGCGGACGGATACGGCACGTCGATTCCCCCCGCGAGCACCGCAACCGTCAGACCGTCGCTGGCCAGTGTCGAGCGATGCGCCACCCCGTCGATGCCGAAGGCACCACCCGACACCACCGCCACCTCGCGCTCGGCCAGACCAGCGGCGAGATCGGCCGCCTGATGCTCGCCGTACGCGGTGCTCGCCCGCGTCCCCACGATCGAGCAGGCCCGGACGGTGACGTCGGCGAGCGCCTCCTCCCCGATCACCCACAGCACCAGCGGGGCGTGACCTTCGGCCCGCGTGCGCATTCGCTCGCCGGTGAACGACGCGAAGGCGAGCAACGGCCAGTCGGGATCGTCAGGGGTGAGCAGGCGCCCACCCAGTCGGTCCAGCACCTCCAGATCGCTTGCCGCACAATCAACGTCGCGTCGCGCCTCCGTCACCCGCAGGAGGTCGGGGTCGTCCGTCAGGTCACCCCGCTTGATGCGGGCGGCCGCCTCGATCGGTCCGACGGCGGTGACGAAGTCCGCGAGGGTCCGGGACGGCGGTTCGACGACCCGCGAGAGATACGCCCACGCCAGGCGCTCGGCGGTCATCGTGCACCCCCGGCCTGACGAAAGCTCAGCGCGGTGTTCACGTCGTCCGACTCCGGCATGGTGCGGCCGGCCAAATCAGCCAGTGTCCACGCCACTCTCAGAGTTCGGTCGACGCCGCGGATGCTGAGCTCTCCGCGGTCCAGGGCCGTCCGCAGGGGTGTCATGACCGTGCGATCGGGACGATATCTCCTGCGCAGCAACGGCCCACCGACTTCGGCGTTGGTCCGCACCCCGTGCGGCGCCCACCGCGCGGCAGCCGCGTCACGCGCCGCGGCCACCCGCGCGCGGACGGCGGCGGTGGACTCGCCGTCGGTGGCGGTGATCGCTCCGGAATTGACGGGGTGCAGCTCCACCTGGAGGTCGACGCGGTCCATCAGGGGGCCCGACAGCTTTCCGAGATACCTCCGCTTGGCAGCCGCGGCGCAGATGCAGTCACTCGGCTTGGCGGGCGCACAGGGGCAGGGATTCGCGGCCATGACGAGTTGGAACCGCGCCGGATAGTGCACGACGCCGTCGCGGCGGGCCAGCCGAATCTCACCGTCCTCCAACGGCGTTCGCATCGCTTCGAGCACGCTGCTGCCGATCTCCGCGCATTCGTCGAGGAACAGCACCCCGCGGTGTGCGCGGCTGACCGCGCCCGGCCGTGCCATTCCCGAGCCGCCGCCCACCAACGCGGCGACGGTCGAGGTGTGATGCGGCGCGACGAACACCGGCCTGGTGATGAGCGGGGTGTCGCCGGACAGCAGGCCCGCGACCGAGTGAATCGCCGTCACCTCGAGCGCCTCGTCCCTCGTCAAGGGCGGCAACAGACCCGGAAGCCGCTGCGCCAGCATGGTCTTCCCGACACCTGGCGGCCCCGTGAGCAGCAGATGGTGGGCGCCTGCCGCCGCGACCTCGACGGCGAACCTGGCGTGGCTCTGGCCGACGACGTCTGCGAGATCGGCGATCGGCTCGTCGCCCAACGAAGCCTCGGGCACCTCGTCGTCGAGGGCACCCTTGCCCTCCATCCACGTCTTGAGCTGACTCAGAGTCCTCGTGCCCCACACCTGGATGCCGTCGACGAGGCGGCCCTCGGTGAGGTTGTCGATCGGCACCACGACCGACGCCCAGCCCTCGCGCTTGGCGGCCAGCACCGCGGGCAGCACGCCCTTCACCGGTCGCACCCGCCCGTCGAGCGCCAACTCGCCGAGCAAGACCGTCTTCTCCAGCCGCGGCCACTCCTTCTTCAGCTCCGCAGACATCACGGCCAGTGCCAGGGCGATGTCGTACACCGATCCCATCTTCGGCAGAGTGGCCGGCGACAGCGCCAGCGTCAGCCGGGTCTTCGGCCACTCGTCGCCGCAATTGGTGATGGCCGCCCGGACGCGGTCGCGCGCCTCCTGAAGCGCGGCATCCGGCAGCCCGACCAGATGGACGCCGGGCAGTCCGCCCGTGATGAAGGCCTCGATCTCGACGATCGCGCCCTGCACCCCCGACACCGCCACCGAATACGCCCTCCCGAGCGGCATCACCCCACCCCCACGACATGGGTGATCTCCGGAGTCGGACCCCGTCCGATGCGCACGCCGACGACGTCGATGCGCACCTGCGCCCAATGGCCGTCGGCCGCGGCCAACCATGCGCCCGCCAGTCGGCGCAACCGTCGTACCTTCTGCGGGGTGACCGCCTCCTCCACCCCGCCGAAGCGATCGCTGGTACGCGTCTTCACCTCGACGAACACCACGGTCCCCGCGGCGTCGTCGGCGGCGACCACGTCCAGTTCGCCGTAGCGACAACGCCAGTTGCGCTCCAGCACCCGCAGGCCCGCCGACGTCAGATGCTCGACCGCCAATTGCTCACCCAACGCACCGATCTGGGCGCGACTCCACGTTTCCGTCATGGCTCCACCATGCGGCAGGACCACGACGGAATCGCCGCCGCGTCAGCGCGTCATCCACAGACGCGAGTTCATCCACAGGGAGCGCACCGCACCCGGGGACGCCCTACGACGCGAGCCGCAGCGTCCTGATCGTCAGCAACGCCTCGACGAGCGCCACCTTCTCGCGGTCGGTCAGGCCGCCCGGCAGTTCGCGCACGTAGAAGGCCCCCGTAACGGCGATGAAGGCCAGCGCATCGACGGCAATGTCGTTGACCGACACCAGCACGTCGCCGGATGCATCGATCAGCTCCGCGGCAGATCCGGACCGCGCGATCGAGAGCTCACCGGCCTCATCGTTGAAGACCCGTTGACCGACAACGACATTGCGCGGGTCCAGCCACACCTCGGGAAGCAACTCCCCGAACAGCTCCTCGTACCTGGTGCAGAACTCGGGGAAGCTCAGCTCACGGCGATGGCCGTGTGGGTCGGCCCCAGCCTTCGGGGCATTCTTCGGCGCGTGGCCGATGAAGTGCCCGAAGTACCGCTGGCAGAAGTCGGCGTACTGGCTGGTGTAGAGGATGAAGGCGTGCCATGCCTCGTCAACGCGGGCCGAGCACATGCCGACCACGACGTCGTCGCAGACCTCCGACATGACGAGATACCTCTTGACCTCGGTGAACAACTCCTCGGCCTCGGGCACGGACGCGACGATCCTGTCGTTCACCAGCCGTTCGATGACGTAGGGCGCCTCGAACGCCAAGGCCTCGACGAGAAGAGGCGACAGCGCGACGTCGACGGACGGCTGTCCGACGAGCGTCACCGAAGGACCTCCGCCTCGAAGAGACCCGACAGTTCGAGCGCGTCGCCGATGGCGTGGCGCTCCTCGGCCGTCAGTCGACCTGGCAGCTCGTCGACCGTCAAAGACGGTACCCCACAGCAGTATTCGAGCGCCTCGCGCGCTACCGTCGACATCATCACTTCCTCGACCCAACCGTGCGACGTCTCGACGCCGAGCGCCACCCGACCATCGAGAGAGCGGCAGCCGAAGGACAGTCCGCGGCCGGTGCGCACCAGTGTCCGCACCCGGGTGACGGGACTCCGCGGGATCCGATCGAGCGCGTCGACGAACTGCCGGGTCGACGGCGAACCGATCCTGGCGCAGCGGACGAGGAGCGCGTCGGCGGCCGTCACGGCGGTGCCCGCGAGCAACTCGGCGATCTGCTGGATCATCTGATGGCGGTGGCGCGCATCCAGCACCTGCGAGTACGGGTCGTCGCGGCCGTACCGCCGCCGGACGCGAAGGTCGTTCAACATCGGCAGGCACGCCTCGTCGAAGTCGGCGACGGGCTCGCCGTCGCGCGGGCTGTACAGGTGCAGCGACACCGACCACCGGTCGGTGGGATTCCTCGGATCGTGGATGCACGGTTCGTAGATGAAGCCCGCCCGTCCGGCAGGTGCCTCGAACAGGTTCTTGGGGATGAGCGTTCGCCGTCGGTAGGAGCCCTCGCGGTCGTAGGTCTGAACCTCGAGTTCGTTGCGGCAGACGGCGGTGATCGTCCATGCGGTGTGCTCGTGGGCGCCCGCCCGGCTGCCCGGACCCCAGTACCCGAACGACAGGCCGATGCCATGCGCGGGCACCGTGAAGAAGGGCACCAGACCCTGACGGGGGACGCGCCGCTCGACCAGATCGAGTTCCCGTGCCATGGAGTCGACCAGGAACTCGTCGTCCCGGACGGCGTCGGTCACCGCCTCTCTGGCCGCGAGCACCGAATTCCGTTCGGGGTGTTCGCGTTCCCCCGCCAAGGGAAACTCGAGTTCCTCGAAACGGGTGCACAGGTCGTCGAGTAACACGTCAGCTCACTGTTCATGCGAGGTACAGATGCTGCAGCTCGAGTGGCAGTTGGTGGACTGGCACGGATTGCACACCTCCGGTGGCACGTAGACGGGCGGGACGCCGTGGCGCATCGCGGGTCGCAGCTGGATGTTCAGCCGGTCACCGGCGTGGTCGGGCGCCAGTATCGGCCCCGCCCCGAAGTAGCGCGTGAGTCGCTGAGCCTTCGCCATCACCGTGCGGGTGTGGCGGTACGTCACGTCGGCGGTGCGGCTGACCCACACGACGACGCCGCCCATGGGCATCGTGTTCGTCGGCGCCTCCCGCGTCGCCAGCACGTCGCTCTTGAGAATGTCGATGCTCATGGCCATGTCATCGAGTCCGGGGTGGAGCCGGAGTACCTCGTCGCTCGGAGCGACGCCGACGTACCCAGCCAGCGCCACGACGTCGGCGGGATCGAATCCCTTCGAACGGATCAGGGCGAGTTCAGCCTGCTGATCCGGAAACTCCTCTGCCCCCTTGGTTTTGCGCTCCGCCACGTCCATCTCCCCTCGGCCTCGGCTGGCGCACCCGGCGAATCGACGGGCGCGTAAGCGACAGCATGCCCGACGCACGCGCGGCGCGTCGGCAGATGGCGAGACTTCGTTTCAGAACGTGAACAGGATCTTGCCCTCCCGGCCACCGCCCCCGGCGACGTCGAACGCCGCGGGCACGACGTCCCCTCTCCGATGGTGAACTTCTGTACTTTTCAATCAATAACATGGGCACACGACCATTGGGACGGTCGCGCTCCCGTCAGCGCGTGGTGGGCAGCAGGCCGATGAACTGTTCGGCTGCGGCCTGCATCCGCGCCGGGGTGTAGCCGGACTTCCGAAGCGCCTCGGAGCCCCTCAGAAAGGTGAGCACCAGGAGCGCCAGCTGGTCGGGATCGGCGCCCGGATCGACGTCACCGTCGCGCTGCGCCTCGGCGATGGTGTCCCGCAAGAGCGTCTGGTACCTCTGCATCGAGGCCCTGACCCGCCGCGCCACCTCCTTGTCGGTGGAGCCCAGTTCCGCGGCACTCTTGGCCATCAGGCAGCCACGCTTGGCATCGGTGGCGGTGGTCTTGGCCATCTTTCTGAGGTGACCGAGCAGGCGGTCCAGCGCCGGGACGCCCACGGCCCCCAGGTCGTTCGCGACGGCCCCCATGGTGACGCTGCAGTAGTCCTCGAGCGCCCGCAGGTACAGCGCATGCTTGTCCCCGAACGCACCGTAGAGACTGCCGCGACCGAGACCGGTTGCCTCGGTCAGATCGTCGAGCGACGTACCCGCGTATCCCGCGGACCAGAACTGATCACGCGCCGCCGCGACGACGTCCGCTTCCTCGAATTTCCGTGGGCGAGCCATGTTGAGAGCATACCTATTTTGAACCGAACATTCCAGAACTTTGGATCGATCGCGCGCCGGGGCTCCGAGATCGCCGTGCAAGGATGGCCCCATGACCGGCCGACCACTCCTGACGGGCCTGGCGCTCGTCCTCGGCGCCACCGTCGCTGTGCTCGCCGCCGGGTGCGGCTCCGACACCATCGTCAACACCGACGACGCCAGGCCCACCACCGCGACCAGCACGTCTGCCCCACCACCACTGCCGAATCCGGCGACCAACGACGCGTTGGCCAACGCGTTCGACTACGCCGCGCCCCAGGCCGACGGCCAGACCGCCTACTACTTCACCACCCCCAGCAAGCGCTGGGTGTGCGCAGTCATCCCCAGGGACTCCGCGGGCTGCCAGTCCGCCACCGGCTCCGCCATTCCGATCAAGGGCGCACCCGACACCGTCACCGGCCAGGACGGCACCGACGGCATCCCGAACGCCATTCGGGTGGGCCGCGACGCCGACCCGCAGTTCGCGACACTCGACGCCCCCGGCTATTCGCTGGTGCCAGGACCGGCAGTGGTGCTGCCGTTCGGCAAGGTGTTGACCGTCTCCGGCTTCCGCTGCAACGTCCAGGAGACGACGGGCATCTCCTGCGCCAGCGAGCTGACGGGCAAGGGCTTCACGTTCAGCGCCGACGGGTATTCGTTCCAATACACCGACCTGCCCACGTAGCCGCTACGGCCGGGCGAACACCGGCGGATTGAGCCGGGCGAAACCCTCTTGCCGGACGTACGGGAAGTAGGGGTACGGCGCTTCGCGGTGACTCGCCGCATCGAGGCGGGCGATCTGCTCCGAGGTGAGCGTCCATCCGACGGCACCGAGATTCTCTTTCAGCTGCGCCGCATTTCGCGCACCAACGATCACCGACGCCACGGTGGGCCGCCGCAGCAACCAGTTCAGCGCGACCTGCGGAACCGAGCGGCCCGTCTCCCCGGCGATCTCGTCGAGCGTGTCGACGACGTCGAACAGCAGTGCGTCGTCGACGGGTGGGCCCGCGGCAGCGGTCGCGTGCAGGCGGCTCAGGTCGGGCAGCGGGGCGCCCCGCCGGATCCGGCCCGTCAGCCGTCCCCATCCCAGCGGGCTCCAGACCAGCGCGCCCACCCCCTGGTCCAGCCCCAGCGGCATCAGCTCCCACTCGTAGTCGCGCCCGACCAGCGAGTAGTACACCTGGTGGGCGACGTACCGGGGCCCACCGGCCGACAGCGACTTCATCAGCTGCCAGCCCGAGAAGTTGGACACCCCGACGTAGCGGACCTTGCCGTGGGCGACGAGCACGCCGAGCGTGTCGAGCACCTCCTCGACCGGCACGTGCGCGTCGAAGGCGTGTAGCTGAAACAGGTCGATGCGGTCGGTGCCCAGACGCCGCAACGCGTTCTCCACGGCCTCGATCAGTCGCGAACGCGACGTGCCCGCGTCGCTCGGACCCTCGCCGAGCGGCAGGCCCGCCTTCGTCGAGATGAGGACGTGGTCGCGCCTGCCCTTGACCGCCGCCCCCAGCACTTCCTCGGAGGCGCCGTCGGAGTAGACGTCGGCTGTGTCGAACAGGGTGATGCCAGCGTCGAGGCAGATGTCGACCATGCGGCGCGCCTCGTCGACGTCGGTGTCGCCCCATGCCCCGAAGAAGTCTCCGGAACCGCCGAACGTCGCTGCGCCGAAACTCAATTCGGATACGACCAGACCCGAACGGCCTACCTGTCGATATTCCATGCCCTCCCCCTAACGAGACTATGTTCCCGATAGGGACGTTAACACACGCCGACCGTTAACGATACTGAAGTCCCGTTATGATGAGCTGGTGGCATCAACGACCAGACCGGGTGGCCGCACCGCCGTCGTACGGGACGCGGTGCTCCGCGCGACCGCCGACGTGCTGGTCGAGTCGGGCCTCGAGGGCATCGAGCTCACGACCGTCGCGCAGCGGGCGGGCGTCGGCAAGTCGACCGTCTACCGGCGGTGGGGCTCGCTGCCCGCCCTCGTCGCCGACCTCTTGGTCGACATGGCCGAGACGTCGTCGCAACGCCCGGCCACGGGCGCACTCTCCAGCGACCTGTTGTCGGCAGCCAGGCTGATCAGGCGCACCCTGAACGACGCGCGGCAGGGGCCGCTGTTCAAGGCGATCATCGCGGCCGCGACGTGCGACCCGCTGACCGCACGCGCGCTCGCCGGGTTCTACCGCGCGCGCATCGCCGAGGTTGCGCCCGTGGTAACCGAGGCGATCGAGCGGGGCGAGGCACCGGCCGGAACCGACGCCGCCGAGGTCATCCGCCAGTTGTCGGCGCCGCTGTACTACCGGTTCCTCACCGACACGCGTACGCTGACGACGGCCGACGCCGAGCGTGCGGTGGCAGTGACGTTGGCCGCGGTCCGAGCCGGCGTCTTCGTCGCGGGGTCGTAGCCGCTACTGCAGTTCGTCGAACAGCGTCGCCAACTGGCTCGGCGAGATCGCGACGCCACACTGGTTGCGCAGGTCCTTCAGTGGCTGCGCGATCCGTTGAAGGTCGAGGAACTCGTTGGGGTGGCTGAAGAAGTACCCGCGCACGGAGTTCCTCGCATCGTCCGGCGACTGCGACGCGGCCGCCGTGAGCACGTCGTTGGCGCCGGGGTGCGCGTCGAGGTAGGTCCCCGCCTCCGCCAGCACCCCGCTGGAGACCGAGGCGAACCCGCTCGCACTGCACGGCGCGGCACTGGCCGAGGGGAGAACACCCGCACCGGCGACGGCGGCCCCCACTGCGCAGGCGCCGACGGTGCCGACGATTCCGCGGCGCAGGTTGGTGGCAAGTCGATTCATGGCGGTCATCCTTCTGTGCGGGCGCTGTCCGTTTCTCAGCCAACGTACAGACCCCATTACCCATCGGCCGGTCAACTGACACAAGTTCTTTCGGGACGCGGCTTACCCGACCGCGCTGACCCAGCTGCTCACCGGGGCGTGCAGGCGCACTCGGCCACACCGGTCAGCCATGCGCCGGCTGCTCCCGATCAGCGATGAGGCCCTCCTGGGCCAGGGTCGCCACGATGTGTCCGTCGGCCCCCACCAGGCTGCCGGTGATGATCCCGCGGCCCCGCGCGGCGGCAGGTGACCTGGTCTCCAACAGGTTCCAGCGATCGGCCCGCACCGACTGGTGGAACCAGATCGACGAGTCCGTGGTGCCGCTGCGGTGCGTGCGCGCCGCCATCGAGTGGCCGTGCACCTGCAATGCGGGATCGATCATGTACACGTCGCACACGTAGGCCGCGATGACGTCGTGCAGCAGCGGGTCCTCGGGCACCGGCACCTCGACGCGCCACCAGAGGCGGCGCACGAACTCCCCGGTGGATCGGTCGTCGGCGACGCGAATGTCGATCTCGTCCAAGGGCATCGACGGCGCGGGGCCCGCGGGACCGGTCCGCGGGAGGGCCTCGGGATCCTGCGGCAACGCGTCGTGCCTCCCGTGCTCGGGACCGACGAGCGGCACCGAGAACGAGACGGTGGCGACGGTCATCAGGCGGCTGCCCTGGAACGACTCCACCCGGCGCGCCGACGCCGTCCGGCCGTCGAACACCCGCTGCACCGAGTAGTCGACGTCCTCGCCCGCCTCGCCGCCCCGCAGGAACTGCAGGTGCATGCTGGTTGGCCGCTTGGCCGATTCCACGGTGTGACCCGCGGCCGCCAGGCTCTGGGCCATGAACTGGCCGCCGAAGGAACGCTTTCCCTCGGGACCGCTGGCCGGGCCGATCCATGTGTCCGCGGCGGTGCCGGGCCGGAGGTTCAGCAGGTCGAGCAGGGCGCTCACGCGACCGTGCCCGCCCCGGTCAGGCGGTCGATCTCGGCGTCGGACAGGCCCAGCCTGTCGCGCAGCACGTCGGCGGTGTGGTCGCCGAGCGCGGGTGACGCTACCGCAGAACGGTATTCGCCGTTGACCGCCACCGGCAACCCGGGCGCCAGATACGTGCCGATACGCGGTTGATCGAGCGAGGTGAAGAGCGGGTTGTCGGTGACCTTCGGACCTGCCGCGGCGTCGGCGAAGCTCTGGTAGCGCTCCCACAGGATCGACGTCGGCGACAGCGCCGCGGCGATCTCCTCGGCGGTGCGGTCGGTGAACCACACGGTGAAGAGTCCCGTCAGCGCGTCGCGGTGGCGGTAGCGCTGGCCCTCGTCGGTGAGATCTGCGCCGAGCGCATCGCCAAGCGCCGCAACGGCCTTCGTGGTTCCCGTCACCTCGGCGAGATCACGGAAGTGTCTGCCCGTCAGCGCGACGATCATGAACGACACCCCGTCCCCGCTGACGAACGCCTGCCCGTACTGACCGAAGATCGAGTTGCCGATCCGCTCGCGGCCCACGCCGTTGATCATCACCTCGGTCAGGAAGCTGAGGTTGCCTGCCGTCGCGAGCGCGACGTTCTCCAGCGGAATCCCGATGCGCTGCCCCTCGCCGGTGGCGTCGCGGTGCCGCAGCGCCGCCGTCACGGCGAGCGCGACGTACAGCCCGCACGTGACGTCCCAGGCGGGCAGCACGTGGTTCACCGGGTCGGCGACCGCAGTGGGTCCGGTGACCATCGGAAACCCGATGCCCGCGTTGACGGTGTAGTCGACGCCCGTGCCGCCGTCGGCGCGGCCAGACACCTCGACGTGGATCAGGTCGGGCCGCGACGCGACCAGCGTTTCATACGAATGCCATTGTCTACCGGCCACATTGGTGATCAACACGCCACTGTCCGCGATCAGCCGCGTGATCAGCTGCTGGCCTTGCACCGAGCGCACGTCGATCGCGGCCGACAGCTTGCCCTTGTTGAGCCCTGCCCAGTAGATGCTCTCGCCGTCGGCGGTGACCGGCCAGCGGCGGTAGTCGGCCGCGCCGCCGACGGGGTCGACGCGGATCACCTCGGCTCCCAACTGGGCGAGGGTCATCCCGGCCAGCGGCACGGCGACGAAACTGGAGATCTCGATGATCCGCACGCCTGCCAGCGGCAGGACGGGGTTGGCCGCGTCCGTCACGGTCAGATGAGCTCGACGGCGTCGGCGATGGAGTCGAGCACCCGGCTGGGCCGGAATGGGTACTTCTCGATGTCGGCGACGGCCGTCGAACCGGTGAGCACCAGGATCGTCTCGAGCCCTGCCTCGATGCCCGCCACCACGTCGGTGTCCATTCTGTCCCCCACCATGAATGTGTTCTCCGAGTGCGCCTCGATGCGGTTGAGCGCGCTGCGGAACATCATCGGGTTCGGTTTGCCGACGAAGTAGGGCTCGCGACCGGTGGCCTTGGTGATCAGGGCCGCCACGGATCCGGTGGCCGGCGTGGGTCCCTCGGCCGACGGGCCGGTGACGTCTGGGTTGGTCGCGATGAAGCGGGCGCCCCCGCCGATCAGCCTGATGGCCTTGGTGATGGCCTCGAACGAGTAGGTGCGCGTCTCACCGAGGACGACGAAGTCGGGCCCGGTGTCGGTCAGCGTGTAGCCCACCTCGTGCAACGCCGTGGTCAGGCCCGCCTCGCCGATGACGTAGGCCGACCCGCCGGGCAGCTGATCGTGCAGGAACGCGGCGGTGGCCAGCGCCGAGGTCCAGATCGACGCCTCGGGCACCTCGAGCCCCGAGCGCAGCAGCCGGGCCGCGAGGTCACGCGGTGTGAAGATCGAGTTGTTGGTCAGCACCAGGAAGGGGCGTTCCTTGTCGGTGAGCCGCTGCAGAAAGTCGGCGGCACCGGGAAGGGCGCGTTCCTCGTGGACGAGCACGCCGTCCATGTCGGTGAGCCAGCACTGCGGGGAAGATCGCACGGGTTCAGCGTACGACGACGGAACTCGGCGTCCGCGGCGCACCGAGTGCGGCTCGGTGCGACGGCGGCGTCCGGCCGTCGGCGTCGGTGATCCCGTAGCGGGCGGCGAGTTCGGCGCCGATCAGCGTCTGGCCGCTGAGCTCGGCGAGCGCCGGGTCACGGAAGAGCGCGTCGATCAGATGGCCGGTGAACTCGGGCGTCTCGGCGTGCTGCGCGGTCTTCGCCAACGCCTCGGGGTGGCCGTCGAAGGCGCGGACGAATTTCTCGGTCAGCAGGATCCCCATCCAGATCGACACCGTCGACACCCCGGTGCCCGCGAAGTCGACGGCCATGTCGGCGGCCAGCTTGTCGACCCCGGCCTTCTGAGCCCCGTAGGCGGGTCCGTGCATGTAGCAGACCGAGCCCGGCGACGACGTGAACGCGACGAGTCCCCGGCCGGCCGCCACCAGCAGCGGCGCAGCATGCCAGGACGCCACGTACGCCGAGCGCAGGCCGACGTCGAGCACGTCGGCGAGCTCGAGTGGCTTCTCCCAGAACGGTTTTGGGTTCGTCAGGTCCTCGAGGACGGCGGCCGCGTTGTTGACGAGCAGGTCCAGCGTGCCGCACTCGTCGGCGACCCGTTCGAACAGCGTGGCCACCTGGGCGTCGTCGCGGTGGTCGAGTGGCACGCCGATGCCCGCCGACCCGACGTCGGTCGCGGTCCGGCCGGTGAGGTAGACCCGCCACCCCGACGCGAGCAGTGCGGCGGCGATACCGCGTCCCGCCCCCCGGCTGGCGCCGGTGACGACCGCAACGGGCTGTACGGGCATCTCAGTCGGGCAGCCGCAGCTCGGGCTTCTCGACTTCTTCGATGTTGACGTCCTTGAAGGTGATGACCCTGACCTGCTTGACGAAGCGGGCGGGCCGGTACATGTCCCATACCCAGGCGTCGGCCAACCGCAGCTCGAAGTAGACCTCGCCGTCGGCGTTGCGCGGGACCAGCTCGACGCTGTTGGCGAGGTAGAACCGGCGCTCGGTCTCCACGACGTAGCTGAACTGCCCCACGATGTCCTTGTATTCGCGGTACAGCGAGAGCTCCATCTCGGTTTCGTACTTCTCGAGATCTTCGGCACTCATTGGCTCAGCGGTCCTTCGGTAGTTGTGCGGTACATCTTCCCTCAGCCCAGTTCGGCATGCTGCTCGGGTTCCCCACTGGCCACCCGTCGAACATTGATGAACGAATAGCGGTGTTCGCTGCAGGGGCCCAGCCGGGCCAGCGCCGCGGTGTGGAACGCCGTGCTGTAGCCCTTGTGCTCGGCGAAGCCGTAGCCGGGATGTTGCGACTCCATCTGCACCATCAGCCGGTCGCGGCTCACCTTGGCGAGCACGCTGGCCGCGGCGATGCACGCCGCGGCGGCGTCGCCCCCGACCACCGGCAGCGAGGGCACCGGCAGACCCGGCACCCGGAACCCGTCGCTCAGCACGTAACCCGGCCGCAGCGGCAACCCCGCCACGGCCCGCCTCATGCCCTCGATGTTGGCGACGTGCACCCCGCGCCTGTCCACTTCCTTCGACGGGATGAACACGACGTGATAGGCGAGCGCATAGCGCCGGATCAACGGGAAGAGCCGCTCACGCTCCCGCTCGTTGAGCTTCTTGGAGTCGTCGAGGGATGCCAGGCTCTCCAACCGGTTGGGGCCGAGTACGCACGCTGCCACTACCAGCGGACCGGCACACGCGCCGCGGCCCACCTCGTCGACCCCGGCCACCGGACCGAGCCCGCTGCGGTACAGCGCGGACTCGATCGTGCGCAGACCCGCGGACTTGCGGATCACGGCACGAGGCGGCCACGTCGCCGGCAAGGCTTCTCCTACTGCGAGGTCTGCGGGTTGATCGCCGAAACGCCGCCCCACCGGCCGGGGGGCCACGCGATGAACCGCGCCTTGCCGATGACGTTGTCGACCGGCACGGTGCCCGCCGTCGGGTCACCCGTGCAGAGCAGACCCCTCTGGGCGTCCGCGGGCAGGTTGGTGCAGTGCGCGCGGGAGTCGGCGGAGTGCGTACGGTTGTCGCCCATCACCCACAGTCGGCCCTGCGGGACCTTCACGGGACCGAACTCGTTGCCGAGGCACGGGTAGATCGCCGGATCGGCCATCATGGTGTTGACGTCGAGGTACGGCTCGTGCAGCTTCTTGCCGTCGACCGTCAGCCCCGTCGCGGCACGGCACTCGACCGTCTGGCCGCCGACGGCGATGACGCGCTTGACGAGATCGTTCTCGTCGGGCGGCACGAAACCGATGAACGACAGCGCGTCCTGCATCCACCGGATGGGGGTGCTGGTGGACCGGATCGACTTGTAGCCGACATTCCAGGCGGGCGGGCCCTTGAAGACGATGACGTCACCCGGCTCGGGTGAGGTGAACCGGTAGGTCACCTTGTCGACCATGATCCGGTCACCGACGCAGCCCGCACAGCCGTGCAGCGTGGGCTCCATCGACTCGGACGGAATCAGGTACGGCCGCGCGACGAACGTCAGCATGACGTAGTAGAGGACCAGCGCGATGCTCAGCAGGATCGCCGCTTCGCGGATCGCGCCGCGCTTCTTCTTGGGCGGCTCGCCGTCGACTGCGTCGTCGGCGACGTCCGTCTGAGCCGACGGCTCGGCGTCCTTGTCGGTGGCGTCTGGGGCGTCGGCGGATCCGGTCACGCCATCAGAGTAGTCAGAGCGAGGAGTGCCGCCGCTCTGCTCGGAATCCAACCGTCACACCCATCCCGCTGCGACGGAGGCGCTGATCAGCGCTTTTCCTTGATCTTCGCCTTCTTGCCACGCAGTTCGCGCAGGTAGTAGAGCTTGGCGCGCCGCACGTCACCACGGGTGACGACGTCGATGTGATCGATGTTCGGCGAGTGGACGGGAAAGGTGCGCTCGACGCCGACGCCGTAGCTCTCCTTGCGGACCGTGAAGGTCTCGCGGACGCCGCCGCCCTGCCTGCGCAGCACGACGCCCTTGAAGACCTGGACGCGCTCCTTGGAGCCCTCGATGACCTTCACGTGGACGTTCACGGTGTCGCCGGGGCCGAAGGCCGGGATGTCGTCTCGCAGAGACGACTGGTCGATGAAGTCCAGGGTGTTCATCGGTGACACTTCCTCATGGTTCGTTGTTCTCGTTGCGGCCTTGGGCATCACGTCGCTGAACGACGCGTGGTCGGGCCGAGGTCATCGGGTGTATCTCGCAGCAGGTGGGAACGTGGTTCACCGCCGTGCGCAGACAACTGGTCAATTGTGCCAGACGGGCCCCTGACCGACGAAATCGTACCCACACCGAGCGTGCACATCACATACGACACGGGGGTCCGCTGCGGGCGCGGCGCCGAGCAACACCCGTTAGGGTTGGGTACCAAGGGTAAGGAGTTTCAGACTTTGCCCGAGCTCACATCACCCCGCTCACCGCGCTCCTCCAGGGAGGGATCATGTCCCGGCGGCCGACGCTGCTGATGGCCACCGCGTGTGCGGCGACCACGGTGCTCGTCGCCGCGGGATGTGAGGCCAGGGGGTACGGGGCGGCTCCTGCTCCGGCATCGCCGCCGCTGACCGTGGTCGCCCCGCTGGGCAGCATGGCCCCGCTCCCCGAAGTTCCGCCCGATCAGCCCGCCGCTGCGTTCACCGGCATCGACGCACGCGTCCGGCAGGCCACGGCCGCGGCCGCCAGCCAGGGCGCCGACATCACCGTCGCGGTGCTCGATCGCAACACTGGTCAACTGGTGACCAACGGTGGCGGCAGCATCGCCATCGCCTCGGTGGTCAAGCTCTTCATCGCCGACGACCTGCTGTTGCAGGTGGCCAAGGGCCAGACGACGCTGTCCGACGACGACCGCGCGGCCTTCGACCGGATGCTGCGGTCCTCCGACGACAGCGCGGCCGAGACGTTCTGGAACCGCAGCGGCGGTAGCGCGATCATCAGCCGGGTGGTGGCCAGATACGGCCTGAAGTCGACGACCCCACCGGGCAACGGCCGGTGGTTCAACACCATCAGCTCGGTCGACGACCTCGTCCACTACTACGACATGATGCTGGCGGGCACCGGCGGTCTGCCTCCCGAGCAGGCCAGCATGATCATGGCCAACCTCGCCGCGTCCACCCCGACCGCGCCCGACGGCATGGTGCCCGGCGGGGTCTATCCGCAGCGGTTCGGCATCCCGGAGGGCCTCTACTCCGAACCCGTTGCCGTGAAACAGGGTTGGATGTGCTGCATCGGCGCCGACTGGCTGCACGTGTCGACGGGAGTGATCGGCCCCGACCGCCGCTACGTCATGGCGATCAGCTCGATGCAGGCCACCGACGCCGATGATGCGCGTGCCACGATCACGCAGGCCGTCGAGACCATCTTCCCCGGCGGCCGGATCTAGGAGGGTCCGGCGAGCAGGTCGGGCCGTCTGTCGCGGGTGCGCTGCAGGGACTGTTCGCGCCGCCAGGCCGCCACCTTGCCGTGGTCTCCCGACATCAGCACGGGCGGCACGTCGAGTCCCCGCCAGCTCGGCGGCCTGGTGTAGCTGGGCCCCTCGAGCAGGCCGTCGGAATGCGAATCGTCCTGGTGCGACGCCGGGTTGCCGAGGACCTCCGGCAGCAGCCGGACCACCGCCTCGATCATCACCAGGGTCGCGGACTCGCCTCCTGCCAGCACGTAGTCGCCGATGGACACCTCCTCGACCCGCATGCGCCGCGACGCGTCGTCGACGACGCGCTGGTCGATGCCCTCGTAGCGGCCGCACGCGAAGACCAGGTGCGCCTCGGCGCTCCACCGCTGCGCGTCGGCCTGGCGGAAGGGTTGGCCCGCAGGAGTCGGTACGACCAGAAGCGTTGTGTCGGAGCATATTTCGTCGAGCGCATCACCCCAGACGGGAGCCTTCATGACCATGCCGGGGCCACCGCCGTACGGGGAGTCGTCCACCGAGTGGTGCACGTCGTGGGTCCAGCGCCGGAGATCGTGCACGGCGACGTCGACGATGCCCTTGTCGATCGCCCTGCCCGGCAAGGACTGCCGCAGCGGCGCGAGGTACTCCGGGAAGATCGTGACGACGTCGATGCGCATGGCGCGGTGACCTAGATCGAGTCCAGGTCGAGCAGACCCTCTGGCGGATCGATCTCGACCAGACCCTCGTCGAGGGACACCGCGGTGACGATCGCACTGACGAACGGCACCAGGACCTCCTGGCCGTCGTTCTGCGCGGGCCGGACGGAGAGGATCTCGCCGCCGGGCGTGTGCAGAACCTCGGCGACCGTGCCGACGTCCACCCCGCTCAGGGTGCGCACCCGCAGACCCTCGAGTTGGTGGTCGTAGAACTCGTCGGGATCCTCGATGGGCGGCAGATCGGCCGTGTCGACCACGAAGAGGTTGCCGCGCAACGCATCTGCGGCATCGCGTGAGGCGACGCCCTCGAGTCTGACCAGCAGCCGACCGCCATGCTCGCGCATGGAGTCGACCACGTAGTCACGCTCGGACTTGTCACGGGCTCTGGCGCGCAGGGCGGTACCCGGAGCGAAACGGTCCAGCGGGTCGTCGGTGCGGACCTCGACGACGACCTCGCCGCCGATTCCGTGCGCCTTGACGACACGTCCGACGACGAGATCCATCGCTTCGGGTGCTACTGGTCCGTATCGACGACGTCGACGCGGATGCCGCGGCCGCCGATGCCTGCGACGAGCGTGCGCAGCGCGGTCGCGGTGCGGCCGCCCCTGCCGATGACCTTGCCGAGGTCGTCGGGATGCACGTGCACCTCGACGGTGCGGCCGCGGCGGTTCGTCACCATGTCGACGCGGACGTCATCGGGGTTGTCGACGATGCCGCGGACGAGGTGCTCGACGGCGTCGACCACGACGGTGCTCATTCGGCAGCGGCGTCGTCAGCGGGTGCGGACTCGGCGACCTCGGCTGCCTCGGCGTCGTCGGCCTTCTTGGCGGGAGCCTTCTTCTTCTTGGCGGTGGTGGCGTCACCCGTGGGGGCGTCGTCGGCCGACGCCAACGCAGCGTTGAACAGGTCCAGCTTGCTGGGCTTGGGCTCGGCGACCCTGAGCGTGCCCTCGGCGCCCGGGAGGCCCTTGAACTTCTGCCAGTCACCGGTGATCTTCAGCAGCGCGAGGATGGGCTCGGTGGGCTGGGCACCGACGCCCAGCCAGTACTGCGCACGCTCCGAGTCGATCTCGATGATGCTCGGATCTTCCTTCGGGTGGTACCGACCGATGACCTCGATCGACCGGCCGTCGCGGCGGGTGCGCGCGTCGGCGACCACGATGCGGTACTGCGGGTTGCGGATCTTCCCGAGACGGGTGAGCTTGATCTTGACAGCCATGTTGGGTGAACTCTTTCTGCGTTGCCACGCTGCAATTCAGCGACTCGGGCGGATTGCCAGGTCCGGTTTTGCCTCGCGTGTGTGACCGACGGGCAGCGCATCGAACGAGTCGCCCGTCGGACAGCCGCCCATTCTGCCAGAGCGCGCAGCTCAGACGGAAATCGCGCCCGCCACTCCGCTGCCCCCTCGAACGCGCGGTTTCATCCGCGACACCCCGCGAACGGCGTATCGAATCGCACGTTCGGACGGCCGGCGCGATGGCGATGCGGTCAGACGATCCGGTCGAAGCACTTGGTCTCGACGCGACGGGTCATCCGCCAGCCGTCGAACGTGCGGACGAATTCGTCGTCGTACCAGAGCCCGCAGAACAGGATCTGCCCGTCGTCGCCGAGCTTCATCGGGTTGAAGCACAGGATCCGCGACGATGCCGTGTCACCGGTGACCGTGACGTCGAAATTGCCGATCAGGTGCGAGTACGCCGGAAAGTTCGGCAGCACTTCCGAGAGCCACTTCTTGACGTCGGGAAAGGTCCCGTCGACGCCGCCCATCGCGCGGTAGTCGATGTAGGCGTCCGGGGTGAATACCCGGTCGAGGTCGTCGAACCGGCGATTGTCGATCGCGGTCGAGTAGTCGACGAGGAGCTGCTGGATTTCCAGGCGGTCGGAGATCTCTTCGAGGCTCAGCACGACTCCGATTGAACACCTCGATCAGGCGGTCAGGCCTGCGGACCCTCCGCTGGCGGCCAGTGCTCCCCCGGCGACACGTCGCCGGGCTCGGTGTGGTCGCCGCGGGACAGCGGCACCCACTGCTCGCTGGGCGCCGGTTGTCCCGACGACGGGAAGTCGCGCAGCTTGCCCGACGGGTGGGCGTCCCACCGCGCGAACGTCAGCGGGGTGCGCAACCACGTCTCCAGCAGCAGGTAGCACGCCTCCAGTGAATCGAGGTGACTGCGCTCCCAGCCGTGGCTGCCGTCGAGCCCGAACGCAACGAGGGCGGCCCGGGTGTTGGCGCCCGCCTCGATGGCGGCGGCCGCGTCGGAGCGGTAGAACCGGAAGATGTCGCGGGCGTGCTCGATGCCCCGTTCCTTGGCCAGCTTCAACAGCTTTCGGGTCAGGTGGTAGTCGAACGGGCCGTGCATGTCCGCCATCGGGATGGTGACGCCGTGCTCGAGCGAGTGCTGGCCGGGTGCGCACACCGCGTTGTCGACCGAGATCAGCTCGGCGACGTCCGGCGGCAACCCGCTGCTGGCGCCGTGGCCGACCTCCTCGGTGATGGTGACCATGATCGTGGTGCGGTGCGGCAGCTCGATCTTGTTCTCCATCACGTTGCGCGCCAGCGCGAGGGCGACGGCGACGCCGGCCTTGCCGTCGAGGTGACGCGAGACGATGAAGCCGTCCTCGGTGAGCTCGGGGCTCGTGATGAACGCGACGAAGTCGCCGACGTTGAGCCCCAGCGCGACGAGGTCGTCGCGTGAGGACACGTTGCGGTCGACGCGGACCTCGACGTGCTCCCAGTCCGTCGGCTGGGTGTCGATCTCGTCGCCGTAGGCATGCCCGGAGGCCTTGAGCGGCATGACCGTTCCGGTGATGAACTGGTCGCTGTCATCGGTGAAGATGCGCACCCTGGCACCCGCGGCGAACCGCGCGGAGAACGTGCCGACGGGGATCAGTTCGAGCCGCCCGTTGTCCTTGAGGTCGCGCACCATGCACCCGATCGTGTCGGCGTGCACGACGATCGCGCGGTCCGTCGTCGTCGACTTCCCCGGCAGTTCCGCGGTCAGGGCGCCGCGGCGGGTCAGCGTGAACGGCACGCCGTAGTCGTCGAGGATGCCGCCGATCAGCTGCATGACGGCGTCCGTCCGCCCGGAGGGACTCGGTGTCTGCAGCAGTGCGAGCAGCGTGTCGACCATCCAGCTGCGGTCGTCGGGGGTCATCCGGTTGGCGGGGGTCGTCGCGAGGTCGGTCAAGGTCGCCTTTCAGTAGTGGGGGTCGACGGCAGCCTAGTGCCCGGTCAACCCTGTTCGACGGGGTCGGGCTGCCACGCCCACGGGGTCGCCGCCGTGCGGGGGAAGAGGAGGTCGACGAAGGCCTGCGCGGTCGGCCTCGGCTCGTGGTTGGCCAGGCCGGGACGCTCGTTGGCCTCGATGAAGGCGTACTCCTCACCGTCCACCGATGGCACGATCAGGTCGATTCCCGTGACGGGGATGCCGATGGCGTCGGCGGCATCGATGGCCACCCTCGCCAGCAGCGGGTTGAGGTCGTCGGTGACGTCCTTGATGGTGCCGCCGGTGTGCAGGTTGGCGGTGCGGCGAACGGTCAGGCGCTCGTTGAGCGGAAGCACGTCGTCGAGCTCCCATCCCGCCTCGCGCACCGTGTCCTCGGTGAGGTCGTCGACGGGGATCGTCGACTCGCCGTGGGTCGCGGCGGAGCGCCTGCGGCTCTGGGCCTCGACCAGGTGCCGGATGGTGTGGTCACCGCTGCCGACGACCTCGGGGGGACGGCGCAGCGCCGCCGCGATCACCTTGCCGTTGATGACGACGATGCGGAGATCCTCACCGGGACAGAGCTCTTCGAGCAGAACCTCGGGATGGTGCTCGGCGGCCAGCTTGATCGCCCTGTCGAGTTCCTCGGGTTTGGTCACCCCGACGGTGATGCCCGCGCCCTGCTCACCGCGGGCCGGCTTGACGACCACCGAGCCCACCTTCTGGAGGAACTCGTGGTCCTCGGCCGAGAACGTCGCCGTGCGCCCCTCGGGCACCCTGATGCCCGCCTCCGCGACGACCCTGCGGGCGACGCGCTTGTCGTCGCAGCGGCTCATGGCGACGGCGTTGGTGAGCTCGGACAGCGACTCCCGGGTCACGACGCTGGTGCCGCCGTGGGTGAGCTTGAGGTAGCCGCCCTTGGCGTCGAGCACCTGGACGGCGATGCCGCGCAGGATCGCCTCGTCGGCGATGATGCGCGCGTAGGGGTTCAGCTGCGACAGCTCTTCCTCGGACTTGGCTGGCGCGAAGAGCTTTTCGTTGATCGCGTTCTTGCGCTTGATGCCGAGTACGGGAACCCGGACGAAGCCCATGCGTTCGTAGAGTGCGATCGCGCCCTCGTTGTCGTGCAGCACAGAGAGGTCCATCTGCGAGCGGCCTCGTCCGATGAACTCGTCGATGAGCGACTTCACCAGCAGACCACCGACGCCGGGGCGCGACAGCGTGGGATCGACGGCCAGGCACCACAGGCTCGAGCCGTTCTCCTCGTCGCCGAACAGCTGCGCGTGGTCGATGCCGGTGACGGTGCCGACGACGGCGCCGGTCTCGTCGTCGGTCACGACGAGGTACACCATGTGAGGCGCGTGCTGGCTGTTGTCCCACATCAGTTCCACGTCGGCGGGCACCATGCGGCACTGCAGGTAGATCTGGTTGATCGCCGAGCAGTCGTCGATGGACTGCACGCTGCGCACCGACAGCCCCGGGACTGGATTGGGTTCGTAGTCAAGCGGTTTCGTAATATCGACGCGGTAGGTGAAGCTCGGGTCGATGAAGAACTCCTGCGGGTGCAGGGCCACGAACACGTGCGGTGCGTCCAGGTACATGCCGATGTCCCTGCGCCCGCTGGCCTCGGCGCGCAACGCCGTGCCGAACTGTTCGGGATCCTCGCACGTCTGGCCGAAGACCAGCCGACCCCAGCCGAGGTCCTGGACGACGCCGACGGCCTCCGTGTCGCTGCCCGCGTCCTCTGTCATGGTCACTTGACTCCGTCGACGTGTTCGGCGAGCCACAGCTCGAGTAATCCGATCTGCCACAGTGGGTTTCCCCGCAGCGGCGTGAGATTGCCGTTCGGGTCGGCGAGCAGTTCGTCGACGGCGGCGGGCGCGAACAGTGCGCGGTCCTTGGCGGCCGAGCTGTGCAGCGCATCACTGACGAGGTCGAGGTACGGGCCCGCGAGATGCTTGAGCGCAGGAACGGGGAAGTAGCCCTTGGGCCTGTCGATGACCTCGTGCGGAATCACCTTTCGGGCGGCCTCCTTCAGCACGCCCTTGCCGTCGTGGGCGGTCTTGAGCTCGGGAGGGCAGGTCGCGGCGAGTTCGACCAGCTCGTGGTCGAGGAACGGCACGCGACCCTCGAGACCCCAGGCCATCGTCATGTTGTCGACGCGCTTCACCGGGTCGTCGACGAGCATCACCGTGGTGTCGAGGCGCAGCGCCCGGTCGGTGGCGGTAGCGGCGCCTGGGTGCGCGAAGTGGTCGAGCACGAACTCCCCCGCGACATCGGCGTCGAGGCGCCACGGCGGGGCGAGCAGACGGTTCAGCGCGGCGTGGTCGCGGTCGAAGAACGCCGAGCGGTAACGCTCCAGCGCCGCGCGAGGATCATCGTCGGCCGCGTGGGCCATGGGCGGATACCAGTGGTACCCGGCGAAGATCTCGTCGGCGCCCTGCCCGGACTGCACGACCTTGACGTGCTTGCTGACCTCCTGGGACAACAGGTAGAACGCCACGCAGTCGTGGCTCACCATCGGCTCGCTCATCGCGCCGATGGTGTCGGTCAGCGCCGGCAGCATCCGTGCGGTGTCGATGCGGATCTGGTGGTGGTCGGTCCCGTAGTGGCGGGCGATCACGTCGGAGTACTTGAACTCGTCGCCCTCTTCGCCGCCCGCGGCTTCGAAGCCGATCGAAAAGGTCTGCAGCCCATGCTGACCCGCCTCGGCGAGCAGGCCGACGATGAGGCTGGAGTCCAGTCCGCCCGAGAGCAGGCACCCGACCGGCACGTCGGCGACCAGCCGCCGCTCCACCGCGGTTCGCAGCGACGTGAGGATGGCGTCCTGCCAGTCCGCCTCCGACCAGTCGGCGCGTTCGGCCGACCGCTCGAACTCCGGCTCCCAGTAGGTGTGGGTGGTTCGACTGCCGTCGGCTTCGATGCGCATGATCGTGCCGGGCTCGAGCTTGCTGACGCCCTTGAGGATGGTGCGTGGCGCGGGCACCACCGAGTGGAAGCTCAGGTAGTGGCTCAGCGCGATCGGGTCGAGGTCGGCGTCGACGCCGCCAGCCGCCACCAGGGCGGGCAGCGAGGACGCGAAGCGCAGCGCGCCCGCCCCATGGCCGTCCTGCACGTCGCACCAGTAGAGCGGTTTCACGCCGAGGCGGTCACGCGCAAGGATGACCCTGCCGGTGGCGATCTCGGCCACCGCGAACGCGAACATGCCCTTGAGGTGGTCGACGACCCGCTCGCCCCACTCGCGGTAGCCCTTGAGGATGACCTCGGTGTCGCTGTGCGAGAAGAAGCGGTAGCCCAGGCCGAGCAGTTGCTGACGCAGTTCCGGATAGTTGTAGATGCAGCCGTTGAAGGCGACGGTCAGCCCCAGCTCGGGATCGTGCATGGGCTGGTGGCCACTGCTGGACAGGTCGATGATCGCCAGCCTGCGGTGGCCGAGCGCCACGCCGCCGCCTGCCCAGGCGCCTCCGCCGTCGGGGCCGCGCGGCACCATGCACTCGGTCATCGCGCTGATGGCGGCGAGATCGGCTGGACGCCCTCTGGCGATTTCGCCGGCAATGCCACACATGGTGATCGACTCCCTCGGTGGTCCTGTCGTGGGTGGATGGGCCTTGTCTTGTTCGCGGTCTCGTTCGCGCAGGACAAGATCAGCCTGGCGATATGTAGCCGGATAACGGTGGCGTCAAACAACGCCGTGGTCCAGGCCACTCGGGGCGGGGCGCGGTGGCGGAGCCCGGCAAGTAGGCTCGGCGGCCATGGTCAGGCTCCTCGCTGCTCTCGCCATGTCCGTCGCCGCGCTGCTCCCCTGCGGGCTGGTGGTCGATGCGTCCACAGCGGCTGCCGACACCGACGTCCAGCCGATCGGCGCACCGCGGATTCCGGCCGGACCGGCCCCCGCCTGGATCGTCGCGGACATGGACTCCGGCCAGATTCTCGCGGGCCGCGACGAGTACGTCACCCATCCGCCCGCCAGCACCATCAAGGTCCTGCTCGCACTGGTGGTCCTCGACGAGCTGCCGCTGGATGCGACGGTGGTGGCCGACGACGCCGATGCGAAGACGGAGTGCAACTGCGCGGGGGTGAAGGCAGGCCGCACCTACACGACGCAGGAGCTGCTGGACGGACTGCTGCTGGTCTCGGGCAACGACGCCGCCAACACACTGGCCCACATGCTCGGCGGCCAGGACGCCGCGGTCGCCAAGATGAACGCCAAGGCGCTCGCGCTCGGCGCCACCGGCACGCGGGCCGGCTCTCCGTCGGGGCTGAACGGACCTGGCATCGACGGCTACACGACCCCGCACGACCTCGCCGTCATCTTCCGCGCCGCCCTCGCCAATCCGACGTTCTCGGCCATCACGTCGTCGCCGACCGCGCCGTTCCCGGGTGACACCGCGCCGGTCACGCTGATCAACCAGGACGAGATGCTGGCCAACTACCCCGGCATGCTTGGCGGGAAGACGGGCTTCACCGATCCCGCGCGCAAGACGTTCGTGGGCGCCGCGCAGCGCGATGGCAGGCGCCTGGTCGTCGCGATGATGTACGGCCTCGTCGTCGAAGGCGGGCCGACTTACTGGGACCAGGCGACCGGGTTGCTCAACTGGGGCTTCGCGCAGGATCGCTCGACGTCGATCGGCACGCTGTAGTCCGGTCGATACCCGACGGAGACCTGATCGCGCGCTCGACGAGTCCTGGCTTCCCTACGCTCGCTCTTCGTGCGACGACTGTTCGCGGCGACGGCGCTCGCCCTCACCGCGGTCCTGACCGCCACCGTGACCCCGGTGGCCGCGGCGCTGCCCGACGCCCAGCCCGCGGGTGCGGTGGTCGCGCCCCCGGACGGTCCCGCGCAGGCGTGGCTGGTCGCCGACCTCGACAGCGGCCAGGTGCTCGGCAGCCGCGACCCCACTGGTTCGCACGCCCCGGCCAGCACCATCAAGCCGCTGCTGGCGATGGTCGTGCTGGACCATCTCAACCCGAATTCCTTCGCACGGGCCAACCAGAGCCACACCCAGGTCGAGTGCTCGTGCGTGGGACTGGTTCCCGGACAGGCGTATACGACGACCCAGCTGCTGTCCGGGCTGCTGATGGTGTCGGGCAACGACGCCGCCAACATGCTGGCCGACATGCTCGGCGGCCAACGGGTGGCGGTCGCCGCGATGAACGCCAAGGCGCAGTCGCTCGGCGCGCGGAGCACCCGCGCGTCGTCGCCATCGGGCCTCGACGGCCCCGGTTGGGAAACCCTGACGACGCCGTACGACCTCGCCCTGATCTACCGCCAGGCGCTGAAGTACCCGCTGATCGCTCAGATCTTCCAGTCCAGGACGGCACCCTTCCCCGGTAAGACCCTGCAGGCCCAGAACCAACTGCTGACCGACTATCCGGGCGACTTCGCGGGCAAGACGGGCTACACCGACCTGGCCCGCAAGACGTTGGTCACCGCGGCCCAGCGCAACGGACGCCGCCTGCTGGTGGTGCTGATGTACGGCGACGGTGACCTCTACGGGCAAGCGACCCGGCTGTTCGACTGGGGCTTCGGCCAGTCGACCTGACACCGGGGTGTCGACGCTGCATCAGTGGCAGTGCACGTGCTGGGTCGCGGTGCCCGCGGTGACCGGGTCCTCGGGCAACGGGCGGCCCGTGCGGTCGGCCAGCGCGCCCGCGGAGTGGACCACGGCACCACCGACGACAGTCATCTCGGCGTGCTGCTCGAGCAGCCCGTCGGGTGTCCGATCGAGCGCGTAGAGGTCGTCCGACCACACCACCAGATCGGCCAGCATGCCGCTCGCGATCCGGCCCCGGTCGTGCTCGGCGTGCCAGGCGCGGGCGCCGTGCACCGTGTAGGCCTCCAGCGCACGATCGAGCCCGACCCGCTCGTCGGGCGTCCACGGGTCCGAACCGTCGAGGCCCGCCCGCGTGGCCGCAGAGTAGACGCCGATCAGCGGATCCATCTCGCCCACCTGCCAGTCACTCGAAAACGCCACGGTCGCACCGGAATCCAGCAGGCTGCGGAAACGCCACGCCCGGCTCCACCGCTGCTCGCCGACGTTGTCCATCCAGGTACCCGCCACCAGGTCCGGCGAGCAGTGCCGGGGCTGCATGGCGGCGGTCACCCCCAGTTCGCGAAAGCGCGACAGGTCGTCGGGGTGCAGGCACTCGACGTGCACGATCCCGTGCCTGCGGTCGCGCGTCCGGTTGGTGCGGGCGGCCTGCTCGATCGCGTCGAGCGTCAGCCGGATTCCTGCGTCACCGGTGGCGTGGGTGTGCGTCTGGAAGCCCATGCGGTCCAATTCGCCCATCACGGCCACCAATTCGCGGCCGGGATAGCTGGGCCGGCCACGGACGCCGGGCCGGTTCGCGTAGTCCTCGAGCATCAGCGCCGTGTGCGGTTCGATGACGTCGTCGGCGTACAGCTTGACCGGGCCGAGCCGCAACATGGGGTGGGGCACCGCCGCGTCGACCGCGTCGCGGAGGCGCTGCCGGAACGCCCCGTCGGCGCCCACCGGGTGGAACAGCGCGGCGATCACGCGCGAGGTGAGCACTCCCTCGGCAAGTGCCCGCTCGAACAGCGGTAGCTCCGCCAGCGGCACCTGTGGTTCGACGACCGTGGTGATGCCCAGTGCGGTGGCCATCCGCATGCTGGACTGCAGCTTGCGGTAGCGCCGCTGCGGTGAGTACATCGGGATGTCCCGCTGCAGCGCGGCCAGGCCGGCCTCGGTCATCGCGCTGGTGTAGAAGTCCGTCACCCAGCCGGTCGGCTCCGCGGTGTCCGGGTCGCGTTCGGGTCTTCCCCAGGCGATGTCGGTGCCGCCTGCGATCCCCAGCGCCGCCAGCGCCGCCCGGTTCAGCCAGACGGAGTGCTGGTCGTAGGTGGTGACGAAGATCGGCTTGTCGGTGAGACCGTCGAGGTCGGCGGCGTTGGGCCTGCGTCCCTCGACGACCGAGTACACCGCATTCTCCGCGCAGATCCAGTCCAGATCCGTTCGGCGCGTGGCGAATTCGGCGATGCGTCGACGCACCTCGGCCAGGTCGTGCGCCCCTTCGAGCGACACCGCGTCCTCGTCGAAGCCCAGCAGCAGGTGGTTGTGACTGTCGACGATGCCCGGCGTGACCAATCGGCCCGCGGCATCGATCCGGCGGGTGGCGACGGGGGCGTCGGCGGCGGAGCCGACGTAGCTGATCCGTCCGTCGGTGACGCCGACGGCCTCGGCCCATGGTGCATTCGGGGCGAACGTGCGCACGCGCGCTCCGGTGACGAGCAGGTCGGTCACCGGTCGTCCCCGTCCTCGTCGGAGACGTCGAGGAGCAGCAGATGGGTGCCGCTGCGCGAACGCAGGTAGCAGAAGTAGTAGACGAATCCGGCCGCGATGATGCCGGTCGCGATGCCCAGACTCAGCCACTGCGTCGGGTCGAGCAGGCCCATGACGAAGATCGTCCCGATCGCGACCAGCGCCACGATCGGGGGCAGCGGCCACAGGGGCATCCGGTACCCGGACGAGCCCGACGAGCGGCGCACGAATAGGGCCGACAGCGCGATGAATCCGTAGCTGAACGCCAGCGTCGAGCCAGTTGCGTTGAGCAGCACGCTCATCGGGATGAAGCAGCCTGCGACGGCGAGCACGCCCATGACGAGCGTGGCGACCCACGGCATCTTCGCGGTGGCCGAGACGCGGGTCAGCGGCGTGGCGATCGCCGCAGGCATGGCGTGGTCGCGTGCGGCGGCGAACAACAGCCGACCCGACTGCAGTGCGATGGCGATGATGGCGTTGACGATCGCCAGCGCGATCGACACCAGGACGAAGACCGTGACGGCGTGCCCGGCGCGCTCGTCGAGGAACGCCTCGACGGGCAGGTCCGCACTGAACAGGTCCGTCAGGGACCCGGTGCCGAGCAGGATCGCGGCCAACGGGATGATCTCGGCGAGGATCGTCACGATGGCGCTGACCAGCACGGCGCGGGCGATGGTGCGCCGCGCGTTGCGGGTTTCCTCGGCGAAGTAGACCGCGCCCCCGTAGCCGTTGAACGAGAAGATGCCCTGCGTCACGGCGATCACCAGGCCCGCGATGCCCAGCGGCGCCAGCCCACCGGTCGCGGCGTCGATGGCCTGGGGGCTGAACAGTGCGCTCAGCGGGCGTTCGACGTGCACCAGTCCCAGCAGCGCCAGCGCCGCCATCTCGATGACGAGGAACGCGCCCGTCACCCACGCGTTGGTGCGGATGTTCAGGCAGGCCGTTGCGGTGGCGAGGACCGTGACCACCACGGCGGTCCAGACCGGGTCGAGACCTCCGATGGCCACGCCCAGGTAGTCCGCGACCCCGAGGGCGAAGACCGCGACGATGAGCGGCAGGGTGACGAGCCCGACGAAGAAGATCGCGACGCCGGCTGCAGGCCCGAGGGTACGGCTGACCAGGGAGTAGTCGCCACCGGCGACCGGATGACGGGACGCCAGTTCGGCGTAGCAGTAGGCGATGAGGAGGCTGATCACGCCCGCGATCGCGAAGCCCCAGAACACGCCGGTGCCGTAGGCCGCGAGCGCGGCGCCGCCGAGGACGAACACGCTGGAGGCCGGCGAGATGCCGGACAGCGTGATCAGCACGTTGCCACCGACCCCGAGCGAGCGGGACAGCGTCCCTGTGTACGTGCCGGGAGGCGCGGCCGTGGCGTCGTCGGGTTCGGGGGACGCCGCCGGTGGCAGCGTGCTCGAGTGGGTCATCGGGTTCTCGATTTCGTCGGTGACGGGGCTTCGGATAATTCTTTGACATTTGTGTCGAAGAATGCGGAGAAGGCTCGCACGTGATGTGGATTACTGTCAACCCATGGCCCGACCGCGTAACCAAGGCGCTCGGCGACAGGCCCTGATCGAGGCGACGTACACCGCAGGCCACAAGAGGGGGCTTCGTTCGCTGTCCCTGACCGACGTCGCCGAGCAGGCCGGGTTGAGCCGTGGCACGGTGCTCTACTACTACGGCGACCTCGACGGACTTCTGGCCGAGGCGCACGCCGCGGGCGTCGAGCGGTTCTGCGACGATCGCGACCGTCTCATCGCGGAGTCCGACGATCCCCGCAGCAAACTGGGCATCGCGATCCGGGCCGGCCTGCCCAGCGGGCCGGACGACGCGCTCATGCGATTGCTGTACGAATTCGACTTCCTCGCAGGCAATTCCGCGCTGCACGACGAGCTGGTGCAGAAGATGTACCTTCGGCAGCTCGACACCTACCGGGGTATCTTCGCCGCGGGTCGCCGGTCGGGGACGTTCACCCCGGCGCTCGACGACGATCAGCTGGCGATGACGTTCGTGGCCCTCGAGGACGCGTACGGACTGCACATCGTCGGCGGCAACGCGTTGATGACGCCGACGACGGCGGTCGCGGCCATGCGTGCCGTGGCCACCGAGCTCGGCTGCCCACCCAGCGATTGACCGTCGGCGGGTGCGATCCCACGCCATTCTCTGCGAGCAAGGACGTCCACCAGTCCGGCGTGAGGACGACCAGTGCTAGAAGGCGTTGCCGCGCAACAGGATCAGCGACGGATGGGCCAACACCCCCGGCGTACGGGGATCGTCGGCATAACAGACCAGGTCGGCCGAAGCACCGTGCTCCAGCGCAGGTCGGCCCAGCCATGCCCTGGCATCCCAACAGGCCGCCCCGAGCGCGTCGGTGGCACTGAGGCCGACGGTCGCGAGCGCGTCGATCTCGTCGGCGATGCGGCCGTGCGCCACCATGCCACCGGCATCGGTCCCGGCATAGATGGGCACACCCGCGTCGTGCGCGGCGGCGACCCGCTGCCTGCACGACGCGTAGAGGTCGCGCATGTGCCTGGCATAGGTCGGGTACTTGGTCGCCGCATGGGCGATCCCAGGAAAGTTCTCGATGTTGATCAGCGTCGGCACCAGCGCGGTGCCGTGTTCGAGCATCAGCGGGATGACGTCGTCGGTGATGCCCGTCCCGTGCTCGATGCAGTCGATACCTGCCGTGATCAGACCGGGAAGGGCGTCCTCGCCGAACACGTGTGCCGTCACCCTGGCGCCCTCGGCGTGCGCGGCGGCGATGGCCTCGACCAGCACCTCGTCAGACCACAGCGGGGTGAGATCGCCGACTCCCCTGTCGATCCAGTCGCCGACCAGCTTGACCCAGCCGTCGCCGAACCGCGCCTGCTCGGCGACCGCCGCGGGCAGTTGCGATTCGTCCTCGACGTCGATCGGCAGCCGGGGGATGTACCGCTTCGGCCTGGCGAGGTGACGACCCGCGCGGATGATCCTCGGCAGGTCCTCGCGGTCGTCGAGGCTGCGGGTGTCGATGGGCGACCCGGCGTCGCGCAGCAGCAGTGCGCCGGCGTCGCGCTCCCTGTCGGCCTGTGCGACGGCCTCGTCGAACTCGGTCGGGCCTCCCGGCCCGAGGCCGACGTGACAGTGCGCGTCGACCAGGCCGGGGATGATCCAGCCGCCGTCGAATACGGTGTCGGCGTCCGCCACCGGGTCGGCGCTCAGGGCGCCGTCGACCACCCACCACTCGACGGCCTCGCCATCGGGAAGTCCTCTCCCGCGCACGCGGAGTGGGGCGGGCACGCTACTTCTGGCCGGGGAACTTCAACTTGGACAGATCGATGTTGGCGAGCCCCGGCGGCAACTCGTCGAGCCCCTTGGGCATGTTCGACAGGTCGGGGAAGCCGGACGGCAGCGCGCCTGCGCCGAGCGGATTGGCCACCTTGGGCGGCGTCGGCCCCCGGTTGCCCTTCTTCTTGCCCGCCTGCTTGTTCTTGCCCTTGGCGGCCTTGCGCGAGGAACTCTTGCGGGCGAACGGCATTCCCATCTGTCCGGCCATCGACGACATCATCTTGCGTGCCTCGAAGAAGCGGTCGACGAGCTGGTTGACCTCGGAGACGTTCACGCCGGAGCCGTTCGCGATGCGCAGTCGTCGCGAGGCGTTGATGATCTTCGGGTCGGCCCTCTCGCCGGGCGTCATGCCGCGGATGATGGCCTGGACGCGGTCGAGTTGCGTGTCGTCGACGGCGGCCAGCGCGTCCTTCATCTGTCCCGCCCCGGGCAGCATGCCGAGCAGGTTCCCGATCGGACCCATCTTGCGGATCATCAGCATCTGCTCGAGGAAGTCCTCCAGCGTCAGCTCACCCGAGCCGATCTTGGCGGCGGCCTCCTCGGCCTTCTGCGCGTCGAAGACCTGCTCGGCCTGTTCGATGAGCGACAGCACGTCGCCCATCCCCAGGATCCGGCTTGCCATCCGGTCGGGGTGGAAGACGTCGAAGTCCTCGAGCTTCTCACCGCTGGACGCGAACAGGATCGGCACGCCGGTGATCTCGCGCACCGACAGCGCCGCGCCACCGCGGGCGTCACCGTCGAGCTTGGTGAGGACGACACCCGTGAAGCCGACGCCCTCGCGGAACGCCTCCGCCGTGGTGACGGCGTCCTGACCGATCATCGAGTCGAGGACGAACAGCACCTCGTCGGGATCGACCGCGTCGCGGATGGCCGCGGCCTGACCCATCAGTTCCTCGTCGATGCCGAGGCGGCCGGCGGTGTCGACGATGACGACGTCGAAGTGCTTGGCCTTGGCCTCGGCCAGACCGGCCGCGGCGACCGACACGGGGTCGCCCGCCTTCATCGCGGCGATGTCCTCGCCGCCGGGCGAGACGCCGGGGTGGGGGGCGAACACCTGGACGCCTGCGCGCTCACCGACGATCTGCAGCTGGTTGACCGCGCCGGGACGCTGCAGGTCGCAGGCCACCAGCAGCGGCGTATGGCCCTGGTTCCTGAACCACCTGGCGAGCTTGCCCGCCAGGGTCGTCTTACCGGAGCCCTGGAGGCCGGCGAGCATCACGACGGTCGGCGGCGTCTTGGCGTAGGCCAGCTGCCGGGTCTCGCCGCCCAGAATGCCGACGAGCTCGTCGTTGACGATCTTGACGACCTGCTGGGCCGGGTTCAGCGCGCCCGACACCTCCGCACCCTTGGCGCGGTCCTTGATCCTGCCGATGAAGGCACGGACGACGGGCAGCGACACGTCGGCCTCGAGCAGGGCCAACCGGATCTCGCGGGCCGTGGCGTCGATGTCGGCGTCGGTGAGCCGACCCTTGCCGCGCAGGCCCGAGAGGGCCCCGGTCAATCGGTCGGACAGGGATTCAAACACGTGGTTAGCCTAGCTGGCGGGCCGCTAGCTGGCCTCTGGCACTGCCTTGGCAGGTGCCGGGGCCGGCAGGACGGCATAGAGGTCGCGCTCGACTTCCTCGCGCGCGTCGGAGTCCGGTGGGGTGGGGATGACGACGCCGAACGCGTCGACGACCGACGAGCCCAGGGTGGTGACCTTGGCCCATTCGATGTCGAGTCCGTCGCGTTCGATGACGGCCGTCAGGCGCGCGAGCAGACCGGCCCGGTCGGTGCTGCGGATCTGCAGCACGAACTCCTCTGGCGACGTCCCGTCGAACCAGAGGATCCGCGGCGGCGCCGGCGCGTTGATCGGGACCGCGTCGGGCGTCTCCCCCGCCTTGGTCGTGTTGGTCGCCGCGGCGTCGCGGTCGCGCCGCTCGAGCGAGCCGATCACGTCGAGGTCACCTGCCAGCGCCAGCGCGAACTGTTCGCGCAACAGTTCGGCGGCGGGCGGCGAGCCGAAGTGGGGTGACACGACGAACGTGTTGATCGCGACGCCTTCGTGGCTGTTGACCGACGCCGAGTGCACCCGCAGCGAGTTCAGCGCCAGCACCCCTGCCGCCTTCGACAGCAGCCCCCTCCGGTCGGGTGCGATCATCGCGACGTTGTAGATGTGCGGGCTGTCCCCCGCCACCAGCTCGACGTGCACCCCTCGATCGGCGGCGAGCGAAAGATGCCGTGGCTCAATGGGATCCGGCTGAGGCAGCGGTTCGCCGGCCATCACCAGCCTGCACCGCCTGACCAGATCGCCGATGAGTGATGCCTTCCAGTCGCCCCACACCCCGGGACCGGTGGCCAGCGAATCGGCCTCGGCAAGGGCGTGCAGAAGTTCCAGCAGGACGAGGTCGCCGCCGAGCAGGCCGACGACCTCCGCGATGATCTTGGGGTCCTGCAGATCCCGGCGCGTAGCGGTGTCGGGAAGCAACAGGTGGTAGCGCACGATCTTGGACAGCAGCGCGACGTCGGACGGCCACAGGCCGAGCCTGGTGCCGATCTGGGTCGCCAGGTCCGCGCCGATGACGCTGTGGTCACCCCCGCGCCCCTTGCCGATGTCGTGGGCGAGCGCGCCGAGCACCAGAAGGTCGGGCCTCGACACCCGGGTGGTGAACGCGCTTGCGCGCGAGACGGTTTCGACGAGGTGGCGATCGACCGTCCAGATGTGGACGACGTCGCGGGGCGGCAGGTCCCGAACGGCGCCCCATTCGGGAAAGAGCCTGCCCCACAGTCCGGTTCGATCGAGTGCCTCGACGGTGGCCACCGTCGCCGGGCCGGCGGCGAGCATCACCAGCAGATCCTTGAGTGCCTGTCTGGGCCACGGCGTGCGCAGTTCGGGCGCCGTCTCGGCCAACCGGCTCAGCGTCGACGCGGACATGGGCAGGCCCGTCGTGGCCGACGCAGCCGCCACGCGGAGAATCAACCCGGGATCGCGTTCCGGCCTGGCGTCGCGGGCGAGCATGACCTCGCCGCCGTATTCGATGACGCCCTCGTCCACCGGTCGACGGACCGGTCGACGCAGTGCCGCCAAACCGCGGCGCGGCAAGGCATTCGACGCGGTGCGGATGCCCGCGTCGACGTAGTAGCTGATGGTGCGTGCGGCGTCGCTGAGCATCCGCGCCAGATCGAACCTGTCCCCGATGTGCAGGGCGGCGCCGATCTCGTCGGCGAACTGGGCCAGCAGCATCTCCCTGCCGCGCCGCGACACCCGGTGCAGTTCGGTGCGCACGTTGAGCAGTGCCAGATGCGCGTCACCCAGCGACCCGGTGGGTGAGGCGAGCGAGCGGCTCGGGTACGCGTCGGCCAACTGCGCGATGGCAAGGGCGTTGAGCAGTTGGACGTCGCGCAGGCCGCCGCGTCCGTTCTTGAGGTCGGGCTCCGCCCGGTGCGCGATCTGGCCGCTGCGCTCCCACCGGGCGCGCGTATGGGCGACGAGTTCCTCGAACCGCGGCGCGATCCCGGTGCGCCACTGCCTGCGCGCGCCGCCGACCAGAAGCGCGGACAGGTCGGCGTCGCCCGCGATGTGCCTGGCGTCGAGCATGGCAAGGCCCGCGGAGATGTCCTCGCCGGCCACCTTGAGGGCCTCGGGCACCGTGCGGACACTGTGGTCGATGTGGATGTTGGCGTCCCACAACGGATACCAGAGCAGCTCGGCCACCTGCGACACCACGTCGCGGGGCATGTTGTCGTGGACCAGGGTCAGGTCCAGATCGGAGTACGGCAGCAGTTCACCCCTGCCGAGTCCACCCGTCGCCACGATGGCGAAGCCGCTGGTCGCCGTGATGCCGATCTCAGCCGCCTTGGTGGTGAGCCAGAATTCGTGAAGATCGAGCAATGCGTCGCGCAGTGCCGCGGAGTCCAGGCGTGAACCGCCCGTCAACAGCTGTTCGGCCGCGGTCGCCAGATCGTTGGCCGGACGCGACGAACCCGCCGCCGGGGCCTCCCATCGGGAGGCGCCGGCGGCGGGATCTGGTGTCTGCTTTGTCATCTCGGCCTTCCCCGGACGTGCTCTCGGTCAATGTCCTCGTTGCGCGTCCGGGAGACGACGCTTAGATCACACGTGCATCAAATGGCGTCGGCTCCCCGCTCGCCGGTCCGCACGCGCACCACGGTGTCGACGGGGCTTACCCAGACCTTGCCATCACCGATCTTGCCGGTGCGGGCGGCCTGGACGATGACGTCCACGACCTTGTCCACGGACGTCTCGTCCACCAACACCTCGACCCGGACCTTCGGCACGAAGTCCACGGAGTACTCCGCGCCGCGGTAGACCTCGGTGTGGCCCTTCTGCCTGCCGTAGCCCTGCACCTCGCTGACGGTCATCCCGAGGATGCCCGCCTGCTCGAGACCCGTCTTGACG
>JAESGJ010000328.1_pt1 | contig 38848 bp, 36 predicted proteins | sample 9266241 | NCBI WGS metagenome assembly JAESGJ01 (sample SAMN14514841, study PRJNA621669) | algae metagenome | isolation source: Brasilonema octagenarum HA4186-MV1 and co-occurring heterotrophs from wet... | place: USA: Manoa Valley, Hawaii | collected 2009-07-20
GTTGTAGAGGTAGACGTAACTCACCTGGTCGGCGATGATGGTCGCCGCCTTGGCGTAGTCCTGTTGGCGCGCTTGACGATCCGTTTCCACTCGGCCGGCGTCGAGCAGTCGGTCGACGTCGGGGTTCGAGAACTTCTGCGCATTGCTGGTGCCGCCGGTGTGGTGCTGTGCGTAGTAGAAGTCGTCGGGGTCGATGTTGCCGAGCCAGCCCATCATCAACATGTCGAAGTGCCCGGAGTTCTGCTCGTCGAGCCAGGTGGCGAAGTCCACGGTCCGGATGTTCACCGTGATGCCAAGGGGTTTGAGGTTGTCGGCGATGACTTGGGCCGCCGTGACGGTCTCCGGGTACTCGCTGGTGACCAGCAGGTCCATCTTGTCCGGGTGCGCGCCGGCCTCGTCGAGCAGTCGCTTGGCCTGGTCGGTGTCATAGCGGTACCGGTCATATGGCGTGTACCACGGATTGCCCTGCGGGATGGCCAACTGGTTGGCGGTGGCACTGCCGTAACTGGTGGCCTGCACGATCGACTGCCGGTCGATGCCGTAGGCGATGGCCTGACGCACGCGGGGGTCGTTCCACGGCGCGCGGGCCTCGTTGAGCGCGAGATACCAGTAGTCATTGCTCGGCGTCACCGCCAGCTTGAGCGAATCGTCGCCCCTCAGTTGCGAAATGCGTTGGGTGGGAATCGAATCGGTCCAGTCAATCTCGCCGGCCTGCAGCGCTGACAGCGCGGTCGACGGTTCCGTGATGAACTGGAACGTCACGCCGGGCACCTTCGGTGCGCCACCCCAGTAGTGCGGGTTCGCCTTGAGCACGATGGAATCACCGCTCTTCTGGGACACGAACGCGAACGGACCCGTACCGACGGGGTGGGTGGCGATCTGACCGCTCTCGACGTTCTTGCGCGAGACGATGGCCATGCCCTTGAACCCGCCGAGATTGGTCAACAGATTCGGGGTGGGGTGCTTGACGCGGATGACGACGGTGTCGGGACCCACTGCGTTGACATCGCTGACGGCGCTGAACTTGTCGACGTTGGCCAGCTTCCCGTCGATGATCCTGCGGTAGGAGTACACGACGTCAGCCGAGCTGAAGGGGCTGCCGTCGTGGAAGGTCACGCCCGTGCGGAGCTGGAACGTCCAGGTGAGCTGGTCAGGGGAAACGGTCCACGATTCGGCCAGTGCCGGCTTCATCTCCAGGTTGGCGTCGGGCTCGACCAACGTGTCGAACACGTTCTCCAACACCTCGAACGAGAAGTAGGCGCTGGTCTTCTGAGGGTCGAGCTGGTCGGGTTCACCCGCGATGGCGGCGATGAGGTTGCCCGACGACTGGCCGAGGTCCACCCGCTGGGCCGGGGAGCACGACACTGCCGAGAGGAGGGCGACCACGGCGGCGACCACTGCCGCAAGATGGCGCATCCGACCCGTCTACCCACTGCGCCGCCGATGAACACGTCCACGCACGCGGCAAACTCATCATCCATGCCGGTCAGGCCGTGTGCCTACGTCGAGACGTCGATCAAATAGCAACGAGTGTCATTTTCTGACATTTCACGTGAAAGCTCTGATTTTCGATATGCATGCCTTATGGTGGCTAACTATTCGCGATGGGAGGAATCGCGAGTGCCGTGTCACTGCGCCGGGGAGGCCATCAATCGTGGGCAAACATCGCAAACCGACCGTCACCAGGTGGCGGCCGTACCTGACCACCGGCATCGCGCTGGAGGCCGCGACGCTGTTCGCATGTGCCCATGTGACCGACAACCACGTCACCCCCAACAGCCTGCTCGCCGCCACCACGACGATCTTCGTCGACGGGACGAAGTCGCTGACCGGCAACGAACAGGGCGTCTCGCCCTATCGGATGGCCGACTCGTTCCAGGGGCGGTACGACGAAGGTGTGGACCACGACGTGTTCGTCGTCTATCCCAGGAGTCTCGGTCCGGCGACGGGCATGAACGATCCCACGTACGACGTGTCCGAGGGCATCGCCGCCACCGAGACCGTCAAGGCCGTCAAGGCGGCGCAGGCGACTCGCCAACCAGGCGACACCATCTACGTCGTCGGCTACTCGCAGGGAGCCGGTGGAGCGTCACAGGCCATCGCCCAACTCGAGGCGGACGGTCAGGCCGACGGCGTGGACTACACCGACGGCGTGCAGTTCGTGTTCGCCGCGGACCCGCGTCGAAACGACGGCGGCATCCTGACCCGGTTCCCGCCAGGGGTCTACGTACCGGTGCTCGGCGTGACGTTCGGTGGTGGCACGACCCCGCAGAGCACCAACGTCCTCCAGGTCACCAAGCAGTACGACGGCGTAGGCGACGCACCGAAGTACGTGTTCAACGTCGTGGCCGACGTCAATGCCGCGATGGGCTACTACTACCTGCATCCCGGTTACTACCAGACCGTCGATCCCAGCACCGTGCCCGCCGACGACCGGATCGTCTCGACGAGTGCCGACGGCAACATCACCGACGTGCTGATCAAGGCGCCCGTCGGCGAGCTTCCGCTCACGATGCCGCTACTCCAGATGGGTGTGCCGAAGAACGTCGTGGCGGCGCTCGATCCCGTCCTGCGAGCGGTCATCGAGACCGGCTACGACCGTCCCAGCGGCCCGGGCACGTACCCATCGGAGCCGGTGCCGTTCCAGCTCGCACCTCCCCCCACGACGTGGGTCTCCGACGTGCAGTCGGTCGCGGACGGCGCGGCCCAGACGTCGCAGGCGCTCACCGGAGTGACCGCCCCCGCGGTAGCGCCCCAGCCGCAGCCGCTCCTGCAACGCGCGGCGGCAGTCACCGCGTCCTCTCCGGCCGAGGCGCCAGACGTCCCCGCCAAGAAGCCCGCAGCGACTCCGGTGGACAGCCCGAACAAATTCACCCCGGTTGCGCATCCGGCGGGCGGTTGGAAGCCCGGCGACCTGCTTCGGTCGGTGCTTGGCACGTTCACCGGCGCGGGCGGGTCGACGCCCGGCTCGGCATCTGCCCCGACGTCGGTCCCGGCAGCCGAGCCCGCCACGACTCCCAGCGGCCCTGCCGCGTCGACGTCGAGTGACGGTACGTCGGCGTCCACCTCCTGACGCCTGGAGACGCTTTCCAAGAGTGTCGGACCCCTGTGCTGTCATGGTGTCATGTCTTCGAGCGCACCGTGTTTCGTGCCCAGCCCGGAGCGTGAGCAGCACCTGGAGGCATTGTTCGACGAGATCGCAGAACTCACCGGACAACGCAACGCCATCGACGGCCGCCTCGTCGACATCATCGCCCAGATCGACCACGACGACCTCTGGCAATCCACCGGCGCCCGATCAGTGCCCGCCTTGATCGCCTGGAAGACCGGCATCTCACCAGCCAACGCCCGCACCCTCGCCGCCGTCGCCCATCGCCGCGACCAATTCCCGAGGTGCACCGCAGCCCTGCGCGAAGGCCGGGTCTCCCTGGACCAGATCGGCGTCCTGGCCACCCGCTCCGCCACCGGATCCGACGCCCACTACGCCGACCTGATCACCGTGGCCACCGTCAACCAACTCCGCACCGCCGTCAAGATGGAACCCCGACCTCAACCCGAGAACGACCCCCACCCCGACGACGAATCCGAGCGCCCACCCGAACTCCCCGAGCCCAATCGGTCCTTCAGCAAGACCAGCGACGAGACCTCCACCACCTGGTGCATCACCCTCCCCCACCCCGAGGCCGCCACCGTCGACGCCGCCGTGCAGTCCCACCACGACGCCCTCATCGCCCAGTGGAAACGCGACCATCCCGACCACCCAGGAGACGGGCAGGCATCGGATCAGCCCTCACCCTTCCCGCACGCCATCGACGCGTTCCTCCGCCTCGTCGAGGCCGGCTGGGACACCGACGTCGCCGCCCGCCCCCACGGCCACCGCACCACCGTCGTGGTGCACCTCGACCTCGCCGACCGCATCGCCGCCCTGCACCTGGGCCCGCTGCTGTCCGACGGCGACCGCCGATACCTGACCTGCGATGCCACCTGCGAAGTGTGGTTCCACCGCGGCGGAGAGGTCATCGGCGCCGGCCGCGAAACCCGGGTGATCAACCGCCGACTGCGCCGCGCCCTGGAACACCGCGACCACTGCTGCGTGATCCCCGGCTGCGCAGCCACCCGCGGCCTGCACGCCCACCACATCCAGCACTGGGAGGACGGCGGCACCACCGACCTGCACAACCTGGTCCTGCTCTGCCCCTACCACCATCGACTGCACCACCGCGGCGGCATCACCGTCGCCGGCACCGCCGACCACCTCGTCGTCACCGACCGCGCCGGCCGAGTGCTGACCTCCGCATCATTGGCCCGACCACCCACCACACTCCCACCGGCGGTCCCACCCTGCCCCGGCCCCCTCGGCGAACGCGCCGACTGGTGGTGGTACCCACCCTACGAACCCAAACCGCCACCACCATCGACGAACTAGGCTGTGCACGAACGCGTGGAAGCATTTCGCGGCAGTGTTGCGCGTGTAACGGTCGACGATTGTTTCGACACCACGATGTATGACCCCATCGAAGAAGTCCATGCGTCTTGCCCTTTGGACCGTGGCGGCCGGTGCCGTCCTGTCGCTCGCCGCCGCGCCTGCCGCGGCCGCCGACCCGATCCTGCCCGTCGCGGGCAACGGCTCGGCCAGTGACGCCGTGACCCAACTGCAGGCCGCCGGCTACGACGTCTCCATCAACTTCCTCGAGGGCAATCCCAACGTGCCGCTGTCGGAGTGCCGCACGCAGAGCATCTCGGGCGTGAAGGTCAAGACCACCGCCAACGACGCCACGATGATGCTGATGGACGGCAACCTCTCGCCGGTGTCGATCGACGTCACCTGTCCGAATGCCAAATAGCAGAACGGCACTCAGGCGTCCATCTTGTCCTTCATGGCCAGATGCGTCGGCTCGCGGTCCCGCTCGATGTGCGCGTAGGCCACCGACTCGGCCACCCGCTCGTTACCCGAGGCGATAGCGTCACGCAGCAGCACGTGATCGTGGAACGCCTCTTCGGCGGGCAACCCGCTGGTGAGGAAGAACAACCAGGTGATGCGGCCGGAGATCGACTGCATCAATCTGGTCATCAATTCGTTGGACGACGTCTCGATCACGGCCTCGTGAAAGGCGGTGCTGGTCTTGGCGATTGCGTACGCGTCACCACCGGCCACCGTCCGCTGCGCCTCGTCGAGGGCATGGTTCAACGACTCCATCGGGCCGCCGAGGGCGACCTGCCGCGCCGCGTACCGCGCCGCGCCAACCTCGAGGGACAACCGCACGTCGAACAGGTCGTCGATCGCCTTGGCGTCCCAGCGGGAGACCACGGCGCCCCGCCGCGGCCGCGAGTGCACGAAACCGTCGCGCTCCAGCCACGGCACGGCCTCCCGCAGTGGCACCCGGGATACGTTGAGCTCCACCCCGATCCGCTGCTCGGGAAGCCGGCTGCCCTGCGGGTACTGGCCCAGGATGATCCGCTCGCGCACCGTCGAGTAGATGTTCCTGGACAGCGACGGCGACGGCTCCGAGGCCGGGGCGGCCTCCTCGGTCACCCCGCGATACCGAGCAACGAGAAGTTCAGCTCGTTGGCCCCGATGTTCTGGCTCTCCGGCACGCCGGTCAGCCACTTCTGCGCGACGACCCAGTCCTTGTTGTACGACAGGTTCAGGAAGCAACCCGTCTGGCCGTAGAGGTCGCCTGCCTTGACGTAGGTCGCCATGTCACCGGTGCCCAATGCCTGATCCAGCAGCCCGTTGACTTCCTTTGACTCGCAACCGAAGTAGTTGATGCCGCCGGAGGCGTCCCAGAAGACGTGACCCCACATGTACGGGTCGCCGCCGTCGGGACCGTTGTTGCCGTCGATGAACGCATCGGGACCCGTGGGCGGGTTGTTGATCCAACCGAATACGGTCGACGTGTCATACCCCTGTGCGGATGCGGTGAGGCCGACGGTCTGCAGGTTCGCCACCACGAGGTTGGCCATCGACTGGGCGTTCACGTTGCCGTTGGCGTAGCCGATCACCAGCGTCTTGGGCGCGTTGCCGGGGAGCGCCGCGACGTAACCCTTCAATGCCCCTGCGTCATACGAGATCGCCTGCTTGTCGGTGATTCCCGGGTTGCCACCGGGGATCATCCCCTTGGCGTACATGGTGGTCGCCACCTCGGAGCGCTTGCCGAGCACCTGGTTGACCAGCGTGGCCTGGTCGATCGACTTGAGGAACGCCACCCTGGCATCGGCGTTCTTGAAGAAGTCGTGGCTCGGGTTCACGGTCACCAACGCACCCTGCAGGGTGGGCAGGAAGTAGTTCGACACCCCGGCCTTGTCGGCGTACTTGGCCAGGCTCGACGACGGCAGCGCCGCGACGATCGTGTCGACGGTGCCGTTGTCGAAGGCCAACTCGAGCGCGGATTCGTCGGTGTAGACCGGCAATTCGATCTTCTTGAACGGCGACTTGGGTCCCCAGTACCCGTCGTATTGGGTCATCTCGTACTTGACGCCGGTCTGCGCGGTGGTCAACTGGTAGGGACCGGTGCCCAGGTCATGCGACGACAGATAGGTCTGCGCGTCGTCGGAGCCCGCGTTGGCCTTGAGGCCGTCCGGCGACTCCATCTTGGGCCCGAACGGCGAGGCCAGGTAGCTCAGGAAGGCGGTGTTGGGTTTGGTCAGGGTGATCACCGCGGTGTAGTCGTCCGGCGTCGCAACACTCTTGACGGCCTCCACCATGTACGAGGCGCCACCCTTGACCGCGATGCGGCGCTTGAACGCGACGTCGACGGCCGCAGACGTGAAGGGTGTGCCGTCGTGGAAGGTCACGCCCTTGCGGAGGTGGAAGGTGTAGACGTCGTGGGTGGGGTTGACGTCCCACGACTCGGCAAGGCGCGGCGCGATCTGCACGGTGTCGGTGTTGTTCTTGTACTGGACCAGGCCCTCGTAGGCGTTGATCATGATCGCGGTGCCGTTGTTGGCGTAGTAGATGTCGGGGTCGGGCGGCTGGCCGATGTCACCGAGCAGGCCGACGGTCAGCGTGCCGTCGGTCGGCGCGGCTGCACCTCCCCCGCCCCCGCCGCCCGTCGGAGTGCCGGAACTACAGCCTGCGATGACGAGAGTCATTGCGGCACAGGCGGCTACGAGGCCGGTGCGGGCTCTTCTGATGGACATGGTGGTGCTCCTTCTCATTCTGCGGCGATGCGGGGGTCGGCGACGGCCTGCAGCAGGTCGACGACGACGTTGGACAAGACGTAGATCGCTCCCAGCACCAACGTGACCCCGGCGATGGCGGGGAAGTCGGCGACGGGGATGGACGCGGCGAGGTAGTTGCCGATGCCGGGCCAGGAGAAGATCTGCTCGACGACGACCACGCCGGCGAACATGAATCCGAGTTGCAGACCGGCCATCGACAGAGCGGGGCCGATCGCATTGCGGACGACGTGGTGGACGACCACCTGGGTCTCGGTCAGTCCCTTCGAGCGCGCCGTTCGGACGTAGTCCACGCCGAGGACGGACTGCAGCGACGAGCGGAACACCCGGCCGATCGCGACTGCGGGCGCGATCGACAGCACCACGGCGGGTAGCACCAGGTGGCGTAGTGCGTCGACGAAGGCGTCGGCCTGGCCGTGAAACAGGGTGTCGACCAACTGCATTCCGAACGGACCGGGGTCCTGGAAGTCGCCGACCCCGCGGGCGGGCAGCCAGCCGAGCTGGCCGAAGAAGACGATGATCCCGACGAGGGCCAGCAGGAACGGTGGTGCGGTGGCCAACAGGAGCAGCGCGCCGCGACCCACCGCGGCACCGGGCCAGCGCAGCGCACCGGACAGCGCGTACAGCGTGCCCAGCGCGAGGGCGATGAGGAACGCCACGACGACGAGTTCCGCGGTCGCGGGCAGGTAGGTGGCGATGTCGGCAGTGACGGGCTGGCGGGTGCGCAGCGACCGGCCAAGGTCACCGGTGAACAGGCCGCCGAGGAACCGCGTGAACTGTTGCAGCATCGGGTCGTTCAGGCCGAGCCGCTGTCGCTCGGCGGCGACCATCTCGTTCGACGCGTTGGCTCCCACGTAGGCACGGGCGGGATCCCCCGGCGACACGGACTGCAGCAGGAAGATGACGAAGGAGAGGATGAGCAGGATCAGCACGGCGGTCGAGAGCCTGCGGAGAAGGAAGGACGTCACGGCTACCTCCGCACCGGGATGAGACTGCGGATGGCGTCGCCTCCGACGTTGGCGATCAGCGTCAGCAGGAGCACGGCGATGCCCGGGATGCCCGGGACCCACCACTGACTCAGCAACTGGCTCAGGGTACGGGCGGTGTCCGCACCCAGTTCGGGTGCCGGGGCCTGTTGGCCGAGCCCCAGGAAGGACAGCGCGGCGAGCAGCAGCACCACGTTGCCGATGTCCAGGCTTGCGGTGACGACCGCCGTCGGCACCACGCCGGGCAGCAGGTGACGCGTCAGGATCCTGGTCCTGCCGACCTTCGCGAGCCTGGCCGCCTCGACGTGCGGACGGGCCGCGAGCGCCTTGGTCTCACCGCGCACGATGCGGGCGTAGTACGGCCACCACACCAGCGCCACGCCGATGAGAGTGTTCGTCAGACCGGATCCGAGGGCAGCGACGATGGCGATCGCGACCAGCGCGCCAGGCAGCGCGAGGAACAGGTCGGTGATGCGCATCAGCAGCAGCGAGTCGACCCAGCCGCCCGTAGCGCCCGCCACCAGCCCGATGGTGCCGCCAATGAGCAGACCGCTCGCCACCACGACCAGGGCGCTGAGCCAGCTGACCTGAACACCGATCAAAGTGCGGGACAACAGGTCTCGACCAATGCCGTCGGTGCCCAGCAGGTGTCCCTGGCTCAGCGGGGGCAGGTTCAGCGGGCCGACGGGCTGGATCGGGTTGTACGGCGCGAGCACCTTGGCGAACAACGCGACGAGCGTGACGAGGACCAGCAGACCGACCATCGCCCATGCCGTCGGCCTGGCCAGCCGCGCGCCGCCGACCGTGACGGGCCGTGAACGCCAGCGGGGTATGAGAGTCGTGGTCACGACGCCGCCCCCTCGACGATTTCGGGCACCGCCGCGAGCAGCGCACGGGTGTAGGGCTCGGCAGGCTCGGCGACGACCCGCTCGGCGGGTCCCAGCTCGACGATGCGGCCGTTCTGCATGACGGCGATGCGATCCCCCATCAGGCGGGCGACGGCCAGGTCGTGCGTGACGAACAGGACCGTCATCCCGATCCGCGCCCGCAGGTCCCTGATGAGTGTCAGCACGCTCTTGGCGAGCGACGCGTCCAGCGCGCTGGTCGGCTCGTCGCACAGCAGGACCGACGGCGGGATCATCGTGGCGCGGGCCAGCCCGACGCGTTGGCGCTGGCCGCCCGACAGTTCGCCGGGGCGGGCCTTTGCGACCTCGGCGGGCAGGTCCACCGCCGCCAGCGCCTCGGCCACGCGATCGCGAACTTCGTTGCGGGACAGCTTGAGTGGACGCAACCGCTCCCCCAACGTCTCGCCGATGCTCAGCCACGGCGTCAGCGACGAGCCCGCATCCTGGAACACCATCTGCGGTCCGCCGTCACCAGCCAGCTCGACCGAGCCGGACGTTGGGCGCTCGAGCCCCGCGACGATCCGCAGCAGCGTCGACTTGCCGGATCCGCTCTCGCCGACGATCGCGACGGCCTCACCCGCCGCGACCTCGAGGTCGACGCCGTCGACGGCCGTGAGGTCCAGCTTGCGGCGGCCCTTCCTGACGTGAAACGTGCAGCGCAGCGCGCGAATCGAGACGGCGGCTTCTGGCGCGGCATCGGTGTCGGCCGACCGCGCCGTCGCGGTGAACCGGTCGTCTCGCGGCATCGTCAGCGTCAGCCGGGAGGCCAACAGCGAGCGGGTGTAGGCGTGCTGCGGGTTGCGCACCACGTCGGCGGCCGCGCCGATCTCGACCAGTTCGCCGTGGTGCAGCACCGCGAGGCGGTCGGCGATCTGGTCGGCGACGCCGAGGTCGTGGGTGATGAGCAGCACCGAACACCCGAAGTCGTCGCGCAACTCACGCAGCAGATCCAGCAGCTGCGCCTGCACGGTCACGTCGAGGGCCGTGGTGGGTTCGTCCGCGACGACGAGCTTCGGCTTGCCCGCAACCGCGATGGCGGCCATCACGCGCTGCCGCAGCCCGCCGGAGAGCTCGTGCGGGTAGACGCGCAGCCGCAGTTCGGCGTCACGCACTCCGACGGTCTCGAGCAGTCGCACCGATTCGGCGTCGTCCCGGGTGGCCTCGCCGATCTGCCTGCCGATCCGCATGGTCGGGTTCAGCGACGTCATCGGGTCCTGGAAGATGGCGCCGAGCACCTCGCGGCGCACCCGGCGCAGTTCGTCCGAGCCCGCGTGCAGCAGATCGGTGCCACCCACGGCGACGCGGCCCTCGGTCTCCGGATGCGACTCCTGCGGCAGGAGTCCGAGCAGGCTGAGCGCCAGAACGCTCTTGCCGGAACCGGATTCACCGACAAGACCCAGGATCTCGCCGGGGCGGATCTGCAGGTCGACGTGCGTGAGCACCTGGCTGCGAACGCCGTTGCGCACCAGGGACACCGAGAAGTCATCGACGACCGCCACCGGCTCACTCATCGAACAGCTCCGGGGCCTCGAGGACCGCGCGGTGGATCTCGCGAGGCGTCGTCAGCCAGACGCCCTCGGCGGCGGCGATGCGCATCAGCGCCCTGCCGACGGCCCGCAGCCGGAACGGCACACCGCTGATGAAGGAGTGCAGCACGACGCTCATCACCAACGGCGTGTCGGATGCGGCGGCGTTCAGCACGCTGAACTCGTCGTCGATCATGTCGGCGAAGTCGCGGGCGGATACGCTCCTGCCGATCATCGTCGACGAGTCGTTGAGCTCGGCGGCGTACGGAATGGCCAGCAGCCGACCGGATTCGGTGCTCAGCCAGACGGGCTGGTCGTCCAGCCGCAGGTCGAGCAGGTAGCGGTAACCACTGGCGGCCAACAGGTTCAGCGTGTTCGGGGTGTGGCTGAGCCATGGGCTCGACCAGCCGCCGGGGGCCGCGCCCTCCTCGGCGCGGATGCGGTCGGCGACGTCGGTCAGGTAGGCGCGCTCGTCGGTCGCCGTCATGCCGACCAGCGAGTCGGAGTTGGAGCGGCCGTGCCCGACGATCTCGGCGCCGACGGCCCTCGCGGCGGCCAGCACGTCGGGCGCTTCGTCGTAGACGTCGGTGTTCAGCAGCACGGTCGGCGGAATGCCAAGGCGGCCGAGCAGTTCGAACAGACGGAAGGCACCGACCCGGTTGCCGTAGTCCCGCCACGCCGTGTTCACCACGTCGGGTGCTGGCACGTCGGCGAGCACGTCCTCGGTGTGGCCGTTGCCGAACCGGTAGGACTCCACGCCGACGCACACGACGACGGCGAGACGCGTCCCGTTGGGCCAGGTGCCCGTGGGCCGGGCGGGCAGTGGCCGGTAGACGTAGTCGGCGGGATTCGTCGTCGGCGCACTCATCGCGCCACCCATCGGCTGAACCCGACGTCGGTGGCCGCCGCCCGACGGACGATGTGCTGGTAGGCGGGGAGCAGTCGGTCGGCCTCACCGCGGGCGGCGCGGATGGCGGGAAGCTTGGCGGCGAACAACTCTCGCGCCTCGTCGAGCAGCGCGGTCTCGTCCACGCTGGTGACGCGGCCGTGTTCGGCGACCACGCGGCCCGCCACCATGGTCAGCACGACATCGCTGCCGTCCTCGCAGTGCACCAGTTGCTCCCGTAGGTCGTTCAGTGGGGTGAAGGCGATGGCGTGCAGGTCGACCATCGCCAGGTCGGCCAGCATGCCGGGCGCGACCGCGCCGAGATCGTCCTGCCGCAGGGTGGCGCGAGCGCCGCCGCCCCACAACGCGGTGAGAACCTCGGTGGCCGTTGGCCAGTCGTCGCTGTCGAGACCGGAGACGTTGTGGATCAGCCCGGCCGTCTTCGCGACCGTCCACACGTTCACGGAGTCGTCGCAGATGGCCTCGTCGGTACCGAGCGCCACCGGAATGCCACGGTCGAGCATCGCCCGCCACGGCAACACGCCGCTGCCGAGGCGCAGGTTGCTCACGGGATTGTGCACGACGGTCGAACCGGCTTCCGCGATGGCATCCAGGTCGGCGTCGTCCACCCACACCGCGTGGATCACGTTGGTGTGCGGCCTCAGAAGCCCTGCCGCAGCGGTGTATCGGACCAGCGAGCGTCCGGCGAACCGGGACTGCTCGGTCATCAGCGTGCGTTGGACCTTGGTCTCCAGCATGTGCGCGTACAGCGGGAGGCCGTGCCGGACGGCGAGGTCGTCGAGCGCGGCGAAGTACTCCAGGCTGACGCGCTGCGGCGCGGAGATCGACACGGCGGCACGGATCCGGTCGTCGGCGGCCCCGTGCCACGTCCCGATCAGATGGTCGTAGGCCTCCAGCAGTCGAGGCGCGGCCGCAGGCGCGGGCGCCTCGAACGACCCACGCACCGCGGGGTCGAGTTCGCCGAGGAACGGCAGCTTCTCGGCCTCCGTGAGCTCCGGCTGGTCGAGTGCGAGGAAGGCCCGGATCCCGCTGTCGCGGTAGGCCGAGGCGACGGCGTCGATGACGTCCGGGTCGGGGAAGGGCATCAGGAACGCGTCGTCCTGCACGCAGGTGATACCGCGTTGCAGCATCTCGATGGCGCCGAGCATCGTCCGCAGATAGGCCTCCCGCGGGCTCGGCGTCAACGCGGGGTCCGATGGCGACTCGAAGAGCATGAAGAGTTCCAGCGGCAGACTGCGCACCGATCCCTTGAGATGATTTGCCGGAGAGTGGAAGTGCGCGTTGATCAGACCGGGCAGCAACAGGTGCCGGCCCGCACCGTCGACGACCCTGGCGTCGGGTGGGACGGGGAGGTCGGCGCCCATCGCGCCGATCCGGTCGCCGTCGACCAGGACGTCGACGGGTCCCGTCATCGCGTCGGGCGCGGCGGCGTCGTAGACCAGCACCTGGCGGAACAGCACGCTCATGACCGCTGCCCGAGCGTCAGTTCGACAGCGGGCAGGTCGGGGACGGCGGCAAGGGTATTGGCGCGCGAGGTGTTCAGCCCCATCGCGACCAGTCCGGCCGCGATGCCCACCGCGGCCGCGACGCCGTCGATCACGGGGACGTCCAGCGCCTCACTCAGCGGAGTCACGAGGTCGGCGAGACCGGCGCAGCCGAGCACGACGGCCTCGGCGCCGTCGTCGGCCATCGCCGCACGGGCCGCCGCGGCGAACGCGTCGAGGAGGTGCGTCGAGCCGCCGACCAGTTCCGCGACGGGCACGTCGACGGCGACCACGGAGCACCGGTGTTCGAGGCCGAGTGAACGGACGACGCGATCGGTGTGGGCCACGGTGCGCGCGGGCAGCGTGATGACCACGAAGCGATGGGCCAGCAGACACGCGGTCTGCAGCGCGGCCTCGGTCATCCCCACGACCGGGCAGGTGGCGATCTCGCGGGCGGCCTGCACCCCGGTGTCACCGAAGCAGGCGACGACGAACGCGTCGGTGTCGGCCCCGTGCGCGCGGACCTGCTCGAGCACCCCGACGGCGGCGATCGCCTCCTCGGCGTGGCTCTCGACGCTCGCGACGCCCACCGCGGGATTGGCGCCCACGACCGTGACACCGGGGCCCGAAACCGATTGGGCGGCAGCCACGATGGTGTCGGTCAGCGCAATCGAGGTGTTGGGGTTGAGCACCGTGATCCTCGTCATCGACCTGCTCCTGCCGTGGCGGCGAGTAGGGCGCTCACACCGGGTCCACCGACCGCGATGCGGGCGGCCGCCGCACCGACGGCCGCCGCGGCGTCGGCGTCCCGGCTGCGGAGGAACTCGGCCGCGAAGGCGCCACAGAACGCGTCGCCCGCACCGGTGCTGTCGACCGGTTCGACGACGTCGACGGGCAGCAGGACGGGTTCGGGGCGATCCCTCGTCGCGACCAGGCAGCCCGCCGCGGCAAGCTTGATCACCACCACCTGCGGGCCCAGCGCCAGGAAATCAGCCGCGGCGGCGGCCGGTCCGGAACCACCCGTCAATGCGGCGGCCTCGACCTCGCTCGGCAGGAAGACGTCGCAGGCGCGCACAGCACCCAGCAACGCGTCCTCGTGCCCAACCACGTAGTCCTCCTGCGGGTCGAAGAAGACGGTGGCGGCTGTTCGGCTGCGCAGCCACGCGGCGAGTTCGAGTTGGGCGTTCAGTGCCATCCCGGACAGCAGCACCCCCGGAGCGGTCAGGGCTTCGGCGGGCACGTCGTCCGGATGCACCGAGAGCGCCTCGAAGTGGTCATCGCCGTGCACCAGTTCCCACCGGCGACCGCCTGCAGCGTCGTAGCGAACGACGTTGCGCACCAGGGGCAGATCGCGCCGCGGTAGTGTTCCGGGGTCGGTTCCCGCCGAACGGATCGCCGCCAGCAGTTCCTCCGGCGCATCGACGCCGAGCGGCGCCAGGAGCCTGGGGGCGCCTCCTGCGAGCGCGGCCGCGAGGGCCGCGAAGAGGGCGTCGCCACCGATCGACTCGACCCGCTGGCCGGTCGGGGACACGGCCTCGTCGATCGTGAGGTTGCCGACGCAGACCAGCCCGGGTGCCTCACTCACGCGCGGCCGCCGCGGCATGGCTGCTCAGTCCCAGGTGGTAGCCGACCAGTTGGGCGGCGGGCAGATAGAGCAGAGGCGAGAGCGACTCCGGTACCTGCGGCAGGGTGATGACCTGACCACCGGACTCCTCGAAGGCGCGCTCGCCCTCGGTGGTCACCACGTAGAGCCGCCCACCCCAGCGCAGAGCGTCGCGGCCGGTGTCGACGGCCCGCGGCACGGACGGACCGGTCGGTGCGAAGAGGAACAGCGGCTCGCCCGCCTTCTGCGAGTTGTAGTGGTGGTACTCCTCCACCTGGATCTCGGCCGCGTGCAGGGTGGTGCACTCCTTGACCTTGGCCGCGCCGACGATCGCCGTCGCGAGGTTGGGCCCGGCACCGGAGAACAGCACGTGCTGGACGCCCGCGGCAACCTCGCGTTCACAGATGTCGGCGATCAGCGGGTCCAGGCGCTCGATCACGCGGCCCATTTCGTCCGGCAGCGTGTCGAACGCGGCGCCGAGGGTTGCTGCCTGGCCGGGCACGCGGCGTTCGCCGACCCGGATCGCGAGTTCGAGGAGCAGCGCCAGCGCTGCGGTGGACGACTGCGTGGGCCAGCCGACCCGGGTCGCCTCGATCTTGAGGGCCGTGCTCGCTTCCGTTTGCAGAGTCGAGCCAGCCGTATTGGTGATGGCAACGGTATACGATCCGCGGTGTTGCGCCATCAGCAGCGCTTCGACCGTCCTGGTCGTCTCACCCGAACTCGACAGGGCGATGACGGCCGTCGACGCATCGACGAGACCCGCCTGGTAGTAGGCGAACTCGAGGCTCTGCACGGGTTCGCACGGCACGCCGAGCATGCTCTCCATGACCTGTCTGGCGGCCACCATCACGGCCAGCGAGTCGCCGCAGCCCACCAGCACGACCCGGCGCACGGATGTGCTGAGCCGGTCGGCGATGGCATCGAGCGCGGCAGCATTGACCTGGAGTGTCTCCCGAATCGCCGCGGGCTGACCGTACAATTCGGGCCCGGTCGCCTGCACGCGGAAGTGCAGCTTCGCATCGAGCGGGTCGTTGCTCGGCAGCGCGAGAATGTGGGCGCGTTCGGCGTCGGAGACGCGTTGCACGACGGCCCGCTGGCGCGGGTCGAGCGGGCTGGAGTCTGGTTCCAGGAGCGGACTGGCGGGAGCCGTCATCCGGTCGAACACCCCTATCCGTCGGTCGAGGCACAGGTCGTCGAGCAGCCTGCGGTTTCCGAACGGTATACCGTTTTTGTTTCTGGGGTGTGACGAACGGTGGCAGTTCGGTTACGCGCGCGCTGGCGGCCGATGGGCCTCGACGGCAGCGGCTCCTCGCTCGTCGCCGTCGGCCCGCAACCCGGCGATGACACCGTCGACGTCGGCGGCCGGCCGGTTCTGGCTCAGCTTGAACTTGGCCTCGATCCTCGAGATGGCCACCTCCACCCCGACGATCGCCCGCAACTGGCCCGCGATGAAGGCCTCCGGTGCGTCGTCGACCGCCCACGGGGTCGGTCGCTGCCGCTCGTGGTGGTCGGTGAGCCTGCGCACCAGATCGTCGAGCCAGGTGGTGTCGTCGTGGATCCTCACCGTGCCGTGCACGTGGGCGACCAGGTAGTTCCACGTCGGCACCACGCGCCCGTGCTCAGCCTTCGACGCATACCAATTCGGGGTGACGTAGGAGTCAGGCCCGCGGACGATCACCAGGGCCTCACGGCCGTCGGCGTGGCGCCAGTGATCGTTGTTGCGCGCGAAATGTCCTTGCAGCGTGCGGTTTTCGCGGTCGTAGAGGAATGGCAGCATCGTCGCCTCGAGACCGTCGGGGCCCACCGTGACGAGATCGGCCGCCCCGTGGCGCGACAGCAGTTCGTCGACGGCGTCGTCGTCGGCCGCGAAGTGGGTGGGCACGTACATCCATCGATTATGTCCCCGGTCACTCCTTCTTCTCGTGGTGGTCGCGTCGGAGCGATAGGCTCGCGTCGTGACCAATCAGACCCAGGCAGACCGGATGACGTCGGGCAGGGGCTTCATCGCGGCGCTCGACCAGAGCGGCGGATCAACGCCAAAGGCCTTGCGCCTGTACGGCATCGAGGACTCCGACTACTCCACCGACGCCCAGATGTTCGACCTGATCCATGCCATGCGGTCCAGGATCATCACCTCGCCCGTTTTCGGTGGCGACCGGATCCTGGCCGCCATCCTCTTCGAGGAGACCATGGACCGCGAGATCGGCGGCAAGCCGTCGGCCACGTACCTCTGGGACGACAAGGGCGTCGTCCCGTTCCTGAAGATCGACAAGGGACTGGCCGACGAAGCCGACGGCGTGCAGCTGATGAAACCGCTACCCGGCCTCGACGAACTGCTGGCACACGCCGCGCAGATGGGCATCTTCGGCACCAAGGAGCGGTCGGTGATCGGCGCGGCGAACGCAACGGGCATCGAGGCCATCGTCGGTCAGCAGTTCGACGTGGCCCGCCAGGTGCTCGCACACGGACTCGTCCCGATCCTCGAGCCGGAAGTCACCGTCACCATCCCCGACAAGGCCGAGGCCGAAGACGTTCTGCGGGACAGGATCGCGGTGCATCTCGACGATGTGCCCGACGGCCAGCGGGTGATGCTCAAGGTGTCCATCCCGACGGTCCCGAACCACTACATGCCGCTGATCGAGCATCCCAAGGTGATGCGCGTCGTCGCTCTGTCGGGCGGCTACTCCCGGGACGAGGCCGACGCGCTGCTCGCCGAGAACACCGGTCTGATCGCCAGCTTCAGCCGCGCACTGACCGAGGGACTGTCCGTCACCCAGTCCGACGACGAGTTCGACGCCACGCTCGGCGAAGCGATCCAGTCGATCTACGACGCTTCGCTGGCAGGGTGAAAGTGATTCCCAGAAACCGGTAGTAGCGTCCGATTCAAGGGCATGTCCGCGGCGGGAGGGGAGGACCGGCGAATGCTGAAGGCACTTCGCGCAGTCGCCTCTCTGGTCATCGGCCTCGGCGGGGTGGCGATGATGGCGTGGGCCATCAACGCATTACTGAACACCGGGACCTGCGCCACCGGTGGCCCCTACGAGGTCACCAACCCGTGCCCGCCCGGCAGCAGCGCGACCGGCTTCCTGCTGGTCGGCGGTTTCGTGGCATGGTTCGTCGGGCTGTTCCTGAGCAACTACGGGTTCATGCGGCCTGGCACCGGCCAGATCGTCTGGTGCGCACTGTTCCTCGGCGGCGGCGTCACGGTTCTGGTCAAGGCGCTCGGCGAACCCACACTGGGCGCCGATTCGAAGCTGGGCAGCTACATCATGGCCGCCGTCTTCATCGCCATCGGATTGCCCGTGGCCATCGGCCCTTTCGTCGCCGCGTGGCGGGACCGTCTGGCAACATCGAAGAAGTGAGCGGATCCGCAGCCACCGCGGACCTTGACGGGGCGTTCGCCACATTGCAGGCGGGCGGCGCCGAGATCGTCGAGGAACCCACCCGGCAGCCGTACGGAGTTCGCGACTGCTCGGTCCGCGATCCGGCGGGCAACATGATCAAGATCCAGGAGGTTCGGCCATGACGGAGGACTCACCGTCGAAGAAGATCGACCAGCGGATCGAGGAACTCGGAGACTGGCGCGGCGACCTGCTGGCCCACCTCCGCGCGTTGATCAAGAAGGCCGACCCCGACGTGGTCGAGGAATGGAAGTGGCGGGGTGTCCCCACCTGGTACCACGACGGAATGCTGTGCACCGGTGAGACTTACAAGGACAAGGTCAAGGTCACCTTCGCCAAGGGCGCCTCACTGGACGACCCGAAGGGGTTGTTCAACTCGAGCCTCGACGGCAACGTCAGGCGGGCCATCGACCTCGGCGCCGACGACGAGCTCGACGACACGGCCTTCACGGCGCTGATCCGGGCCGCGGTCGCCCTCAACACCCGATGACGGGGTGCGCGGCCCATGTCGACGCCTAGGCTGACCTCGTGGACTTCGAGCTGAACCGCAAGGATCTGCACGACACCCGGTTCGTCACTGCGGACCCGCCGATGCCTGCCGACGGGCAGGCACTGCTGCGGGTGGAGTCGTTCGGGCTGACGTCCAACAACATCACCTACGCCGTGTTCGGCGACGCCATGAACTACTGGGCGTTCTTCCCCACGTCGGACCCGGGCTGGGGCGCGCTCAACGTATGGGGCTACGCCCACGTCGAGGAGTCCCGAGCCCCCGGTCTGGCCACCGGGATGCGCGTCTACGGCTACCTGCCGTGCGCCAGCCACCTGCTGGTGGTCCCGGACCGCATCAACGCGAAGGGCTTCGTCGACGCCGCCCCGCACCGCGCGAGCCTTCCATCGGCTTACCAGGGCTACCGCGACGTCGCCACGGACCCGGTGTACGCGGCGGACCTCGAGGACGAGCACATCCTGTTCTTCCCGCTCTTCTTCACCTCGTTCCTGATCGACGACTTCCTGGCCGACGAGGGCTTCTTCGGCGCCGACACGATCGTCGTCTCGAGCGCGTCGTCGAAGACCGCGATCATCGCCGCCTACCTGCTGGCGCAACGCGGCGGCATCGACGTGGTGGGGTTGACGTCGGAAGCCAACCGCGGCTTCGTCGAGAGCCTCGGCGTCTACGACGCGGTCGTCGGATACGACGACGTGGCCCGGCTGCCCGGCGAGCGGGCCGTGTACGTCGACGTGTCCGGCGACGGCGGCATCCGCACCAGCGTCCACGCCCACTACGGCGACCGCCTCGCACACAGCTCGGCGGTCGGCATGACGCACTGGGCACAGATGGGCAGCGGGTCGGGTGAGCTGGCAGGCCCCAAGCCCGTGTTCTTCTTCGCCCCCGACCGGATCGCCAAGCGTGGTGCCGACTGGGGCACCGCGACGCTGGACCGCAACGTCGCCGAGGCCTGGACGCCGTTCGCCAGATGGGCTTCGGCGTGGCTGCGGGTCGACCGGATCTCCTCGGAGGACCAGATCCGGCGGGCCTACCTCGAACTGCTCGACGGCACGGTCGACCCGCGCGCCGGCACCGTCGTCAACCTGTAGGAATCGAGGGTTTCCCCAGGGTGCCAGTATTCTCCCTGCGTGACCGCGATCGATCCGGAGAAACTGAGGACGTGCCTTCAGGTGCTGTCCGAGGTCGAGTCGCTCCCGCCCGAGCACCCCGATGCCGTCGCGATACGTCGCGCCACCGCGGGCGTGTTCAAGGCCGTCAAGCAGGCCCGCCGCCACGCCAGGCGTGACGCCGTGGCCGCCGCCGACCGCGCGGTCATCGCCGCCACCGCCACCGGCGCCCCCGGCCGCATCGACGACGAGACGCAGGGCCTGCCCCTGGTGTCGACCGCGAGGGGCGCCTCGGCAGGCACGTTGCTGCGGTCGCGGCCGTGCTACATGTGCAAGAACCACTACACGGTGGTCGACGCCTTCTACCACCAGCTCTGCCCCGACTGCGCGGCGCTGAACCGGGCCAAGCGCGACGCCCGCACCGACCTGACCGGTCGTCGTGCCCTGCTGACGGGCGGCCGCGCGAAGATCGGCATGTACATCGCTCTGCGGCTGCTCCGCGACGGCGCCCACACCACGATCACCACGCGCTTCCCGAACGACGCGGTACGCAGGTTCGCCGCGATGCCCGACAGCGCCGACTGGCTGCACCGACTCCGGGTCGTCGGCATCGACCTGCGCGACCCGGCGCAGGTCGTCGCCCTCGCGGACACGGTGGCCGGGCAGGGACCACTGGACATCCTGATCAACAACGCGGCCCAGACCGTGCGGCGCTCCCCCGGCTCCTACGCCGCGCTGGTCGAGGCGGAGCGCACGACACCGCCGGAGCTCGTCGACGTCATCACCTTCGACCACGTGAGCGACGCCCACCCGGCAGCGTTGGCGGGCAGCCTCGCCGAGCACCAGACGCCGCACGCGCTGACCGAGCTGGCGTTGAGGGCCCGCAGCGCGTCACCCGAGCGGATCGCCGCGGGGACCGCCATCGACGCGGGCGGCCTGCTGCCCGACACCGCGTCGGTGAACAGCTGGACCCAGCGGGTGCACGAGGTCGACGCGATGGAGCTGCTCGAAGTCCAGCTGTGCAACCAGACCGCACCGTTCATCCTGGTGAGTCGGCTGCGACCGGCGATGGCCGCCGCGCAGGCCCGCCGCAAGTACGTGGTGAACGTGTCGGCGATGGAGGGTCAGTTCAGCAGGCAGTACAAGGGCCCCGGCCACCCGCACACCAACATGGCCAAGGCCGCGCTGAACATGCTGACCCGCACCAGCGCCGGCGAGATGCTCGAACGGGACGGCATCCTCATGACCGCCGTCGACACCGGCTGGATCACCGACGAGCGTCCGCACCCCACCAAGCTGCGCCTGGCCGACGAGGGGTTCCACGCCCCGTTGGACCTGGTCGACGGTGCCGCGCGCGTGTACGACCCGATCGTGCGCGGCGAGTCTGGTGAGGACGTCCACGGCTGTTTCCTCAAGGACTACTCGCGGAGCAACTGGTAGCCGCAGCCATGACCGACGGCGACGGCTCGCCCGCGCCCTCGCGGCGCGGCGCCCTCGTCCGTCTCGCGCTGTTCTTCGCGTTCCTGTTCGGCATGTTCTACGTGGTGGCCATCGCTCGCGTGGTGGACGTCGACGACGTCCGCAGGGTGGTGTCCGCCACGGGGCCTGCCGCGCCACTGACCTACGTCGTCGTCTCCGCGGTGCTCGGCGCCATCTTCGTGCCAGGTCCGATCCTGGCGGCGGGCAGCGGCGTGCTGTTCGGACCCGTGCTGGGGACCTTCGTGACGCTGTTCTCCGCCGTCGGGACCGCGGCCATCACCAGCCTGCTCGGCAGGCGGGCCGGTCGCCAGAGTGCGAGGGGCGTACTGGGCGACGACCGCGCGGATCGCCTCGACGACCAGATTCAGCGACGCGGGCTCTGGGCCGTCGTCGGGCAGCGCTTCGTGCCGGGCATCTCGGATGCCCTGGCGTCGTACGCCTTCGGTGCCTTCGGAGTTCCGTTGTGGCAGATGATGGTTGGCGCGTTCATCGGCGCCGCACCGCGCGCCTTCGTCTACACGGCGCTCGGCGCGTCGATCGGCAACCCGTCAGGCCCCTTGGCGTACACGGCGATCGGCGTGTGGTGCGTGACCGCCGTGATCGGGGCGTTCGCCGCACACCGCGGATATCGCGCGTGGCGTGGGCGATCCGGCGACGCGAACGAACATGCGGACTGACACCGCGGCCGGACGGCGGGTCAGACGGGTGTGAACGTGACGTACACCGACGACAGCCCCCGCATGATGAACGTGGGGTCGTAGGTGTAGTCGCGGTTCCCGGCGGGGCCGTGCACCGACTCGTCGACACGAATGTCGGCCATCCGGTCGAGGAACCGGTTGACCGAGATCCGTGCCTCCGAACGGGCCAGCGGTGCGCCGGGGCAGGAGTGCGGGCCCCGCGCGAACGCGACGTGCTCGCGCACCTTGCGGCGGTCGTGCCGGAATTCGTGCGGACATTCGAACTTCTCGGGGTCGCGGTTACTGGCGCCCGGCAGCATCATGACGATGGTCCCCGCCGGAACGTCCACTCCCCCAATGCTCGTCGTCTTGCTCGCGAGCCGGAAGTGAGTCTTCACCGGGCTCTCCATCCGGAGGCACTCCTCCAGGAACGATGGGATCAGCGACCGGTCGTCGCGAATGGCCTGCTGGATGTCGGGCCGCTCGCCCATCACTCGCATGCCGGTGCTCAGCAGCTTGGTGGTGGTCTCCATGCCCGCGGCGAACAGGAACGTGGCGAGCTTGACGACCTCTTCGACGTCGGGCACCGCACCGTCGGGGTAGGTCGCGGCGGCGAGTTCGGTCAGCACGTCGCCGCGAGGCGCGCGGCGGCGGTCACTGACGTACTCGCGGAACTTGTCGTCCAACCACATCAGCGGGTTGTGCGAGACGGTCTCCCCGCCACCGCCGACGTCGCCGATGACCTCGTTGCCCAGCACCCTGCGGAACTCGGCGTGGTCCTCGAGCGGCACTCCGAGCAGATCGGCGATGACGAGCATCGCGAAGGGTTTGGCGTAGTCCTCCATGAACTCGCACGACCCGCGCTCGATGAACGTGTCGAGCTGCTGGTCGGCCAGCCGCCACATGAACTCCTCGTTCTCGCTCAACCGCTTCGGCGTGATGAGCTTGCTCAGCAGGCCGCGGGTCCTGGCGTGGGCCTCGGCGTCCATCGTCACGACGTGCTCGGCCATCGGGATCTCGGCGCGGTGCGCCTCGATCAGCGCACCGATGTCGTCGCCCTCCGGGGTGAACGGCAACGGCGGGAAGGGGCCCGCCACGGCGACGCACGACGACATGGCCGGATCCTTGTACGCGGCAAGCGCTTCGGCGTGCCCCGTCACCGCGAAGACGCCGTGCGGCGTGGCAGGCCGCACCGGACACTGCGAGCGCAGGTAGTCGTAGTACGGGTAGGGGTTGGGGACGAGCGACTGGTCGAAGAAGTAGTCGACCGCCTCGTAGTCCGTTGCGGTCTCGTCGAGTTCCGTCACGGCGTGACCGCCGGATCGAACACCACGGGAAGCGACGTCGGCGAGCGGAACACCATGCCGCGGATGTGCGGATCGTCCCCGTCGGGATCCAGCCGCAGGTTCGGTAGCCGGTCCAGCAGAAGGTTGACGGCCGTGCGCATCTCGAGCCGCGCCAGATGCATGCCGAGACACACGTGCACCCCGTGGCCCCAGCTGATGGGCACCTTGGCCTGCCGGAAGATGTCGAAGCGGTCAGGATCGGGATAGCGGTCCTCCTGGCGGTTCGCGGCGCCGAGCATCGGCATGACCGACGAGCCCTGCGGGATCGGCACGCCGGACAGCTCCGTATCGCGGGTTGCGACGCGAGTGATGTTGAGCAGCGGCGCATCCCAGCGCACGGCCTCCTCGATCGCCTGCGGAATGAGCGACCTGTCGGCCCGGATCGCGTCCAGCTGATCGGGATTCGACAGCAGTCCGAACAGCAGATTGCCCAGCGACCGGTAGGTCGTCTCCACCCCGGCGGGTAGCAGCAGCCGGATGAACGAGTAGATGTCCTCGTCCTCGAGTTTGTGGCCGTCGATCTCGGCGGCGGCGAGGCTGCTGATCAGGTCCTCGCGCGGTTCCGCCCGGCGCGCCGCCAGGATGGGCTTGAAGTAGTCCACCAGGGCCTGCGACGCCGCCCGCCCGCGTTCGGGGTTTATGGTGAAACTCAACATCGAGATCGACCACCGCTGGAACTGCGGGAAGTCCTCCTCGGGAAGGCCGAGCAGGGCGGCGATGATTCGGGTCGGATAGGGGAACGTGAACGTCTTGACCAGGTCGGTCTTGCCGTCGGCGGCGAACTGGTCGATCAGTTCCCCGCCGATGCGCCCGACGATCTCGTCCTCCCAGCGCTGCAACGCCTTCTGGGTGAACGCCTTGGTCACCAGCGAGCGCAGCCTGCCGTGCACGGGTTCGTCCATTCCGAGCATCACGCCGTGGCCGAGCACGTCACCGAAGATCTGGATCACCACGTTCGACGAGAAGGTCCCGCTGTCGCGCAGCATCGTCTGGATGTCCTCGTGCCGGTACACGATGAAGACGGGCTTGCCCTCCTCGCCCGGCATCGCCGACATGTCGATCCGCTGGATCGGCGTGTCATGGCGCTGCCGTGCCAGCTCCGGGTACGGGTCGCGAACATTGCCCGAGACGACGTCGTCGAACGCCCCGAAGTCGGCGAGGTCGTCGAACAGGTCTGACATGTGGTGCTCCTTCGAAGCTCAAAGCTATTGGGCTGGAAAGGCGACGGACTTCACCTCGGTGTACTGGCTGAAGCCGACCAGGCCGTTCTGGCGACCGACACCGCTGTCCTTGTAGCCACCGAACGGGGTGTCCGCGCCATAGCCCGCAGTGCCGTTGAGCCCGATGAAGCCGGCGCGCAGCCGGCGGGCCACGGCAAGGGACCGCTCCAGCGAGCTCGACATCACGTTGCCCGCAAGCCCGTACGGGCTGTCGTTGGCGATCCGGACGGCATCGTCCTCGTCCTCGTAGGGAATGACCACCAGCACGGGGCCGAAGATCTCCTCCTGCGCGATCGTCATCGAGTTGTCGACGTCGGTGAACAGGGTTGGACTGACCCAGAATCCCCTGTCGAACTGCGGTGGCGGCTCGGTGCTTCCGACGAGCATCGTGGCGCCCTCGTCGACACCCTTGCGGATGTAGCCGAGGATGCGTGACTGCTGCTTGGCCGAGATCACCGGACCGCACAGCGTGCCGGGATCCTGCGGATCGGCGGCCGGGATGTTCTCGTAGATGGCACGGAGGATTGCGACGCCCTCGTCATAGCGCGAGCGGGGCAACAGCATTCGCGTCGGCGCCGCGCAACCCTGGCCGGCGTGCATCAGGGGACCGATGCCGATGAGACACGCCGTGTTCACGTCGGCGTCCTCGCACACGATCGTGGCTGACTTGCCGCCCAGTTCGAGGAACAGCCGCTTCATGGTCGCGGCTCCCTTCTCCATGATCCGCTTGCCCACGACCGTCGATCCCGTGAACGAGATCATGTCGACCTTGGGCGACAGCGTCAGCTCCTCACCGACGAAGTGGTCCGACGCGGTGACGACGTTGACGACTCCGGCGGGGACGTCGGTCTTCTCGGCGATGAGCCGACCGAGCCGCGTCGCGTTGAACGGAGTGTCCGGCGCGGGCTTCAGGACCACGGTGTTGCCCGCGGCGAGCGCCTGCCCGAGTTTGTTGATCGTGACCTCGAACGGGAAGTTCCACGGCGTGATGGCGCCGACCACGCCGACCGGCTCGTGCCACACCTTCCTGGTCGTGTTCACCCCCGTCACGGAGACCACCATGTCGCCGAGGCTGGTCTCCCAGGGGAATTCGTCGATCAGCCGTGCGGGGTACTTGAGTCCGTCGGCGAATGGGGCATCGAGCTGCGGGCCGTGGGTGACGGCGCGTGGAGCGCCCACCTCGCGGATGAGTTCCTCGCGGAGCTCCTCGAGCTCGCCGTCGATCGCGTCGTGCAGTTGCAGCAGACACCGCTTGCGCAGCTCGTGGTTGGTGGACCAGTCGGTCTCGTCGAAGGACCGACGGGCTGCGTCGATGGCCCGGTGCATGTCGGCCCTCGACGCGTCGGAGACCTCGCCGAGGACGTCCTCGGTCGCGGGGTTCACGTTGGCGAAGGTGCCCGCCTCGCCGTCGACGAGCTTGCCGTCGACCAACATTCGCGATTCATAGGGGTGAAGGTCAGGCATTGGTCTCGCTTCCCTGCTCGGAGGCCGCGGCTCGGCGTGCGGCGAGGCCCATCAGACGCTGCATGACGGGTTGGGGAATCACCTTGGCCGCCAGTACCATCGCGCGCTGCGCGCCCGTCAGTGGCCAGGCGCCGCCGCGCATCGCGCCCTGCCGCGGGATGCCGAGGACCAGTCGCGACATGTGGTGCATTCCCGAGGACGGCAGCAATCTGTTGGACACCAGCAGCATCGAGGCGTCGGGGCCCACCCCGTAGCGCCGGATGGGCCCGCGGTCGGCCAGTGCCTTCACCAGACCGTCGGTGAACCGCTCGGGAGAACGGGCGAACTTGATCGCGAAGCGGCCTCGGGTGTTCATCGTCTGATGTATCCGCGCGTACGGACCACCGAAGTCACGGTCGTCGGTGGTACCGGCGTCGGTGATGATGTCGGTGTCGTAGGTACCGGTGATCAGCACCGTCACCCCGAGCCCGAACGGCGCGATCTCGGCGGCGAGCGACTCGCCCCAGCGCTCCATGGCGCCCTTGCTCGCGGAATACGGTGCGGTGCCGGGCTGCCCGCGCACTCCTGCCGAACTGCACACCAGGACGACGCGGCCCTCTCCCGCCGTCCGCATCGAGGGCAGCAGCTCCTTGGTCAACGCGACGGGACCCATCACGTGGGTGGCGAACATGCGCTGCCACAGCTCGATGTCGGCCTCCTCGACCATGCCCGCGGCCGAGATCCCGGCGTTGTGCACCAGTGCGAACGGCGCGCCGACGCGCTCCTCGATCGTCTTGGCGGCGGCCGCGATCGACGCAGCGTCCATCAGGTCGAGTTCGACGCCGATCAGCCTGTCGTCGTCCTCCGTCGCGCCGGTCGCCGCGCGCAGCAACGGCATTCCGCGCTCTGGTGTCCGCATGGCGGCGACCACCCGCCAGCCGTCCCGGTACAGTCGTGCGGCCGAGGCAAGCCCGAGACCCCTTGCCGCGCCGGTAATCACGACGGTGCGAGGCTCACCCATTGGCGTTCGCCGTCGCACACCGCATGCTCGTCGACCCCAGCTCGACGTCGGGCCTACCGTCGGGCAGGTTGTACTGCCAGGTGGACCACTTGCCGACCGAGTACGGCCCCTCGGCGCCGTTCTCCTCGTAGTAGCCCTGCGGATCGAAGATCTTCGCCTCGGGGAACGGCCACGGGCAGGCCACCGACGTCGCCAGCCCGCTGGCCTTGATCGCCCAGAACCAGCCGCCGTAGGCGAAGTACGACACGTTGATGATCGCGAACATCACCAGGAACGTGCCGAGTACCGGCTTGGTCGGGAACAGTTTGGCCCGCGCGGCGAGCTTCTCCGCCACGGACTTTCCGGTGTCGTCGCGGTAGACCAGGATCGAGGCGGGGATCATCACGAACGTCACCGACAGCGACTCCCAGATCAAGGGGAACTGGAAGGTGCTGCCGGGGAACAGTGTGCCGAACGGGATCGTTTGCGAGTAGATGTAGAGGCCGGTGCGTACCAGGCTGACTTCAAGAATCGCGTCGAAGACGAACCCGATCACCAGGGTCAGAGCGCCCAGGCTGAGCAGCGGATGCTTGTTGACGAACGCCTCGGGAATGCGGGTGGCCTGCAGCTTGCGCAGGATCCAGATCGCCGGGAAGTACGGCCCGAAGTAGAACGTCACGTAGCCGAACACGATGAACGGCTCGACCGTCGGCGACATCATGATCAGGTACCAGTTCTCGGGCCAGTGCAGCAGCGCGGGGTTGTACACGGCGTAGGGCGACCAGTTCATGATCGGGTCCTGCCACACGATCAACGTCGTGCACAGGACCATCAGAAGCACCGGGCTGCCGGGGTTGCGCCGCCAGCCCCTGATGAAGACGACCGTCAGCACCGCGACCATGATCAGGGCGCCCGCCTGCGGGATGATCTGCCAATGGTCGAATGAGGTCAGGAATTCGACGGGGCGGGGCCTGCCCTCGACGTTCGGGTTGGCCACCCTCGGGTGCACGGCCGTGCGCCCGACGGCGGCGAAAAGCCCGAGGAAGCCGAGCCAGGCGATCAGCGAGATGATCCGGCCCCAGTTGGGGCCGGACGCGGCTGTCGGCGCAGCGGTGGTGTCGAGCTCGTCCTGGGTCGTCATGTCACTCCACCCCGAAGCGGTCGACCAGGTGCGAGTTGACGCCGTCGGCATCGAGGGTTCTTGCCACCAGATACCCGGAGCCCATCCAGGCCCGGCGGGTCCACTTGCCAAGGGAGACACGGGTTCCCGGTGCGCCGGAGGCGGCGGGCAACATCTTCACCCGCTCCAGCGCCTCCTTGACGCCGCGCGGGCTCAGCGGGTGGGCGTCGGTGAAGGCCCGCACCAGCGTGGCGGCGACATCGCGGTTGACGACGGTCACGCAGAACTCGGGCCTGCTGCCGCCGTACTTCTCGGCGTACTGGTCGAGGAAACTCTGTCCGACCGGATTGCCCTCGTCGTACTGGTCGACCCCGATCCAGCCCAGGAACGCGTTCCACATGACGGGGTTCACCCAGGCGTTCTGGAACGCCGTGGTGGTGAACCGCGGCGGATCCCATTCGAGAGCCTCGAGGGCCGGGTTGATGAAGACGATCCCGAACCCGAAGCCCAGGTGCACGATCGCCTCGGCCTTCGCCTCGTGAAGCGTACGGACCGCCGCATTGACGTCCTGGGCGGTCTGGGCGATCTCGACCTCGGCCACGATGCGAATCCCCTTGCGGCGACACGCCGTTCGGAGATTCTTCAGATAGCTCTCCCCGATCAGGCTCTGCTCGGCCAGTACGCCGACCTCGGTCAGGCCGCGCTTGGCGATCAGATCGGCGAGGAAGATGGGCTCGTCGGTCATCGACCCCTGCGGGAACGCGAAGGTCCACTCCCCCAGCCAGTCGTCGGTCCCGGTCACGCTGATCGCGGGCACTTTGAACCGCTCCTCGATGGCCTCGCGCACCGGCACGCAGTTGTCGGTGATGTTCGGGCCGAAGACCACCAGACACCCCTCGTCGACCAGGTCGCCGTAGGCGTCGATCACCGCCTTGACCGAACCCTTCGGCAAGCCCTCGACCTCGCGGTAGATCATCTGCACGGGCCGGTCCATCAGCCCCTGTTCGAGCGCCTCGGCGAAGACGAGATCGAAGCACTGGGTGAACGACGCGAACAGTTCCTCGGGGAATCCCGGCGGCAACGTGAAGTCCATGAGGTACCCGACCTTGATGGGTTCCGCAGTGCTCTCGTACGACATCCGACCTCCGTTGGCCTGGCTGGTTGAGACTCGCGTGCGGCCAGAAACCTAATATTTGTTCAGACCTTAGCGTCGTGCTCCGCCCAGCGTCAATGACGACTCACCGATCCGATTCGACCAGATAGAGGTCGATCATCTCGAACAGTCCGCGCGTGACGGCAGCGTCGTCCGTCAACGGCCCGGCGACGGCGGCACGGACGGCGTCGCGCGTGCTCAACCCCTCGGCGATGAGCCGGCCTGCGGCGATCAACACCCTGGTCGAGGCCACTTCCCGCAGCCCCCCGGTTTCGAGCCTGCGGATCGCCGCGGCGAAACCCACGAGTTGCCGGGCGACTGCGCCGTCGACGCCCGCCTCGTACGAGACGATGCGCTCCTCGACCTGCGGCTCGGGGAAGCCGAACTCGATGGCCACCATGCGCTGGCGGGTGGAGTCCTTGAGGTCCTTGAGCACGCTCTGGTAGCCGGGGTTGTAGGACACCACCAGGCCGAACCCGGGGGCCGCTTTCAGCGTCACGCCGAGGCGGTCGATCGGAAGCTGACGTCGATGATCGGCGAGCGGGTGCAGGACCACCGTGGTGTCCTGCCTGGCCTCCACGACCTCGTCGAGATAACAGATCGCGCCGAGCCGCACCGCCCGCGTCAGCGGCCCGTCGACCCACTCGGTCTCGCCCCCGCGCAGCAGGTAGCGGCCAACGAGGTCGGCCGTGGTCAGGTCGTCGTGACAGGAGACGGTGATCAGCGGGCGGTCCAGGTCGTGGGCCATCGCCTCGACGAACCGCGTCTTGCCGCAGCCGGTCGGCCCCTTGAGCAACAGCGAAAGTCCCTGCCGATAGGCCGCTTTGAACACCGCCTCCTCCGTGCCGACCGCCACGTAGAAGGGACGGTCCGCGCTCTCCGACGGAGCCGCCGCGACATCGAGGTTCACGTGTCGACGCTTCCCTTCTCGAACCCCGCCGCGGCGCGGAGAGCGGATCGGCTGGAGCGTATCGCGGAACAGATGTTAGGTACAAGCCCGTCGAAGGAAAGGACTTGTCGACGAACGACATTCACCACGCCGGGCGCCTGCGTGCCTCGACGCGCTGCAGGGCCGATCTGAACAGCGGTGCGATGACGCGGCTCAGCTCCTCGGGCCGTGGCACGGTGGCGTGCGCCGCACCACCGAACACCCGGCGCAGTTCCTCGACGTCGGTACCCGCGCCGATGGTCAGGCACAGGCACCCGGTGCCCTGCCTGCCCGCTTCGGCCAGGGCCCTCCGCGCGTCGGCAGCCCCGTAGCCCCGCTCGTAGCCGTGGTCGTACGCAAGCCCGTCGGAGAGCACGACGAGCAGCCGCCGCGGGGTGCCACTCTCGGAGCGCAGCACCTCGGCCCCGTGCCGGATCGCCGCACCGAGCCGCGAGTAGGCGCCCGGTGTCAGCGCGTGCAGCCTGCGCAGCACGGTGCTGTCGTGTCGTTCCGCGAAGCGCTTCACCACGTGCAGCTGGACGTCGTTGCGGCCGTGCGACCGAAAGGCATACAGCGCCACCCGGTCTCCGAGTTCGTCGAGCGCCGCCAGAAGAGCGGCGGCCACCCGGCGCTGCTGCTCGTGCACGGTCCGGCCCGCGGTGCCCGCCTCCGCCGCCGACCCCGACACGTCGAGCAGCAGCAGCACCGAGAGGTCGCGGCGGCGGCGCAGGCTGTCGACGTACACCGCGTCGTCGGGCGCAGTGCCCGCCATTGCGGCCACCCGGGCCTCGACCGCGGCGTCGACGTCGATGTCGTCGCCCTGACGCTGCCGGTGGACCCGGTCGAGTCCGACACCGAGGCGGGTCAGCGCCCGGCGCAGGGCGTGGCCGTCGGGCGGTGCGGCCCATGCCTGCGTACCGGTTTCCGCCTGGGTGACGTGCACCGTGCACCAGTCGGGCCGGTATCGACGGCGGTGCACGTCCCACTCGGGATACGTGATGCCGCCGCGCCCGCCGTCACCGGGGTCCGAGGCGCCCACGGCGGTCGCGAACGAGACGACGGCGCCCGCCCCACGGACCGCCGACCGGCGCGTGTGGGTCGCGTCGTCGGCTCCGGGGGGTCCGTTGCCACCCAGCTTCCTGACCCTGCTCGTCATCTTGCCGAGGAGCTTGCCGATCCCGCCCCCACCGCCCACGGGGCTGCTGAACGGATCGGGAGAGTCGTCGTCGGGCGCCTCGTCAGCGTCGAACTCGGCCAGCCCCCGCTGCGACCGTCTGCGCGGCGCGTGCCTGCCCGCCGCCTCGCCCGTCGCGTTAGTGCGGCTCGCCGCCAACAGCTTTCGCGGCCGGATCTCGCCGAAGGCGGCGGGTGGGTCCGCCAGCGTCTCCTTACCGATGGCGAGGTCGAACGAGTCCGCCGCCGATCTGCTTCTGGCTGCCAGGGCACGATCGACGAGCCCGCGCGCGGGCACCGGGAGCATGGCTTCGTTCGCGGCCAGCGCACGGTGGCCCTCGACGGTCAGATATCTGCAGACCACCTCGGCGCGCTTGCGGGTCAGACGATTCACGACGCCGGATTCCAACCCGCCGGTCGCGACGAGCGACGCTTGCACCGCCAGTGCCCGCACCTGGTCGAGGGCACCGGCCGACGGGTCGAGGTAGACGGTGACGCCGTCGGTCCAGGCCCGCCGCCCCGGCTCGGTGACGCCGATGGCCATGGGACGTCCTGCCACCGCAGCGGCGACCATGGTCAGGCGTTGCACGTCAGCGTCGTCGCCCACGCCACCTCCGAGACACCGTTGAAGGCATTGACCAAATATCTGTTCCAACGTAGAGTCCGAAGCCCTTCCCGGTCAATCTCGCACCGACCGGTCGTCGTCTCGCTCCCGACGGTCCCGTAACCACCTCGGATGGGCGCGAATCGCCACGCGGGAGGTCAGGGCCCCGTTCCTGCGGGATGCGTCGGTAGACTCTCGGTTTCACGGGAGATGACCTCGAACTGCGACGACGGGAGCCGGTGCATGGCAGACGTCGATGGCGCCGTGCGAGCGGGCCGCCGCAACGGTCTGCCGTCGAGCACCGACGCCACCAGGCGGACCGAGATCCTGCAGACCGCCAACTCCGTGATCGCCGCGTCCGGTCTGCGCACCTCGCTCCAGCAGATCGCCGACGCCGCCGGGATCCTCGCGGGCAGCCTCTATCACCACTTCGAGTCCAAGGAAGCCATCCTCGTCGAGCTGACCCGGCGCTACCACGCCGATCTCGATCGCATCGGCGAGGCCGCGCTGGCTGGCCTCGACGAGCCAGATTCGCGGCCGGTCTCCGACCAGATCACCGAATTGGGTTGTGCCATCGCACGTTGCGCCGTCGAGCATCGGGCCGCGTTGCAGATGTCATTCTTCGAGGGTCCCAGCGCCGACCCCGAACTCATGGAGCTCACCAGGCGCCGTCCCGCGTCGATCCAGGCGGCGATGCTGCAGTTGCTCCGCGCGGGCCGGTGGAGTGGCTACATCAGGACGGACCTCGACCTGCCCACGCTCGCCGACCGCCTGTGCCAGAGCATGCTGCACGTCGGACTCGACGTGATCAGACACAACGCCTCCACCGACCAGGTGGCGACCGTGCTGTGCCGGATCCATCTGCAGGGACTCGCCGCGGCGAAACCCACCGATGCCAAGCTCGACCGCTCCAAGGCGTTCGCCGCCGCCGACCAGGTCGTCAAGACGTGGAGCGACGGCGAGGACGAGGTCGACGACAAGGCGGCTCACGTCCGCGCCGTGGCGCGCGCCGAGTTCGGCAGGCGGGGTTACGAGATGACGACCATCCGCGACATCGCCTCGGCGGCCGGCCTCGGGACCGGCACCGTTTACCGCGTCATCGGTTCCAAGGAGGAGTTGCTGATGACGATCATGCTGGCCTTCGGTCAGAAGGTCGGCGGGGCGTGGTCGGACATCCTGCGGTCGAAGTCGACGGCGGTCGAGAAACTCGATGCCCTGAGTTGGCTCAACATCAATGCGCTGTACCGGTTTCCCGACGAGTTCCGCATCCAGCTCGCGTGGTTGCGGCAGATCCCGCCCGACATCGCCGAGCCCGCGTGGTCGTTCGCGACACGCATCCGTCAGATGAAGGCGCTGCTCTCCGAAGGCAGGAAGTCGGGCGAGATCGACATCGAAACGCCGAGAGCAGACATCCTCGCGCGCTGTGTCATTGGCGTGCAGTGGATTCCGGAGAACATCCTGCGTGAGCTCGGCCCGGAGGCATCACTGATCCACACCCGTGACACCGTGCTGAGGGGTATCGCCATCCCCTGACGGGACGCACCCCGCGGGCGGCGACGTCGACGGACGTCCCTGTCGTCTAGCCGCCGGGGCCGTTGGGCCACTTGAGCAGTGAGCCGCCGTCGACGCGGATCTGCTGCCCCGTGATGTAGCGGCTGTCGTCACTGGCGAGGAAGACCCCGAGGTTGGCGATGTCCACGGGCTCGACGTACGGGATCGGCATGGCCTGGAACAGGGTGAACAACGGCTCGGCGTCCTCACGCGTGGCCTTCTGGCCCTGCTGGGTGAGGTCGGGGCGGAACATGCTGTACATGCCGTCGTTCTGCAGCAGGTGGGTGTTGCAGTTGGTCGGGTGGATGCAGTTGACCCGGATCATGCGATCCGCGAGAGCCAGTGACATCTCCTCGACGTACTCGATCAGCACGCGCTTGCTCCAGCCGTACCCCCGGCCACCTGGCCCCATGTTCGGGTTGTCGGTCGTCCCGCGGATCATCCCCGCGGTGGAGCCGGTGATGATGATCGACGAACCGTTGGCCAGGTGCGGGACCGTGACGGCGACGGTGTTCATCACGCCGAGCAGGTCGACGTCGCTGGCGTCGACGAAGGACATGGCGTCGTGGGGCCTGCCCATCGCCATCGGGAGGATGCCCGCGTTGGCGACGACGATGTCGATCCCTCCGAGATCGGCGAGCCCGGCCTCGACCGCGTCGCGCAACTCGTGGCGCTCGCGGACGTCGGCGATGCGCGCCACCACCCGTCGTCCGAGTTCCTTGACGGCACGTTCCGTCTCGGCGAGATCGTCCGGCGTGGACAGCGGATAGGGATTGGAGTCGATCTGCCGACAGATGTCGACGGCGATGACGTCGGCTCCCTCCTTGGCCATCGCCACCGCGTGCGCACGACCCTGCCCGCGTGCCGCGCCCGTGATGAACGCGACCCTGCCCTCCAAGCGTCCCGCCATCGGTTCTCCCTCTCGAGGAGTGCGCGGCTCCACACCGCCACGACCCAATATTTGTTCCGTCACCATACACTCGGCACGGCCCGTGGAGAAGGCGTTGTGCGGCGGGTACCGCGGCGATCGCTCCCCACCCCGACTACGGGCTGAGCTCACCCACTGCTGGTGAGCTGACCTGCGCCGGTCAGTTGCTGGATCGTCTGGATCTCGTTGTTCCGGTATGCCGTCCCGTCGGGCTGCAGCAGGTCGCTGAACCACGGCGTCGGCGCCTCGGCGTACGGGTGATCCCAGGAGTCCCACGGGAAGTACGTCTCGGTCTTGCCTGCAACCAGGCCCCAGTTGAAGGCAGCCACGTTGTGCCGCTTGGCGATGGGCAGGATTCCCTCGATCGTGCTGCCCAGCGGACGCGCGAGGTACTCCGTGCACATGATCGGCCTGCCCAGCGGGGCAAGCTCCGCGATCCTGGACTCGAAGTCGGCGGGCTTGGCGTAGGAGTGAAACGAGATCACGTCGGAGTTGTCGAGCTGAATCCCGGCGATCGCGCTGCGGCTCCCGGCATCCCAGCTGCCCTGCCACACGCCACTGGTCAACGGCTGCACCGGATCCACGGCCCGCGCCCACTGGAACACCTGCGGCAGCAGGGCCGACACCACGCTCACCTTGTCGCGGCGCTCGACCTTGCCGTAGACCTTCGCGGGATTGTCGGGCTCGTTCCACAGGTCCCAGCCCAAAACCCTTGGATCACTGCGGAATTGGCTGATCACACCCGTCACGTAGCTCTGCAGGGTGGCACGGTACTGGGCATCGTCGATGCGATCGGCGCCCGGACTCTGCACCCATCCGGAGTTGTGCACGCCGGGGGTCGGGGCGTGCTGCGGACCCAGCTTCGGGTGCGGGTCCCAGCAGGAGTCGAAGAGCACGAACAGCGGTTTGATGCCATGACTGGCGGCGATGCCGACGAACTGCGCGAGCCGGCGCTGGAACGCCCCGCTGTCCTGCGCCCACAGCAGGTCGTGCAGGAAGACACGCACGGTGTTGAACCCGATCTTGCGGGCCAGGCCCAGTTCGGCGTTGATGCGCTGAGGGTCGTAGGTGCCCTGCTGGAACATCTCGATCTGATTGATCGCCGTTCCGGGAATGTAGTTCGCGCCGACCAGCCACCCCTGCCCCTGGTACCAGCTGTTCGCGCGATCGGCCGTCCACCGGACCGGATCAGCGGAGGCGACGGGCACCCGGCTCAGTGCAGCGCCGACCGCCACGAGCAGCGGAAGTTTGAGGGCCGTTCGGCGGTGCACTGAGCAACCCTAATTTGCTCGGAGGGGGCTTCCCGGTCCGCGAATCGATTCGCAATCGTTCAGGTTGTGAATCGTTACCGAGCGCCCGGCACCGCCACGGATCTCAGCAGTCGAGTTGCTCGACCGCCGCGGGGACGATGTCGAACGCCGCGGCCACGGTGACGCCCAGATCGTTCATCACCATCGGGATCGCATCTCCGGCCGGGCGGCGCGCGCCGACGTAGCGGCACACCTTATATCCCTCGTTCAGTAACTGCTGCGCGGTCAGATAGCTGATCTTGGGCTGCAGCTGGCTCAGATAGGAGCCCTCGCTGGCGGCGGCGGGCGGGGCGAGTCCGATGGCGATCCCGATACCGATCGCGAGGGTAACTGCAGGCAATGCTTTCATGGGCTTCCTCCTCGTCCCCGGGAGCGTATGTCACCGGATTCGATTAGCTGGCCGGTTTCGGAAACCCGTCACGAACGGAACCGATCCCGCGGGGTCCTCGGGCGATCGGGTGTACGCGGGGAGGCCGCGGGCCTACGGTTGGGGCATGTCCGGCGTCGATGGATTCCACCCCGATCTCGTCAGCGCAGATCACCCGCCGACGCGCACCCGGGTGCGCCACGTCAGGGCATCCGAACTCGACGCGACGACGGCACAGTCCGAGGGCATGCAGCGGTTCGCCGCCCTCAGCGGACGGTCGGTGGGCACCGAGAAGCTGTGGATGGGCGAGACCATCGCCGCGCCGGGCACCGTCTCGGCCAACCACCATCACGGCGAGTCGGAGACCGCGATCTTCATTCGCCGCGGGCACCCCGAGTTCGTGTTCTTCGACGGCGAGACCGAAATCCGCATCACCACCGCACCCGGTGACTACGTCTTCGTCCCGCCGTACCTGCCCCACCGCGAGGAGAACCCCGACCCGACGACGCCCGCGGAGATGGTGATCGCGCGGAGCACCCAGGAAGCCGTCGTCGTCAACATCCCCGCCCTCTACGCGCTGTGACGGGTACTCCGATGCGCCGCAAGCTGATCGTGCTCGCCACGGTCTTGCTCGCCGTTCTCGGCTGCTCGCCGTCCGCGCCTGCGCCCGTTGCTCCGAGCGCGGCCACCGCAGGGCCGATCCGCGCAGCCATGTTGGACGAGCCGATCCAGCCGGCGCCGGTCAGCGCCCCGACCGGTGCGCAGCCCCAATTGGCCTCGGATCCTTCGCAACTGGGCGATGATCTGGTCGCCGACGAGCAGGCCCTCCGCGATCCGGCGACACCCGAGCCCGCCCTCACGGCGGCGGCCCGCAGGCAGCAGGCGGCCTACCGCGCCATCGGCAGGCATCCCGAGTGGGATGCGACCATCCGGCCGCGGATCCCCGGGGCCCTGGTCGAGGCCTACGACCTCAACGTCGACGCCCGCCGCCAGCTGACCGCGATGGCACACGTCAAGGACACCCTGCCTGCCTGGCGGATCGAGTCACCGGCGCCTGCCGACGAGCTGGTCGGCTACTACCACGACGCCGAGGCGGCGTCGGGCGTCGGCTGGAACTACCTGGCGGCGATCAACCTCATCGAGACCCGCTTCGGCAGCATCGACGGTGTCAGCACCTCGGGCGCGCAGGGCCCGATGCAGTTCATGCCGTCGACGTTCGCCGCCTACGCCGACGGCGGCGACATCCGGTCGCCCCGCGACAGCATCATGGCGGCGGGTCGCTACCTTGCCGCGAACAACTTTGCCGGCGACCATGATTCGGCCATCTACCGGTACAACAACGCCGAGGAATACGTGCGTGCGGTCGACGACTACGCCGCGGTGCTGGCCGCCGACCCTGCCGCGTTCGCCGGTTATTACCGGTGGGACGTCTACTACTACTCGAGCGCGGGTGACGTCCTGCTCCCGGTCGGCTACGCCGAGGCGACGCCCATCCCCGTCGGCGACTACCTGGCCAACCACCCGCAATAGGCTGGCCTACCGGACGGTCGCGACGCCAGCCAGAATCAGGTCGACGCCCGCCAAGAACTGTTCGCGGTCGTCATGCCCCGGCAGTTGCGGTGCCACCAGGTGGACGAAGGGATACGCCGCGGGATCGTGCTGCAGCCACCGCCTCGCGACGTCGCGGAGGAAGTCGCCGCGGTCGTGGCCGGGCACCTTCAGACGAGCGTTCGCGGCGTTCTGCCCCGCGACGCCGAGAACGTAATTCAGGAGCGCGGACGCGCAGTCGAACAGGGCCCGCTCGGGAACGCCGAGCGCCTGCAACCGTGCACCGAGGCCCTCGAAGATCTGCAGCATGGCGGTCTGCCACGGCGCCCTGGACAGCTGCGCGCCGACCCATGGGTGGGCATCGATCGCATCGAACACCCCAAGGGCGATGGCGCGGATGGCATCTCGCGGTTCCTCCGCACCGACGATGTCCGTCATCACCCGTGCGATGACGGCGTCGGTCGTCGCCGCCAGAAGTTCGTCCTTGTCGGCGACGTGCCAATAGAGCGCCCCGCTGCCGGTGGACAGCCGCGCAGCCAGGCTGCGGAACGTGAGGGCACGCTCCCCGTCTGCGTCGAGGATCTCGATCGCGGCCTCGACGATCCGCTCCTTCGACAGCGCGTCACGGCGCCGTCCGGCCCGTTGCGTCCTCGTCACCACGCCGTCCATCTTGACACGACTGGAACATCGTTCCAAGCTGACATGGAACGTCGTTCCAACGATGCGGAGGGAGCCACCATGACGTCACCCGTCACGATCGTCGGCGCGGGGCTCGGCGGCCTCGTGCTCGCGCGCGTGCTGCACGTCCACGGAATCCCGGCGACCGTCTACGAGGCGGAACCCTCGGCGGAGAGCCGAACGCAGGGCGGCCAACTGGACATCCACGAACACGACGGGCAGGCCGCGCTCGAGGCCGCAGGCCTGACCGCCGAGTTCCGCGCGATCATCCACCCGGGCGCCGAGGCGGCCCGGATGCTCGACCAGTTCGGGACGGTCCTGCTCGACCAACCCGACGACGGGACGGGCGGGCGCCCCGAGGTGCTGCGCGGTGACCTCCGCCGCATTCTGCTCGGTGCCCTCCCCCCGGGAACGGTGCAGTGGGGCCGCAAGGTCACCGACGTGCGCGCCCTCGGCAACGGCCGACACGCACTGAGCTTCGCCGAGGGGCCGCCGGTCACCAGTCGCGTCCTCGTCGGGGCCGACGGCGCGTGGTCGAGGATCCGTCCACTGCTCTCCGATGCCACCCCCGAATACGCCGACCTGACGTTCGTCGAAACCTATCTGTACGACGCCGACGGGCGGCACCCCGCGGCAGCCCAGGCGGTCGGCCGGGGCGCGATGTACGCGCTGGCGCCGGGCAAGGGAATCCTGGCGCACCGCGAGGCGGGCGGCACCC
>JAESGJ010000329.1_pt1 | contig 38612 bp, 39 predicted proteins | sample 9266241 | NCBI WGS metagenome assembly JAESGJ01 (sample SAMN14514841, study PRJNA621669) | algae metagenome | isolation source: Brasilonema octagenarum HA4186-MV1 and co-occurring heterotrophs from wet... | place: USA: Manoa Valley, Hawaii | collected 2009-07-20
AGACGCTGCTGCAGGCCTCGATGCGGTTGCGGCCCGACCGCATCTTCCTCGGCGAGATTCGCGGCGCCGAGGCCTACTCCTTCTTGCGTGCCATCAACACCGGTCACCCCGGCAGCATCACGACGGTGCACGCTGACAGTCCCGCAGGCGCCTTCGAGCAACTCGCTTTGATGGTGATGCAGGCCGGGCTTGGCCTGCGCCGCGACGAAATCGTCGGTTACATCAGATCGGTGCTGCCGATCGTCATTCAGCAGACGAAGGTCGGCGGATGGCGCGGCACATCGGCGGTGCATTTCTCGCGCATGGGGGAATGGCGGGACCAGCGGACCGGAGGGAAGGGCCGTCATGGCGCGCGTCGTCGCCTATAGGATCGGCGTCGCGATCCTGCTGCTGCTCGCCTTCTGGCTGCTATGGAGCATGGCCTATGAGATCGTCGTCGCCCTACGCTGGGCGCCGGGCCGCTTCCCGAGCGAAGGCACCACCCGCTGGGCTCTGTTCCGGATGCAGAACGCCGATCGTTCGGCCGACTTCTTTCTGATCGCTTGGCGTCATTTCTACGACCGGCTCCTGTTCCCGGGCACGCGCCTCGAGGCGCTAGTCCGTGCCGGCTATGCAGCGGCCACGGTTGGCGCGATCGGCCTCACGGGCGTGCTGTTCGCCGTCATCAACCGCCGCCAGATGCCCTTCGGCGCAGCGCGTTTCGGCACGCTGATGGAGGCAGCCAAGCAAGGCCTCACCGCGAAGCAGGGCATCGTCTTGGGAACATTGGGCGGCGCCACCATCCGCTCGGATGAGCCGGCACACATTCTCGTCGTCGGCCCCTCACGGTCCGGCAAAGGCACCGGCTTCGTCCTCCCGAACGGCTATCTATGGCAGGGATCGGCTGTGTTCTTCGATCCCAAGCGGGAGAACTTCGATGCCTTGGCCAATCACCGGGCGGCGATGGGCAATAAGGTCTTCATGTTCTCGCCGGGCTCCAACGATACCCATCGCTACAATCCGCTCGACTTCGTGCGCCGCGACGAGCGTATGGCGACCGACTGCCTGGTGGTCGCTTCGTTCGTGATTCCAGAGAAGGCCGACGACACCTGGGCAGGCGCGGGGCGTCTGCTGCTCTCGGCGCTGATCGGCTACGTGTTGTCATCGCCCTTGATCGCCGGCGCGCAGCATATGCGCACGGTTGCGCGAATGACGACGACAGGAAAGGATATCTCTTCGGTTCTGCGCGCCATCGTGAAAACCGAGCGGCAGCATTTGCCGACATGGGTCATTGACAGCTTCAACCAGTATATCGCCCTGGAGCCGGAGACACGCAACAGCGCCGTCTTCAATGTCAACATGGCGATGTCACTGTGGAACAACGGACTGATTTCGGCGGCGACCGAGACGTCCGATTTCGACATCCGCGAGCTGCGCCGTCAGCCGATGACCATCTTCATCGGTTGCACGATCGCAGAGCTCTCGATCTTCAGGCCATTGATCCGCATTCTCTTCCAACAGATCCACGACTTGATGATGGTGAAGATTCCGGGCGGGGACGAGCCCCACCAGGTGCTGCTCATGCTCGACGAATTCTACCACGTCGGTAGGATGGACTCGCTGATCTCGAAGATCACGATCTCAGCGGGCTATGGCTTCCGCATGGCGATCGTGATGCAGGACATCGCGCAGCTCGACGAGCTCTATGGAAAGAACACCCGCATCACCACGGTGTCGGGTTCGCAAATCAAGTTGTTCATTCAGATCAATGACCTCGAAACCTCAGATTTCGTGTCCGAAATGCTGGGTGAGACCACGCAGGTCTACAAAACGCCGATCCAGCGACCGGGGCAGGGGATCTTCGCGCCGCGCGTCTGGGCGCCGCACTACACGCCCCGGCCGCTGCGCAGTCCGCTCGAGCTTCGGGAAATGTCGGCTCGTCTCTCGATCTTAATGGTAAAGAACTCGCGCTCGTTCGAGCTCACGAAGATCCGGCACTACCTGGACAAGCCATATCGCGGCTACTTCGAGCGCGCCAAAGGCTCTCCGCCTGTCCTGCCCAGGTTACATGCATGGCAGGACGAGTCCCTGAGAGGCGCGATCAATCCAGCACAGGAGCAACAAGCAAACCAGAACAATGTGATGCCGCCGGCCGCTTCGCAGCCGAAAAAAAGCCCGGGCCGGCGGCCGAATAAGAAGTCCACCGTTCCGGCGACATCGGCAAAATCCCCGGACTTGCCGGACGCGCCTTTCCCGCTCGCCCGGCGGAATGCGGCCACTCGGTCATCAACGCCTAAGACGCTGTCGCTCGGCGAGGCGCCCTCGCCGCCGGCGGGCGAGAACTGCAATGTGCGTGATATCCTCGTCGCCGCTGCGCATGAGCAGAATCAAGAATTCGCCGCGATGACCAAAACGCTCGGTGTTGATTTTGCAGAGATGGACCGAGTGCAGAGAGCGCGAAGCCTCTTGGTAGACCTGCACGAATCCTTCGGAGAAGAAGACAAATCAAGCGCAGGGGGAAGGTGATCGTCTATACGGGAGATGGATCACTTCGCGCCTGTTAGGCGCAGATTCTCACCGGCCTCCTGCATGAAGAACATGAGCTTGTGTGCCTCCAGAAGCATAACAAACGGGTCCATCACGCGGTTTAGGTAACGCTGGACCAAGATGACCAGTGCGGCGCGACCGGGCGTCATGTTGGGACACCTTACGATTGCGCGCCAGTGCGGCGGGATCTGGAGCACCGGAGGGTTCGTAGATCATCGCAACAACATCAGGAGCACTTTCCAACGCCTGAACGATCTTGGGCCGAACGTTGTCCCAGTCGAGTCCACCCAGCCCGGAGCCAAGCGGCGGTATCGCGATGGAGCGTAACTTGAATTGTCCTATCACCCGCACAAGGTCCTCGAGGCCCGTCCAATATCTTCGATGCGACTCTTGCCCTTCCAGTGGCGCTTGGTCGGAAAGGTAACGATATAACGCGGGGACCTGTCTCGTGAACAAACATCTTCCCCTGAACTTCGTGGCGATCACATGCGGCGGCATAGGCCTTGAAGTTACCCGGAAACTTGTTCTTGAATTGCAGCGCAATTCCACTACCCATGATGCCGACGCCATTGACGGTGTTCACTAGCGCATCAGCGTCGGCATCGAGGATGTCACCGGTTGTGAATGTGATCATGCGGTCCTCCTCAGTAATACCAGTGTGGCAGGATCTGTACGGTCGGCTTGTACGCAGCTTGTGCCAAGGCATTCACCGCTACGTTGAACACAGCCTTCGAATGAACGCCGATGCGTTCAACCAGATGCCACGGGAAATGATTATACATTAGGAGCTCGGCTTGCTTGGCTTCCTTGATATCAGCCTGCGCCCATTGCGTGGCAGCGATATGTTCCCAGTTTATCGCTCATAACAGGTTGCTGTGCGATTCTGAGATCATAAAGCTTGCGCTCTTGTGACGATGCTCGAGGTCGCCGGCATCGATCGCAAAACTCGTGATCCGGAATGAGCGCCGTTCCGCGAACGCGGATTCGACATCCAATTCCAGATTCCGATCTACGACGGCGGAGAAATCCGGGTGCGCCAAGCCGCCGAGACGTACAATCAGGCGTTCAACTTGCTGACTGAGAGGGCGGTGAATATCCGCTCCGAGGCGCGCGACGCGTTCCGCGACTACCGCTCCACCTACGACATTGCGAGCCACTACCAGCGCGAAGTGCTGCCACTGCGCAAAATCATCTCGGAAGAGACGCAACTGCGCTTCAGCAGCATGCAGGTCGACGTGTTCGCGCCGACCCGAGCGATCCACAGAACGCCCTCCAGGAACAGGCGGTTGTCCTTCGCCGAGCGGCCCGGATCGCCTTTCTTGCCGGGCAGATGCCAAGCAATGCGCTCCCATTGCTTATCGTTCAACATCGATCGATCCAAGGCTTCCTCCATTTTGGAAGCCTTGAAGCAGCGCCGCCTTGCCCGACCCTTGCGTCACACGTGAATGTCAACAGGCCTTAGTGGCCGTGGCCTGCAGGCTCGGTCATGCGGAATTTTTGGACGTCTTCCTTGCCATTCGCGGACAGCAAAAGCCGCGCGTCGAATTCATGCGGCTCGGCGGGCGGTGATTGGCTTTCGAGAATCGAGGGATTGTCCGAGGAAGGCGAAAGAACCAGTTTCTCCGACTCTCCGGCGCGGTCTATGATCACGACGGCGTTCAAACCCTCCGCCGACCGGTTGAGAATCAGCCGCATCCTCTCGCCGGCGGGCGTCGCCGCGATCGAGAGCTCTCCGTCTGCCAACTCGCTACGCACCTGGAATGGCTCCGGAGCGTGGTGGCCTTCTGGCGCGGCGGTTTCCTCGTTCGTCCGCGACGAGACGCGGACGGTGGCGACACCCAGGACGGGTATGTGTTCGAACATCTCATGCCGGACTGCCTCAGCCACACGGTCGGAATCGGCCATGGTCATGTCGGCGGAAACCCGGACACCGATATCAGCCTGCAGGCGATGGCCCAGCCAGCGCGCCTTGACGTCGAGGATCTCCACGACGCCTTTGACGTGGTCGGCGGAATGCCCGATTTCTTCGGTGATTGCGGGATCGACGCCGTCGAGCATCCGGACGAACACCGCCTTGGACGATTGCCAGACGATGCCGAAGATGGCGATAGTGATGAGGAGGCCGACGATCGGGTCGGCCAGCGGATACCCCAGCCATACGCCGATCGCGCCCAGGACGACGGCCAAGCTTGTGAATCCGTCCGTGCGGGCGTGATAGCCGTCGGCGATCAGCGCCGCGCTGTTGATTTCCCGCCCGACCCGGATCCGGAACACCGCCACGGCTTCGTTGCCGACGAAGCCGATAATGCCGGCCACGATCACCCAAGGCAGGAAACCGATGGGCTGCGGATGAATCAGCCGGTCGATGGCCTCATAGCCGGCGAAGATCGCACTGAACAGGATGATGGCCACGATCACGACGCCCGCGAGGTCCTCCACCCGCCCGAGGCCATAGGTGAACGTCTTGCTCGGCTTGCGGCGCGCGAGCATGAAGGCGATCCAGAGCGGGATCGCGGTCACTGCGTCTCCGACGTTGTGGATGGTATCGGCCAGCAGCGCGATACTGCCGGAGAACACCACAACGACCAGTTGCAGGACCGACGTGATCGCCAATACGACGAACGACCATTTGATCGCCCAGATGCCTTTCGTCGTGGTCGCGATCGTGGGGTCGACCGTGCCGTGGGTATGGCCGTGACCCTTGCCATCGTGCGCGCCGTGACCCAGCGGCCTGTCGTCCGAGGAAAGGCCGAACCAATCCGAAATCTGCTTCAACATGGTCGCATCCTCTCGAGTCTATTCGGCCGCTCGGTCGGGAATCAACCTCGGCAGGTCCGGTTGCCGGCGGGCCCGGCCCCGGTCCGCCGAGAAACGCGAATACAGTGCCGGAAGCACCAGCAAGGTCAGCATGGTCGCGGTGATGAGGCCGCCGATTACCACCGTCGCCAGCGGTTTCTGCACTTCCGCCCCGGTCCCCGTGGCGAGTGCCATCGGCACGAAGCCGAGCGAGGCGACGAGCGCCGTCATGACGACGGGGCGGAAGCGCGTCAGCGCGCCTTCCCGGATCGCGGCCATTGGATCGATGCCGTCCCCGATCAGTTTGCGGATCTGGGTCAGCATCACCAGGCCGTTGAGCACCGCCACTCCGGACAGCGCGATGAAGCCCACGGCGGCCGAAATGGAGAACGGCATGCCGCGGAGCGACAGAGCGGCGATGCCGCCAGTCAATGCCATGGGAACGGCGCTGAAGACGAGAAGGGCGTCCCGCGGCGAGCCAAGCGCGCCGAACAGCAGCAGGTAGATCAGCAGGAAGCAGCCGGGCACCACGAACATCAGGCGCTGCCGGGCAACCGAAAAATTCTCGAACTGGCCGCCCCAGCTCAGAAAGCTGCCGGGCGCGAGCTTGACCTGTTCGCCCACTTTGGCCTGCGCCTCCGCGACGAGCGAGCCGATGTCGCGACCGCGCACTTCGGCGGTCGCCACAACGCGGCGCTTGCCGTTCTCTCGGCTGATCTGATTGGCCCCCTCGGTCTGCTCGAAGGTGGCGATCGCGCGTAGCGGGATCGACGCGGCCGGGGAGTTCGTATTGAGCTGGGGCAGGGGCACTGGCAGGTCTTCGAGCCCAGCGATGTCGTTGCGCAATGCGTCACTAAGGCGAACCACGATTTGGAACCGGCGGTCGCCCTCGAATACGAGGCCGGCATTGCGGCCGCCGATCGCGGTTTCGATCAGGTCCTGCACCGATCCCAGGCTGAGGCCGCGGCGCGCGATCTCGGCCTTGTCGATCTTGATCTCGAGGAACGGAAGTCCGGTGGTTTCCTCGACCTTGACGCTTTCGGCGCCATCGACCTTGCGCAGCACGTCGGCGATGTTGCCGGCGGTGCGCTGCATGTCGGCGAAATCGTCGCCGAACACCTTGACCGCGAGGTCCTCGCGCACGCCGGCGATCAATTCGTTGAAGCGCATCTCGATCGGCTGCGAGAAGCCGACCTTGTTGCCCGGCAGCTTGGTGGCCTCGGCCTCGATCTGCTTGATCAGATCCTCCTTCGTCATGGATGGATCTGGCCACTCGTCCTGCGGCTTGACGATGATGTAGGTGTCGGACGCACTCGGCGGCATCGGGTCGGCCGCTAGGTCGGGCGTGCCGGTGCGCGAAAACACGAAGGCGACCTGCGGGAACTGGCTGATCTGCCGCTCGATCAGAAGCTGCATGGCCTGCGATTGGGCCAGCGCCGTGCTGGGCACGCGCTTGACCTCCATCACGATGTTCTTCTCGTCGAGCGTTGGCGTGAACTCCTGACCGAGGCGGTTGAAGATCAGGATAGCGCCGGCGAACAGCAATGCGGCGCCCGCGATCACCGGAACCGGCCGGGCGATGGCGCCCGAGAGCAGCGGGCCGTATCCGGACTTTAGGCGTCGCACGATGAAGTTTTCCTGCTCGCTGACCGGCCTGGAGATCGCGATCGCGACCGTGGCCGGCACGAAAGTGAGAGAGATGACGAACGCGACGGCCAGTGCGATCATGACCGTCAGCGCCATCGGCTCGAAGGTCTTGCCCTCCACCCCGGTGAAGGCGAGCAGGGGCGCGTAGACCAGGATGATGATGATCTGCCCGTAGACCGACGGCCGGATCATCTCCGAGGTCGATTCCGTGACCGTCTTCAGCCTTTCGTCGAGCGAGAGCGCCCGCCCGAATTCGCGCTGCCGCTCGGCGAGATGACGCAGGCTGTTTTCGGCGATGATGACGGCGCCGTCGACGATAAGGCCGAAGTCGAGCGCGCCGAGGCTCATCAGATTGGCGCTGATCCGGCCCTGCAGCATGCCGGTCGCGGTGACGAGCATCGTGATCGGAATCACGCAGGCGGTGATAAGGGCGGCGCGGAAATTGCCTAGCATCAGGAACAGCACCGCGATCACCAGCAGCGCGCCCTCGGCGAGATTCTTCGCGACCGTGTGAATGGTGGCGTCGACCAATTGGGTGCGGTTGAGCACGGTGTGCGAAAAGATGCCCGGCGGCAGCGTCTTGCTGATTTCCTTGATCTTCGCGTCGGCTGCAGCGGCGACCGTGCGGCTGTTGCCGCCGATCAGCATCAAGGCTGTGCCGAGCACCACCTCGCGGCCGTCCACGCTGGCGCTGCCGGTGCGCAGCTCGCGACCGATGGCGACTTCGGCGACGTCGTTGACGCGGACCGGTACGCCGCCGCGGGTGGCGACCACGACCTGCGCGATGTCCTCCATGTTCTCGACGCGGCCAGCGGCGCGCACCACGTAGCCTTCGCCGTTCTGCTCGATGTAGTTGGCGCCGCGGCTGATGTTGTTGGCTTCGATCGCCTCGATCACCTGCTTGAACGACAGCCCGTAGCCGATCAGTTTCGCCGGGTCCGGCTGAACCTGGAACTGCTTCACGAAGCCGCCGATCGCGTCGGCGCCGGCGACGCCGGGTACGGTCTTCATCTGGGGGCGAACGATCCAGTCCTGCACCGTGCGCAGGTAGACGGTGCGCTGAAAATCGTCGGTCAGGCGTTCGCCTTCCGGTGTCAGATAGCTGCCGTCGCTCTGCCATCCGGGCCGGCCGTCGCGGATCTGCACGGAAGCGCCGGGTTTTTCGTATTCGACCGCCCACCAGTAGATCTCGCCGAGACCGGTCGATACCGGTCCCATCTTGACCTCGACGCCGGGCGGGAGGTTGGGCTTGGCATCGTTGATGCGTTCGGAGACAAGTTGCCGCGCGAAGTAGATGTTGGTGCGGTCGGCGAACACGGCCGTGATCTGCGCAAAGCCGTTGCGGGAAAACGAGCGGGTGGACTCCAGGCCCGGCATGCCCGCGAGCGCGGTTTCCAACGCGACCGTGACCTGCTTTTCGATCTCGATCGGCGTGAGGGCGGGCGCCACCGCGTTGACCTGGACCTGGACGTTGGTGACGTCAGGAACGGCATCGATCGGCAGCTTCGTCAACGACCAAAGGCCAGAAGCCGCAACGGCGAGCGTCACCAGCAAAACCAGCCAGCGCCGACGCACCGAGAAATCGACGATACGTTCGATCATCGCTCAGTCCTCGTCCCCGGGTTTTGCGAGTTCCGCCTTGAGCGAAAAGGTATTGGACACGGCCACGGTCTCGGCGGCGGACAGGCCGGAGACGATCTCGACGTTCTTGCCGTCGCGCTGACCGAGTGCGACCTCGCGTTTCTCGAACCCCTGTTGGGTGCGTACGAAGACCGCTTTGCGCCCTTCGACGGTCTGCACCGCGCTAAACGGGATAACCGCGGGTGCAATGCGTTCTTCGATCGCGATCGCGGCGCTGACGAATGACCCTGGTCGCCAGCGACCGTCGCGATTATCGAGTACCGCGATGACCCGGGCCGTGCGCGTCTCCTTGTCCAGCAGGGGGCTTACGAAAATGATCTTGCCCGTGGTCGCGTCCGGAAAGCCGCGCAACGCGACTTCGACCGATTGTCCCTCCCGGATCATCGGCAGGTCAGCTGACGACACGGAGAGCTCGACCCAGACCCGGCTGAGATCGATGACGACGAAGAGTTCCGTTTCCAGGCTGTCGCGGCCCACCGCCGTGCCGAGTTCGACCTTGCGCTCGACGACCCGCCCCGAGACCGGCGCGCGGACGTTCAGGCTCCGTAGCGAGCCGTCCGGCGCCTGCGGCAGCGCCGCGATCTCGTGATCCTGCACCCCGAGCGCCAACAGTTTCTGCCGGGCGATGCTGAATCGCATCGCGCTCTGCGCCGCGGCATTGCGTGACTTGATGTATTGCTGCTCGGGAACGGCGCGGCCCTCCCAGGCGATCTTGTCGCGGGAGGTCAATTCCTGCTGCAACTCGTTCGATAGGCGGGCGGCAAGATATTCGCTCTTCGCATCCGCCACTTCCCGGCTTTCCAGAACGGCGAGCAACTCATCCTTGCTGACGTCGTCACCGATATTCTTGCGCAGTTCCGCGACCGTACCGGCCAGCTTGACCGAGACATGGGCGACACGACCGGCATCTGGCGTGATCGTGCCCGGCACGGCAAGTCGCTTGGCGACAGTCCCCTGTGCGGCCGCGTACAGTTCGATCTGCGCCAGCTTGATCCGCTCGTCGTCCATGGCCACCACAGTGGGCTTGACCGCGCCTGCGGAGGCTTTCGCCTCGGGCTGAGCAACCGCCGCAGGCGCGGCGCTCCCAACGACACGGTGCAGCGTCGCGGCGCCTAGAGCGATCGCCGCGCCCGCGGCGAAAGCCAAGATAGTTGCAAGTCGGACGGTCATGTGGTTCCTGAAAAACGGTTTGGATGGGCGAACCCGGCTCACAGGTACCGCGAGATCGCCTTGAATTCCGCGAGCGCAGTGCCGCTGGATCTGCTGTTGCCGCCATTGGCCGCCACATCCAGGCAATGGTCGACATGATCGTGGATCAGCGCCTTCTTGGCCTCGTTGACCGCCTTCTCGACCGCATGAAGCTGTTGCGCCAGGTCGAGGCAGGAGCGCCCGTCCCCGAACATCTCGATCACCTTGTTGAGGTGGCCAGCTGCGCGCTTCAGCCGTTTGACGATTTCAGGGTGGGATTCGTGGACGTGATCATGTACCATGCTGGTATCCTATCCCCCCGGTGGGGATCATGCAAGGCTCCGAGCGTCCGCAATTGCTAAAATCGCTGGCCATATTCTAGGAATATATTCCATAAGATATGTTATGCGAATCGTCGACAGGTCAGTCGTCGTGGCCAACGAAGCCCCCCGAGCGGAACGACAGTGACGGCCAAGCCGATAAGCATCACGATAATCCCAACCACCCGCAGTGGCCCAAATTGCTCGCCGAAAACAATCGCCGAGGCCACTGTCCCAACGCATGGCGACAACAGCGCAAATGGCGCCACAGTGCCCGTCGAATATCGCTGCAACAAGCTACCCCAAATAGCATATGCGAACACGCTCGCAAGAATGCCCAGGTAGATTGGAGCGCCAATTCCAGACCATGTGGCATGTGTCAACGACGACCACAAAGCACCTGGTCCATCGATGGCGAACGAAATCGCGAGTGCGGGCAATGGAGGCACGAGGCTCGCCCACACCATCAGATGAAGCATATTGACCTTAGGAGAACGCTTGACCAGGACGTTGCCGATCGCCCAACTGATCGCAGACGCAAGGGTCAATAAAAACCCTAACAGCGTGATCGTGCCACCGATCGTCAGGCCGATCATCAGCAGGCCGATGAAAGCGACGAGCATTCCAAAACTTTGCTTAAGACCGGGCTTGTCGCCAATTGCCATTGCCGCGAACAAGACCGTGAACAGTGCTTGAGTTTGCGAGACGACTGCCGTCAATCCAGCCGGCATACCGTATGAAATCCCAAAGAACTGCAGGAGGAACTGTCCGGTGAAAACCGTCAGCCCAATGGCAATCAACATCGGCCATGAAACGTTTGGCCGAGGGAGCCAGATTGCCGCAATAGCCGCGATAAAGAAACGAAGGGCCGTCAACTGAGGAGGAGTGAAGCTCTCGAGCCCGACTTTGCTAACGACGAAGGCAATACCCCATATCACCGCGACGAGAACCGCCCAGGCGATATGAAGAGGCTTCATTGAGTTTTGGTTCGCATTCGCCTCACTGCTAGATACTTTCATGACATACCCCTACCCTACGAAGCTGACTCAATAGTTTGTGGCGCTTCGATACCTCGCAGCATCATGGTGTCAGGGCTGACTAGGGGATGTCTGACCTTCGCCTTGTGCTACAGCGGGACGAATTGACGCCTTTGACGTCAGTGCAAGAGCGCCAAGCGCAGACAGACTCAATAGGGAGGAGATGATGACGACTTTGCCCCCCAACGGCTCAATGAGCAAACCGAAACCAAGCGGCGCCAGCGCCTGGCAAATACGCGACGGCGCTCCGATCAATCCCAGACGATAACCGTAATTCTCGGGTCCAAAAATCGCGAGAGGGAGCGTACCTCTCGCAATCGTCAGGACGCCGTTTCCGGCACCGTGAAGAAGCGCAAAGGCAGCGGCGGCCCCTCCCCCAAAAATGCCAATGACACAGGCCCCCAGCGGGTGAGTCACGCATGCCAGCCGGGTTGAGAAGATCGGATGATAGCGGCTCAGCAGTCCGACTTCGAGCAATCGCGCAGCGACCTGTGCCGGTCCGATCATCGCGCCGGCAAAAACGGCCTGTGCGGGCGTCGCTCCGAATGCTTCAACGATGCGTGGAAGATGTGCCGCCATGGCGGATGTCACCGTCCAAGCGGCTGCGAATGCAAACGAGAGCAGCAGCATCGTTTGATCGAACGGAATGTGAGGCTTGATTACTGGAGCATCTGATCGCTTTGGGAGTTCGACCTTAGGAAGAAAACGCAGGTTCAACGGAAGTCCAATAAGGATGTGCGCGGCAGCCCAAGCGTAGCACGTTGCCCGCCATCCGATCGTCTCCAATCCCCACGCGCTGAGCGGCCACCCGACGGTGCTTGCGAATCCAGCGATCAGTGTGATGCCCGTGATGGCATTGCGGGCGTTGTCGCCATAGATGCGCCCCAGCGCGCCAAACGCGGCATCGTAAAGACCGAGGCCCATTCCCACGCCGAGCAGGAGCCAGGCAGCTGTAAGCAGCTGCCATGAAGTCGAGCTGCCAAGCAACAGCAGACCGGCCGCTAGGATGACATTCGAAGCCGACAACACCATGCGGCCACCGACAAGATCAATCTGCCGTCCGACCCTTGGCCCGAGCAACCCCGAGATGACCAGTGATGCGGAGAAGACGGCAAAGAACCAATTGCTGGAGATGCCAAGATCTCGCGAGATCGGATCCGCGAGAATCGCAGGCAGATAGTAGCTTGAGGCCCAGGCGAGCGTTTGCGTCGTGCCGAGCGCGAGAATGATCGGTAGTTTACGGTCTCTCACGAAGAAAGCCTTAGGCACATCCGCATCCCCTCGCGCCCGCTGCCTTCGCATCGGCGTCCTGCGCGCAACAGGCGCTCGTTCCGGCCGGCGCCGGTCCGCCACAGCAATTCGAAGGGACGTTCTCGACGCTCGATCGCGTGCAGACACCCGTCTCCGGCAGCACCAATTCGACGCGCTTCGCCGCTTCCCGGTCGCCAGCAATATCGGCTGCGATCGAACGCACCTGTTCGTAGCCAGTGATCATCAAGAAGGTTGGAGCGCGGCCGTAAGACTTCATTCCGGCGAAATAGAACCCCGGTTCGTCCTGCGCGAGTTCGCGAGCGCCGTGCGGACGGACAGTGCCGCAGCTATGCTCGTTTGGATCGATGAGCGGCGCCAATGCAAGCGGGGCCTCGATCGCCGAATCCAGCCGCGTGCGAAGTTCGCTGACAAACGAGAAATCTGGGCGAAAGCCCGTCGCGACGACCAGTTCATCAGCCTCTACGTAGCGGGCGCAGCAGGCCGCGCCGCTCGCAATCCTCAGTTTGTCCCGTGGTGATGTAAGATGGGTGACTGCGAAACCGGTTTCCACGCGAATGCTCCCGGCATGGACAAGCTTCGCAAACGCGCTGCCAAGTTCACCGCGTGCGGCCAGCTTGTCATTGGCGCCGCCTCCAAACGCCCTGGCAGGATCTGATCCGCGGAGAAGCCAAATCACATCGGTGTCGGGACGCTCTTCCTTCAACGTGGCGAGGTCGATGAGCGTGCCTATGGCCGAGTGGCCCGAGCCCAGAACTGCGACGACTTTGCCGGCGTATCGCGTCCGCGCGCTGCCGAGAACATCGGGCATGCCGTAGACGATACGATCGCCGTGCTCTCGCTCTCCCAACGCGGGCAAGCCGTTTGAACCGGCCGGATTTGGCGACGACCATGTTCCTGATGCATCGATGACGGCGTCGGCTTGGACCGTTTCGAGGCCCTTGCCGTTCTGATAACGGATCTCAAAGGGAGCAGCCTCCCGCCCGCGCGTTTTGGCTTTATCGAACCCCACGCGTGCTATCGCGGTGACACGGCTCGACGTCCGGATGAGATCTTTCAAAGCCGTTCTCGTCGCCAATGGATCGAGGTAGCCGTCGATGAACTCGCCACCGGTCGGATAGACGTGCGGCTCGGGGGAATTCCAGCCGGTCATAGCGAGAAGACGCCCCGCGGCGCGATCGATGTTGTATTCCCAAGGCGAGAACAATTGCACATGACGCCATTGGCGGATCGCATGCGCCGCGTTAGCGCCTGCTTCCAGCACGATGGGCATCATGTCGCGCTCAAGGACATGTGCCGCAGCAGCAAGCCCGACCGGTCCTCCCCCGACAATCGCGACGGTTCTGGTGCTTGGCATTTCATTCTCCTATTATTCTAGAATGATGGAATTTATAGACAAAAAATCAGGCGGCCGCTTTCGTGGCCTGGCATCCTGCCTCGGCCTCGTCGACGCAGCACTCGGCCACGAGGAAGTTCACCAAGCCGCGCATGACGTCGAAATTCGCGTGGCAGATCAGGGTGGTCGACTCACGCACCTGTGAGACGAGACCGACGCCGATCAACGTCTTGATGTGATGCGACAGTGTGGACGGCGGGACCTTCAGCCTCTCTTGTAGACGCCCCACTGCTAAACCGCCCGCGCCGGCACGAACCAGTGCTCGATAGATCTTAAGTCTCGTCGGGTTGCCGAGGGCCTCTAAGCGCGCGGCAGCGTCATCTATTTTCATAGCTAATGGCTTAGGGCCATCGATCGCAGGAGTCAACTGTATTTCTAGAATATTCGAAATACAAATGTTCGGCTGTCCGGCCTGGTGCGCGCGCTGACTGCACTACAATCGCAGAGCGGTCGGCTCCGTCGGCGGGCGTTCTGGACCCGCCCCCCCATACAAAGGTCCTTGTTGCCGGGAGGCAGACGGTATACATATATCTCAACATCTCTTGAGAGTTTGAGTAATGAATGAGAACCAAGCTTTAGCAGCCTTTTCGGCGCTCTCACAGGAGACGCGTCTCAAGATTACACGCCTGCTTGTCACGGCTGGGCCGGGCGGCATGGCCGCCGGGGCGATCGGGCAAGCCATGGACGCGTCTTCGTCACGCATGTCTTTCCACCTCAACCAGCTTGAGCAAGGTGGCCTCGTCACGTCGCGGCGCGAAGGACGCTCGATTGTCTATAGCGCGGATTATTCGACGTTGGCGACGCTCGTGGAATTTCTGATGCGTGACTGCTGCCAGGGCCACCCTGCCGTCTGCGATGCGGCAATCGCCGCCTTCGCGTGTGGTGACCCAGCCGCGAACGCGTCACGCTTGAAGCAAGCATAAGATCCGCAGCGTCTCCGCGCTCACTTTCGGTGACGATAGACTCGAATACAGACGGAGAAAATCAGCAATGGACGTCATCATCTACCACAACCCCGACTGCGGGACATCGCGCAACGCACTTGCGATGATACGTAACGCGGGCATCGAGCCGCATGTCGTTGAATACCTAAAGACCCCGCCGTCGCGAGCCTTGCTCTTACAACTCATGGACCGGATGGAGATCAAGCCTCGCGACCTGCTTCGGGAGAAAGGAACGCCCTACGCCGACCTGGGTCTCGGCAATCCGGCTTTGACCGATGACCAGTTGGTTGACGCTATGATGCGGCATCCGATCCTCATCAATCGCCCAATCGTGGTCAGCCCGAAAGGCATCCGGTTGTGTCGACCCTCCGAAGCTGTTCTCGACCTTCTACCGCCGCAGCGAGGGGCGTTCACAAAAGAGGATGGAGAGAAGGTCGTCGACGAGGCCGGCCGCCGCCTGACGTGACACGTCTATTAGGCTTCCGCGCAGCAGCTGTCTTACGCGGCCGAGCCCACCAGCGGTCCCCGTACGATGCGCATCGATGTGGTAGACGCCCTTCCCTCCTCAATTGATGACGCCCTCCGATCTTCAAAGGAAGTTCAATGCCTCTACGTACACTTAGCGAGCCCGACAATCTCCCAGCTTTAGACCAACGTTTCGTTCACGCTCGCCCCGGCGCCGGGCTCGCTCCTGACGGACATCCACCGCGAATTCTGTTGCTCTACGGCTCGCTACGGGAACGCTCCTATTCCCGGCTGGCGACCGAGGAAGCTGCTCGGCTGCTGCAGCGCTTCGGAGCGGAAACACGAATCTTCGATCCGCGCGAGCTGCCGTTCCCCGATCAGATCGCCGGCGACGACCATCCGGCCATCAAAGAATTGCGCGAGCACGCGTTCTGGTCGGAAGGTATGGTCTGGTGCAGCCCCGAACGGCACGGGCAAATTACCGGGCTCATGAAGGCGCAGATCGACCATTTGCCGCTTAGCATAGCCGGCATGCGCCCCACTCAGGGAAGGACGCTCGCGGTGATGCAGGTCTCCGGGGGCTCGCAGAGCTTCAATGCGGTGAACACGCTGCGGCTGCTTGGCCGCTGGATGCGGATGTTCACGATCCCCAATCAATCGAGTGTCGCCAAGGCATTCGAGGAATTCGACGAAGCTGGCAGAATGAAACCGTCCAGCTATTACGATCGCATCGTGGACGTGATGGAGGAGCTAGTCCGGTTTACCATTTTGATGCGACCTCACGGCTCGCAGCTCGTTGACCGCTACTCGGAGCGAAAGGCCGCCGGGAAAGTGATCGACCCCAAGACGGACCTGTCTTTAATTGCGATAGCTCCGCAGAGCGAACCGGTTTGACGTCGCGGCATCACAGCGTCGTCATTATTGGCGGCGGGCAGGCGGGTCTTGCAATCGCCTATTACCTTCGACGGGCCGATGTTGACTTTGTCATTGTGGATGCTGGCGCCGGGCCGGGTGGCGCATGGGTTCATACTTGGGATTCGCTACGTCTGTTCTCCCCGGCCGGCTACAGTTCTCTTCCCGGCTGGCCGATGACCGCGCTCTACAGCAAAGGTTATCCCAGCCGCGACGAGACAATCGATTATCTGGCCCGCTATGAAAAACGGTACGAATTCCCCATCGATCGGCCTCGCATCGTGGAAGCTATCGAGCACGACGGTGATCTCTTGCAGCTACGCTGCCGCCGCGGAGAAAGGTACAGCGCGGCAGCGGTCGTGAGCGCAACGGGCATGTGGTCGAAGCCGTACGTTCCGGAATACCCGGGCGCGGCTCTATTCACGGGCACGCAGCTGCATTCCGGGCATTATCGAGACTCTCGGCCCTTCGCTGGTCAACGCGTCGCGATCGTGGGTGGCGGCAATTCTGGCGCTCAGATACTGGCCGAACTTTCTCTGGTAGCGGAGACGATCTGGATCACCCTGCGGGAGCCCACCTTCCTTCCGGATGATGTTGATGGCCGGGTGCTGTTCGAACGGGCGACAGCCCGAATCCGCGGCGCGGATGCAAGCGCCGCGACCTCCGGTCTGGGCGATATTGTCATGATACCGTCGGTCAAGAGCGCCCGCGATCGCGGCGTTCTAACGGCGGTGAGGCCGTTTGAGCGACTGACGCCGACAGGTCTTGCGTGGCGCGACGGAACGGAGAGCGAGGTGGACGCTCTCATTTGGTGCACAGGCTTTCTGCCGGCGACAGATCATCTAAAAACACTTGGCATCGTTGCCTCGGACGGGCGCGTGAAAGTTCTCGATCAACGCTCAGTCGACGAACCGCGACTTTGGCTCGCCGGCTACGGCAACTGGACCGGAGCAGCGTCCGCGACTCTGATCGGTGCGGCTCGAACAGCACGTGATGTCGCGCCGCGCATTGTCAATGCACTGGCAGATCACCAGCGTCTCGTCAGATGACGATGCCTCGCCCACGAGCGGTGGGTGGAAAGCGCATCGATCAATACGATGCGAACAGCATTCCCAAGACTGCAGCGGGGCGCCTTGCGTCCAAGGGTGTCAGATGATCGCGTGCCGAACTTTCGCAGAGGCCCACTCACTGACGAGAACCGTACCGAGGATCAGGAGAAGGATCAGGGTCACCTGTGGCCAGGCGAGGGTATTGAGGGACGCCTCCAGGTTCAGCCCGATGCCGCCGGCGCCGACGAGGCCAAGTACGGTCGACTCGCGGATATTAATGTCCCAGCGGAAAACCGTAATTCCGGCGAAGGCCGGCATGATCTGCGGAACGATGCCCCAAGCGAGCGTCTGCGGCCCGGAGGCGCCGGTCGCGCGGATCGCTTCGACTTGGGCTTTGTCGATCTCCTCGATCGCCTCATAAAGCAGCTTGCCGATGAACCCAATCGACCGCAGCGCGATCGCGATTATGCCGGCGAGCAGGCCCGGTCCAAGGATCGAGACGAGAAGCAGCGCCCAAATAATCGCATTGATCGAGCGGGATGAGACGATCACGAGGAGCGCGGCCGGACGGACCAGAGTGACGCTCGGCGTCGTATTGCGCGCGGCCAAAAAGGCGATCGGCACGGAGATCACGATAGCAAGCGCCGTACCGAGGGTGGCGATGTTCAGTGTATCCCAGAGCGGCTTTACGAGGTTCGGAAAATACGACCAACGCGGCGGCACCATGCGCGATCCGATGTCGGCCATCTGGGTAGGCGCATCCCAGACGTAGGCCCAGATCGTGCTTTCCGTCATCACGCGCCAGCAGAACGCAGTGAACGCGACGGCGAGAAGCCAGCCGAGCCAGATCATAAGGTCTGCTCGGGTGGTGCGCCGTCGCCAGAGCGGACGTCCATCGGGAAGACTGGCGACCGGCATCACTGCACCCATTTCCGGATGACGCTCGAGGCATATTCGCTGACCATGACGATCGCGATGATCAAGATCAGCACAGCCGCGGCACTGTCGAACTCGTAGCGGTCGATGGCCGTGTTGAGGGTGGCGCCGATGCCGCCAGCGCCGACGATTCCGACAACAGCCGACTCGCGAAAATTGATGTCGAGACGATAGAGCGACAGACCGATCAGCCTTGGCGCCACCTGCGGCAGCACGCCGTAAGAGAGAATCGACGCCCAACCAGCCCCGGTGGCGCGGATCGCCTCGAGCGGAGCAGGATCGATGTCTTCGATGTCCTCGGCTAGCAGCTTGGAGAGGAAGCCGATGGTCGCGAAGGACAAGGTGAGGAAGCCCGCGAAAGGGCCGAAGCCGACCATGGCGACAAGAAGGATTGCAATGATGATCTCCTGCAGCGACCGTGACACGGCGATGATCGCGCGACACACATAATAGACGGAGCCGGGTACAACATTGCGGGCCGCGCCGACGCCGATCGGGATGGAGATGGCGATGCCGACGGCCGTGGACGTCACCGTCATGGTGAGGCTTTCGATCATGCCCTGCAGGATGTCATCCCAGCGCGTCGAGAAATTCGGCTGCAGGAAACCCGCAATGAACCGGCCGCCGCGCTCCAGCCCGTCGATCACCCGCGCCCAGTTCAACTCCACCGTACCGAGCGCCAGTGCAAGATAGATAGTGACGCCGACGATCAATCCTCGCCGCAGCCACGGATTGGCGATGAGCGGCGGCGGCCGCCAGCGGCGCGCGGTGGTCCCGACGTCTGTCACAGCGCCGCTGCCACCCGTTCGGATGAGGTGGAAGCAACGACCGTCATGTGGGGTCCCCCCTCGTTGGCCTGATCCTCCTCCGCCCCGTCCTCGTCCCGGCTGATGGTCTCCGACCAGTCTTCTTCGCCATAGATCGTGGTCAGCACGGTGGGATTGAGCGCAGCCGGCGGGCCGTCGAACACGACGCTGCCGGCCCTCAGGCCGACAATGCGCTGCACGAACATCTGGGCGAGGGCCACATCATGGATGTTGACGATGGCTGCGAGGCCGCGCTCGGCACAGACCTCGACCAGAAGCCGCATGATCTGGCGGGATGTTTTTGGGTCGAGGCTCGCGGTCGGTTCGTCAACGAGCAGAATATCGGGTTCTTGCACCAACGCGCGGGCAATGCCGACCCGTTGGCGCTGACCACCTGAGAGCTCATCGGCACGCTTGTCGACGTGATCGATGAGGCCGACGCGCTTCAGAACGGCGAAGGCGCGGTCAATGTCGGCCTGCGGAAATCGCCGGAACCAGGAGCGCCAGAAGCTAACATAGCCAAGGCGGCCTGAGAGCACGTTCTCCATCACCGTGAGGCGCTCGACCAGGGCAAATTCCTGGAAGATCATGCCCATACGTCGTCGGGCGCGGCGAAGCCCCGCCCGGCCGAGGCCGGTGATCTCAGTGTCGCCAAGATGGATCTGGCCGGCGGTTGGCTCGACCAGCCGGTTGACGCACCGAATGAGCGTCGATTTGCCCGCGCCGGACGGTCCGATCAGGCCGAGCACCTGGCCGACCGGAACTGCGAGATCGACGGCATCGAGAGCCTTGTCGCCCTTCTCATAGCGCTTGGAGAGGCCTTCGATAATCAGCATTCCGCCGCATCCCAGTCGTTGCGCATCATTTGCAGGCGTAGCTGACGCCCATCGCCTCATCGATCTGACGGATCACTGCCCAATTATCTTTGAAGGTGATCGGAATGAACGCTTCTTGCGGCGGCTCAGACGTCTGGAATTCCTTGAGGAGTGCCGTGCCTTCCCATTTGAAGGTGCGGAACGCTTCCTTGATCTTCTCCGCGAGTTCCGGCTTCAGGTTATAGACATAGCCATAGCCGGTGGTGGGAAAGGTCTGCGATTTATAGATCGTCACGATCTGCTCGGGCTTGACCACGCCGCGGGCGATCATGCGCTTCATCACGGAGTTGGCCACCGCTGCTGCGGGATAATCCTTGTTGGCGACGCCGAGGATCGAGTTGTCGTGTTTGCCCGAGAAGACAGGCTCGTAGTCCTTTCCGGCGACGAGCTTGAACTGCGAGCCGAGCAATGCGGACGGCGCCTTGTAACCCGAGTTCGACGTTTCGGCGGTGAAGGCCATCTTCTTGCCCCTGATGTCCTCGACCTTGGTGACCCCCGAGCCCGGATAGGTGATAATCTCCATCTCGTAGCCGAATTCACCGGTCTTCGACGCCATCATGGTGAAGGGCACGAACCCGGAGCAGGCGACCGCAATCGGATTGGAGCCGGTATTGAAACCCGCCACGTGAAGCCGGCCGGCGCGCATCGCCTCGAGCTGCGCCGCGTTCGATTGAACGTGGAAGAACTGTACTTTCTTGCCGGTTGTCTTGGCGAGATGGTCGAGAAATTCCGCCCAAACTTTTGCGTACACCGCCGGGTCTTCGACAGGGGTGTAGGCAAAGATTAGCGTATCCGGATTGATCAACTTCGATGGGTCAGTCGGCGTGTCAGCGACCATATCGCCATTCGCATCCGTGAAACGCGCGTCGAGTTTGAATTCTGCTTTCGCCGCTCCAGCGCAAAGGCCCGCGACTACGAGAGCAGTTAGGGCAGCCACGACACATTTGCTCAACATGACTTTAGTTCTTTCTGTTCATCCAAAGGAGGGACTGCATTCGTCGACGTCCGTGGGCGCTCGCCTGCATCAAACGCGTATCCGACACCGCGGACCGTGCGAATCGGGTCCCGGTCGCGACGCTGATTCAGCGCTTTTCGCAATCGCCCAACATGGACGTCGACCGTTCTTTCATCGATGTCGTTCTTACTTCCCCACACTGCTGCGAGAAGCTGCTCACGCGACAGAACGTGATCAGGATTTTGGAGTAGTACCTGCAAGAGCCGAAATTCGGTTGGACCGAGATGAATCTCGCGGCCCCGTCGATAGACGCGATGGGTCATGGGATCGAGTTCGACGTCGCTCGCCCGCACTATGGTCTCAGTGTGCCCGGCAATACCGCGACTTTGACCTGCTAGGTCTTCTGGAACGAGCTGTCCGGAGGCACAGACGTTGAAGCACACGACATCTTCCCGCAGATAATGGCGGCCGTCATCGGCGACGGCGACGCGCGCCGGTACCCACTCCGCGACATCCCGTCGGGACACATGACGATACACATCGCAATCGAGCGGTTGGGTCAGAGCGCCAGCCTGACAATCATCGCTCCGTCCCGCGCCATGCTCGCAAGTCTCATTATCGACAACCACGAGCGCCACTTGATGCGTCAGAAACTTGCTGACCGGCTGCAAGAGGAGTCTGAGCGAGTCCGGGTCTTGGATAATGAGAAGACGGACCATCTGTCCCGCTTCCTCACGTTCCCGGATTCGGATCAGACCCCGGATGGAGTGTGCTGCTTGTGTCGAGCTTCTTACGCTCCTCAGCTGGAATTGCTCCGGTGACGATGAAATAGACGTCTTCAGAGATGTTCGTAACGTGATCGCCAATACGTTCGATATTCTTCGCGCAGAAGAGTAGATGCGCTGTGCCCGCAATATCCTTATAGGTGCGCGCGATATATTCGATCGATTCCTTGAAAAATGCCGTGTTCAAGAGATCGATTTCACTATCTGCATCGCGGATTGCCATTGCTCGCGTCGCGTCGCGATCGGCGTAAGCGGCGAGAACATGCCGGAGCTGAGTTTGTGCGAGTGTGCTCATCTGCTGGAGGCGCGCGGCGAGATCCTGATGAGGCGGCTCGCTACCGAGAGCCACCGCCCGCTTGGCGATGTTCTTCGCCAAGTCGCCGATACGCTCCAGCTCAGAACCGATCCGCACGGCGGCCATTATGTCCCGCAGATCGACCGCCAAGGGCTGCCGGCGAGCAATGATCTGAACTGCCTCGTGCTCGACGAGTGCCTCGAGGGCGTCGACCTGCGCATCCTGTTCGATGACCTTCACCGCGACCGCAGCGTCATGGGTTACGAGCGCACGGGTGGCATCGACGAAGGCGGTGTCGACCAGCGTACCCATCTGCAGAAGATGGTCTCTCAACAAATTCAGGTCGGCGTCAAACGAACTGACGGTGTGCTTCACTGTGGACATGTCCATCACCTCTCTTCTGGCTACGTTGTTATGTTGGAGGATCCGGTCAGCCGAAACGGCCGGTGATGTACTCTTCTGTTCTTTTATCTTTCGGATTGTTGAATATCTCTGAGGTATTGCCGTATTCGATGAGTTCACCGAGGTACATGAAAGCTGTGTTGCTTGAGATACGGGCGGCTTGCTGCATGTTGTGGGTGACGATGACGATCGTAAATTCAGTTTTGAGGGTGTCGATAAGCTCCTCGATCCGGGCGGTTGAGATCGGATCGAGTGCTGAAGTCGGTTCGTCAAGAAGTAAGACCTCAGGACGCAAGGCGATGCCGCGCGCGATACAGAGCCGCTGCTGCTGTCCTCCCGAAAGGCTCAGCCCACTTGCCGTAAGCTTGTTCTTGACCTCATCCCAAAGTGCCGCCTGGCGCAGAGCGGCTTCGACGCGTCCGTCCATCTCGCTGCGGGACAGCCGCTCATAGTGGCGAATTCCGTAGGCCACGTTTTCGTAGATCGACATTGGAAACGGGACAGGTTTTTGAAAGACCATGCCAACCCGGGCGCGCAGGCGGCTCATGGGATAGCGAGGATCAAGAATGTCATCGCCGTCCAGCAGCACCTTTCCTGTCGCATGCTGCTTCGGGTAGATCATGTAAATGCGATTGAGAATCCGCAGCAAGGTGGACTTTCCGCAACCGGACGGGCCGATCAGGGCGGAAACCTGCTTCTCTGGGAAAATGAGACTGACGTCATGTACGGCCCGGGATTGGCCGTAGAAGAAGTTCACATTGTCGAGCACGAGTTTTGGCTGAGCGGTAATAGGAGCGGACATCTGCTCCACCTGACGTTGGCCTAGGTTAAGCATTGTCGGATTTCCTCGGATTGAGAATCGTGCGGGAGATGATGCTGAGCGCGAGCACAAACAGCGTCATGACAAAGGCGCCGGCCCAGGCCAATGTGTGCCAGGCGTCGTAAGGGCTCATGGCATATTGGAAGATGACGACGGGAATATTCGCCATCGGCTCCGACAAACTGCTCGTCCAATACTGGTTGTTAAGAGCAGTGAAGAGGAGCGGCGCCGTTTCGCCCGAAATACGGGCGATCGCCAAGAGTACGCCCGTCAGGATCCCTGCCTTGGCGGCCCGATAGAGGACATGGTTGATCATCTTCCACCGCGGGATGCCGAGCGAGAGCGCGGCCTCGCGCATGACGTCGGGGACTAGCCGCAGCATTTCGTCGGTCGTGCGGACCACGACGGGCAGCAAGATGAACGCGAGGGCGATGCCGCCGGCGTAGGCAGAGAAATGCCCGGCCTGTCGGACGACGAGCTCATAAACGAAGAGGCCGATGACGATCGACGGAGCGCTCAGCAGAATGTCGTTGACGAAGCGGATGACTTCGCCGAGCCGGCTCCCGCGTGCATATTCGGCCAAGAAAGTTCCTGCCGCGATACCGATAGGGCTGCCAATCACGACGGCCATCAGCACCATCACGAAGCTGCCGAAGAAGGCATTAAGCAATCCACCATCCTGGCCAGGCGGCGGTGTCATCTCCGTAAACAGTTTCACGTTCAAAGCGCCGAGACCTTGGAGAAAGGTTGTTCCGAGGATCCAAGCCAGCCAGACGAGGCCGAACGCGGTTGCAAGCGTTGCGAGTGTCAGGGCCGCGATGCTGACAGCTTGGCGGCGCCGATGAAGGGATTCAGCGGTGGTCATATTATTCCCCCTTCTGCCTTGCGACGCGCTGGAGCATCAGCTTGGCGACGGCGAGCACAATGAAGGTCACGATGAAGAGAACGAAGCCCAGTGCGATCAGCGAAGAGAGATAGATGTCGGAATCCGCCTCGGTGAATTCATTCGCAATTGCCGCGGCGATAGAGTTCCCCGGCTGCATCAGGGAGATACTTAGATTGTGGGCGTTGCCAAGGACGAAGGTCACCGCCATCGTCTCGCCGAGCGCGCGCCCGAGCCCGAGGAAGATACCTCCGACCACGGCCGTGCGGGTGTAAGGAATCACGACGTCTTTCACGACCTCCCATTTCGTGCTGCCGAGCGCGTAGGCGGATTCCTTGAGCGCTTGGGGGACCACGAGGAACACGTCGCGCATCACTGCCGTGATGAAGGGAATGACCATAATGCCAAGGATGATGCCTGCGGTAAGCATGCCGATGCCCATGGGAGCACCGTCGAAGAGCGGTCCAATGATTGGCAACGGTCCGATGTGATCGATCAACCACGGCTGCACGTGGTCCGACATGAAAGGAACGAAGGTGAAAAGACCCCACATGCCGTAGATGATGCTGGGGATGCCGGCCAAGAGCTCAATGGCGGTACCGACAGGTCCGCGCATCCATCGGGGCGCGACCTCGGTGAGAAAGACCGCAATTCCGAGACTGATCGGAACAGCGATGATCATCGAGATGAGCGAAGTGATGATCGTGCCATAGATGGGAACGAAGGCCGCGAACTGACGGCTGACGGGATCCCATTCGGTCCCATAAAAGAAGCGCCATCCGAACGTCTGAAACGCCAGTCGTCCGCCCCAGGCCATGGAGAGCGCCGCAGCGCCAAGCGCAATCAATACGAAGAACGCAGCTCCTGCCACCACCCAATAAAACAGCCGATCTGCTGCGGTGTCGGAGATCCAAGTCGTCCGGTTAGTGTCCGATTGAGATGCAGGCGTATCAAGGGCCACGACGGCTCTGTTATTCATAGGAGGCTTCCATGCTTTCAGGACCGGCGGAGCCGTAGGGAGGGCCGCTGCAGGAGCGCGGGGACGCGGCCTTGCAGCGGCCTATTCGACCTCAGCTCTTGAATTCAGCGGTCCAATAAGCTTCGATCAGCTTGGTCAGACCCTCGGGAAGCGGCACGTAGTCGAGCTCGACCGCCTGCTTCTGGCCTTCCTCAAGCGCCCATTTGTAAAATTTGAACGCTTCTTGCGAACGCGCCGCGTCCTTCGGTTGCTTGTACATGATCACGAAGACCGTGGCAGTGACGGGATAAGCGTTGTCGCCAGGCGCGTCCGTCATGACCAGGTAGAAGTCTTTCGCCTTGGCCCAGTCGGCACTCGCAGCAGCAGCTTGGAAGCTTTCATTGTCCGGCTTGATGAATTTCCCAGCTTTGTTTTGGACCGCGCCGAACGTCATCTTGTTCTGAAGGACGTAGGCATATTCGACGTAGCCAATCGAGTTCTTGATGCGATTGACGTATGCTGCCACGCCTTCATTGCCTTTGCCGCCAACGCCGGTCGGCCAGGATACGGAGGTGCCTTCTCCGACTTTGGTCTTCCACTCGTCACTGACTTTCGAAAGGTAATTCACCCAATTGAAGGTTGTGCCCGAGCCGTCAGAGCGGTGAACGACGGTGATCTTGCCATCGGGAAGCTTCAAGTCGGGATTGATCTTCGCAATCGCCGGATCATTCCAATTGCTGATCTTGCCGAGATAGATGTCGGCGAGCAGCGGACCGGTGAACTTGATCTCGCCCGGCTTCACGCCCTCGATATTGACGACCGGCACCACGCCGCCAATGACGAGTGGGAATTGCCCCATGCCGAGTTCCCGAAGTTCGTCGGGCTTCATCGGCATGTCGGACGCGCCGAAGTCGACGGTCGCCGCCTTGATCTGGGCGATGCCGCCACCTGATCCGATCGATTGGTAGTTGAGCTTGTTGCCGGTCTTCTGGTTGTAGTCCGCGGACCATTTCGAGAGGATCGGATAAACGAAGGTGGAGCCGGCGCCCGTAATATCCGCAGCATAGCCTGCGGTCGTGGCAGCGGCGAGCATCACCAAGCCAAGGCTGATACCTTTTAAATTCTGACGGATATTCACAGTCGCTCTCTCCTGTTTCTGACATTGGCCGTCATCACCGCTTCGCGGCAGATCGGCCCAGATGATCTCGTTGAACGTCTCAGATTGAACTTCGCACGGTGCAGCGAATGACCACCCCGCGACATCGGCTTCTTACTTTGCGTACGTGACACTTCGATGACAAAAAGAGAAAAAATACTGTAATATCAATATGTTATGTCATAGCAAACGCACTCACCGTCACGGCGAGGACCATGACGGTGACCGATTGTGTTCATTGCACGGGCGCCTTGACGTGCGACCACGCTCCCTACTCGATTGGCTGTGGGCGCCTTGACCTACAGTGCTGCAACAGCGCGTGATTTCTCCGTAGCCCCTCAGAGTCAGATCCAATCTCCGCCAGAGCGCGCTTCAGCGCCGGGCCCTCAAGTCCATCGGACAAGGACAACAGTCGATCGATCCGTTGCTCAAGTAGATCGTACGCGCGCGCAAAGGCCGCGCGGCGCGGCGTCTCATCGCCACTCACGGTCGATGGGTCGGCAATGCCCCAATGAGCGGAAGCTGGGCGACCGGGCCAGAGCGGACAGCTCTCGCCTGCTGCGTTGTCGCAAACAGTGATGATAATGTGCATCTCCGGCGCGCCGGGCGCAGCAAACGCGTCCCAGGATTTCGAGTACAAGCCATCAATCGGATGACCTCGCTCGGCAAGCAACGCCAGTCCATCCGGATTAGGCGCGCCGCCCGGAGCGCTTCCAGCTGAATAGGCCCGAAAGCGGTCGCCGCCTTTGGAATTGAGAATGGCCTCCGCCAGGATCGACCGAGCGGAATTGTGGGTGCACAGAAAGAGGACATTACGGGCGGTCATCATTACTCCGAATCGTTTGAGCGAGGGTTCAGGCCGCGGAGACTGGCGAAGGCCCGACATCTGTGGTCTGCCCGATAGCATCGAGCCGTTTCTTCAGAGCGAGAGTGTCGAGCGAGCGGAACGGCAGCGCGATGAAGATCGCGATCCGATTGTTGAGCATCCGATAGGCGTCCGCGAACGCCAGCGCGATCTCCGCTCCAGAGCCCGTCGCTCTGGCGGGATCCGGGATTCCCCAATGGGCGGTCATCGGCTGACCGGGCCAGACGGGGCATTCTTCGCTCGCCGCATCGTCACAAACCGTGAAGACGAAATCGAGATGAGGCGCGCCGGGCTTGGCGAATTCACTCCAACTCTTGGATCTCAAACTGCTCAGGTCGTAATTCAGCCCCTTCAGGAGCGTGAGGGTCTCGGGTCGAATTTCGCCCTTCGGATGACTGCCGGCGGAGAATGCCTTGAAGCGGCCCGTTCCGAGGCTGTTCAGGATGCACTCGGCCATAATGGAGCGCGCCGAATTGCCCGTGCACAGAAACAGGACGTTGAAGAGTCTCTTTTCGTCTTCGCTCATGGCAGCCTCTCCCTGGGCCGTATCGACTGCGCGGGCAGTCGGGAAATGTGACTCACGCGGCGATCGCCGCACCGGTAACGCCGTTATGCCGCCTCATCCGCAGCGAGCTCGTTTAGGCGCCTCATCATCAGGAAGCGTTCCGCGTCGAGAGCTGCCATGCATCCCATGCCGGCCGCAGTGACTGCTTGGCGATAGACGCCGTCAGCGACATCGCCGGCCGCGAACACGCCGGGAATGTTCGTCGTCACCGCTCCAGGTAAGACTTTGATGTAACCGGAGGCTGCAAGGTCGAGCTTGCCGTGAAAGAGCGCGGTCGCCGGGTCATGGCCGATGGCCACGAAGACGCCGTCGGCTGAAATCTCGGAGATTTGCCCCGTCGTCACATCGGCCAACCGCAAGGCAGTCACCGCCAACGGCGTACCCGATCCGACAATTTCCGCGACCGTGGCGTTCCACACGACATTCACACGGGGATGAGCGAACAATCTATCTTGTAGAATCCGTTCGGCTCGTAAGCTGTCGCGGCGATGAATCACCGTGACCTTGGCGGCGAGGTTGGCGAGGTAAAGGGCCTCTTCCACGGCCGTATTGCCGCCGCCAATCACGGCGACATGCTTGCCGCGAAAAAAGAATCCGTCGCAGGTCGCGCAGGCGGAAACGCCGAAACCTTTCAGGCGCTCTTCACCAGGAACGTGAAGCCAGCGAGCCTGCGCCCCGGTCGCGATGATCAGCGCCTCACCCGTGTAGGTCGTACCGGAATCGCCGATGAGCGTGAAAGGTGGGCCGCCGAGATCCACGTCGACGATGTGATCGGTGGCGACGCGCGTTCCCATCCGCTCGGCTTGCAGACGCATCTGCTCCATGAGCCAGGGCCCCTGCACCGGCTCGGCAAAGCCCGGATAATTCTCCACTTCAGTCGTGATCGTGAGTTGGCCACCGGGCTGGATGCCCTCAATGACGATTGGCGTCAGGCCGGCGCGCGCCGCGTAGATCGCCGCGGTCCAGCCAGCGGGGCCAGACCCGAGAATGATGAGAGGAGCGGACATTGCTGGCATTTAGAAACCTGGCTGGCCTGCAGACGACGAAGCCATAAACCGATTCCGGCTATATGTCGAGAGGTATCGACTAATAGACGCGAATAGAAGTTCAGGCTTGGCGCCAAGCCAAGGATGTCGAGAGGGTAATCTGGGATCAGGCGGCTTCTTGACCGGAGACCGTCAAAGCGGTCGCGCCCTCCATCCGCCCGATGTCGGCAAGCCGATCCTTCAGGCTGGCAAGATCAAGCGAACGGATCGGCAGATTGACCAGGGCAGTAAGGCGCGCGGTCAGCCGACGATAGGTTTCCAGGAATGCCGTTTGCTGTTCGGTTTTGGTGCCGGCGACCAAAGCCGGATCGGGAATTCCCCAATGGGCCTGGAGAGGGTGGCCGGGCCAATAGGGACAGGCCTCGCCCGCGGCGGCATCACAGACGGTGATGATGAAGTCCATGGTGGTCGCATCGGGTCCGGCGAACTCGTCCCAGCTCTTGGATCGCAGACCTTCGGTCTCATAGCCCAGTGAAGCAAGCAGCGAGATTGCAAGCGGGTGCGGTTGTTCCTGGGGCCGACTACCGGCCGAATAGGCCCGGAAAAGCCCCGCTCCTTGGCGATTTAGTACCGCTTCGGCCATGATTGACCGGGCTGAGTTACCTGAGCAAAGAATCAGCACATTGTAGCTCTTCGAAACGCCTTCGGCCGGTCGGCGCTGCGCAAATGTGGGTTCGACGATATCGGTTGCTCCGGCGTCGGGGTGACCTGCCAGCGCCGTGCCGCGCATTTCGCTCAGCATCACGTCGAAGAGAGTGCCGAGCTTTGCGGGGTTCGCAGCATAGATGATCGAGCGGCCCTCCCGGCGGCTGGTGATCAATCCGGCGCGTTCCAATTGCCCGAGATGCGTCGACATCGTGTTGTGGGGGACCGCGAGAAGGCGGGCAATGTCACCAGCGGGCAGCCCGTAAGGCAGATATCGCGCCAGCAATCGGTATGCCTCGAACCGCGTGGGCTGCGCGAGGCTAGCGAACATCTCCACGGCGTCATCGGAGGTGAACTTATGGGGGCTCATGGCGGCCAATGAGAGAAATCGAGGAGACACGTCGAATCTAGACGCATTTCCGTCCAAGATAGTCGACGTCTCGACTTAAGCAAATATTTCCTGGCCCAAGGCGGCCGGGGGTTGAGGTGTGGCCGCGCAGCCTATATCGTTAATCGACGATTGACGATGACAGGATTCCAGTGAGCCAGTCTGTTGCACACATGTCGGCGCTGCGGGCGCGCGAGGCCGATGAGCAGATCGCGGGCCTTGCCAAGGCATTGGCGCACCCCGCGAGGATCGGCATTGTCCGCATGCTCCTCGAACGCCAGACCTGCGTTGGCTGTGACGTGGTCGAGCATATCGGCCTGGCGCAATCGACAACCTCGCAGCATCTCCAGATTTTGAAGGCCGCAGGGATCATCCTCGGCGAAATCGAGCGGCCACGCGTCTGTTACTCCCTGAACCCGCGAGCAGTGGACCCGCTGAAGACATTGGTTGACGCGATATCCACCCACACGACCATTTCAAGCCGATAGGAGATTCTGACGTGTCAACCTTCGAACGCTATCTGACCTTGTGGGTTGCCCTTTGCATCGTCGTCGGAATTGCTTTCGGCCATCTGTTTCCGGGTGCGTTTCACGTCGTCGGCGCGGCTGAAATCGCCAAGGTTAATTTACCCGTAGCAGCCTTGATCTGGCTGATGATCATCCCGATGCTCATCAAGATCGACTTTGCCGCGCTCGCGCAGGTGAAGAGCCACTGGCGCGGCATCGGTGTCACCCTCTTCATCAACTGGGCGGTGAAGCCGTTTTCGATGGCGGCATTGGGCTGGTTCTTCGTTGGATATCTGTTCCGACCCTATCTTCCAGCGGATCAGATCAACAGCTACATCGCCGGCCTAATCATCCTGGCAGCTGCGCCATGCACCGCTATGGTGTTCGTGTGGAGCAATCTTTGCCGCGGCGAGCCGCATTTCACTTTGAGTCAGGTTGCCTTGAATGACGCGATCATGGTGGTGGCCTTCGCTCCCATCGTCGGCCTCCTGCTAGGACTCTCCGCAATTACCGTGCCTTGGGACACGCTGCTCATTTCCGTCGCGCTCTACATCCTCGTGCCTGTGGCGCTTGCGCAGATCCTTCGTCGATGGATCCTTAACTCGGGGGGACAGGCGACGCTCGAGCGCTTTCTAGCCGTCCTGCAACCGCTGTCACTCATTGCGCTCTTGGCCACTCTCGTCCTGCTGTTTGGATTTCAGGGAGAACAGATCGTCGCGCAGCCGCTCGTAATCTTGCTCCTTGCCGTGCCGATTCTGATCCAGGTCTATTTCAACTCTGGACTGGCTTATCTCCTGAACCGGGTCAGCGGAGAAGCTCATTGCGTTGCCGGTCCTTCGGCCTTGATCGGTGCGTCGAACTTCTTCGAGCTGGCAGTGGCGACGGCAATCGCCTTGTTCGGCTTTCAATCAGGTGCCGCCCTCGCGACAGTAGTCGGCGTTCTTATCGAAGTGCCGGTCATGCTCTCGGTGGTGCGGATCGTGAACGGGAGCAAGGATTGGTACGAACGTGGTCCTGTCAAGCGCAGCGGCGAAGCTCTTGGCACTCCGAAGTAATGAAATCGGAGCCTGACCGCGTCGACCAGAGGCGCATAGTGATGCGTATTCCCGTCGCGATATTTTGGGCCGCGGTCATCGGTTCTGCGATGACTGCACTCGCCCTCTTCGGCCTATCGTACCCTGCCCGGGAGAGCACGGCGATTGGAATTCTCGGCGGAATGGGCGCAGCGATCTATATTCTCTATTTTCTGTAGTCGAGCCGGCTGCTGAGCATCGGGATGCATCAATTTTCTACCATTTCCCGTGCGCTGCGAATCGACCCGGCGCGTTCAGTCTGTCCGCGACAGCTCGCGGACTCGCATCGAGCCGGGGCTGTATTCTACCAAGTGCTACCTCGCGGTTCGTCACGGCCAACTGCGCAGTGTGGGAGGCTAGCTTTCCTGTGTTTCGCCGGGAGCCCGATCGCGCTAGTGTTTAGAATAATAACAAAAAGCATGACCGGAGAGGACGTATGGGTGGCTCACAGGAGTTTGACCGACGCAGCTTGCTAGGCGGAGCGGGAGCGCTACTTTTTGCCGGCGCTTCATCCGCCAAGGACCTGGGACTTGGTCCCTCCATCCATTTCGGGCTCACACCGGTTTTTCTCACCAACGACCTAGAACTTCTCGGCCGGCTCGAAGGCTATCTCGAGCGCTCTACAGGATTCCCGGTGACGCTGGTGACGCGTCGTACCTATCAGGAAATCACCGCTCTCCTCACGTCTCGTCAACTGGATGCCGCCTGGATCTGTGGCTATCCCTTCGTTGCGCATCGAGAGGAGCTCCGTCTCGTGGCGGTTCCGCTCTGGAGGGGCAAGCCGCTCTACCAGTCATACATCATCGTCGACCAAGACCGAAAAGCGGAGAACTTTACCGACCTGCGCGGCGACATTCACGCGTTCTCCGACCCCGATTCCAACTCCGGCTTTCTCGTCACCCGCACGTTAATGGCCGAGCAAGGGCTTCGACCAGAGAATTTCTTTTCGCGCTTCTTTTTCACTTACGGCCACCGGAACGTAATCCGAGCAGTGGCAAGCGGGCTCGCGGGATCGGGTTCGGTCGACGGCTATGTCTATGACGTCGTGGCTGGGATCGAGCCGAATCTGACAAAAGGAACACGCATACTTCGTCGCTCTGAGCTGCTTGGCTTCCCACCAATCGCAGCACCTCGCTCACCGATCGATGAGGGTCGTCTTTCCGCGCTCACAAGGGCCCTACTGACCATCAGCACCGATCCGGACGGCCGCGCCGTGCTCGATATGCTGCGACTCGATGGCTTTATGGCCGAGGAGCCGACGTTGTTCGATACTATCGCTGCAAAGGCCGCCCTCGTGGGACAGGCAGGGTGACGCCATGCTGAGCCGGCTCAATCCTCGATCCTGGCCTATCACGGTGAAAGTCCCGCTTGCTGTTGCCGTGCTCATGATTCTAGTCGCCCTTCTGCTCTCGGAACGGGTGTTGGCTGGGCTCACGGAGACGCAAGCGCGGCACTTGCGCGATCTCGCCCAAAGCTATCTGGACGGTCTTTCATCGGCTGTCGGACCATCGATTCTCCGCGAGGACACCTGGGAGGTGTTCGATGCCATCGAACGTGCACAGGAACTCAATAAGAGCCTTCGTCCGTTGGAAACGATCGTCACGAACGCCGACGGCCAGGTGATTGCCGCCTCCAATCCGCGACGACATCCGATCGGATCGCCACTTGGAAATCGTCAGCAGGCGCTGTCCTCGCCAGATCAAAGCTTCAGCTTCGAGGCCGGCGCCGATACGGCAAGTGCCGTACGCAAGCTTTCGTATCCGGGGCGGACAGTGGGATTGATTCATGCCGTGTTCGACACGCGGCATCTCGCCGCCGAGCGCCGCAACGTCATCTGGGCCCTCATCACCACGAATGGGGCGCTAACACTTCTCCTCGCTGCGGCCGGTTGGATACTTGTCGCACGAATGATGCGCCCCGTCCGGGTCTTGACGGACCATCTGGGCCTCGCCCGCGACACCTCGGCTGCGCCTCCTATTGCCTCCAATATCGTCGCGCGCCAACGCGGCGAATTCGGTCGGCTCTTCGGGGCTTATAATGCGCTCGTCCATTCGATGGAGGAGCACGACGCATTGGTTAAGAAGCTCGCGGAGGAAGAACGTCTCGGAAGCCTCGGCCGGCTCGCCTCCGCCCTGGCCCATGAGATCAACAATCCACTTGGCGGACTATTCAACGCGCTGGCGACTCTCAAGTCACACGGCCATTTGGCCCACGTCCGAACAAACGCAATCGGCTTACTCGACCGTGGTCTGCTTGGCATCCGTGACGTGGTTCGCACCACCCTGGCCGTTTATCGCACCGAGCGCATCGCCCGCGATTTTGCGGCCACCGATATCAATGATCTGCACCTCTTGATCACTCCCGAAGCACGTCGAAAATCAGTGACCGTCGTCGTCGCGAACGGGATCCATGGCACAATCGGGCTGTCGAGCACGCCGGTACGGCAGGCGATACTCAATTTGCTCCTGAACGCTGTGGCTGCGTCGCCGGATGGTGCCGAAGTCGCGCTGTCAGCCGAAATCCTCGACGGTGCACTCTCGATCATGGTGGCCGATCGAGGTCCCGGACTGCCGGAATTCGCTGCGGAGATATTATGCGGATCCCTTCCAGCCGCGCCTTGGCGAGACGGAGGCGGCCTCGGTCTGTGGACGACGCGACGCGTCATCACTGAACTTGGAGGCCGCATCAATGTCGAGCGCCCTCCATCGGGCGGCACGGTCCTGCATCTGATACTTCCACTCAAGAGAGCAGAGGAGTTGCCCCATGTCGCTTGACGCACGCACCGTCGCTCTTGTCGAGGACGATCCGATCATGGGCGAAAGTCTCGTTCAGAGGCTTGCTCTCGAAGGTGTGACCGTTCGTTGGTGGCAGCGCGGCCGCGAAGCAGCCGATGCACTGCCCACGGCTCAGGTTCACGCTGTCATCTGCGATATCAGATTACCTGATCTCGATGGTGAGATGCTGTTCCGAGAAATCGCGCGGGTGCCTGATGCGCCACCGTTCCTGTTCATCACCGGCCATGCCGATATCGACCAAGCGGTGCGGCTCATGCGGGCCGGGGCGGCGGACTATGTCACCAAGCCATTCGAGATGGACGACTTTCTCAGTCGATTGGGAGACCTCATCCGATCCCATAGGCCCGATGATACCCCCGAGCTGGGTGTTTCTCCGGCCATGCGCGATGTGGAGCGTCTGCTCAGACGCGTGGCCCGAGTCAGTTCCACCGTGTTGATCTCGGGCGAAACTGGCACCGGCAAGGACGTCGCCGCACGCTTTCTGCATTCGACATCCGATGCGGCTTCCAAGCCGTTCGTGGCCGTCAACTGCGCGGCAATTCCGGCCGATCTCTTGGAAAGCGAGCTTCTTGGTCATGAGAGGGGAGCCTTCACCGGCGCCAACCAACGCCATGTTGGGTATGCAGAGCGCGCGGAAGACGGTGTGCTGTTCCTCGACGAGATCGGTGAGCTCAGACACGGGCTACAAGCCAAGCTTCTGCGCCTGATCGAGGGCCGCAGTTTCCACCGGGTTGGCGGCGAGCGCGCAATCGCGTTCCGCGGGCGAATTATCGCGGCAAGCAATGCCGAGCTTCAAGCGCGCGTGGAGGCTGGGCAGTTTCGTCAGGATCTCTATTATCGCCTGAATGTCGTATCCGTCCGCATGCCCTCTTTGCGCGAGCGTCCAGAAGACATTCCGTGGCTGATGGGTCGCTTTTTCGCCGAATTCGCCCAGCGCTTCGACACACCGCTAAAAGGAATCAGTGCGCTCGCCGAGGAGGCAGCCCGCGCCTATCCTTGGCCAGGGAACGTACGCGAGCTGCGCAATCACATGGAGCGGGCCGTGGCGCTTGCTCTGGGGCCTTGGCTGATGCCGGGTGACTTGTTTCCGGAGATGACAAGCCGTGCAGCAGCGGGCGACGAACAGCTCGGCTCTCTCGAAGACGCCAGGCTGGATGCGGAGAAGCGCCATATTTTGCGGGCATTGAGCGCGACCGGTGGCGAGGTCGGCGCGGCGGCAAGGCGTCTGGGTGTCGGCCGCACGACGCTGTGGGAAAAGATGCGGCGGCTCGGCCTCAGCTCCGATTAAATAAGCTCGCCGATGTTCGCCGCTCCGAACCAACGGCGCTGCAGCATGTTTGGATCTCCGAACAGGTTGCAGATCGTTTGACCGCGCAAACACACCGTTGCGCTTGATTTTATTCTGTTTTCCGACTTGGCCCAACTCCTGCAACGCTTTCGACAAAAAGCAGCCTGTGGGAGGAATTACAAGTGAACGGATGCAAGAAGATTGCGGACCTCGGACGGCGCCGATTCCTGACCGGCGCGGGTCTCATGACAGCCGGGATGGCTGCGGCAACTGTGTTGCCAACCGAAGCGAAAGCGGCACCGAGCGCTGCGCTGGTCAAATATCCTGCGAACCGGCTCGGTAATATCAAGGACCTCAAGGTCAATGAGCCGCTCGACGTGGCCTATCCAGACGATAACGCTCCAGGCGTTCTGATCAAACTGGGAGCCCGCGTGCCGACCGGTGTCGGGCCTGAGGGCGATATCGTCGGATTCACCACGTTGTGTCCGCATAAAGGATTTCCCCTCTCCTACGCAACTGCCGACAAGACGCTGAATTGCCCGGGACACTACTCGCGTTTCGACTGCGAAAAGGGCGGCTTGCAGGTTTGGGGGCACGCTACGCAGAACCTCCCACAATACGTGCTGACGGTGGACGAGAAGGGCGACATCTACGCTGAAGGCGTGGACGAGCTCCTCTACGGTCGGCTGTCGAACGTGCTCTGAAGGAGGTCAAGATGGCATACAAGCGTCAGATTAGTCAGCTTCCGATTGTTCCGGCCAACGCAAAGGAACACAACGTCGTCTGCCACTACTGCATCGTCGGATGCGGCTATAAAGCTTACTCTTGGGACACGCGCTACGAGGGCGGCACAGCCCCATCGGAGAACAAATTCGGCGTTGACCTTTCCACGCAACAAGAGGCGGACACCTCAGCGTGGTACGCTCCGTCAATGTACAACGTGGTGAAGCAAGATGGGCGGGACGTTCATCTCGTCATTAAGCCCGATAAGAATTGCGTGGTGAATTCAGGCCTCGGTTCGATCCGCGGCGCTCGCATTGCGGAAATGAGCTATTCACGACAGCGCAATACTCAGCTCCAACGACTGACTGATCCCCTCGTTTGGCGCTATGGCCAGCTCCAACCAACAGGCTGGGACGATGCGCTTGATCTCGTCGCGCGCGTAACCGCAGCGGTCATCAACGAACAGGGCGAGGATGGGCTCTTCGTCTCTGCCTATGACCACGGAGGCGCAGGCGGTGGCTACGAGAACACATGGGGCACTGGTAAGCTCTATTTCGGCGCGATGAAGGTCAAGAATATCCGTATTCACAACAGGCCTGCTTACAATTCCGAAGTCCACGCCACACGCGACATGGGGGTTGGCGAGCTCAACAATTGCTACGAGGATGCTGAGCTCGCCGACACGATTATGGCGGTCGGTACCAATGCGTTGGAAACCCAGACGAATTATTTTCTCAATCACTGGATTCCAAACCTGCGTGGAACTTCGCTCGATAAAAAGAAGACCGAGTTCGGCAGCGAGGCGGTTGACCGGGGTCGCGTCATTTTCGTCGATCCGCGCAGAACGGTGACGATCAATGCCTGCGAGGCCGAGGCCGGAAAGGAGAATGTCCTTCATCTCGCCATCAATTCGGGGACTGACCTCATCCTTTTCAATGCTTTGCTCGCCTACATCGCCGATAAGGGGTGGACCGACAAAGCGTTCATCAACGCCTCTACGACAAACTTCGACAAGGCACGAGCAGCCAACAAGGTCAGCATCGAGGAGGCTGCGCGCATCACCGGATTGAAACCGCAGGACATCATCAAGGCGGCGTCATGGATTGCCGAGCCCAAGGCCGGCGGTGCGAGGCGCCGCACCATGTTTGCCTACGAGAAGGGGCTGATATGGGGCAACGACAATTATCGAACGAACGCGTCGCTTGTTAATCTTGCGCTCGCCACAGGCAACATTGGGCGTCCTGGCGGTGGTTGTGTCCGCATGGGCGGTCACCAGGAGGGTTATTCGCGGCCGTCGGACGCCCATGTCGGCCGGCCGGCCGCCTATGTCGACAAGTTGCTGATCGAAGGCAAAGGCGGGGTCCACCACATTTGGGGTTGCGACCACTATAAGACCACGCTGAACGCGATGGAGTTCAAGCGTGTCTACAAGAAGCGCACGGACTTGGTGAAGGACGCCATGAACGCCGTTCCCTATGGCGATCGGGGAGCAATGGTCGCCGCCATTATGGACGCCATTCGCAAGGGCGGCCTCTTCTCTGTCGACGTCGATATCGTCCCGACGAAGATCAGCGAAGCGGCTCATGTCATCCTGCCGGCGGCGACGTCAGGTGAAATGAATCTGACCTCGATGAATGGCGAACGCCGCATGCGCTTGACGGAGCGCTATATGGATCCGCCTGGTCAAGCCGTGCCTGATTGCCTGATTGCCGCGCGTATTGCCAATCACCTTGAACAGGTCTTCCGCGAGGCAGGCAAGAAAGATGTGGCCGATAAGTTCAAGGGCTTCGACTGGAAAACCGAAGAAGACGCCTTCATGGACGGCTATCACCAGCACGAGAAAGGCGGAGAATTCGTGACCTATGCGCGCCTGCGCACAATGGGTACGAACGGCTTTCAGGAACCGGCCGTCGGTCTCGAGCCAACCGGCGCCATCGCCGCCGGTACGTCGACCGGCGGAAAAGGACAAGTGCTCCAAGGGCCTGCGATCGAAGGGGCGCGGGGCAAGGAGCCGGTGCAGAAGGATGTCCCGACTGCGGCCGGAACCCCACCGACTCCCGCCGGAGCCGAACGGATTATCGGCACAAAGCGTTTGTATGCTGATGGAAAGTTCAATCGGCCGGATGGTAAGGCGCAATTTATGGAAGCGCAATGGCGCGGTCTGCAGGCGCCGGGGAAGCAGGCCGAAAAGGATAAGTTCGCCTTTCTCATCAACAATGGGCGCACCAATCATGTCTGGCAAAGCGCTTACCTTGATGTCGACAACGAGCTTATTATCGACCGTTGGCCCTACCCTTTCATCGAAATGAACCCTCAGGATATGGCGGAACTGAAACTCGCCGAAGGCGACCTGGTGGAGGTCTACAATGACAATGGGTCGACCCAAGCAATGGTCTATCCGACCCCGACCGCTAAGCGGAAGCAAGCATTCATGCTCTTTGGCTACCCGACGGGCGTACAGGGAAATGTCGTATCGGCGGGGGTGAACGAGTTCATCGTTCCGAATTACAAGCAGACTTGGGGTAATATCCGTAAGATCTCCAGCGCCCCGGAAGGCACCCGCCATCTCTCGTTCAAATCCCAAGAATATTCTCAGCCGACCTAGCAGCCATCGTTACTGTTTTGGCGAGCGCAATTGCGCTCGCCCCTCTTCCTTC
>JAESGJ010000330.1_pt1 | contig 38420 bp, 34 predicted proteins | sample 9266241 | NCBI WGS metagenome assembly JAESGJ01 (sample SAMN14514841, study PRJNA621669) | algae metagenome | isolation source: Brasilonema octagenarum HA4186-MV1 and co-occurring heterotrophs from wet... | place: USA: Manoa Valley, Hawaii | collected 2009-07-20
ATACCGCAGCGCATTCAAAATAGCGTTCTTGGCGCTTTCGCAAGCAGGATTTTGCTGTGCGATTAACCGTGCCGCACAAAACGGTAGCGTGAGGCCTTTGAAAATGCTTATTTTGTTGCGTTGCGTACTCTTCCCGCCCTGCGGCATAGCCCGCTCGGTTCCCGTTCTCCGCGTTTGCAAGTGAGAGCCCATGGCGAAATCAGACCAACCCACGACCATCAAGAAATACGCGAACCGCCGGCTCTACAACACCGGAACGAGCACCTACGTGACGCTGGAAGACCTCGCCGCGATGGTCAAGGACGGCGAAGATTTCCTGGTCTATGACGCCAAGACCGGCGACGACATCACCCGCTCCGTGCTCGCCCAGATCATCTTCGAGCAGGAGAACAAGGCCGGCCAGAACCTGCTCCCGACCACCTTCTTGCGCCAGCTGATCCGTTTCTACGGCGACAGCATGCAGATGGTGGTGCCGAAATATCTGGAACAGTCGATTGCGACGTTGACCCAGGAACAAGAAAAGTTCCGCAAGCAGATCGCCAACTCGCTCTCCGGAACCCCATTTGCGCCGCTGGAAGAACAGGTCCGCCGCAACATGGAGCTGTTCCAGCAGACCTTCTCGATGTTCAAGCCGTTCGTTCCCAATGCAGCCCGCCCGGCGACCGCCGCCGAGCCGGAATCCGATGCGTCGATCGAGGCGCCGAAGGACAGCAACATCGACGATCTGCGCCAGCAGATGAAGGAGATGCAGGAGCGCCTCGAGCGGATGTCGAAGAAGGAGGAGTAGCTCCTTCTTCGTCGCCGGCAGCTGAGCCGGAGGACGCGATGTGCGACCGAAGCGCCCATTGGGACAAGGTCTACGCCACCAAGGGCGAGGCCGAGGTCAGCTGGTTTCAGGACAGCCCGGCGACCTCGCTTGCGATGATCATGGCAGCCGCTCCCGATCGGGAGGTTGCCATCATCGATATCGGCGGCGGCGCTTCGCGGCTGGTCGATGCTCTTCTTCTTGACGGATATCGCGATCTCACTGTGCTGGACCTCTCCGCCAACGCGCTCGACGCCGCCAAGCGCCGTATTGGCCAAGCCGCTTCCACGATCGACTGGATCGTCGCCGACGCCACGACGTGGCGGCCGGCGAAGATCTACGATGTATGGCACGATCGCGCGGCGTTTCACTTCCTCACGGATCCCCGCGACAGAGCGGCTTACGTCGAGCGCCTGCGGTCTGCGGTTGCGCCCGGCGGCCACGCCATCATCGCGACGTTTGCGCCCGATGGTCCTGAGACATGCAGCGGCTTGCCGGTGCAGCGCCATGACGGCGCCAGCCTCGCAGCGGAGCTCGGGCCGGAGTTTGAACTGATTGAGACGCGCAGCGAGACACATCACACGCCGTGGCATTCGGCACAGGCGTTTCAGTTCAGCTTGTTTCGGCGACAGAAGTAGCCTCGTCATGGCCGGCCTTGTCCCGGCCCTGCACGGTCACGAGATGCGAGGAAGAACGTGGAAGCCAGGGCATGACGGCGGAAGGTGCGGATCAGGCCGCCAGCTTCACCGCATGCGCGAAGTCCCAATAGAGCTTGCGCGCCTTGGCGTAGAACGGACCCGGCTTCAGCTCGCGCTCGTCGATGCGGATCACCGGCGCGACCTTTGCAAAATTGCCGGTTGAGAAGATCTCGTCCGCGACGACGAAATCAGCATAGCGCAACGTCTTCTCGACCACGGTGACACCGTCGCCGCGAAGCAGGTCGATGACGCGCTGACGCGTGATGCCGTTGAGGAATGTGCCGTTGGGAACGGGCGTATAGACCACGCCGTCCCTGGCCATGAACACGTTGGAATTGCCGAACTCCGCGACATTGCCGAGCATGTCGAGCATCAGCGCGTTCTGGAAGCCGCGGGACGCGGCTTCCGCGAGCGCGCGCGAATTGTTCGGATAGAGGCAGGCCGCCTTCGCCTCGACCGGCGCGCATTCGGCGGTCGGCCTGCGGAACGGCGACAGCGTGATGGCATTGCCGACGGGCTTCGGCATCGGCGCCTCGTAGATGCACAGGCACCAATTGGTGGTCTCGGGGTCGAACAGCACGCCGCCGCCCGAGCCGTTCTGCGCCCAGTACATCGGACGGACGTAGAGCTCGGCATTGGCCGCAAAGCGCGCGATGCCTTCGGTTGCGAGCGTGAGCCAAGTGCCGGTATCGACCACCGGCTTCAGGCCGAAATTGATCGCGGATTGATTGGCGCGAGCAACGTGACGGTCGAGATCGGGCGCGACACCCTCGAACGCGCGTGCACCGTCGAACACCACCGAGCCGAGCCAGGCCGCATGCGTGCGCGGACCCATGATTGGCACATTGCCGTCGTGCCATTTGCCCTCGAAGAAGGTCCAGCTCGGCGAATATTCGATCGGCTTCCTGATCTCGGCCATGACAGGCCTCCCCTTGGCGCGATGCCGCAATATCGCGCCACTATTGGACGCAACATCTAAATGATTCCCTGCGGTCAAGGGGTGGGCTACCCTCGCTGCCGGGGGAGAAAGGAAGCAGCATGTCGCTCGATCCGCTCGCAAAGCGCTTGTTGACCATGATGGCGGCGGCTGGGCCGCGGGCGGAGGGCCGGCCGAGCGTGGAGGCGCGGCGGCAATCGCTCGCGAAGCTGATGCAGTTCGCCCGCGTAGACGCCCCGGATGTGACCTCGCGCGACGCCATGATGCCCGGCCGCGCCGGCGAACTGCCTTATCGGCTCTACTCACCCGCAAATGCCGATGAGCGAGCGCCCGGCTTCGTGTTCTTCCATGGCGGCGGGCTGGTCGCAGGCGGCATCGCCACCCACGATCGCATCGCGGCGGCGCTGGCGCACGCCACCGGCTGCCGTCTCGTCTCGGTCGACTACCGGCTCGCGCCGGAACACAAATTCCCGGCTGCGGTCGAGGATGCGGTCGCCGCCACCGAATGGGTTGCGCGCGAGGCCGCATCGCTCGGCATCGACGCCGACCGTCTGGTGGTCGGCGGCGATTCCGCCGGCGCGACGCTCGCAGCGATCGTGTGCCAGGAGGCGGCGCAGACCGCCGGCCTCGCCATCGCCGCGCAATGCCTGATCTGTCCGGTGCTGGATTTCGAGGAAACCTCGCCCTCGCGCGAGGCCTTTGCCGAGGGTCATCTGATCGACCGCGTCACGATCGAGGCCGATCTTTCCGACTATCTGCCTGACGGCATCGATACCGCCGATCCCCGCGTGTCCCCCTTGCGCGCAACGCGGCTCACCGGCCTGCCAACCGCGATCATCCACACGGCCGAGTACGACCCGATGCGCGATGAGGGCAACGCCTATGCCCGCAAGCTGCTCGCCGCGGGCGTCGCCGTCGAGCATGTCTGCCATGACGGCATGGTTCATAATTTCCACGCCATGGGCGCGATCCTGCCACAGGCGCAGCTCGTGCTGTCTCAGATCGGCGAGCAGGTGCGGCGAGCGGTTGCCCGGTAAGTGCGGATCATACCCGCGCGTCGAGCACCGCCCGGGCTGCCATGACATAGTCCGGCCAATGCGCGTCCGCGTAACGCTCGGCCTGCCGGGCGCAGGTGACGTCCGGCGCATGCGCGGCTGCGATCGTGCGCGCGAACCGTTCCTCGGCCACCGTCACTTCATCGGGCTCGCGAGACGGCACGGCGGCAGCCGCAGCCATGGGAGCAACAGCGAGCCCCGCCAGACCGGTGAGCAGAATGCGGCGTGACGTATTCATGGCTGTCGTCCTTCCAATGTCCGGCCTGCACTCGGGCCTGCGCGTGTGTCAGTGCAATTCCGCGCAGAGTAACCGCGCACGTCCGTGCCGTCCATCGCTTGCGCGATAGCGCTTGACCGGACGAGCGATCACGTTCCATCTAACGACGGTTCCGTCACCAGATCGCCACGCGCCGGATTCACGTGCCCTGTTGCAGCCCATCGCCTCTTCTCGCCTTGCGCGCTGTCGCGACGGGACTGCTTTGCCTAGCGATCTCGGCAAACGCCGCCGTCGCTGCCGACGAGGAGGAGGACGCCCCCACGAAGCCGGCCGCGCCGAACATCTATCTCGACCTGCGCACGATCTACGCGACGATTCCCGCCGGCACGCTCGGGCTCGGTTTCGGCAATACATCATTATCGGCGGCGTTCGAAGCCCTTGCGGCACGACGAAGCCCGACGCTGCCGAGCGGGCTGCCAGCCGCCAAATCGGTTGCCGTCGATCTGCCCCTGACCGTCGACGTCAACGACCGTGTCTCGCTGTACGGCGGCGTGTCGGGCTCGACGATCGATATCGGCAATGGATGGTCGTCCTTCGACATCACGAGCTGGAACATGGGCCTGCAAGCCGATGTCTACCAGCAGAACGGCGGGATGTTTCCGACGGTCACGCTGCAATCCACGCTCACCCAATCGATCCCGAACGAGCCCGGCATGACGACGTCGTTCAACCAGATCGTGGAGCTCGACTACGCACTCGATGAGGACGAGACGCAGGGCTGGCTGGCCGGCGTACAGTACACCTACACCGACGTCTCCAGCCAATTCGCCCGGATCAAACCGAATACGATTCTGTACGCAGGCGGCTACTACCAATGGCCGAGCAACTGGAAATTCACGGGCCGTCTCGGTGTGCAGTCGTTCGGCGGCGCGGAGCTCGCGGGCCGGACGATCGCGGAGTCATTCACCCAGCCAATCCTTCGGCTCGACCTCGACCGCATGGACGACAATGACAACCGCCTGTTCGGCGTCACCGCGCAAATCGCGTGGATGCCAAAACCGTCCTGGCAGGTGACGTTGCGAACGCCGCTCTACGCCGTGCGCAATTGACCGCGGTCATGGTGGATATCAGGTAAACAAGCATTCGGGTTTCAGGGATGGCCGGCGACCGACCGCCCCCTTTCCAGTGACGACCGGGCTCTTACACCTCACCACCTCGTGGTGCCGACGCATGAACCGCGTGTTAATCGCCTTCGCGAGATCACTTACCACGTTACCTTCTCGGCAAGATGCTTGCGCGAGACTGGACCGGTTTCATGTGGGGGATTGGAAATGCCCAGTCTGGTACCGGAGCGGACGTTCCTGGCCGGCAAGATCATCTTCAATTTCGGGCAATCGACCATCGATTGCGTCATCCGCCGAATGTCCGAGGATGGCGCGACGCTGGAGATTCAGAGCAGCCTCGGCGTGCCCGAGCATTTCCAGCTCAAGCTCTCGAGCCAGGATATCCGCTCCTGCCGCGTCCTCTGGCGGTCGGATCGGCAGGTCGGAGTCGCTCTCGGGGCGGATGAACATGCCGAACCCTCAACGGGCAACGCGAAAGAGCGCAGCACGGACTCGCTCATGCGCGGCCAAATGCTGGCGCTTCGCGCGGCCCTTGATTTCGTGCCCCTCGGCATCGTGCTGCTGGACGCCGGCCTCCGCGCGCAGTTGATCAACCGCGCGTTCCGGCAGATGTGGCAGTTGCCGGATGAAGTCGCCAACAGCAATCCGTCATTCGTGACCCTGATGCATCACGGCCGCGATACGCTCGCCTATGAAGTTCCGCAGACCGATCTCGAAGCCTATGTCGCCGAGCGTGTCCGTCAGGTGCAGGCGGGTGACGCGTCCCCGCTCGACCTGCGCCGTTCGGGCGGCGATGTCGTTCGCATGCAATGCACGCCTTTGCCTGACGGCGGGCGAATGCTGACCTATACGCCCGTCACCGACATCGTGCGCTACTCCGATCAGCTGAAATTGCTGCGGGACGCACTGGAGAATGTCGAGGACGGCGTCCTGCTGCTCGACCGCGATCTCAACGCCAGCTTCATGAATCGGCGAATGCGACGGTTCTGGGACGTGAGCGAACGGGAGGCGGCCGGCCATCCGACCTATGCATCACTGATAAGCCGGGCCAATCGCGCCAGCGCGCCAGATCTGCCAGCCGCCGAATTGACGAGATTTCCCGCCAAGCGCGTCGCAGAGGTCAAGGCCGGCGATCACGTGCGCGACCTGCAGACGCCGGACGGACGGCGCATCCGAGCCCACTGCACCACGATGTCGAATGGCGGCCGCATGCTGACCTACGTCGACATCACCGACCTCACGCAAAAGGCCGCGATGCTGGAGACGCTCGCGACCACCGACCCGCTTACCGGTCTCTACAACCGCCGCCACTTTCTCGAGTGCCTGGCTGCCGAATGGAGCCGGTTTCAGCGCTATTATCGCTCCGTCTCGGTGCTGATCCTCGACATCGACCACTTCAAGTCGGTCAATGATCGCTACGGCCATGCTGTCGGCGACGCCGCGATCCGCGCGGTATCGGCCGCGTGCCTCGACGGCAAGCGCAAGTCGGACATCGTCGGCCGCCTCGGCGGCGAGGAGTTTGCAGTTCTGCTGCCCGAGACCAGCCTGTCGCGCGCGAGGACGGTGGCCGATCGCATCCGCAAGCGCGTGATGGCTGCGCAAATCGTTGCCGGCAACGTTCATTTTGGCGTCACCGTGAGCGTCGGCATCGCGGAGGCGACCGTCAGCATGTCAGGCACCGACGCGCTGATGAGCGCAGCGGATCATGCGCTCTACCAGGCCAAGGCCGAAGGCCGCAATCGCTGCATCACCTTCCTGCCCCCGCGGCCCGCGAGCAAGGCCGCGGAGTGAGAAGGACGGAGCTTTACTCCGGCACCGGCACGTCGAACGTGTTCAGTGTGACCGAGACCATGCAATAGACGCCGACGAGATAGGACAGCTCGGCCGCGCCGTGTTCTCCGAACTCCTTCACGGCGGCGCGCCAGGTCAATTCCGGCAGCACACCGCCACCGACCAGAGCGGACGCCACGTCGTACGCGATGGCCTCCTGTTTGGTAAGATCGACCGGCCGCTGGCCGGCGACGATGGTCGCAAGCTTCTCGTCGGAGAGGCCGCGCTGCTCGGCGACCAGCACGTGGGCATAGAGCTCGTAGCCGGATCGGAAATGCGAGCCCGTGACCAGAATTGCGACCTCGCGCACCGGGGCGGGCAGCAACGGATTAGACGCGATCGCCTTGACCAGCTCCCACACAGGCTTGCCGAAGCGCGGCTCGCGGATCCAGGGATTCCAGGGTCCGAGCAGCGCGCCGTCGTCGCGCATGTTCACGAAGCCCTTGAAGTGATCCTTGATGCCGGCTCGCATATCGTCATAGAGCGGCTTCTGTTCAGCACTCAGGTCTTTCGGATCGAGAATGGGAAGGCGCACAGTGGAGATCTCCTCGTTGAGACGACGAGGCTTGCCCGCATGTGCGCGCAACGCAAGTGAAGATGCCGTGACATCGCAGTCCCGTCGGGCGTTCCGACAAATTCGATTATGTTGTCTCGGGGATTTGATCGCGCTGGGGATTTTCGACATCGTCGACGGCGAGCGTCAGCGGCTCACCTGTCGCAAGGAACGACGACAAGGTCGCCTCGAACGGCGCCGGATCGAGACCGCGTGCCTTGAGCCATTCTGGATCGTAATAAGTCTGCCGATAGCGCTCGCCGGAATCGCAGATCAGGGTCACCAGCGACCCCGTCGCGTTCGCCTGCCGCATCTCCGAGGCGAGCCGGCACAGCGCCAGGAAATTGGTGCCGGTGGAGCCGCCCACCGGGCGGCGCAGCCGTCGCGACAAGACGTTCATCGCAGCGATCGTGGCCGCGTCCGGGATCTTCATCATGCGGTCGACCACGCCAGCCACGAAGGAGGGCTCGCAACGCGGCCGGCCCACACCCTCGATCAGCGACGGGCGGTCGCACACATGGGAACGGTCCTGCGAGCGGAAGCAATCGAAAAAGGCGGAATGCTCGACATCGGCGACGCACAGCCGCGTCGGATACTGACGGTACCGCAAATAGCGCCCGATGGTGGCCGACGTGCCGCCGGTGCCCGCGCCCATCACGATCCAGTCCGGCAGTGGCCGCGGCTCGCCCTGCAATTGCGTGAAGATCGATTCGGCGATGTTGTTGTTGCCGCGCCAGTCCGTTGCGCGCTCGGCAAAGGTGAACTGATCCATGTAGTGGCCGTTCAGGCGCGCGGCGAGCGCAGCCGCCTCCGCATAGAGCGCGCGACCATCGTCGATCAGGTGGCAATTACCGCCATAATGCTCGATCGCGGCGATCTTCTCCGCCGAGGTCGTGCGCGGCATCACGGCGTAGAAAGGTACGCCGATCATCTGCGCGAAATAGGCTTCCGACACCGCCGTCGACCCGGACGAGGCCTCGACCACGGGCGTGCTTTCGCGGATGTGGCCGTTGCAGAGCGCATAGAGGAATAACGAGCGTGCGAGCCTGTGCTTCAAGCTGCCGGTCGGATGGGTCGACTCATCCTTCAGATAAATGTCGATCCCTGACAGCGCCGGTACGATCAGCCGGATCAGATGCGTGTCGGCGGTGCGGCACTGGTCGGCCTCGATCGCAGCCACGGCCTCGTCGACCCAGCCGCGCCGATAGGCCGGCCCGGCCGGATTGGGGTGGCGGAAGGGAAGCGGCTCCATAGGCATGACCAGGCGATTCCGTGAAAAGCGACGTCCATCTAACATGCTGACGCTTGCGCACCCCGCTCAAAATTCGAGCGGCGCGTTGTCGACCACTTCCTTCATCACGAAGAAGGTGCGGGTCTGGCGCACGCCGGGCAGCGCGATCAGTTGCTCGCCGTGGATGCGGTTGAAATCCTCCATGTCGCCGACGCGGATTTTGAGGAAATAGTCGAAATCGCCGGCGACGAGGTGGCAGTCGAGCACGAATTTCAGTTTTGCGATCGCCTGCTCGAAGATCGCGAAGCTCTCCGGTGTCGAGCGGTCGAGCACGACTCCGACCATGACCAGCGTGCCCTTGGCCACCTTCTTCGGCGCCACCATGGCGCGTACGGCGGCGATGAACCCGTCCTCGAACAGGCGCTGGGTGCGGCGATGGCAGGTCGCGGGGCTGATGGCGACCGTTTCAGCCAGCTCGGCGTTGCTGAGCCGACCGTTATTCTGAAGCAATCTCAAGATCTTAAGATCAACACGGTCGAGGCGACGAGACATGGAAGAAACTTCCGGCGAAGTTGGACATTCCGGAAGAATTATCATCATATCGCGTCTTTGACGCAAGAATACGCGCAATACAGACGCAATATTCGAGAGCACATTTTTCCGAGGCAGTGCTAGGCGGATGCCAACGCCAACGCCAATCGGGATGACCCATGAAGCTCGACCAATTTCCCCGCTATCCTCTGACCTTCGGCCCCACGCCCATCGAGAAGCTGGACCGGCTGTCGAAGCATCTCGGCGGCAACGTCGAAGTCTATGCCAAGCGCGAGGACTGCAATTCCGGCCTCGCCTATGGCGGCAACAAGCTGCGCAAGCTCGAATACATCATCCCCGATGCGATCGCCTCGAACGCCGACACGCTGGTCTCGATCGGTGGCGTGCAGTCCAACCATACCCGCATGATCGCGGCGGTCGCCGCCAAGATCGGCATGAAGTGCCGCCTGGTGCAGGAAGCCTGGGTGCCGCATGAGGACGCAGTTTATGACCGTGTCGGCAACATTATGCTCTCGCGGATCATGGGCGCCGACGTGCGCCTGGTCGATGACGGCTTCGACATCGGCATCCGCAAGAGCTGGGAGCAGGCGATCGACGAAGTGAAGGCTGCGGGCGGCAAGCCCTACCCGATTCCCGCCGGCGCCTCGGTGCACAAGTTCGGCGGCCTCGGCTATGTCGGCTTCGCCGAAGAGGTGCGCAAGCAGGAGGCCGAGCTCGGCTTCAAGTTCGACTACATCATCGTCTGCACCGTCACCGGCTCGACCCATGCCGGCATGCTGGTCGGCTTCGCCGCCGACGGCCGCGCCCGCAAGGTGATCGGCATCGATGCGTCCTTCACGCCGGCGCAGACGAAATCGCAGGTACTCGAGATCGCGCAGAACACGGCCAAGCTGGTCGAACTCGGCAAGGAGCTCGTCGCCGACGATGTCGTGCTGATCGAGGACTACGCCTATCCCGCCTACGGCGTGCCGTCGGAAGAGACCAAGGAAGCGATCCGCCTCACTGCGCGCCTCGAAGGCATGATCACCGACCCCGTCTACGAGGGCAAGTCGATGCAGGGCCTGATCGATCTCGCGCAGAAAGGCTATTTCGAGAAGGGTGCGAAGATCCTGTACGCCCATCTTGGCGGTGCGCCCGCGCTGAACGGATATGCGTACGCTTTCCGGAACGGGTGAATCACACCATCACTGTCGTCCCGGGGCGCGACGAAGTCGCGAGCTCCGGGATGACATGTGGAGAGATCGGAGCGCGGCTACCGCGTCCTGACGATCTGCAGCAGTTCGTCGCCGTAATGCTCGAGCTTCTTGTCGCCGATACCAGGCACGTTGCGGAGTTCGTCGAGGGTCGTCGGCCAGGCCCGGACGATGCCGTCGATGGTGGCATCGTGCAGCACTACATAGGCCGGCACACCGCGCTCGCGCGCAATCTCCGAGCGCCAGGACCGCAGCCGCGCGCGCAGTTCGGGATCGACATCGCCTTGCGGCGCGTTCGGCGCCGGCGCGAGATCGCCGCGGCGGGATCTGCCGCGGCTCGCGCGAATGCGCGTGCCGGGTGCTTCCTCGCGCAGCCACACTTCGGTTTCGCCGCGCAGTACGCCGCGCGCGGTCTCGGTCAGCTTCAGCGCGCCAAAGGATTCGCTGTCGCTCTGCAAATGACCCATCGCCACCAATTGCCGCAGCACGGTGCGCCACTGCTTTTCGTTGAGCTCCCGGCCAATGCCGAACACCGACAATTTGTCGTGACCGAACTGGGCGACCTTTTCGGTCAGGCGTCCGATCAGCACGTCGATCAGGTGCATCGCTCCGAATCGCTGCCCGGTGCGATAGACGCAGGACAACAGCTTCTGCGCCAGCACCTTGCCGTCACGCATCTTCGGTGGCGTCAGGCAATTGTCGCAATTGCCGCAATTCTCCGTGGTCACCGCCTCACCGAAATAGGCGAGCAGCCGGCGGCGCCGACACTGCGCGGTCTCGGCAAGGCCGACCAGCGCATCGAGCTTGCCGATCGAGACCCGCTTGAATTCGTCGGAGGCGCTGGATTCGTCGATCATGCGGCGCTGCTGCACGATGTCGGAGAGGCCGTAGGCCATCCAGGCCGCCGACGGCTTGCCGTCGCGGCCGGCGCGCCCCGTCTCCTGGTAATAGGCCTCGATGCTCTTGGGCAGGTCGAGATGGGCGACGAAGCGCACGTCGGGCTTGTCGATGCCCATGCCGAACGCGACGGTCGCGACGATGACGATGCCGTCCTCGTTGAGAAAGCGATCCTGGTTGCGCGAGCGCACCTGGCTGTCGAGCCCGGCGTGGTAGGGCAGCGCGGCAATGCCGGCCTCGTCGAGCGCGGCGGCGACCTCCTCGACCCGGTTGCGGGACAGACAATAGACCACGCCGGCATCGCCCGCATGCCGCTCCCGGATGAAGTCCTTCAGCTGCGACACAGCACTGCGCTTGTCGACGATCTCGTAGCGGATGTTGGGCCGATCGAAGCTGGAGACGAACTGCGGCGAGTCCGCGAGCTGAAGGCGCTCCACGATCTCCTGGCGGGTCAACTCGTCGGCGGTCGCGGTCAGCGCGATGCGCGGCACATCGGGGAAACGCTCGGCGATGATGGAGAGGCCGACATATTCGGGGCGGAAATCATGGCCCCATTGCGAGACGCAATGCGCCTCGTCGATCGCGAACAGCGCCACCTTGGCCTGCGCCAGCAGCGACAGGCAGCGCGGCGTCACCAGGCGTTCCGGCGCGACATAGAGCAGATCGAGATCGCCCGCGAGCAGGCGCCGCTCGATGTCCGAGGCTTCCTGAAACGTCAGCGACGAGTTCAACGCGGCGGCATTGACGCCGGCTTCGAGCAGGCCCGCGACCTGGTCGCGCATCAAGGCGATCAACGGCGACACCACGATGCCGCAGCCTTCGCGCAGCAGTGACGGGAGCTGGTAGCACAGCGACTTGCCGCCGCCGGTCGGCATCAGCACCAGGCAATTGCCGCCGTCCGTGACGTGCCGGATGATCTCGCCCTGCGAACCGCGAAAACCCGGCAGGCCGAACACCGAATGCAGCACCGACAGCGCGTCGCGGCCGTTGGCCGGCGCAGGTCGCGGGACAATGGAGGGGGCGGACATGTGAAGGCTGGAACCAGGGCGGTGAGATTTGTCACAAGGCCAGTCGCATGACCATGCGGCCGTGGCAAGGCTGTTTGCTGCGCAGAGCGTGACCTTCCCCTCCCCCTTTGGGGGTGCTCGCCGGGGAGTGGCGAGACGGGTGAAGGGGCTGCCACCGCGAATTGGGATTGCTTTGCGGACGCGACCCCTCTTCCGGCGCTTCGCGCCACCTGTCCCGCAAGGGGAGAAGGAAGAAAAAGCTACGCCCCGATTCGCCGCAGCGCTTCTGCGACCGTCACGATCGGCATGCCACGTCGCTGGGCCGCTTCCAGCGCGTGACGCATCAGGTCCGGCGTGCAGCCATAGGGGCTCGGCGCGTTCGCGACATCGTGGCCATAGAAGATGAGCCATCCGCCGCTCGCCACCGCCTGGTCGAAATAGCGATCGACGCCGGCCGTGTCGATCTCGCAATCGACCAGCGGCGACGCACGCAGGAACTGGAGGTCGATCACGTCGCTGTTGACGCCGGGAAGGATGCCGCGCGCGGAGCGGAAGACCTTGGCGAGCTGCGGCTTGCGCCAGACCGAGGCGATCCCGTAGGGATGAGCGAAGTTCTCCAGTTTGATCGACGAATCGATACTGCGAAAATGAGCGCGGTTCCGCTCGATCTCGCGCGCCATCGCAGACTCGTCGAGATTGGCCGAGCTCTGGTGCGAGAAGGTGTGGCAGGCGATCTCGTGACCGGTGCGGTGAAGCCGCACGATGGCGTCATCCGACAGGCCGTGCCAATGGTCCGACGGCTGATCGATCAGGCTGCCGGCGAGATAGAACGTGCCTCGGCCGCCATGTTCTTCCAGAAGCGCGGCGCCCTCTCCGGCAGCGCTGTCCGGGGCATCATCGAAGGTGAAGCTTACCATCGGCATATGCGCGGGCAGCCGGTGCGGCGCGGCACGGAAATGCCGGGCCAGCCGATTGCTCACGCGTCCCTGGAGTGCCGACCACACGACTGCATTTCCCGTGATTGACGTATGTCCTACTGAAACATTCGCGCGCCGGTTGAGGCAAGCTTAACGCCTGGGTAATCCTAACGCGGAACCAACACCTTCGGCTGATGTGCAAGGACTGGCGCTTCGACATCCATACTGAGGTACTGCAACCAATTGCGGAAAAGCACCGCCGCCGCGCTGCCGGAGTCGATATCGGCGCGCAAATTCAGCGCGGGCAGCTCGTTGGTGAGCGCCGGGTGGCGCTGGTGAACCGCCTTCTTCTCGAAGCGAGCCAGTTTGTCTTCCGTCGCTGCGTCAAAATAGCTCACGGGCAGCCGCGGATAGGTCTCGCGCTCCCGCGCAAGGTAGCGGCCGATGTCGCGAAGATATTCGCGCTGAAGCGACAGCGCATCGTATTCCGGATGCCCCTGGAAGAACACGAAGCGGCTGGCATATTGGCGAACGAAAACGTCGACACCGGCTTCAGCGGAGCGGGTCAGCACCTGATAGCCGGCCTGCGCGAGGTCCCTCTCCGCAAGTTCGTTCAGGCGCGAATGCGACACTTTCAAAGGCGCCGGCGCGGCAAGCGTCAGGGCATCGCTCGTCACGGCGTCGCAATCGAAGATGCCGTGGCATTTGGCCGGCAGCCGCCGCCGTGCGATGCCGTCGAGGTGCAATACCGCTGCATGCGCGGCAAGACACGACCAGATCGTCGAGCGCGTATTGGCCTTGGCCCAGTCGATGAGTTCGGTCAGGTCGCGCCAATACGGCTCCTGGTCGAGCTCGGGCGCAACCGGCTCGGCGCCCGTCACGATCAGCCCATCGAACTTCTGGCGCTTCAGGTCGGAAAGGTCGGAATATTCGCTCTCGACGTGCCACTTCGCTTCCGGTGAGCGCTTCACGCTGGGAAGCGAAAAGCAGTGGAGGCGGATGCGGCGCGGGCCGGCCGCAGCCTGAAGCAGCTTCAAGAACTGCCGCTCGGTCGCCTTCAGCGCCGGATCCGGCATGTTGTTGACGAGCCCGATCGTGAGTTCGCCGGCGTGATCGCGCGCGATATCGCGTTCGACCGGCACCAGCGCCGGGCTTGAGATGACTTGATCCCTGTCGATCAGGATCGTCATGGGCGCCGCCGCCTACTCCGCGGCCTCGAGGCGCGCTGACCGGCAGGCCTTGTCCAGCGCCTGGTCAATGTCCTCGATGATGTCGGAGACGTGCTCGATGCCGATCGACAACCGGATCGTTTCCGGCAGGACGCCGGCAACGCGTTGTTGCTCTGGCGACATCTGGCGGTGGGTGGTCGAGGCCGGATGGCAGGCCAGCGACTTGGCATCGCCGATATTGACGAGGCGCGTGATCAGCTTCAGCGCGTCATAGAAGGACTTGCCCGCCTCCATCCCGCCCTTGATGCCGAAGGTGAACAGCGAGGAGGCGTTGCCGTCCAGATACTTCTGGACCAGCGGATAATACGGGCTGTCGGGGAAGCCGGTGTAATTGACCCAGGCGACGCGCGGATCCGCGCGGAGGAATTCGGCGACCTTGCGGGCGTTCTCGACATGGCGCTCCATACGCAGGGCCACGGTCTCGATACCCTGCAACAGCAGAAACGCGTTGAACGGCGACAGCACCGAGCCCATGGTGCGCTGGTAGACGCTGCGCGCGCGTTCGATATAGGCGGTCTTGCCGAAGCGCTCGGCATAGACGAGGCCGTGATAGGAGGCATCCGGCTTGTTGTACGCCGGGAAGCGGTCGGCGTATTTCGCCCAGGGGAAGTTTCCTGAATCGACGATGGCGCCGCCGAGCGTGGTGCCGTGACCGCCCAAGAACTTGGTCAGCGAGTGCACGGCGATATCGGCGCCGTAGTCGAACGGCTTGAGCAGAATCGGTGTTGCGACGGTGTTGTCGACGATCAGCGGCACGCCATGCGCATGCGCGATCTTCGCGAGCGCCTCGATGTCGCAGACATTGCCGGCGGGATTGCCGATGGTCTCCGCGAATACCGCGCGAGTGTTCTCGTCGATCAGCTTCTCGACCGCCTCCGGCTTGTCGCTCTCGGCGAAGCGGCCGGTGATGCCTTGCCGCGGCAGGATGTGCGAAAGCAGCGTGTGCGTGGTGCCATAGAGCTGCGGCACCGAAACGATGTTGCCGCCGTGATCGGCGACGTTGACGAAGGCGAAATGCAGCGCCGCCTGACCGGTCGCGACCGCGAGTGCGCCGACGCCGCCTTCGAGCTGGGCGATACGCTTCTCCAGCACCGCGCTGGTCGGATTGGCGATGCGGCTGTAGCGAAAGCCTTCGGTCTCGAGATTAAAGAGCGCCGCGCCGTGATCGGCGCTGTCGAAGGCGTAGGCCGCGGTCTGGTAGATTGGCACGGCGACCGCGTGCGTGGTGGCTTCGGGCTCGTAGCCGGCGTGAATAGCGATCGTCTCGTTGCGCATCGGGCCACCTCCGCGTGGTGCGGGCCGCACTTATTGGCCTAGAATGAGGCATGTGCGTTGTCCGCCGCCCCCGTGTTAGAGGTGGGTGGTAAAGCGGACAATAATTCGCATAGAGATCGAGGAAGTAACCCTAACACTTGCCGGCGAATTGGCCGGGATTCGGGTTAAAGCGCATTAATGAATCGTGGCGCCGACATTTCCACGGCGTCATGGCCGGGCTTGTCCCGGCCATCCACGACTTATCCCGCGGACAGGACAACGTGGATGCCCGGGACAAGCCCGGCATGACGACCTCTGCAGGACACTCAAAATGCGATGCCCCTGCCCAGCGGAGATAGGTGAGGTCGCCAACGAGTTGGCAGCTGGCCAGGGCTCAGGTCATGATCTCCCACAGCCGATGCGCGAGCACGCCTGCGCGCTTCTCGATCGCGGCCGCCGCATCGAGCGCGAGGTCCTCGCGATAGCGTCCGGCAATGAGCTGCACGCCGATCGGCTTGCCGTCGTGCAGCGCCACCGGCACCACCGCGCCGGGCAGGCCCAGCACGTTGATGGCGGAGATGAAGCGGATCTCGCCCCAGAAAATTTCCTGCACGCGCTCGGCGCTGACGGTGTCGTCGCGCGGCCCCGGCGTCGGCTTCACTGTGGTCGGCGCCAGCACCACCGGATACTCCTCGAAGAACAATTGCCAGGCGCGGATGTGACCGTTGCGCGCGGCGGTCGCGCGCATCCAGGCGGGAAGGTCGAGCACGTTCGCCTTGGCCTTCATGCCGCCCCACGCTTTGTGAAAGTCCTCCGAGGTGACCTTCAGCATGCCGGCTTCCTGCATCACCATGGTCTCGTTGGTGATGATGTCGCACCAGGTCTGCCAGACGCCGTTGATGTCAGGCACCTCGACCTCGCTGACGCGATAGCCGGAACGTTCGAGATGGTCCGCGGCCTGGCGCAGCGCCGCGGTGACGGAGGGATCGACGTCCATGTCCTCCGGGATCTTGGCAAGCGCCACTTTGATCGGCCCCTTCGGCATCTCGCCGACCAGCGGCGCCGGCACCCACCAGGGATCGCGCGGATCGCGCCGGCTCATCACCTCGAGTGCAAGGCGAACGTCCGCGACGTGACGAGCGAGCGGCCCTTGCGCCGACATCAGATGCGCCAGCATCGGCCGCTCGGCGGTGGCGCTCTCGTTGAACGCGGGGATGCGCCCCTGCGTCGGCTTGATGGTGGCAACGCCGTTGCAGTGCGCCGGCCAGCGCAGCGAACCGCCGATGTCGTTGCCATGGGCGATGCTGCCAATGCCGGCGGCGACCGCCGAGCCTGCGCCGCCCGAAGAGCCGCCGCAGGTGATGTCGGGATCCCAGGGATTGAGCGTCAGTCCGTGCAGGGGATTGTCGGTAAAGCCGCGAAAGGAGAATTCCGGCGTGTTGGTGAGCCCGATGACGATCGCACCAGCCTTCTTCAGGTTGCGCACCACAGGCGCATCCGACGGCGCGATGAGGCCCTTGTTGGCCGGCACGCCGTTGAAGTTCGGCCGCCCCTCGTAATCGACGTTTTCCTTGATGGTGACGGGCACGCCGTGCAGGAGTTCGAGCTCGCCGCCCTTGGCGCGCTGCTTGTCCGCGGCATGCGCGGCCTTCAGCGCCTCTTCCGAGAGATCGACGACGACAGCGTTCAGCTTCGGATTGACGGCGCGCATCCGTTCGAGATGTGATTCAACGGTCTCGACCGCGGAGATTGCGCCGGAGCGGATGGCAGCGGCGGTCTCTACCGCTGACCATTGCCAGGGCTGACCCGGCGGGCGGCGCGGCTTCGCGGATTTTCCAACGGCGGCCTTTCGGACCGGCTTCGCAACGACGGCCTTGCGGGCCCCCGCTTTCGCGATGGTTCGCGCTGCCGCCGTTTTTCCCACTGTCTTTTTCCTCGTCACCGTCTTCTTCGCCACGCCGCACCTCCTGAAATTGCGTTGCGGACGTTAGGGACGGCGTAAGCAACTGTACAGGCGTGATTCTGCAGCGCTCTCTTCGGATCGGCTCCGAACTGGGCCATGGTAGAACTAGGTCCTTTGACCGTATGCTGCTTTATTCCGAAAGGCGTACCGCCAAATCGTTCGAAGCTTCGTGTATCGTCCCAAGACACACGCCTCCTACGATGACCCGCCGAGTTACGAGCTGGTGATCGTCTTCGACCTCGTGGCCGCCCCTTACAGCTTCAACACGCGCGGGTACGCCGAGGGCTTTGTGAGAGAGTGGTGGGACGCGTGCGTCGCCAGCGGCGACATAGTGGAGACGACAGAAGGCTGCCGTCTGACCCAAAAGGCCGAAGCGACCCTCTTGGTCGCTTGGCGGCGATCGCTGGCCCGGAAGTCGACAAGCCAGCTCGATGATTTGAGAATGATCCGATACGCCCGGGCCTGCGGCGCAGCTACTTGCGACGCAATCAGGCAGACGATTCCGCGAGTTTCAGAATCCGGCCGCTGGCGGAGGGAGAGAAACTGAGTTCGAACATTCTCAATCGATCAAACGTGATCGTATGGAAAAAATCATTAGTCTGCAATAACTTAAGTCTTGGCGGCGAGAGACACTAACCGCCAAACGCGGGTAGGCCGAGGGTCCATCGGCGCGAATTACGCGCGTCGATTCCGTGTTCGTCCGCCTCTGGCGCTGAGCCGACGCGCGGCGCCCCGATGGTCAGCTTTTTGACCCGTAGCATCTCGACCCAGAGCGCGGCGATGTCGGCTTCCGAGATATCACCCGACCAAGGGCATGCTGGCTGCCGAGGGCAGCCTTTGACCCGAAGCCGACCATAAACTATTGTTTTTTGGCCCATCTGCGAAGTAGCGCCGAGTCTGGCGAATGTTCGCTCATCGCGACGGAGCAGACCGCATTTGCTCAACGTGAGTTCTCGCGTTTTGACCCGTAGCGGACGTTTTAAGAAGCAGGAGAGGCAGCGTTGCGATGTGGCTCCCGCGCCGTCGAGCAATCTCCATCACCCTTAGCGCTGCTATGCGTGGCCGAGCTGATCACCTAAGCCAGCATCAGAGACGCACCCATGCCGACAATGCAAAGCCCCATTGCAATCGTTGCGAGCCATCCCAGCCAATAGACCGGGCCGCGGACGATCAGGTCTCCCATCACCGATTTGCGGCGAACCAGCAGCATCATGATGATCATGACCGGCGCGGCCAGCACGCCGTTGATGACGGCGCTCCAGTATAGGGCCTTGATCGGATCGAGGCCGGTGAAATTGATTGCGATCCCAAGGCCGACGGACACCGCGAGCACGCCGTAAAAAGCGATCGCCTCCTTCGGCTTGCGTGAGAGACCGACCGGCCATTTGCGGCCCTCCCCGATCGCATACGCCGTCGAGCCCGCCAGAACCGGAATTGCGAGCAGACCCGTTCCGACGATGCCGAGCGCAAAGATCAGTTCGGCGAACGCTCCGGCGACCGGCTTGAGGGCTTCGGCCGCCTGGGACGAGGATTCGATATCGGTCTTTCCAGCGCTGTGCAGCGTGGCCGCGGTCGTCATGATGATTGCGATCGCGATGATATTCGAGACGGCCATTCCGACCAGGGTGTCGATGCGGATGCGCTTCGTCTCTTGTTCGGCCTTCTCGGGCTCGTGCTTGAGCGGCTTCTTGTCTGGGTCGATCCGTTGCTCCTCGGCTTCTTGAGACGATTGCCAGACGAACAGATACGGCGAGATCGTCGTGCCTAGGATTGCCACCAGCGTGGTCAGGAAGGCGGCACTCCATTGTGCCCTGGGAATCAAAAGTCCCATCAGCGCCTCGCTCCACGGGACCTTCGCCACGAACAGCGCGATGACGTAGGCGAACAGAACCAGCGTCAGCCATTTCAGGATCGCGACGTAGCGCTCGTACTTAAAAAAGATCTGCGCGATGACCGACACGCTCCCGAAGACCACGACGTAGAGCGCTCCGGGGCCTCCGATCAGGAGCTTCAGCGCGTCTCCCATCGCCCCTAAGTCCGCGGCGATGTTGATCGTGTTGGCGACGAAGAGGAGCAGGATCAGCGACCAGATCACCGGCGCCGGATAGTTGCGGCAGACGTTGCCGGCGACGCCGTGCCCGGTCACACGCCCGATCCGCCCCGCGATTTCCTGGATCGCCGCCATGAGGGGATAGGTGACCAGCATCGTCCATCCCACCCCGAAGCCGAGCTGGGCGCCTGCCTGGCTGTAAGTGCCGATGCCTGATGGGTCGTCGTCCGAGGCCCCGGTGATCAGGCCCGGTCCGAGGCGTTGGAGGAAATTATCCGGCTTTCGCTTTTCTGTATGTTCTTTGTCGTCACTCTGTCTGTTGGCCAACTGATCCTCCCGCCGGTCAGTGACTACTAATATGACGGTTCCAGGTTCCAAGTGCACCTGCTGTTGCGTGCTGTTTTACACACAACCGGATGTGGTTGCGGCTCTACCCGAAAGCTGCAACATGGTGCGGGACGTAGGTGCGGCATGCGCGGATTGGCAATTGCAATTGTTCTGATTGTCTTCTGCGCCGCAGCAGCCGCGCAAGAAGACAAGAAGACCGACGACCTCAAGCCGAACGACCCTGATACCGGGGAGAGTACGGTTCAGGAAACGACGCTCGGGCTGCTGCCGAATCCGTTCGACAAACATGGCGTCAAGTTTGCCGTCACCTACATTGGTGAAGTCCTCGGCAATCCGTCGGGCGGCGCGAAGCGCGGTTCGGTCTACGAGGACCGCATCAATTTCGCCGCCGATGCCGACTTGCAAAAGCTCCTCGGCCTCCAGGGCATGACCTTCCATGCCAATGTCTTCCGCATCGACGGCGGCGGACTATCGCGCGGCTCGCTCTTCAACTACCTCGACGTCAGCGGGATCGAGGCCTTGCCGTCGACCCGCCTCTACGAAATGTGGTTCGAGAAGAAGTGGAATGGCGACAAGATCGCCCTTCGGGCCGGGCAGCTTGCGGCCGACTCGGAGTTCGCGACCTCCAAATATACGGACGTGTTTACCAACGCCTCGCTTGGCTGGCCGGCGATCTTCGCGCTGAATATGCCAAGCGGAGGACCCTCTCCGCCCCTCGCCGCGCTGGGCGCGCGGTTTCGTGCCGACGTCACGGATCATCTGACGCTGCTCGGCGCTGTCTTCGACGGAAATTCAGCAGGCCCGGGCACCGACGATCCACAGCTTCGCAATCGTTACGGCCTGAACTTCCGGATCAACGATCCGCCGTTGACGCTTTACGAGGCCCAGTTTCAATGGAATGCCAAGAAAGGCGATCCGGGTCTGGACGGCAAGCTGAAGCTCGGAGGCTGGCGGCACTTCGGCAGCTTCAACGACACGCGATCGGACACGACCGGCCTGTCGCTCGCAAATCCCGCCAGTTCGGGAACGCCTGCCAGCGTCAATGGCGATTACGGCCTGTATGCCGTTTTCGAGCAAAAACTGTTTCGCGTCGGTCATGACGACGATCGGGGTATCGGCGTCTTCGCCCGGGCTTCCTACAGCCCCCCTGCACAAAATCTGATCGACTATTATGCCGACGGTGGCGTCGAGTTCATTGGTCTCGCCGACGCGCGCCCACATGACAAGTTCGGCATTTCAGTAGCGTACGCCCATGTGTCGCCGAACGTGCAGGCTCTCGATCGTGCCTTTCAGGCCATCTTCGGATCGAGTTGGCCGGCCCGGAATTCGGAGACCCTGTTTACGACGGTCTATCAGTATGAAGTTCGTTCGGGCATCACACTGCAGCCCAACTTTCAGTTTGTTCGCCATCCCGGCGGCGGGGCGAGCGATCCGCTGAGTGCCATGCGCGGCGTCCACCTCAAAGACGCATCCGTCCTCGGCCTGCGGACCGTCGTGAAGTTTTGAGGACACTGGATCGCTCCCCTTCGAGGTCTGTAATTGGCACATCGCTTCTGTTGACGCTACGCACCTACACGTCCGGTGATGGGAGCAGGCCCGAAGTTTGACGTTGAGCGCCAAACCGACGGGAATGATCCGCTACGGCATGAGACTGCTGACCATACTATGCATGACGCGAGCGAATTAGAAAGTTGGGCCTTGGGCCGGCCAAGTGCGTCCTACCGGCTACTCAATAACGGCTTTTGCACTGCCAGTTTGACCGGTTGCGAAGCCACCGTCTCATTAGAACCGGAAAACTCTGCTTGGGCCGCTTCAGATATCCAAGTTGCGACCCGTGCATCGTAAGCAATGAGACCAACGAAGACGACCAGCACAGTGCCGTAGACAACAGACATTGCTGCGAGTTTCCTTAGCGACGGCTGACCGTCAGGCTTCGTTCGTTCCGGTAGAGACGTTGGCATTGGGAGCGGTCCTTCTGTGTCTCGCGGGAAAGCTCGCTAGACAATAGGCCCTGTTAATGGAGCAAGATGTGCACCAGTTCACATGCTTTCGGGGGCAACTAGCCATGGACTATGCCCGGCCGGTCTGACGACGTCTGTTTTGCAAGTTAAACGTAACATCGCGTTTCGGGTTCGTCAGGACGGATTCTGACCATCTCCAGCATCGTGCGCTGCGGCTACTTTTGACCGTAAAGAGAGGTTAGACTAGAAGATTGCGCCATGCGGCTTCTGTATCCTGCCGCGGAAGGGCCTAACCTCTAAGTGCCGTTAGCTGATCTGTGTCAAACCGGGCCCGCAGCTCGCCGATCGTCGTGGGATCAGCCGTGCCGCTGCGCGCTACAATCTCGGCCAACTCCTCGAAATATCGCTCGTGCCCCGGGGGCGAGACGGTCATGAGGACACGCGCGATTTTGTTTGAGGCATTTGCAATGTTGTGCGGAACGCCTGGCGGCAGGAACAAGTAGGTGCCAGGCGTGGCATGCACGTGGTCATGATTCACTTGCCATTCGCATTCACCTTCCAAGACATAGAATGTTTCTTCCTGAACGCGATGGACATGCAACCCGGTGGCGAAGCCGGGCGGAATCGTCCAATCAAACATCGAGGTATGTCGGGTATCGTTGCCGGTGACCAGAAAGGCCATGGGCTGGCCGGCGAGCCTAACGAACTTGCCTTCGCCTGGTCTGCGGACGATCGCCTTGCCACTCATGTTGAGCCCTCCAACGGGATAATGGGGAGCACTATCCTGTCTTTCCGCCGTCCAAAGATCGTGAAACAACTCCGAAATTGTTGCAAAATGCACCGGAAATGGCCCAAGCCCGACCAGTCACCTACAAATTCGGCTCCTTTGTACTCGATGCCGAGACCGGCGCTTTGATCCGAGGCGACGCGACGGCCGTGCTCGGCCGGCGAGGTGCGGCGCTGCTGCGCCTGCTGCTGGAGCGCGCGCCGGCTCCCGTCGGAAAAGACACGCTGATGGATGCCGCATGGCCCGGGCTCAATGTTGAGGAAAGCAATCTCACGGTTCAGATCGCAGCGCTGCGCCGCGCGCTCGGGCAAGACGGCGGTGAGCGCTGGATCGAAACGCTGCCACGTCGCGGCTATCGCTATGTCGGCCCGATTGCCAACCGGGTTGGTGCAGATGCAGATCAGCGCGCACATTCGGCCAGGTTGTGGCTGCCGGAAAAGCCCTCAATAGCTGTGCTGCCGTTCGAGCACTCGGGCGAAGCCACCTGGTTCGCAGACGGCATGGTCGACGACATCATCACGGGCTTATCGCGCATCAGTTGGCTGTTCGTGATCGCGCGCAATTCGAGCTTTGTCTGGCGCGAGCGCGTCGCGGACGTGAAGCAGGTTGGCAGCGATCTAGGCGTGCGGTATGTCCTGCAGGGCAGCGTGCGGCGCGCCGACGACCGGGTCCGTATCAACGCGCAGCTCGCAGATACAACCAACGGCGGATATGTCTGGGCCGAGCGCTACGACCGCATAGCGGGCGATCTGTTCGCGTTGCATGATGAGATCGCGCTGGCAGTGGTCGGTGCCATTGAGCCAAACCTGCGGCGTGCCGAAATCGAGCGGATCCGTCGCAAACGTCCCGACACTCTCGACGCCTATGAACTCGTGCTGCGTGCACAACCGGACGTCGACTCGGGGATGCCAGATCGTGCCGCGACTGCCCTGGCGCAGCTCCAGCGCGCCTTGGCGCTCGAGCCAACTTACGCCCTAGCCCATGGCCTGGCCGCAATGAGCCACCACAACCGCTTCTTGCGTGCAGGGCTGAAGGAAGAGGATCGAGTGGCGTCGGTGCGCCACGCGCGCCTCGCGATCGAGCACGGACGCGACGACGCCCGCGCCCTCACCTTTGCCGGCTTCTCGCTTGGCATGGACGCTCATGACCGGCAGGCGGCCTTTGCGACTTTCGAAGCGGCGCTCGCACTGAGTCCTTCAACCGCACTGGCATGGATCCTCGGCAGCGTCGTGGCGGGCTGGGCCGGGGACGCTGAACGCGCAATCGACTGGAGCGAGCGCGGCATGCGCTTAAGTCCGTTCGATCCGTGGGCCTTTGCGGCCTACGACGCGCAGGCGCTCGGCTATTTTTGTCGCGATCGTTATGAGGAGGCCGCAAATGCAGCATACCGTTCCAACCTGGCCAATCCCTCCCACAGCATCACGTGGGTGCAGCTCGCCGCATCTCTCGCTGCGGTTGGGCGCTTCGAGGAGGCGAAAGCGGCGGCTGCATGCGTCTTGGAACTGCAGCCGACATTCCGCATCAGCCGCCAGTTCGCCGGCGTCGCCTGCGCGTCTGAACTGGCTATAAAGCTCGGCAAGGCGCTGCGCGCGGCGGGCCTGCCGGACTGAAGTGAGCGCGACTGGCAGGTCATCTTCTGGCCCGCTGCCGACATCAACGCCACGTCGGCCAAGGGCTCCTTGTGACCAATTTCGTTGAAAAAGGCAGTAGTCCGATGTATTGGCGCCAGCTCCGAAGCAGCCCAGCGCTTGGGTTCTCCGCTATGCGGGCCTGGGGATTTGCATCGGGATCAACTTGGCCATCTTGCGAAGGTTCTGGGCGGTGGCTGCGAGGGTGAACCGCGCGCCGTTCGGGCCTCTTAGTCGCAGGCGATCGAGTTTGAGAATGCGTTTGAGGTGCGCGAACAGCATTTCGATCTTCTTTCGGAGCCGACGCTACGTGTGGCCCTCCCATGATCTTGCGATCTGGCGCGCCATGTCTCGAGCGACCTCGTAGATCGAGCGCGGCACTCTCCGTGATGGGCGTGGGACAGCACCTGGACTTCAATGCGCAGCTATCACAATCGCGCTTGCTGGCGAGGTAAAGCATGATGGCGCCATCGTTCACCAGCGTTCCGGTCGTGGTAAGAACTTTGCCGCCGGGACAACGGTAGAGGTCCCCGGCATGGTCATAGGTGAAGTCATCGCGCGAGAAGATCCCGTCTGTGCGGGCCGACTTGTCGAAGACTGTAAAGTGCGGCTCGATGCCGTGCTCATAGACCAGCCAGGCGAGCATCTCGGCCGAGCCGTAGCCGCTGTCACCGAGGAGCCGGTTCGGATAGAGATCGAATCGCTCGAGCGAGCGCTTAATCATGCGTTTGGCGGCCAACACCTCCGCCTGCCGGATTGCCGTTGTCGCCTCGACTCGACGATGATCGCGTTCTCGACGTCGATCAGGTAGTTCGTTGAGTAGGCGAAGAAGGCTTGGCCACCATGCGCCCCCGTCCAGCGTGCCGCCGGGTCGGAGGGCGACACGAACTTCGGCATGACCTCGGTCGCAGCTCCAAAAGCGGCATCATCGAGCACGGACAAATACTCATCGATCGCTCGGCCGGCAGCCTCCGGCGGAAGTCCCTTGTCGCCTGCGATCCCCTTCAGCCGATTGGCATCGGCCTTGATCAGGCTCGCGTCAACGGCAAATCCTTCTCCGCCGACCAGTCGCTCCTCGATGCAGCGGCCCAACACGCTCTCGAACACGCGACGGAAGAGGTTGCTTTGCCGGAAGCGGCCATGCCTGTTCTTGGAGAATGTCGAGTGATCCGGCACCGCCCCATCCAGACCGAGCCGGCAGAACCACCGATAGGCCAAATTGAGGTGAACCTCATCGCAGGCGCCGCTCCGATCGAATGCCGAAGCAGTAACCGATCAGCAGCATCCGGATCATCAGCTCGGGATCGATCGAAGGTCGACCGATACTACTGTAGAAAGGCGCCAGGTCCTGTCTGACCTCTTCAAGGTCGACAAATCCATCGATCGACCGGAGCAAGTGGTCGGCCGGGATATGCCTTTCCAGCGAGAACTCATAGAACATCGCGGCCTGCTCGATTTGCCGATGTCCCATCATGATCTTCAGTCCTGCCAATTAGACTGACTGAATCATTGATCCCTCCGCGTCGCAACAGCCGCCTTTTTCAACAGAATCGACCCAAACAGACGTCGGCTGGTTGAAGCCGTTGTCACGAGCGATGGCTAAGGAATGCCAGCTTGCTCTCCGCCAGCATTGAAGGATCGAGGCGAGAGGCGGCGTCATCGGCAATCGACATGATCAGGCTTTCACGGTCAGGCGCAATCCTTGTCCTTAGCAATGGTCATCGATTCGGTGTTAGAGAGCTCAAAATGCAAAAAGGCGGGACCCTTGGCGTTCGATGAGTTGGCGCGCCTGGAGCCTGCATTGCTCGGCGCCAGCAGCGTCTTTGGATTCGGAAAGGAGTGCGGCCTTCAAAAGCAGGAGACGGGCATCGTACCAACACTCTGCGGTATCTGCCGACTGCTGTAGAGCGGCGTCTATTCGTTCGAGTCCATCGCGCAATCGTCCGTGAGCGTAATCAACCTCAGCGGCAATACTTAAAAAAAATGGGTAGAGCCAGCGTGCCTTGGTTGCACGGTACTCGTCCAGCGCACGGTAAACTCGCTCCGCGGCTTTCATACCCCGACCATCCCGGGATTCGTGCCAGCCAAGGTAACACTCGGCATTTGCCAGCCAGTACCTAAAGCTGTGTTTGCGGCACAGCGTCGCCAGTTCATCGCAAGTCGCACGGTTTCTGTCGACATCGCCTAGCAACCAGGTCACACGCGCTGTGGTGCTGAGTGCGAATGCGCGGCCGGTCGGGTGATTAGACCGTTCGGACAACATCAAAGCGTTATTCAGGTGAAGCCGAGCGGTCTCTGTCTCGCCCCGCAGCGCGTGGCACATGGCAAGATACGCGGGCGCTCCAATGACTTGGATAATCTCCAGGTTTTCCCAGTTTCCGGCAGCATCGAGCCTCGCGCTCGCGTCCTGCAGAAATCTCAACGCCGTATTCAGATCGCCCAGATGCATTGTGACCACACCTCGACCAAGCTCCCAGCCAGGTCGCCCGGCGCGCGATGCGTCGTCAGCAATTTTGAGCGCATTCGAGTAATCCGCCTCGACCATATACTGGCGAAAAATCCCGTGCTCGACGGCCGCCAGCTTGGCGACGGAGCCGGCTTTTTGGCACAAGGTCTCCGCCTGCGCATACGTCGCTTGTGTTTCGGGGCTTGTATAACCTTCGGCGGATACGAGGGCGGTGAGGAGAAGAAGCAGCACTTCGCTTTCCGTTTCGTTCCGCGAGGCACTTTCGGGCAGACGGCTTAGCGCGGCTACCGCGATGCGCAGCTGCCCGACGGCTTCCCGCATCGCCGCGATACCGACGGCATAACGGCCCGCTCTAAAGGCGTAATCGGCTGCCTTTTCGAACAACTCACCACGAAACGCGTGAAACGCCAACAGACCGGGCTGGCTATCGACGATCTTAGGGAGCTTGCGCTCCACTGACAGTACGATACGGCGGTGAAGTGCACGCCGAGTGCCGCTGTCGGAGCCGTTGTAGATCGCATCGCGCAGCAGGGCATGTCTAAACCTATAGGTGGCGTTCGGTGGGATGCCGGTGCGAAACACGATACCTGCATTGGTCAGCTCATCCAGCCTTTGAATGACAAAGTCAGTCGGCTGTGAGCACGCAATCGCAAGAATTTCGTGGGAGAATTGGCGCCCGATCACCGCAGCCACTTCCGCGATCGGCCTGGACGCGGGCAGCCTGTCCAGACGCGCAAGCAGAGACGCTTCGAGGGTCAGTGGCATGTCGCCACCATCGTGTCCGCCCCCATCCTTCTCGGCAACCATGTATCTAGCAAGTTCCTCAATAAACAGAGGAACGCCCTCCGCGCGATCAACGATCCGCTCGATTTCTGCAGGCGACGGTCGGTCGCCGGCGATATCGCGGGCGAGCTTCGTGGAATGTTTCCGGTCAAGCCTTGTCAGCCGCAGCTCAGTGGCTCGCTCTGTATCGGGCCAAGTCGGCCGGAATTCCGGACGCGCCGTGAGAACGATCAACATACGTGCAATGGAAAGGCGATCGTGCAGCAGGGCGACAAATTCCAGTGTGGCCGGATCGCTCCAGTGAAGGTCCTCAAATTCAACAAGCAGCGGAGATACTTCGGCGAGCTTGACGATATATGCGAGAAGAAGGTCAAAGAGCTTCTCCTTGCGCTGCTGCGGCATCAGCGACGCAGAGACTTGCCCGCTCTGCGGCGCATGCATCAATTCCGCGGCGAGTAGCCCGATCTCATCCTTCGCGCAGCCTACAAACACCCGCTGAAGCTTAACCTCAACCTGCTCCGGTGTGTCCTTTGACTGGGTGCCGGCCAGACGCTCAATCTGCTCCCGGATCGGAGCGAGGGCGACATCGACCAAGTGGGGTGCGCAGGCAAAATGGAGTACATTGACGTTCGTCGACTTGATATCGTCGCGGAGGGCAGCCAGCAATCGCGATTTGCCGATGCCCGCATCTCCTGAAATGAAAACCGAGCGGCCTTCTTCCGTGCGGGCCAGCTCCCATCGTGCCATCAACTGTCTAAATTCAGGATCACGGCCGATCATTCCAGGATAGACGCCCCCTTTCAGGGCCTCCAGTCGGTAAATCACGTCTGTGGTCGCGAGCACCTTGTACGCGTCCGGCGCAGTGAGATCATACTGGAAGAGCCCCCCAAGCAGATCGCGGGTCGCTCGACAAATAACCACGGCTCCGGCTTCGCCACCATCGCAAAGACGTCGGGCAGATGTGACAGGCAGTCCAACCGCGCTGTCGCTGCTTCTTTCGGCCTGACCGAGTGCATTGAAGACGGCAGGGCCGGTAGAGATGCCAATTGCTGTCGAAAGTCCATTGGCGCCCAGCAGCGCGTCCTGACGGACCGTGTCTTGGATGAGGATGGCCGCTCGCACCGCAAGCTCGGCAGAGCGTTCGAGCAGACCCGAGAAGCCGAAATGAATTTCCAGGCATTCGCCGGACGAGGCTGCAACGCGGCCTCCAAACCGTGCCACGGCACTTGCGCAAACCCGATGAAAGACATTCAAAGACTCACTGATGTCCCTAAGGCCCATTTGCGCAGACCAATTGTGCGGCACAGCGGCGCGGCAGTATATGATCGTGACAAGCCTGCGCGTCGGCTCGGCAGGCACATTCGTCGTGCTGCTGGACAGCTGCCGCTTGATAGCCTCCGCGATTTCCCGGGTTAAGTGATCTTGGGCGTCGAGTGAATCATGGACGTCGAACGGACAATCGAAACGTTTGGCCCAAACCTGCCCGCCATCGTCGGTGTCTACCAGATGCACGAGGACGCGCAATCGGTTCCCTGTGGCTCGCACGCTGCCGTCGATCAGATAACGAGCGTTCAGGTTACGGCCGGCCTCTCTAACATCGACAGGCCTTTCTTTGTAGGCGAGGCTCGAATTGCGCGACACGACGAACAGTTCGGCTCCATAAGTTAGCGCGGCAATGAGATCGTCCACGAGGCCTTCCGCGAAAAATTCGAGTTCGACACCCGAATTCAAGACGGAGAAGGGCAGAACTCCGACTGTGACGCGCTGTCCCTTTTCTGCGTCGGACGGTTCCAAAAAGGCGCTGTCCGCTGCAAGCGACTTGACCGGACCGGCAAATTTGTAGCCGGCGCCCGGAACGGTGACGATGATAGTTGGATTTTTGGGGTTCTTCTCGATCTTGCGGCGTAGCCGCGAGACCAAAACGTCAATGCTTCGGTCGTAGACCTCAACTCCGCGCCCATCGAGTGAATTGCGTAATTGATCGCGTGAAAGCACGCGCTCTGGGCTATTGGCAAACGCACTCAGCAACAGAAATTCGCTAGCTGTAAGTGGAATCGGCCGGCCCGCCCGATCGCAAAGAGAGTGAGCTGCCAGATCCAACTGAAGTCCAGCAAACGTCAAAATCGCCGGCGTCGCGGCCGATGCGAGGTGCTGGTGGTCTGGCTTTAACCAACGTTGCAGGGCCTGCGCTATGTCCGCCGGCGTTCCGGCCCTGACAACCGCGATCCCTGATCCCTCCGCCGGGTAAAGATCGCTCGCCTTAGGCGAGGCAACGACGACCTGCTCAATCGCCACGGAAAGTTCATCAGCCAACTCAAGAGCTACGCGGCTGACCTTTTCGCAAAAAATCAAGCAAAGATCGATGTGTCCCGATTGCGCAACTTCTCGTGCTCGCTGACTGCTCTCCGAGAGCTCGATCGCACAACCGGCAGACAGCAACTTGGCCAGACTGCCGCGAATTTCAATATCGCGGGCTACGATCAGGAGCCGTCTCTTGGCTCCGCCCCCTGGCCTCGGCTTCCCACCATGCATCCTTGAAGACCTTGGTTCCGGGGGCGCTGATATTCTTAGCCCCTATGCGTCCCATTCTGCAGACTGATTCGGTTCGTCCGTATGAACCGCCTTACAAAGTGCGAAAGTTCTTCGGAATCCGGTGGTCGGCGCGGCCAGAAAATTACGCCGCCGTTACACCCCTGAAACCACCGTGCAAAAAGTCCGCACGATATTGATGCTGCAATCCAAGCAGCTTTCGCATGTTTGCGAAAGCAAATTTAAAAAGTGCGGAAGCGGCTGCACAAAACGTCACCCGCTTGCCCAGAATCACGTCACGTTTTGTGAGCGCAGGGTACCGCCATGTCCAGAATATTATCTGCTTTGACCGCCGCCGGCCGTCACGGTCCGCTATTGCTTTGCGTCGGAGTGCTTATTGGACTGCTTCTTCCGCAACTCGCCGACCTGGCGCGGCCCTTTATGGGAGGGGCCGTCTTTGTCTTTACTCTCGGGGCCTTCCTAAAAGTCGAACGGCGCGAGTTCCTTGCCGAAGCCAGATCTGGGGTCCGCCTGCTGACGGTTCTGGCCTGGACGACCTTTGGCGTTCCGATAGCCTCCTACACGCTGATCGCCTCGACTTCTCTTCCTCCTGACATCGACGTCGGCATTGTTCTGGCCACGTTGGCTCCGCCCGTGGGAAGCGCGGCGGCGATCGCCGCCATGCTCGGACTCAATCCGTCACTGGCGTTGACCGCAACCGTCGTCGCAACCGTGGCGACGCCTTTGTATCTGCCGGTCTTGGCGAAAGCGACGATCGGGGCGAATATCAGCGTCGACACGTTTGCGCTGTCATCTCGTCTCGCCCTTATAGTCGGCGGGGCCGCTGCGACGTCCTACCTTCTGCAGCGATTCGCGAGAAGCTGGGTCAATGGCAATCCTCATGCGATGACTGGCCTCTCCGTTGTCGGGCTGATCATCGTCGCGATCGGAGCCATGCATGGCATGGATAAGCATATCCTTTCCGATCCTGGTCGTGCCGCTGCTGTTCTCGCGCTGGCGTTTGGCCTCAATATCGGCTTTCAGCTGCTCGGGGCAGCGATGTTCCTCCACCTCGGCGCGCTCAGGAGTCTCACGGTTGGGTTGGTAAGCGGGAGCCGCAACGTCACTCTCGTCTGGGCCGCGGCAACCCCCTTACTCATCGCCCATCCGGACGCCGAACTCTTTCTGGCGATGAGCGTATTCCCAATCTTCATGCTTCCCCTTGTCACGAAGCAGCTCATGAAGATGTACGAGCGGACATCCGTCAAACGTAACCTGTCTGACGCAATAACCGCCCCGTCGACTGGTGCGAGGGGCTGATGCACTTAGTAGCCAAAACAATCTTGTTCGCGATGCTGGTGGGAGCCGCCATAGGGATACTGCTCGGCCCGCCGGAACCGCAACGCGCCTGGCCATTGCACTTCAGTGCACCTCCGATGCCGTTGAGCATCTTCAACAAGTTTAGGTGACGACGCCACTTTATTGAGACCCGCCAAGACGAATCGCGATGAGGTCAGGTGAGCAAGATGAACACGCTTCTTTTTCCGGAATTGCGCTCTGCCGATCTAGCCTTCAAGCTGATGTCGGAAAGCGAGGTCGGTCGTCTGCTGGAGCCATTCTATCTGAGCTTGAGTCGCGATGCGCGCCAGGTCCGCTTTGGCCACGCCATATCGAACGAATCTATCGTCTGTTACTGTGCTCGCTTTCGTGCAAGCAAGGCGTTCGGCTTCGGTTGTCTGTCGGGCGCGGGTCTCATTTCAATTGTGGAATTGCATCCGTTTGGTGGCAGGGGAGAGCTGGCCTTCGCGAGTGCGGCGGATGGCGACAGCCCGGCAATTTACCGACGGTTGCTGCTGCTGACTGCCGTCACCGCAGAAAGCCTCGCGTGTCGAAGTCTGATCGTCGCGTCCGATCTGATCGAGCCACAGGTGTCAACGATCCTCCGCGAATTGGGAGACCTCAACAGGGAGCCGGCGACGGGATTTCTCGAGCTGACGGGGTTTGCGCGAGAAAAGACCGGCCCTGCAGCAGAGCAGGCGGACCATGCTTGAGGCCGAGATGGCCTTCGGCCTGATCGCGATCATCGGATGCCTCGGCGGCAGCCTGGTCTGGGCTCTCTACGAGATCGAGCAATCCCGCCAGCGTTCCTACACACGCGCGGCAATAGTTCGCGATGCCTTCAAGAATGTTAATCAAATAGAGAGCGTTAGAGAACGCGTGGATGGATCCGAAAACCGACGAACACGCCAAAACAATGCACGCAGAAACTCGTCATAAACAGTAACGATGAGCCAAGCGCACAATCAACACATATGGAAATTTGCATTCTCGCTTTCAGTTGATGTGCCCGTGCAGAGTCCAGCATTGTAAGGGAAACTAAACGAGACCGTCTGGTAGACGTCAGATCGGCGAAACGAGGTGGCTGGAAGATTCGGATGAACCGTTGGTCCGTCCGGGCACTTTCAGCTGATTGCCATGCCGGCCGAACGCGAGATTCAGTTCAAATACAATCGGCTTCTGAAGCGAGTTGAGAAATGGAAAGCAAAGTCGAATTCCAGAGCACGGACGAAGTCTTGCGCGCTGCTCAGCGTCGTCGTTCGAGCGATCTTTGCCTCTGGCTAGGGGGGCTCCGACAAATGCGCCGTGAGACGTTAGGTCGCGCGAATTCCATTTGGAAGAATTGGGGCGGCACTCGAAAGCAGATCGGAAGCAAACGGCTCTCTGCCGAATCCCCTATAAGAGTCCTCATGGTGTTTCTTGGATTGATCGCCGGGCCCCTACGCTAGCTGCCTGCGTATGGTCTCTGCGACCTAAGGCGGATTTCGGGTATCGAACCGAAAACAACGTAATCTGGCAACTCCATACGTGCCGGAATCCAAACACGACCGCTCTGGGCCGACTCCCAGCGGACATCCAAAACGTGACCGTTTACTCCATTGGCATCCCCACGGTTGCCCCCAGTGCGGTGACGGCGCGGCGTGCTTTAATCTGTTTGCTATTTCTGCGATTTCATAGCGGAGACATTCATGAAGCGTCGTGATTTCTTGGCGCAAGCCGCGACGTGCGCGATGATGCGGTGATCCCTCAAGCTGCTGGTCGTGAAATGGCGTCTGGAACTGCTAACGCTCATTTTGTTTCTGTTCCAAAGCGCAATCATGTCCCGCTCCCAGGCGAACCGACCGCTGATCGGGCATTCGAGGAGATCGAGCGATTTCTGGCAAAAGACCTGCCGAGCGGGGCAGCGTAGTCATGAGAGAGACTGCTGCGCAGGTAATCAAATGACACTTAGTTCAAAGCTGCCATCGCTCGGTGAGCCGCAATGTCTGCTCCCAAGAGGCGAGCCGACCGAGGTAAACGAGTTTGCTATATGCAACTTCTGAACCCAAAGCGGACATCGAACCAGACACGATCATCGACACACTCCCGCGTCCGAGGCGTTTGCTCACGCGTGCTTTCGGAGAATGAAAGCATCTGGAAACGCGCCGGCCAGCGCACGGCCCGCGGCGTCGGTGACATAGACATCCAGACCAGGCGAAAACACGCGATTCCCTTCCCGCAGCGTTTTCTCGATCCAGATCGAATGGCCCTCGTCCGGCAGCGCCTCGAAAACCGCGGCCATCGGCACATCGGCCAATGTGATCGCTTCAAATTCTGGCGCCTGAGGCGGACGACGCGACGCTACCTTCGACCTCTGCCAGTCAATGCGGGCGCAAAACTGAGTGAAGGCGACGAACCACGTCGGAGGCAGCGGCGCATGTCCAGTCTTGTACACGACGGGCACCTCGTAAAACGCCACCTCGGAACCGAATAGGCCTGTCATGAAGTCGCGCACCGGTGCCGAAACACACCAGAAATCAATCGAGACGAAAAAGGCGTCGGGAAGCGGGTCAGGTCTCTCAGACACGATCAAAGTAGGCGCGCTTTCCCGCGGGACAATGGTCGTTTTCTGCACATATTGAACCCAGCTGAGGCCGGCATCATGTGAGCGCTCATAGTCGAGGTCAATGCCTCGATTAAGATGATCGGCGTGGGGTCTGATCCGGTGAACCATTGCGAATTCCCAACAAAGCAGAGCAGTTCGATGTTGCGCGGTGAATCTGGCGCAGGGCCGATATCGACCAGCCATCCACATTCTAAGGTTGGAAGCTCTTGCAAGCCAGAAAACTCTGCTTTCTCCTCATAATCAACCTCCTCCTGGCCCATCTCGACCTCCGTACCGGCGCGGGCCCCGACGAGGCAAGTTGAACTTCGGTAAATCGAAATCTCTTACGTAGGGATTGACCTATACGTTGCGTTTCTGGCGATCAGGCGCACCAGCCCCAGCGGCTGGCTCTCGGCGCCGCCCTCCCGTATCTTGCCGGACATGTCCGCCGCTCGCATCATCAAGCCGCCGCCGATGTCAGGCGGTGACCGCAAATACTATGCCCGTGAGATTCATAAGGCAGAGGTCACCTTCGCAAATCTGCTGCAACAGGCTGCGACAGCTCACGCCGCTGCGGACGACGCCCGGGCCAAAGCTTACGCCCTCGACTGTGCGGCGTGGAATGCCGCCCTGTTTATCGGCGAGTTCGACCATGTCTCGCCCACCATCGCGGCGGCAATCAAGGGCGGGTTCGCACTGCTGGAGGTGCGCTGCGAGCATTGCAAGCATACAGAGATCATCGACCTCGCTTTAGTCGTCCAGCCGCGCGACCGGCAGGTGGCCCTCATGCGTAGCTATTTATACTATGGTTCTTGCCAACGGGCCCTTGGGAAGAAGCGTCGGCCTGATCTGATAGGCCTGCGTCCGATCGGCGATCCGCAGCCTACAGCACCATCTCGCCGAACGAAGAAAGCCTCCTGAGGATGTGCAACCTTTACAGCATCACGACGAACCAAGCCGCGATCGGCGCGCTCTTCCGCGTGGTCAATCAATATGTCGGCAACCTTGCGCCAATGCCGGGCGTATTTCCGGACTACAAGGCACCTATCGTCCGGCCCAGCGCGGCCGGCCGCGAGCTTGCACTCGCGCGGTGGGGCATGCCCTCCTCCTCCAAAGCGCTCATGGACGCAACCAAGAAACGGGCCGAGAAGCTGCAAGCTAAAGGCAAGACGGTTGACTTCAAGGAACTGCTCCGGATGGAGCCAGATTCCGGCACCACCAATATCCGCAATGTTAGGTCCAAGCATTGGACGCGTTGGCTGGGTCTGGAACACCGCTGCGTGGTTCCCTTCAATAGCTTCAGTGAGTTCAACAAGGCCGAGGGTGGCGACATCTGGTTCGCCCTCGACGAGGCCCGGCCGCTCGCTTGTTTCGCGGGCATCTGGACCGATTGGACGTCGGTGCGGAAGGTGAAGGAGGGCGAGACGACCAACGATCTTTACGCATTCCTGACGACGGAGCCTAACGCCGAAGTCGGCGCAATCCATCCGAAGGCCATGCCCGTGATCCTGACGACACCAGAAGAGGTCGAGACGTGGATGACCGCGTCGGCCGACGAGGCCTTGAAGCTCCAACGGCCGCTTCCGGACGGTGCGTTGCAAATCGTCGCCCGCGGCATCAAGGAAGACCCGGCGCTTCCCGCTTAAACGTGCTCAGATCGATCGGCGCATCGCATCTGCCGGGAATGTGTTGGCGGCCAGTTCGAAAGCGAGCCTATGCGAAGGCCGTGCACTCGCGCCTAGTCCACCTGATGTCCGCTCAGTCTTCAATAGCGGCGGAGAAGCGGACATCGCACAAGGTCGCAGAAGGGCCATAAGGCGACATCTCAGGAGCGACCTGATATGCAAAAAGCGTCCGGCAACTAAGGAGCGCTGCGCCACTGAAGCCCTTTCAAGGGCATTTCGCTAAAGAGCCGCTAGTCCCTACATCGCGCCGAAGCAAAGGGGACGGGGAGTAAATGCGCTGAATTCTCTTTAAGGCAGCGCGGCTATGAAACAGCGCCTTTTCGTCGCCGGTCTTTTCGATCTCCTCGATCGCCCAAATCAAGAGCTGGATGGCGGCGTCACCGCTCGTCTTGTGGGCCCTTCCCATGCCGGATCCTTCCCATCTTTACCGCAGTTGTGCTCGGCAGCCTATACACGCCGATAGCATAAACGGCGATTTCAGAATGTCCACTTTGGGTCAATCTCGCCATTTTCGGCCCGGAGCCCTGATGTCCGCTTGTCTCCCGGCAGCGGCGCAATAGCAGACATCTTTCAACCGCCGCTTAGGGCAGACGTTGGCGAATTCTTTCGGGAACAGTGCGTTAATTGCATACCTCTCTGGTGCGGCCAGCCATCGGGGAGGTCTGATCACTGACGGGAGCGGCCTCTACTCTGCATCCTTTGCCGACAGGACGGCACCCGGCGGAATTGCAGAATAACTGACCAGAGGCTTGCGGTTTACTCGATGGAGCGGACTCGACCTGTCGCCGCTCAGTATCCCGCTTGCGCGCCTCGTCCCTTGTAACGACAGGCTTCTTGTCCTGTGCCTTCTCGCATTCGTTGTCATCGTTGACTCGATAGCCAGCGCGACAAGCAATCTTCACGCAGGCGTCTCCATCGGCCCTAAAGCCATGATCACACACCAAGGGGCAGACACGTCCTGACTTAACCTTGATCGCATCCAACGCATCGGTGCTTGCGAGGGTCGTGTTGAGCTTGGTCCCGGCATACTTGTTAAACTGGGTCAGGGAGCGCTGTGACTTGGCACCCCAATTTCCCTCTTCTGGATCTACAAGACAGCCGACCCGCCGCAGTTCGGACTGTACCGCTTTCGTGAGTTGTTGCGGCGACTGCACCGGTTCAGGGGAGGGTGCAGGCGATGGGAGGGCTGCAATCTTATGATCGGCTATGTTTTTTTCTGCTGCTTGCTTATCGGCAAGAGCCTTCGCAACAGCGGCCTCTATCTCCTTGCGGCGCTGCTCGGCGGCGGCGGCTTTGGCCTCCTCGACCTGTTTGGCCTTCTCGGCAGCGAGCCTCGCATCTTCAGCAGCCTTGGCGGCGGCGGCGGCCTTGTCCTGTTCGGTCTTCCTAGCGTGGTCGGAGGCGAGCCTCGTTTTTTCATCTTCGGCCTGCCGAGCCTTCTCCACCGCCGCTGAACGGGCCTCCTCCGCCGCGATTTTGTTAAGTTGACCCTTGGCAAGCCCGGCGTAGAAGCCATCCGGGTATTGGGCAAGGAACACGTTCCAGCCCTCGCGAGTGCCGAGTTGAAGGGCTAGCTCATAGTTCCGGCGAACAACGTCGTCCGGGCTGGCCTGCGGGCCGGTTGCTGACGGCTTTGCTGCAACGAGCGCCACGTCATCACCGCCTAGCGAGCCGTAGACATACGGTTCCTGCTTGTAACTGGTATTCTTCAACACATCGTCGCGGACGAAGCCGAACGCCTTGCGGAGGTCCAGACCGGGTGTCGGCAGCCGCTCGACAAGCGCAGCCGCAAACGGGCTGTTCTTTGAGTCGCCATCGGACGCCGTTGACCCGGCTTTCGCCGCGAACGCAATCATCGTGTTCGGGCTGGTCGGCTCGATCTTGGCGAGGCCGCGACCGATGGCACGGGCAGCAACTGTTCGCTTCATGGTCTTGGCGAAAGGATTGTCGCGGCAGGCGTCGAGTATGATCAACCGAAGCTGCTTCGCGGGCTCGACAGCGAACAGCGCCCGGTCAAGCGCCACGGTCTCGTCGAGAACATCACTGTCGGTCTCAAGGGCCGCATCGGTCGGTATGAGGTAGTTGGTCCCATCAAGTTCGATGCCGTGACCGGCGTAGTAGATCACGGCCACTTCAGCATCTCGCGCACGTTGGCCGAACTCGCGCAGGGCCCTGCGCATCTCCGAAGCGTTCAGGTCTGTCTTGATGTCGATCCAATCAAATCCGGCCTTCTTGAGCATGCCCCCAATCAGGGCGGCATCGTTCGCCGGGTTGGAGAGCTTTGGAACGCTCCTATAGGCCGAGTTGCCCATCACCAATGCTATACGGCGCTCCGCATGGGCCGGGCCGCACATAAGCCAAATGGAAACGATCAAAGAAAACCAGCGAAAAGCGCCCATTTCAGTCCCCGGTAATATGTGCGCAGCCTATGCATAGACTGCCCAAAGGCAAGCGGGGCTTATGTGACAGTTATCACATTATTGGGGTTGGCGCCTCGTGAGGACCCCAGACTCCAGACCCAGAACCACTGAGTCCGCTCTGGTTCATGATCGCCGTTCGGCGGGTCCGCCGCTTTCTTCTCGCTTACCTCCATGAGCTGACTACCGGGGACGCTGCCTAAACTTCTCATTCGGGCCGATTTCGTTGAAAAAGGCAGCGGCAATCCGATGGATTGGCGCCAGCTCCGAAGCGGCCTAGCGCCTGGGTTCTCCGCTATGCGAGCCTGGGGATTTGCATCGGGATCAGCTTGGCCATCTTACGAAGGTTCTGAGCGGTGGCTGCGAGGGTGAACTCGTCAC
>JAESGJ010000331.1_pt1 | contig 38244 bp, 41 predicted proteins | sample 9266241 | NCBI WGS metagenome assembly JAESGJ01 (sample SAMN14514841, study PRJNA621669) | algae metagenome | isolation source: Brasilonema octagenarum HA4186-MV1 and co-occurring heterotrophs from wet... | place: USA: Manoa Valley, Hawaii | collected 2009-07-20
CCACACCACCACCCCCGGCAGTCGACTGCTGTTTCCGGAACTCTGTCAGCCGACCGCACCCGCGACGGTCACCGGCACACCGCCGCCCGCGCACACCAATGGATTGAGGATGCCCAGACGCCGCCGCACCCGCGCGCAGGACCGTGCGCGTCGCATCCAGGACGAACGCGACCTCAACGCCATCCTCCTCGAGGAGGAACGCGCGCACACCGAACGAGATGAACACACCCAAGCGCAACGAGCAGAACGAGAGCGGAAAGCGAAAGACCAAGCCGCCGAACTAGATCCGCCGCCGTTCTAGACGGCCACGCACGCCCGCGCGATGGCGAGCTCCTCATCGGTCGGGATGACGAGGACCTTCACCGGCGACGTCTCATAAGAGATGCGGCGGGGCGAGCGGGCGGGGCTCTCGTTGAGGTGCTCATCGAGCTCGATACCGAGCGGCGCGAGACCACTGAGCGCATCGCGCCGGACGGCGGCATCGTTTTCGCCGACGCCGGCCGTGAAGGTGATCACGTCGGTGTTGCCCAGCAGTGCGAGGTAGGCGCCGATGTACTTGCGCAGCCGGTGGATGTAGACGTCGTAGGCCAACTGGGCGTCCGCGTCGCCACTCTCGATGAGCCTGTGAAGCGCCCGGAAGTCGATCTCCCCGCCGAGGCCGAGCACGCCCGATTGCCGGTTGAGCATGGTCTCGATGTCGGGGACGCTCATGCCCGCCGTGCGGTTGAGATACATGATCACGCCGGGGTCGACGTCGCCGGACCGGGTGCCCATCACCAGGCCCTCCATCGGCGTCAGGCCCATGGACGTGTCCTGCGGCCTGCCCCCGACGATCGCCGACACCGACGCGCCGTTGCCGAGGTGCAGCACGATCTGGTTGAGCGACTCGATGGGCGCCCCGAGGAACTTCGCCGCCTGTCCGCTGACGTACTGGTGCGACGTGCCGTGAAAGCCGTAGCGCCGAATGTGCCACTCGGAGGCGACGTCCCGCGGAATCGCATAGGTCGCCGCGGCCGCGGGCAGGTCGTGGAAGTAGGCGGTGTCGAACACCGCGAACTGGAGCAGGTCGGGTAGCACCTTGCGGGCGACCTCGATGCCGAGGATCGCAGGCGGATTGTGCAGGGGCGCGAGCGGCGACAGCTTCTCCAGCGTGGCGATCAGCTCGTCGTCGACCAGCGTCGGCCGGTACAGGTCCGGGCCGCCGTGCACGACGCGATGCCCCACCGCGACCAGGCCGAGGGCATCCAGTGCGAAGCCGGCATCGGACAGCTCGTCGAAGGCAGCCCGCAGTGCGGCCTCGTGATCGGCAATCGGGCCGGCGCCGATCCGCTCGATGATCCCATCGGCCACCTGGCGACCTGAATCCGGCTCCACCACAGCGTATTTCAGCGATGACGAGCCGCAGTTCAGCACCAGCACAGTGCGCGGCAAGCTCACTTGTCCTGCGCCTGGATCGCGGTGATGGCCACCGTGTTCACGATGTCCTCGACGAGCGCACCTCGCGACAGGTCGTTGACGGGTTTGTTGAGTCCCTGCAGCACGGGTCCGATCGCAATCGCGCCTGCGCTGCGCTGGACCGCCTTGTAGGTGTTGTTGCCGGTATTCAGATCGGGGAAGATCAGCACCGTCGCGCGCCCCGCCACCGGCGAGTCCGGCATCTTGGTAGCCGCGACCGACGGCTCCACCGCCGCGTCGTACTGAATGGGCCCCTCCACCAACAGGTCCGGTTCCCGGGATCGCACCAATTCGGTCGCCGTCCTGACCTTGTCGACGTCGGCGCCGGTGCCGGAGGTACCGGTCGAGTAGGACAGCAGCGCCACCCTCGGGTCGATGCCGAACTGCGCCGCCGTGCGGGCGGACGAGATCGCGATGTCGGCGAGTTGCTCGGCCGTCGGGTCCGGCACGATGGCGCAGTCACCGTAGGCCAGCACCTCGTCGGCCAGACACATCAGGAAGATACTGGACACCGTCGACACGTCGGGCAGCGTCTTGATGATCTCGAACGCCGGCCGAACCGTATGTGCGGTGGTGTGTTTCGCGCCGGAGACCATGCCGTCCACCAGGTCGTTGTGCACCAGCATCGTGCCGAAGTAGGACACGTCGTGGATGATCTCCCGCGCCTGCTCGACCGTCACGCCCTTGCGCTTGCGCAACTCGGCGTATTGCTCGGCGAACCGGTCACAGAGATCGCTGGTCTGCGGGTCGAGCACCGTCGCCGACGACAGGTCGACGCCGAGTTCGGCGGCGCGCGCACGGACCGCGGCTTCCTCGCCGAGGATCGTCAGGTCGGCCACCGATCGCTGCAGCAGCCGTCCCGCCGCCTTGAGGATCCGGTCGTCGTCGCCCTCCGGAAGCACGATGCGCTTGCGGTCGGACCGCGCCCGGTCCTGCAGCTGGTAGGTGAACATCTGCGGCGTCACCACCGACGGAATCGGAATCGCCAGCTGCGCAAGCAGATCCGCAGTGTCGACGTACTGGTCCATGAGCGCCAGCGCGGTGTCGATCTTGCGGTGGGAGGCACTGGTCACCCGCCCCCGCGCGGACGCGACGGCCCGCGCGGTGTCATAGGTGCCGAGGTCGGTCGCCACCACCGGCAGCCGCAGCCCCAACCCGGACACCAGCGCCGCGATCGATGGGTGCAGCGCGAGACCGCCGTTGAGGATCATGCACGACAACGACGGAAAGCCCGCTGCCGCATGGGCACTCGTCACCGCCAGCACCACGTCGGAGCGATCGCCGGGGGTGATGACGGCCATCCCCTCGCGCAGCCGCTCGAGCACGTGCTCGGCCGTCATACCCGCGACCAGGACGCCGAGGGCCTCACGGTTGAGCAGATCCTCGTCGCCGCTGAGCACGGTGCCACCGACGGCGGCCATGAGCTCGGCCACCGACGGCGCGACCAGCAGTGGCTCCTCCGGGAGCACGTAGCTCTTGGGCGCGACCCGCTTGAGCGCCTCGGCCACGGCCGTCACGTCCGAGGGGTCGCACCGGTTCGCCACGACGGCGGCGGTGTGCGCATGCTGGCCGGCGAGCTCGGCGAGGCACAGTTCCACGACGTGCACGACGTCCTCCGGCGTGCGGTCCTTGGCGCGGACCGCCAGCACGACGGGAGCGCCGAGGTTCACGGCGATCCGCGCGTTGACCGACAGCTCGCTCGGCGACGCGACGTCGGTGTAGTCGCTGCCGACGATCACCACCGCATCGCACTTCTGGGCGACCTGGTGGTAGCGATCCACGATGTCGGCGAGCGCGGCGTCGGGGTCTTCGTGAAGTTCTTGGTAGCCGACGCCGACGCATTCGTCGTACGTCAGCCCCGCCGTGCTGTGCGCGATCAACAGCTCGAGGATGTAGTCGCGGTCCTCGCCCATCCGGGTGATCGGGCGGAACACGCCGACCCTGGCAACGGTTGCGGCGAGTCGGTGCAGGATGCCGAGCGCGATGGTCGACTTGCCGGTGTCGCCTTCCGGCGAGGCTACGTAGATCGAGGAGATTGCGGGCCTGTCGGACACGCCTACAGCCTTCCCTATCGGCCCATCCGCTGCCACCGCCCTCCCGGTCGGCGCGAACGCCACCTAGAGTGGCCACGTGCAGCGCTTCTGTTTGGCTCTCGTGGCGGCCGGTCTGGCCGTGTTCCTCTCCGTCGCGGGCCCGGCACGCGCCGACTCAGGCGACCAGCTGTACCTCGAGACCCTCAAGGCAAACAACCTGGCCTGCGGGCAATCCGTCTTCGACTGCCCGCAGGGCGACGACACGATGATCTCCATCGGCCACCAGATCTGTAATCAGCTGGGCGCCAACTCCAAGCGGTCGATCGCCTCGCTGCTCTCCAAGAGCAAGCCGGGTCTGGATCCCATGCAGGCGACCGTGCTGGTGGTTGCCGCCGAGACCGCCTACTGCCCCAAGAACTAGCCCAGCTTGCGCAGGCGCGGTTCGAGGTCGCGCTGGAACAGTTCCAGGAAGCGCCGCTGGTCGTGGCCCGGCGCATGGAACACCAGGTGGTTCAGGCCCCAGTCGACGTACTCCTTGACCTTGGCGACGGCCTCGTCGGGATCGGACGCCACGATCCAGCGCTTGGCGACCTGCTCGATGGGCAGCTCGTCGGCCGCCTTCTCCATCTCAACGGGGTCGTGGATGGACGTCTTCTGTTCGGCAGTCAGCGACAGCGGCGCCCAGAAGCGGGTGTTCTCCAACGCCAGGTCGGGATCGGTGTCGTAGGAGATCTTGATCTCGATCATCCGGTCGATCGCATCCGGCGCCTTGCCCGCGGCTTCTTCGCCTTCCTTCACCGCGGGGATGAGCTTGTCCTTGTACAACTCGGCGCCCTTGCCGGAGGTGCAGATGAAACCGTCACCGGCCCGACCGGCGTACTTCGCGACCTGGGGGCCGCCCGCGGCGATGTAGATCGGGATGCCGCCCTCGGGCACGTCGTAGATCGACGCGCCCTTGGTCTTGTAGTACTCGCCGTCGAAGTCGACCTTGTCGCCGAGCCAGAGTTCCCGCATCAGCTTGATGGACTCGCGCAGTCGGGCGTAGCGCTCCTTGAACTCGGGCCACTCCCCCTCGTAGCCGGTGGCGATCTCGTTGAGCGCCTCGCCGGTGCCGACACCGAGGAAGATCCGATCGGGGTACAGGCACCCCATGGTCGCGAAGGCCTGCGCGATCACGGCGGGGTTGTAGCGGAACGTCGGGGTCAGCACCGACGTGCCGAGCACCAGTCGCTTGGTGCGCTCCCCGACCGCGGTCATCCATGCCAGCGAGAACGGCGCATGGCCGCCTTCCTGACGCCAGGGTTGGAAGTGGTCGCTGACGGTCGCGCTGTCCATCCCGTGCGCCTCGGCCTCCACGGCCAACTCGACGAGCTCACGCGGGGCGAACTGCTCCGCCGACGCCTTGTATCCAAGTTTCAGTTCAGCCACAACTAATTTCTACTCCTCGCGCCGCCGAGGTATTCCACCCGTCTGGCTACACTCGTCGCATGGCGGCTCTGACGGCCATCACCGACACCGTCCACTTCGCGCACACGGACCTCGTCAACTGGACGCTGGTCACCGACGGCAACGGTGTGGTGATCATCGATGCGGGCTTCCCCGGGCAGCGCGACGACGTCCTCGACTCGGTGCGGCAGCTCGGCTTCGGCGTCGACGACATCCACGCGATCCTGCTCACACACGCCCACGTCGACCACTTCGGCACGGCGATCTGGTTCGCGAAAACCCATGGCACACCGGTCTTCTGCCACGCAGGCGAGGTCGGCCACGCCCACCGCGAGTACCTCGAGCAGGTATCGCTCCTGGACCTGGCGGCCAAGGCGTGGCAGCCGCGATACCTGACGTGGTCGCTCAACATCGCGCGCGTCGGCGCCCTGACCCGCGACGGCATCCCCAGTGCCCGCGCACTGACCGAGGACGTCGCGGCGGCTCTTCCCGGAGCACCGATGGCGATCCCGACCCCCGGCCACACCGGGGGGCACTGTTCGTACGTGGTCGACGGCGTGCTGGTCAGCGGCGACGCCCTGGTCACCGGTCACCCGGTCTCGACGCGCAGCGGGCCGCAGCTGCTGCCCAGCCTCTTCAACCACGACCAAGCCGCCTGCGGGCGCAGCCTGTCGGCGTTGGGGATGCTGGACACCGAGGTGCTGTTGCCCGGTCACGGGCCCGTCTGGCGGGGTTCGATCAGGGCGGCGGCCGAGCAGGCCCTGGCTGCCACCTGACGACGGTTACGTGAGGACGGCTACGTCAGGATGTCGTAGCCGATCAGGAAGATCGCGGTCAGCAGCAACCCGCAGCCGAGCACGATGCTGGGCATGAGAATCGTCTGGTCGAGTTCCTCGGGGTCGCGGGCATCGGATGCGATCGGCCCGTAGAGCAGGCCGCCCACCGTGGATTCGCGAAATCTGCGCAATATCCTGCCGACTCGCTCGTCGGGCTTGCGGCCCACGTGGGAACGCAGGCCCACCCCTCCGGCGAAGGTCAACAGGCCGGCGGCGAGGATCAACCAGCCGACCGTCAGCTCCGACAGCACGGTTCGAGGGTAACCCGCCGCCCGAGCCATCACCCCAGCGCTACAACCCCCAGCGCTCGGCGATCAACTCGTGGGAGCGCAGCCGGTCGGCGTGCTGGTGCGTCACGGAGGTGATGACGAGTTCGTCGGCGCCGCTGAGGCGCTGCAGGGCGTCGAGCCGGTGGGCGACCTGATCGGGATCTCCGACGAATTGCGTTGCGGTGCGGTCCTTGACGAGCTCGGCCTGCTCGGCGGTCAGAGGCGGGGTCGACGCCGGGTCGGGGTAGGGCACGGCGCCGTCGCGGGCGCGGATCTCGTAGACCCAGTGCCCGTACGTCGACGCCAGGTGTTCCGCGGTCGCAGTGTCGTCGGCCACCACCACGTCCGCGGACACCACCACGTACGGTTCGCGCAGTGCCGCCGACGGCTGGAACCCGTCGCGGTAGACGTCGATGGCCTCCAGCGCGGTGGCAGGCGTGATGTGGTAGCTCGCCACGAACGGCAGCCCGAACTTCGCCGCCACCCTGGCGCTCTGCCCCTTGCTGCTGCCGAACACCCACGGCCACAACGCGGCTCGCTCACCGGGCGTCACGTGCGTCTCGACCCCGTCGACCTGGTAGCTGCCGTCGAGCATGGCGATGATGTCGGCCACCTGGTCGCCGAAATCCGGTGCGTTGGCCTCGGGCTGTTGCAGCACCGACATCCTGGCCCGTAGGCGCGGGTTGCTCAGCAAGGTCGTGAGGTCGAACGGGGTGGGGATGACGACGTCGTCGACCTCGCGCCAGACGCGCGGGGGCGAGGCAGGCCGTGACGGCTTGGCGGTGGCGGCCTCCCTGCGGCGCTGCCCGGAGCGGCCGACCCCGAGGTCGATGCGGCCGGGATGCAGCGCGTCCAGAATGCCGAAGCTCTCGACGACGGCGACGGCGGTGGTGTAGCCCAGCTGCACCGCGGCCGCGCCGACGTGAATGCGTTCGGTGGCCGCGGCCAGCTGGCCGATGAGGACCGCGGGCGACGAGCTCGCCACCGCGACGAAGTGATGTTCTGCCAGCCAGTAGCGGCGGTAGCCCCACTGCTCCGCGTGCCTCGCGAGGTCGACGGTGTTGCGCAGGGCGGTCGCGGCGTCGCTGCCCTGACTGATCGGGGCGAGGTCGAGGATCGACATCGGAACGTTCACTGCGGCAACTCCTTGCACTCCTTCAGGAACGCCATCGGATAGACCTCTCCCTCGGCGGCCAGCGGATCGGTCAGCTTGCGGTACCCGGTCGCCAGGTACAACGCCTCGGCCTCCGGCTGGCGGTCACCGGTCGTCAGGTAGATGCGGCGGTACCCGCGGGCGGTGATCTCGGACTCCAGCGCGCTCAGCAGACTCCTGGCGAGGCCGCGCCTGCGGTGCCCGCTGTCCGTCCAGATGCGCTTCAGCTCGGCGGTCTCCGCGTCGAACCGGCGGAATGCGCCCCCGGTCACCGGCCGGTCGTCCAGCAGCCCGATGAGCATGCCTCCGGCCGGGGGCTCGAACTCCTCGGCCGGGTAGCCGCGCAGCCAGGTCCCGACGCGTTCGGGTGTGCCGCCGTACCGCGTGGCGTACTCGACGGCGAGCTCCGCCAGCAGCGGTTCGGCCAGCGGGTCGTGCTGGCCGACCGCAACGAAGCGCAGTCCGTCGACGAGGGGCAGGGACATCACCTCAATGTCTAACGTGCGTCGTCCCCTCGCATTCCGGAAGGGGGTATTCGGGTCAGCGTGATCGCAAGTCCCGCCTCTTCACATCCAAAACTTGACACGTGTAAAGTTTCGCCGCATGGACAACGTCACAGGTAGGACCATCGCGATCACCGGCGCCGCCCGCGGCATCGGACACGCCACCGCCACGGCGCTTCTGCAGCGCGGCGCACGGGTCGTCATCGGCGACCGCGACGTGGCGATCCTCGAGTCCGCGGTCACCGGCCTTGCCAGGTTCGGGCAGGTGAGCGGATATCCGCTCGACGTCACCGATCGGGAGTCGTTCGCGATGTTCCTCGACAAGGCGCGCGCCGACGGCGACGGGCACATCGACGTGCTCATCAACAACGCGGGCGTGATGCCGGTGGGCCCGTTCCTCGAGCAGTCCGAGCAGTCCATCCGCTCCTCGATCGAGGTCAACTTCTACGGCGTGCTCACCGGATGCCAGCTGGTGCTGCCGGAGATGGTGCGGCGCCGTCGCGGACACGTCGTCAACATCGCCTCGATGGCGGGCATGGTCGCCGTGCCCGGCCAGGTGGTCTACGCGGGCACCAAGTTCGCGGTCGTCGGCCTGTCCACGGCCCTCGCCGACGAATTCGCGCCGCAGGGCGTCGAGGTGACGGTCATCCTGCCGACCTTCACCAACACCGAGCTGATCGCGGGCACCAAGAACACGGGTGCGCAGAAGCCAGTCCAACCCGAGGACATCGCGGCGGCGATCGTCAAGGCCCTCGACAAGCCGAAGACCCACGTGTCCGTGCCGTCGGCGCTGCGCTTCGTCGGCGCCGCCACCTCGATGCTCGGACCCCGCGGCAGACGGTGGCTGTCCAAGCAGATGGGCAACGACCACGTCTTCCTGGACTTCGACAAGACCGCGCGGAAGGCCTACGAGGACAGGGCCCAGACGGCGCAGGGCGTGCTGGAGAAGCCGGAGGGCTAGGTAGAACCAGGCCTCAGAACAGGGGCTCGGTCACGTACACGTTGAGCGGGCGCACCAGGAGTTCCGAGGACACGGGCGTGAACCGGAAGTACGAGTAGTCGATCACGCACGTGGGCAGGCACGTCTGGATGCTGAACTGGCCCAACATGTCTCGCCGCCACGGCAGCTTGGCGCGGTGCGCACGGCCGCGCTCCAGCTCGCACACGAAGGGCTCCCAGTCAAAGGAGTCCAGCAGCTCGTCCCACCCACCCGCGAGCGGATAGACGGTGTCACCGAGCAGGTAGCCGTGGAAGACTTCCTCCTCGGTGAGTGCCGGCGGGCTGACGACGTCCGCGGTCTGCAGGTACCAGCTGGTCGCGTTCGCGACGGCGTCGCCGTGCACCATCCGGCTGAGCGTCATGACAACGCCGAGCTCTGCGCGGGCATCGGACTCCGATTCGTACACCCGGGGAATCTCGACCGCCTCGGGGGCGCCGTCGAACCGCTCGGGTGCTCCGCGCAGGTAGTAGACGAGGTGATCCGGGCCCAGCATGCGGTGAGGCTACGTGGCGGCACCGACAAGATCGGGGGCGTGGCCGCCCAACCGGTAGGCCTCGATCTCGGGCAGGCGCGCGAACAGCTGCTCGACGGTCAGCACGGTGCCGCCCTCACCCTCGGGCGAGCCGACGAGCAGGACGTGCGGCGCGGCGGGATCGTCGAGCCAGATCCGTGTCACCGGTTGCAGCGTCTGTTCGCCCAGCTCGACACCCGACTCTGGGTAGTACCAGGTGAGGAGTTGGTCGCTGGACTTGTCGCGATCGAATTCCCAACCGCGGGGGATGATTTCGTTGGCGATGCGCGCCACGCCCTTGACCTCGGCGTGCTGTGCGTCGGACAACCAGCCGTCATTGCGGGCGGTCATCCGCTTCCTGCGGCGGGCCTTCTTGGCCGCACTCGACGTGGACACGGGTCAGGCCGCGAGGGCCTTCTCGACGTCGGCTGCGATCTTGTCGGGTTTGGTCGTCGAGCCGTAGCGCTTGAGGACCGTGCCGTCCTTGCCGATGAGGAACTTGGTGAAGTTCCACTTGATCCTGTCGCCGAGCACGCCGGACTTCTGCGTGCGCAGCCACTGGAAGAGGGGATGCGCGTCGTCACCGTTGACGTCGACCTTCTCGAACATCGGGAAGCTGACGCCGTAGTTGAGCTGGCAGAACGACTCGATCTCCGACGACCCGCCGGGCTCCTGACCCCCGAACTGGTTGCAGGGAAAGCCGAGCACCACCAGGCCACCGTCCCGGTACTTCTCGTAGAGCTTCTCCAAGCCCTCGTACTGTGGCGTGAACCCACACTTGGACGCCGTGTTGACGACGAGGACCACCTTGCCGAGGTAGTCGCTCAGCGACTGTGGTTGGCCCGCAAGGCTGTTCGCGGTGAAGTCACCAAGTGTCGTCATCGGACGGTCTCCCTCAGCTCAGTGCCTGGTCCAGGTCGGTGATCAGATCCTCGGTGCCCTCGAGCCCGATCGAGATCCGCACCACCCCGTCGCCGAGACCGATGGCGGCCCGTCCCTCGGGGCCCATCGCCCGGTGCGTCGTGGTGGCCGGGTGCGTGATCAGTGTCTTGGCGTCGCCGAGGTTGTTCGAGATGTCGACGACGCGCAGCTTGTCGAGGACCTCGAACGCGCGCTGCTTGGTGCCGCCCGCCAGCTCGAAGGTGACGACCGTGCCGCCGCCCCGCATCTGCCGCTTGGCCAGGTCGAACTGCGGATGGCTCTCCAGGAACGGGTACTTCACCCACGACACCCCGGCGTGCTCTTCGAGGAACTCGGCGATGCGGTGCGCGGAGGTGTTCGAGTAGTTCACCCGGACCGCAAGCGTCTCAAGGCCTTTCAGCATGGTCCAGGCGTTGAAGGCGCTCATCGCCGGCCCGGTGTGGCGCATCAGCGTCTGCACGGGCCCGTCGATGTACTCCTTGTCGCCCAGGATGGCGCCGCCGAGCACCCGACCCTGGCCGTCGATGTGCTTGGTGCCCGAGTAGACCACGACGTCCGCGCCGAGAGGCAGGCCCTGCTGGAGCAGCGGCGTGGCAAAGACGTTGTCCAGCACCACCTTCGCGCCGGCGGCGTGGGCCAGGTCGCACACTGCGGCGATGTCGACCAGCGACTGCATCGGGTTGGACGGCGTCTCGAAGAACACCGCCTGCGTGGGCACCGAGAGGGCTTCCTCCCACTGCGCGAGGTCCTCGCCGTCGACGAACACCGTCTCGATGCCCCAGCGCGGCAGGATCTCGTTGCACACCACGAAGCAGGACCCGAACAGACTGCGCGCGGCGACCAGTCGGTCACCCGCCTTCAGCAGGGCACCGAGCGCGGTGAACACCGCGGCCATCCCGGTCGCCGTCGCGAAGGCCGCAGGCGCGCCCTCGATGAGGCGGAGCCGCTCCTCGAACATCGCGATGGTGGGGTTGCCGTAGCGCGAGTAGACGAAGCGGTCGATCTCGCCGGTGAACGCCTTCTCCGCCGACGCCGCCGACTCGTAGACGTACCCCGAGGTCAGGTACAGGGCCTCGGAGGTCTCCTCGAACTCCGAGCGCAGCAACCCGCCGCGCACGCCGATGGTGGCCTGGCTGACCCCGTCGGGAAGGGGCGCGGGGATGCGCACCGAGGGAGTGTCGGGGGTCGGCTCGCTCATGACTGCCTCCACGGCAGGCCGATGGCCTTCCAGCCCGTGCCGCCCCGGTGCCCCTCGGCGTCGAGGTTGCCCTCGAAGCCGTCGAGCACGTTGTAGGAGGGCGCGATACCCGCCTCGGTGGCGGCCTCGGCCGCACCGATGGAGCGGTTGCCGGAGCGGCAGAGGAACACGACGGGCCGCCCACCCGCGGTCACTCCGGCCGCCTTGAGGTCGTCGACGAAACCGTCGTTGTGCGTGCCGTCGGTGCGACTCCACTCGATGTACACCACGTCGCGCTGCAGCGAGGCGAGGTCCGGGACGCCCACGAAGCGCCATTCGGCCGCCGTCCGACAGTCGACCAGGACGGCCTCGGGGTCGTCGACCAACAGCTTCCAGGCCTCTTCGGGGGTGATGTCTCCGGCATAGCTCACGATCGCGAGTGTCCCACATTCGTCACGAGCAGACCTTCCACGACCCATCCTCGTTGGCGAAGGTCAGACCGGTCGGAGTCTTCGCGTCCGGCGTCTTGGCGAAGTGGTAGGTGACCGTGGCCGTCGCGTGGTCCCCGTCGATCCTGATGTCCGTCACGTCGTCGAGGGTGCGCTCGCCGTTCTTGGCCACCGAATCCCGCTGGCGAGCCAGGACGTCGGCCTCGGTGCCCTGCCGAGCGCGGCAGGTGAATTCCTGGAACCTGCCGTAGTCCTGGCGCTGCAGCGCGTCGTTCTGGCCGACGGCGGCGCGCGCCACCTGGTCGCCAGGGGTGGTCTTCTGGGTGCCGAAGACGTTGAACAGCACGATTCCGATCACGACGAGCAAGAAGACGGCCAGCCCGCCCAGAAACGGCGCGATCGTGGGGCGGTCGGGCTGGGGTTCGGGCTGGGTCACGACCCGAGTCCGTGGATGACCGTCGACACCCGGTGCGCCCGATCGCGCGCCCTGACGACGTCGGGGGCGGTGGCGATGGCGACCGACGTCGTCTCCAGAAGGCGCACGTCGCTCTCCGGGATCACCAGCGCCTCGAGCAGGGCGTCGTTCGCGACGGCCTGCCTGGCGCCCACCTCGGCCGCCGCGGGCGAGATCATGATCGTGTCGACGGTCAGGCCGAGGATCGCCCGCGCGTGCAGCTCGAACAGCGAAAGACGTTGCGAGCGAAGGGTTACCAGTCCGACGTCGAACGGCTGCGGGCTGACGGTGGCGAAGTACACCTCGTCGCCACTGATGAGCAACTCGACGGCGAACACCCCGCGCCCACCCAGCGATCCGACGATGCGCGCCGCGATCGACCGTGCGGCGTCCAGCGCGGCGAGCGACAGCCGGTGCGGCTGCCACGTCTCCAACGGAGCGCCCTCGGCCCTCCGGTGGCCGATCGGCTCGCAGAACTGCACCGCGGGACCCGAGGGTTCGGTGGTGCGCACGGTCAGCAGCGTGACCTCTTCGTCGACGTCGACGACGGTCTCGGCCATCACACGGCTCGGCAGGGTCGGCCCCGCCGCGATGGCGCGCTTCCAGGCGGCCTCGACGTCGTCGGGGCGCGTCAGCACCGACCGGCCGTCGGCGATCCGCCCGGCGAGCGGCGTCACCAGCAGCGGGAAGCCCGCATGCCCTGCCACGGCGCCCAACTCGTCGGCCGACGACGCAAACCAGAACGGGACCGTCGGCAGACCCAGCTCGTCGCCCGCAAGCTTGCGCAGGCCCTCGCGGTCCGCGCCGAGCCGGGTGGCGCGCGGCGTCGGGAACACCTCGACCGAGTCCCGCTCCGCCGCGGCGATCAGGACGGCGGGCGGCACCTCGGCGGACACGGCGACGACGACGTCGGGCCGGTGCTCGTCGAGCAGGGCGGGGACGGCCTCGGCGTCCGCGCAGTCCTCGACCCTCGTCACGACGGCACCGAGACGCTCGAACGCCAGGGCCAGTTCGGGACCGGTGTCGCCGGCACCGAGAAGCAGAACGGCGGTCGGACGATCGGTGGGTTCAGTCATCGCCTGTCACCCTGCCAGACCGATCAACCCAGCCGGAGGTCGACGTAGCACCATCGCCAGTTCTCGCCGGGCTCCACCGACCGCATCACCGGATGGTCGGTCTCGTGGAAGTGCCGGTTGGCGTGCTTGTGCGGGCTGGAATCGCAGCAGCCGACGTGCCCGCACGTCAGACACATCCGCAGATGGGCCCACGTGCTCTCGCCGATCTCCTCGCACTCCTGGCACCTGCCCGGCGTTGCGGGCTCCGGCTCCGCCACCTCGACGGCCTCGGCGAGGTGGTCGCACGTCCGCGGCGACGGCGGGGAATTCACGTCGCGCTGTCGCGTTCTCCTCCGCATGCCGTCAACAATAGGGCGGGTCTCGTAAGGGAGGTGTGACAGCGTGGGTGGAGCCTCATTGCTCGCGGTCCTGGTGGGCTCGGTCCTGCTCGCCGGGATCGCCCGCCGCTACGACGTCTCCGGACCGTTGGCGCTGGTGGTCGCCGGCCTGCTCATCGGGCTGATCCCCGGGGTGCACGGCATCGAGCTCCAACCGGATCTGGTGCTGTTCGTGATCCTTCCACCGCTGCTGTGGTCGGCGGGGTTGGAGAGCAGCTACGTCGCCCTGCGCAGGAACACCCGCCGGATCGGGCTGCTCGCCGTCGGGCTGCCGCTGGCGACGACGTTCGCGGTCGGCATCGTCGCCTATCACACGGTGCCCGAGCTGACGCTGGCTGCGGCGCTCACCCTGGGCGCGATCGTGGCGCCGCCGGACGCGGTGTCGGCGACGGCCATCGGCCGCAGGTTGGGGCTGCCGCGCCAGATCATGACGCTGCTCGGCGGCGAGAGCCTGCTGAACGACGCGACCGCACTGACGGCGTACAAGGTGTCACTCGCGGCGGCGATCGGCACGGCCTCGACGTGGGGCACCCCGGTCTTCACGTTCGCGCTGGCCGCCGTCGGGGGCGCGGTGATCGGTTGGGTGCTCGGCTCGCTGATCGTGTACGTGCGGACCTGGCTGCAGGACTCGCTGGTCGAGAGCGCGATCGGCTTGGTCGCCCCCTTCTTCATCTATCTACTCGCCGAGGAGGTGCACGGTTCCGGCGTGATCGCCGTGGTGGTGGCCGCGCTGATCCTCGGGCAGCGCTCGACGCGGGCGAGCTACGCGACGCGCCTTCAGGACACCGCGGTCTGGAAGACGCTGCAGTTCGTCCTCGAGTCGTTCGCGTTCCTGCTGATCGGTCTGCAGCTGCCCACCGTGATCGCCGAGTTGAAGGGCATCTCGGCGGCCACGCTGGCCATCGCCTCGTCCGCCGTGCTCGCGACCGTGATCGCCGTGCGCATCGTATGGGTCTTCACGATGTCGTACCTGCCGCGCAAGCTGTCCCGACGCATCAGGGACAGCGAGGAACGGCCCACCTCCGCACAGGTCTTCGTCGTGGCGTGGGCGGGCATGCGCGGGGTGGTGTCGTTGGCGGCGGCGTTCGCGGTGCCCGTCACCACGCTGTCGGGCGCAGAGTTCCCCGGCAGGCCGCAGCTGGTGTTCCTCACGTTCGTCGTGGTCGTGGGAACCCTTCTGCTGCACGGCCTTACGCTGCCCTGGATCATCAAGGTGCTCGACGTCCAGGGCGACGACGCCCATCAGGATGCACTCGACGAGGCGGCGGCACAGACCAAGGCGGCCCAGGCCGCCGCCGACCGTCTCGACGAGATCATGGCGGCGCAGCGACCGGATTCGGACGTGCACGAGCGCGCCGCGGTGGTCCTGCGACGCTGGAACGACCGTCGCAGCAATTCCGCGTGGGAACAGTTGGGGCGCAGCGACGACGAGATCGGCGAGGGGCCTGCGGCGGCGTTCCGGCGGCTGCGCCTCGAGATGCTGAAGACCGAGCGGGAGACCTTCATCCAGGAGCGCGACGAGGGCCGGATCAACGACGAGGTCCTACGGTCGGCGTTGCGCGGCCTCGATCTGGAGGAGGCGACGCTCGACCGCGACTAACAGGTGGGCTCTGCGACCATCTCGGCGCGGAATCCGACCATCGCCGCGATCAGCGCCGTGAACACCCGGTGAGCAGACTCGAGATCGGAGTCCGTCACGTCGGCCATGGCGGCATGGGTGTGCCTGCCGAGGTCGGCGAAGAAGCTGCGCGCGACCTCCCTGCCCTTGTCGCCGTAGCGGAGGATGACCTTGCGCCGGTCCGCGGGATCGGTTTCGCGGCGCAGATGGCCGATCTCGGTCATCCGCTCGACGAGGTAGGTGATGGCCGCCCCGGAGAGGCCCATCTGACGACGGAGGTCGCCCGCCGTCAGCCGGACGCCGTTGTTCTCCGCGATCATCACGAAGAGTAACGCGCGAAACTCGTTGGCGGACAAATGGTTCTGTTCGGCGAACGCGCGGGAAATCCAGTCGGACTGTGATGTCAGGTCGCGCAGGTCGGCCCGAATCGACTTTTCCAGGTGGAGTCGGTCGGCGGCACGGTCGGTCATCTGCTTGGTAGAGACGTCCACGGCGGGCTCCCTTCGCAAGACAGGTGTCAGTGAGTGTAAGTCGTTCGCTCCGTGAACGGGACGATCTTGAAGAGAAGATCCACCAACTTCATGAGTTCGTCAAGCGGAGTGGCCCGGAGCGTGCCCGGGTATGGTGATTGCCTGGGGAACTACCCAAACCGACGTGGGCTAACGTCGAGTCGTGCAGGATCTCCGGGTCGCCACCGCACTCGGTGAGGTTGGCGTGCGGGTGCAGGGCTGCTGCGACGCAATCCACTTCTGGCCAAGTTTGCTTGGACAGCGCACTTCGCAGGCCTCGAAGACCCCCGGTTGGTCAATTCTCCGGTGGCGGACTTCCCGTCGCGGCACTGAACCGAAACCGTCGGTACCGTCGAATTCATGAGCGCTCCGACCCTGCCACCGGTGCACATGCGCCGCGACGCCTTCGATCCCACGGCGGAACTCGGTGCGATCAGGGAGGGCGTCGGCGTCACCAGCGTCGTCAACGCGTTCGGCATGCGGGTCTACCTCGTCACCCGCCACGACGACGTCAAGCGGATGCTGTCCGACCACGAGCACTTCTCCAACACCAGGCCGCCGGGCTTCGTCATGCAGGGCGCGCCCGACATGCCGGAGGAGGAGCAGAACAGCGCCCGCGCAGGCAATCTGCTGGGCCTCGACCCGCCGGAGCATCAACGACTGCGCCGCATGCTCACCCCGGAGTTCACCATCAGGCGGATGAAACGGCTGGAGCCGCGGATCGTCGAGATCGTCGACGAGCACCTCGACGCCATGGCCGCCGCAGGCGCCCCCGTCGATCTGGTGGAGAACTTCGCGCTGCCGATCCCGTCGCTGGTGATCTGCGAGCTGCTCGGCGTGCCGTACGAGGATCGCGTGGACTTCCAACAGCGGTCGGGTCGCCAGCTCGACCTGTCGCTACCGATCCCCGAACGTCTCGAGATGCAACGGCAGGGCCGCGCGTACATGCACTCGCTGGTGGCGCGGGCCCGCAGCGCGCCCGGCGAGGACATCCTCGGCATGCTGGTCCGCGAACACGGCGCCGAGCTGACCGACGACGAACTCGTCGGCATCGCCGGTCTGCTGTTGCTCGCCGGCCACGAGACCACGTCGAACATGCTGGGCCTTGGCACGCTGGCGCTGCTCCGGCACCCCGACCAGTTGGCCGCCGTGCGCGACGACCCCGACGCGGTCGGACCCGCCGTCGAGGAGCTGCTGCGGTGGCTGTCCATCGTGCAGACCTCCATTCCGCGGATCACCACCACCGACGTCGAGCTCGCGGGCGTCCGGATCCCCGCGGGCCAACTGGTCTTCGCCTCGCTGCCCGCGGGCAACCGGGATCCCGAATTCACCGATGCGCCAGACGTTCTCGACATCCGCCGGGGCGCGGCAGGGCATCTGGCGTTCGGCCACGGCGTACACCACTGCCTCGGGGCCCCGCTCGCGCGGATGGAGATGCGGATCGCGTGGCCCGCCCTGCTGCGGAGGTTCCCGAACCTGGCGCTCGCCGAGGACTTCGACGATGTCCAGTTCCGGTCATTTCACTTCATCTACGGGTTACGGTCGTTGATGGTGAGTTGGTAGGGAGGGATTCTCGATGAAGCTGGAAGCCGACCGCGAGGACTGCATCGCGTCGGGCAACTGCGTGATGATCTCCGACGCGTTGTTCGACCAGGATGACGACGGCATCGTGGTGGTGCTGACCGAGGACGTGCCCGAGGCCGAGGAGGACCACGCCCGCGAGGCCGTCAAGATCTGCCCTGCGTCGGTGCTGCGCCTGGTCTAACAGCCCTGCGGATGTTCCTCGTGGTGCAGGTCGATGACGCCCTGGCGTTCGAGCACGAAGAGGCTGACCACCAGCACCCACGCCGGGAAGGCCAGGGCGAGCCACATGGTGACGTCGGCGGCGACCAGCAGCACCAGCACCATGGCGTAGGTCGTCAGGACCAGCCAGCGGGGCATCAGCGACGTCTTCAGCCAGATCGTCGCCAGCGACATCATGAACACCGCCGCCATGCGCAGCGCGTAGGTCTTCGTCAGCGTCATCATCAGGACCTGACCGAAGGCGACGACGTCGGCGTGGGCGACCGCGTCGGTGGCGAACTCGTGACTCGACGACAACGCGACGCCGACCGCGCTCGACACGAACGTCATCGCCAGGAACAGCAGCCCGCTGCCGATGCACACCGACGAGAAGAACTTGTCCTCGAAGCGGCCGAAGCCGTCGCGAACGACGCCGATGAACCACAGGAACGTGATGCCCGCGAACGGCATCAGAATGGCGGCGATCCGAATCTTGGCCCGACCGGACTCGACCCACTGCGTGCCCACCTCGGCGTGCTCGGGCAGCGTCGTGCGGATCAGGATCAGCGCGGTGCCGAACAACAACCCGAACAGCACCCCCGCCACCGCCGCCGCACGCGGCGTCGACAGCCGCCTCAGACTCCGGTCGGACGCGTGTTGGCTCACGGGGTCATGGTGACACGGTCATGGCTGACCGGGCAGTAAACGGATCATCAACCCGTTGGCCTCCGCGCACAGGGTGCCGTCGGGGCGGTGCAGTTCGGCATTGACGAACGCCTTGCGGCCGTCGACCTCGCGGATCCAGCCGCGTGCCTTCAGCACGGTGTCGATCGGCGTCACGCTGCGGTAGTCCACGTGCAGGAAGCCGGTGCGGCTGATCGGACGGCCCGCGGCGTGGATGACCATGCCGAAGATCGAGTCGAACAGCAGCGGCAGTACCCCACCGTGGACGGCCATGTTGCCGCCGACGTGAAAACGGCTGAACTGCACGGTCAATTCGACGCCGTCGGACTCGAACCTGGTGACGTGGTACGGCGGCATCAGTAGGCTGCCCGACCCCGGCAGGCTGGGCACGCGGTTCGCCGGGCCGACCCCCTCGGCGGCCTCGAACGGCTCGAGGAGGTCGACGAGTTCCGCGGCTCCGGCGGCCGCCTTCACCCAGGTGTCGCTGTCGGGATCGGCCGACACCGCGAGGTCCTGCAGCCGTCGCATCGACGCCACGAACGGGCCGAATCCGGGTCCCGGCGTGGCGGGTTCGAAGTCCGGGAAGCCGCCGTGCTTGAAGTAGTCCGGGTCGTCGACGTGCTGACTCACGCGGGGGCCAGGATGTCTCGGCGCACGATGGTCTGCTCGCGCCCCGGTCCGACGCCGATGCACGAAACATGTGCGCCGGCAAGCTCTTCCAGCCGCAACACATAGTCACGCGCCTTGGCGGGCAGGTCCTCGAACGTACGGCACGAGCTGATGTCCTCCCACCAGCCGGGCAGCTCCTCGTAGACCGGCTGGGCGCGGGCGATGTCGCTCTGCGTCATCGGCATCTCGTCGGTGCGCTTGCCGTCGACGGTGTACCCGACGCACACCGGCACCGTCTCCAGGCTCGACAGCACGTCGAGCTTGGTGAGGAAGTAATCGGTGATGCCGTTGACACGCGTGGCGTACCGCGCGATGACGGCGTCGAACCAGCCGCAGCGGCGGGCCCGGCCGGTCGTGACGCCGACCTCGCCGCCCGTCTTGGAGAGATAGGCGCCGAACTCGTCGAAGAGCTCGGTCGGGAACGGGCCCGACCCGACGCGCGTGGTGTACGCCTTGAGGATGCCGAGCACGGCGGTGATCCGCGTCGGCCCGATGCCGGAGCCGACGGCAGCCCCGCCTGCAGTCGGATTCGAGGACGTGACGAAGGGATACGTGCCGTGGTCGACGTCGAGCAGGGTGCCCTGCGACCCTTCGAGCAGCACGGTGTCGCCCGCCTCGAGCGCCTCGTTGAGCAGCAGCCTGGCGTCGGCGATCCGGTGCCGGAAGCCCTCGGCCTGGGCCAGCAGCTGGTCGCGGACCTCGTGCGGGTCCAGCGCCTTGCGGTTGTAGATCTTGACGAGCACCTGGTTCTTGAATTCCAGTGCGGCGTCGATCTTCTGGGTCAGCGAATCGGGATCGAGCACGTCGGCGACGCGGATGCCGATGCGGGCGATCTTGTCCTGGTAGCACGGCCCGATGCCGCGACCCGTGGTGCCGATCTTCTTACTGCCCATGTAGCGCTCGGTGACCTTGTCGATGGCCACGTGGTAGGGCATCAGCAGGTGCGCGTCGGCGGAGATCAGCAGCCGCGAGGTGTCGACGCCGCGGTCCTCGAGCCCCTTGAGCTCGGTGAGCAGCACGCCGGGGTCGACGACGACGCCGTTGCCGATGACGTTCGTGACGCCCGGCGTCAGGATGCCCGACGGGATCAGATGGAGGGCGAAGTTCTCACCGCCGGGCAACACGACGGTGTGACCGGCGTTGTTCCCACCCTGGTATCGAACGACCCACTGGACGCGACCACCGAGTAGATCGGTGGCCTTTCCCTTGCCCTCGTCGCCCCATTGGGCGCCGATGAGGACGATTGCCGGCATGGCGTTATCTCCCGCTCATCTGCCTGGATACTGTGGCAGCCGGTGACACACCATATCCGAGATGCTCCCGTGCAGGGGAATCCTGACGTCGTGGTGCTCCGCTTCGACGGACGGCGCGTCCCCCGCCCGCTGGCGGATCTGCTGGTGCGCGACGTCGACGGCGCCGCCGACGTCGACGCGGTGGTCGGCGCGCGGCGCCTGATCGTGCTCGGCACCAACGCCGATCTGGCCGTCGTGCTGGCGCGGCTGCTGCGGGCCGATCGACTCGACGTCGAGGTCGCCGTCAGCCGTCGCCGCTGGTCAGCCCGGCGGGCGCGATCAGCGGGCGCCACCAGGGTGCCGCTGATCCGCGACGAGAACGGCGCCGTTCTGGTGTGCGCGGGCTATTGGCTGCCGCCCGACGAGACCGCCCAACGCCTGGCGGGCGAGGCCGTCGTCGACGACACGCAGCTCTTCGACGGCGAGGTGACGGGCGTGCGCATCGAGCCGACGCCCGATCCGCCCGGTCTGCGCGCCAGCGTGCTGACCGGGCGGATGCGGCCGCGGCGCTGGGTCACGGGCCGCGCCGCACAGCTCGGCACCACGGGCGCACTCGTGGTGCGCGACGGGGTAGCCGCCGCCCGCCCGGTGCGACGGTCGACGTTCTACCGCAACACGCAGGGTTGGCTGCGCGTTCGGTAGTTTCATGAGGTGAGCAACGTCCGTCCACTGCGCCAGTCGGTGCGCCCCAGCCCGGTCTTCCTGGCGATCGTGGCGATCACGGCGGTGGGGGGCGCCGTCGCGTGGCTGGCAGAGTTCGACAGGTCCCCACTGGCCTACGTCGGGGTGTTCGTCTTCGTCGTCTTCGGCTGGCTGGTGTCGCTGTGCCTTCACGAGTTCGGTCACGCCTACACCGCGTGGCGCTACGGCGATCACGACGTCGAGGTCCGTGGCTACCTGACGCTGAACCCGCTGAAGTACGCGAATCCGCTGCTGTCGCTTGGTATTCCGCTTCTCTTCATCGCCCTCGGCGGGATCGGGCTGCCCGGCGGCGCGGTGTGGGTGCGGACGTGGTCGATGACCAAGCGGCAGCGCACCACGGTGAGCCTCGCAGGCCCGTTCGCCAACGTCGTGCTCGCCGTCGTGCTGCTGGTGACGACCGCGCTGTTCTGGACCCCCGAGCACACGGTGTTCTGGGGTGCCGTGGCGTTCCTGGGCTTCCTGCAGGTGACGGCCGTGCTGCTGAACCTGCTGCCCATCCCCGGCCTGGACGGGTACGGCGCACTGGAGCCGCACCTGAAGCCGGAGACGCAGCGCCAGCTGGCGCCGGTCAAGCAGTGGGGCTTCATCATCCTGTTCGTCCTGCTGATGGCGCCGATGCTCAATCAGTGGTTCTTCGGACTCGTGTTCTGGTTCGTCGATCTGTCCGGCGTGCCCGGTGGGCTGGTGGGGATCGGCATGAATCTCACGCGGTTCTGGTCCGCCTGGTTCTGACCGGTGAACTCGCGCTGGCCCGTCGCGGTGCGTGCGGCGGTGAGCACCGCGGTCCCCGTCGTGGTCGGTTCGGCCGCTGGCAACGTCGGCGCCGGGCTCATCGCCACCCTCGGGGCGTTCACCTCGCGCTTCGGCGTTGACCGGCCCTACCTGAACCGTGGCGTGCAACTGGCCGTCGTCTCCGTGGCGCTGGCCGCGGCCGTGACGGTCGGCGCGTGGGCGGCGCGCGTGCCATGGCTCGGGGTGGTCGTCGTCTCGCTGGTGGCGGTGGCGGCGGTGTGGCTGTGCAACGCGCTCGCGGTCGGGCCGCCGGGCGCCTACGTCTTCGCGCTGGCCTGCGCCGCGGGGGTCGGGGTGTCCGCAGCCGGCCTGGCGCCGTGGCAGCTGGGCGTCCTGGTGCTGTCCGGCGGGGCGCTGGCGTGGCTGGTGCAGATGGCGGGCGTCGTCCTCGACCGGCGGCACCCCGAGCGGGCGGCGGTGTCCGCGGCGGGTGCGGCGGTGGCCGACTACGTCGAGGCGGTCGGATCGCCCACCGAGACCGTCGCGCGCCACCGCGCGGCGACCGCGCTGCACGGCGCCTGGAACGCCCTCATCAGCTTCCAGCCCGTCGGCCAGTCCGACGGCACGCTGCAGCGCCTGCGCGCGGTCAATCACTCGCTGCACGTGCTGTTCACCGACTCGATGTCGGCAACGGCCGTCGGCGATGGCCCGTCCGCCGACGCCGCCGACACCGCCCGCCGCCTCGCCGCGCTACGGCTGGCGCCCGAGGAGATCGCGACCCGCCCCACCGACCGCGTCCCGCTGGGCCGACCTCCCGCCCACACGCTGCTGAAGCGAGCGCTGCGGCCCGGCTCGCACATCAGGCACGTCATGGTCAGGGTCGCGGTCGCCGCCCCCTTGGCGGGTGCCGCGGCGACTCTCATCGGCATCGGGCACGCCTACTGGGCGATCGCCGCCGCCGTCCTGGTCCTGCACCAGGGCGCCGACCGCAGCCGCACGCTGAGACGGGGCGCCGACCGGCTCGTCGGCACGTGGATCGGACTGGTCCTCGCCGCGGGCATCCTCTGGTGGCATCCGCAGGGGTGGTGGCTGGCGCTGATCCTGGCCCTCCTGCAGCTGGTCATCGAGCTTCTGGTGGTCCGGCACTACGCCCTGGCCTCGGTGTTCATCACCGCGGCGGCGCTGACCATCGCGACCGGCTCACACCGCGTCGACGTCGCGGAGCTGCTGCTGGCCCGCGGCAGCGACACCCTGGTCGGCTGCGCCGTCGGGGTCGCGGTGTTCCTCGTCGGCAGCCGGTTCCAGGAGTCCGATCGCCTGCTCGTCGCGATCGCCGCCACCGTGGACGCCGTTGCGGTCACCGTGCCCCATCTGGCCGACGACACCGCCAGCCTGGCTGCCAGGACGGCCCGCCGGGACCTTCAGTTGACGACGATCGGCATGCGCGACGCCGCCGACGCCGCGGCGGGCGGCTCGGTACGCCTGCAGGCCACGGGCCGCCGACTGCAGCCCGCGGTCGCGGCCGCCGAACACCTCGCGTACGGCACGATCACCGCCTGCTGGGAGATGGACGTGCGCGGTTCGGGACCACTGCTGCCCGACGGGACGGCCTTCGGCGAGCAGCTGCGTGCCGTCGCCGCCGCGCTGCGGGCAGGAACCGAGCCGCCCGTCGTCGACGACGCGCCCGACTTCCTCGCCGCGGACGTCACCGCGCTGTGCGTGGCCCTGCGGAGCTAGACATCCCGGTCAGACGAAGCCGAGTTCGGCGCGCGCCGTCGGATCGCAGTCGTCGAGCAGATCGAGGCAGCGCTGGTACTCGTCGGTCTCGCCGATGGAGTCCGCGGCATGCGCCAGGGCCGCCACGCAGCGCAGGAATCCGCGGTTGGGCTCGTGGGCGTAGGGCACGGGACCGAAGCCCTTCCACCCGTTGCGGCGCAGCTGATCCAGACCGCGGTGGTAACCGGTCCGCGCATAGGCGTAGGCGGTGACCGCCCTGTCGTCGTCGAGGGCCGCCTCGGCCAACTCGGCCCACGCCACCGAGGCCGACGGATGTGCGGCCGCGACGATCGCCGGCTTCTCGCCCGCCGCGAGTTCGGCCTCCGCTTCCGGATCGCCTGGAAGCCGGACCGGGCCGGGGCCCAGCAGATCGCCCATGTGAGTCATGGGACCCATTGTGCCGTGCGGATCCTCTGCGGATGCCTCCAGGCTTCGCCGGGTGCGAATGGATAAGCTCTCACGTAGTCGCCAGGGAGGACTGAGGCACGAATGTCGAACCCATCGGGGCCGGACGAGAACCACGAGCCGGGCGCAGACGACGCGTCCGCACCCGAGACAGAGGTGATCGATCCGGCTGCCGTCGCCGAACGGGCGGACGCCCAGTCCTCGGAGGAACCCGAGCGCCGCTTCACCGCGCCATCGGGCATGGACGCCGGCAAGACGCAGATCATCCACACCGCGCCGGAACCCGCCACCGAGATCTTCGCGGTGTCACACGGCGGACCCGTTGCGCCACAAGTGATTCCGGGGCGCGGCGACACGCCGAAGCCGCCGGGCCGACGGCGCAGCTGGGGCTGGGTGATCGCCGTGGTCCTCGTCATCGCCGCGCTGGCCGCCGTCGCCATCCTCGGCACCGTCCTGCTCACGCGCGACGACAAGGCCGCCGCGTCCCAGCAGGACCTGGTGCGCACCACGATTCAGAGTTTCGACACGGCGATCCAGAAGGGCGACCTGTCGACGCTGCGCACCATCACGTGCGGTGAGACGGCCGACAGCTACATCCGCTACGACGACGAGCAGTGGGCCGACATCCACTCGCGGGTGGCCGCGGCGCGGCAGTACCCGATCGTCGCCAGCATCGACCAGGTCGTCGTCAACGACACCCACGCCGAGGCCAACGTCACGTCGTTCATGGCCTTCGACCCGTCCACCCGCTCGACGCGGAGCTTCGATCTGGAGCTCCGCGACGAGCAGTGGAAGATCTGCCAGGCGCCCCGCTAGCCCGCGGAGACGCTGCGGCCGCTGCTGTGCAAGTCGTTGCAGGCCTCGACGACGCGCTCGGACATCGACGCCTCCGCCTTCTTGAGGTAGCTGCGCGGGTCGTAGACCTTCTTGTTGCCGACCTCGCCGTCGACCTTGAGCACGCCGTCGTAGTTGGCGAACATGTGCCCGGCCAGCGGCCGCGTGAACGCGTACTGGGTGTCGGTGTCGACGTTCATCTTCACCACGCCGTACTTCAGCGAGTCCTCGATCTCCGACTTCAGCGAGCCCGATCCGCCATGGAAGACGAAGTCGAACGGCTTGCTGCCCGCGGGCAGGCCGAGCTTGGCAGCGGCCACCTCCTGGCCCTGCTTGAGGACCTCGGGCTTGAGCTTGACGTTGCCCGGCTTGTAGACGCCGTGCACGTTGCCGAACGTCGCGGCCAGCAGGTACCTGCCGTGCTCACCGGCGCCGAGCGCCTCGATGGTCTTCTCGAAGTCCTCGGACGACGTGTAGAGCTTGTCGTTGATCTCGGCCTCGACGCCGTCCTCCTCGCCGCCGACCACGCCGATCTCGACCTCGAGGATGATCTTCGCGGCCGCGGCGAGCTTCAGCAGCTCCTGACCGATCTCGAGGTTCTCGTCGATCGGCACGGCCGAGCCGTCCCACATGTGCGACTGGAAGAGGGGGTTGGCGCCCTTGGCCACCCGCTCGGCGGAGATCGCCAGCAGCGGCCGCACGTAGGTGTCCAGCTTGTCCTTCGGGCAGTGGTCGGTGTGCAGCGCGACGGTGATGTCGTACTTCGCCGCGACCACGTGGGCGAACTCGGCGAGTGCAACGGCGCCGGTGACCATCTCCTTCACGCCGAGGCCGGACGCGAATTCGGCTCCGCCGGTAGAGAACTGGATGATGCCGTCACTGCCCGCATCCGCGAAGCCCTTGATCGCGGCGTTCACCGACTCCGACCCCACGCAGTTGATGGCGGGGAACGCGAACGAGTGCTCCTTGGCGCGGCCGAGCATCTCGGCGTAGACCTCGGGAGTGGCGATGGGCATGGGCGTTCCTCTCAGTGTTCGGCGTTCTTGACGGTCAGTATCGCAGCTAGACCGTCAGCACCACCCGGTAGCGGGCCTTGCCGGAATTCATCCGCTCGAAGGCCTCGGCGGCCTGGGCCAGCGGCCGCTCCTCGATGACCGCACGGACGCCGGTCTGCAGCGCGAAGTGCATGGTCTCCTCGATGTCGCGGGAGGTGCCCGACGGGTGGCCGGTCACCGAGAGGCCGGCGTTGATCAGGTCCAGCGGGCTGATCGGCAGCGGCTCGGGGGTGACGCCGACGGTCACCAGTTCGCCCTCCGGCCCCAGGCCCCCGACGGTGGCCGCCATCGCCTTCGACGCCGCCGCCGTGGCCAGCACGACGGCCGCTCCGCCGAGCTTCTTCAGCTCGGCGGCGACGTCGGACGCATCGGAGTCGACGTAGTGGTGGGCACCGAGTTCCTTGGCAGCGGCCTCCCGTTCGGCGCCGCGGGCGATCGCAACGGTCTCGAAGCCCATCGCCCGCGAGAACTGCACCCCGAGGTGGCCGAGGCCGCCGATGCCGAGCACCGCGACGAGGTCACCGGCCTTGGCGCGCGTCCTGCGCAGCCCGTTGAAGGTGGTCACCCCCGCACAGCCCATGGGGGCGGCCTCCGCGAACGAGAACCCGTCGGGGATGCGCGCCAGCGCGGTCGCAGGCGCGGTCACCGATTCCGCGTACCCGCCCGGGTAGTGCCAACTCGGCACCTGCATGCGCTCGCACTGCATGAAGTAACCGCGGCGACACGGCACGCAGCGGTTGCAGTTGCCGCCGAACCAGCCGACGGCCACCCGGTCACCGACCGCGAAGTCCTCGACGCCGTCGCCGACCTCGGCGACGCTGCCCGCGATCTCGTGGCCAAGGGTGATCGGCCACGACAGCCCGGGAAAGTGGCCCGCGTAGAACTCGCGGTCGGTCCCGCAGACGCCGCAGGCGGCGACCGCGATGCGCACGTGATCGCGCGGGGGTGAGGTGGTCTCGACGTCGGCGATTGTGAGGGCGCCCTCTGCTTGCGCGACATGCACGGCCTTGTGAGTGGACATGGAGTGAAGATTAGTCGCGGGTGGCCCTCCGCGGTCGTCGTCTCAGCGAGACGTCAGGGGGCCACCGGTATCTTGGGGAACCATGACCACGACCGTCGTTGCCATGCCAAGTTTCCTGGATCCGGTGACGCTCATCGGGTACTTCGGCGCGTGGGCGCTCGTCGGTCTGCTGCTCGTCGTGTTCATCGAATCCGGCGTGCTGTTCCCCGTGCTGCCCGGCGACACGCTGCTGTTCGTGGCGGGCATGCTGGCCGCGGGCACCGAGACCGCCCACAACGTGAACCAGAGCGACTTCGCACTGTGGAAGCTGCTGGTCTTCATCCCGATCGCCGCGATCCTCGGCGGACAGGTCGGCTACTTCGTCGGGCGCACCATCGGCACCTCGATGTTCACGCCGGACGCCAAGGTCCTCAAGCAGCGCTACCTCGACGAGGCGCACGCGTTCTTCGAGCAGCGCGGACCGTTCGCGATCGTGCTGGGGCGGTTCGTCCCGATCGTGCGCACCCTGGTGCCGCTGACCGCGGGCGCGGCGAAGATGAACTACGGCGTCTTCACGCTCTTCAACGTGATCGGCGCCGTGGTGTGGGGCGTCGGCCTGACACTGCTGGGCTACGGTCTCGGTCAGTTCTCGATCATCCAGAAGCTGCTCGAACCGATCTTCATCCTGATCGCGCTGGTGTCGGTGCTGCCGATCTTCATCGAGTGGCTCAAGCGCCGCAGGGCCGCCAAGGCCGCAGGCGACGAACCGGCCGCCGAGCCCTCCTAGAGTTCGAGGGCCCTACAGTTCGAGGGCGTGGGCCAGCGTGCGCAACGCAGGCCGCGGGTCGGCCATCGGGTTGTCCCCGAGCACCTGGAGCACGACGTGGTCGGCCCCGGCGTCGAGGTGCGCGCGCACCGACGCAGCGGCCGCGTCGACCGAGCCCATCCCGACGATGGCGTTCGCCAGTCGATCTGAGCCGCCGCGCACCAGATCCGATTCGTCGAAGCCCTGCCGCAGCCACGAGTTCCGGTAGTTGGGCAGGCCGCTGTAGGCGTCGAGATGGGCATGCGCCCACTGCATCTGCTCCTCGGGGGTGCCGCCGACCGTCACGGCCTGCTCGGACACGACCCACTTGTCCCCGCCCAGGATCTCGCGGGTGACGCGGGTCTGTTCGGGGAGCACCAGATACGGATGGGCGCCGTCGGCGTGGGTGCCGGACAGCCCGATCATCTTCGGGCCCAACGCGGCGAGCAGTCGCACGGGACGTCCGGCGCCTGGTTCGAACGCCTCGGGCACGGCGGTCATCTTGTCGAGGTAGGAGCGCATGGTCGCCAGCGGCTTGGCGTAGCTGCCACCCATGTTGCCTTCGACGAGCGGGGCGTGGCTGACACCGAGCCCCAGGACGAAGCGGCGCGGGTACAGCGCGCTGACGGTCCGCGCGCCCACCTCCGCCGTCGATGGCACGCGGACGTGGATGTTGGCGATGCCGGTGCCGACGACCAGCCGCTCGGTCGCCGCGAGGAACGCCTGCGACTCCACCAGCGCGTCCTTGAAGCCGATCTCGGGGATGAACAGCGAACCGAAACCGAGGGACTCGATCTCGCGGGCGACGTCCTGGGCCTCGGCCATGGCCCACGTCTCGCTGGCCCACCAGACGCCGATCGCGGAGGGGAAGTCGATGTCGGGTCTGATCGAATCGGTCACGGCGACGATGCTAGCGCTCAGTCGAGGCCGCGCCGTCGGTCGTGGTGGATCCGGCCGACGACGTCGGTCAGGCGCCGGCCGCCGCCACCCCATCGATCCGCGATGATCTCCGCCGCGATCGACACCGCCGTCTCCTCGGGGGTTCTCGCCCCGAGGTCGAGCCCGATCGGGCTGGACAAGCGGTCGAGTTCGTCATCGGTGAGCCCGGCCTCCTTCAGCCGCATCAGCCGATCCTCGTGCGTCCGCCGCGAGCCCATCGCGCCGACGTAGGCGACCTCGGGCAACCGGAGCGCGACCTCGAGCAGGGGCACGTCGAACTTGGGATCGTGGGTGAGCACGCAGATCACCGTCTGCGCGTCGACCGCACCCAGCGCGGCCTGCACACCCAGATATCGATGGGGCCAGTCGACGACCACCTCGTCGGCCGTGGGGAAGCGCGCCGCCGTCGCGAAGACCGAACGGGCGTCGCACACCGTGACGCGGTAACCCAGCAGTGAGCCCTGGTGTGCCAGGGCGGCGGCGAAGTCGATCGCGCCGAACACCAGCATGCGGGGGCGCGGGGCGTGGCTGGCGACGAACACCTGCATGCCCGCTCCCCTGCGCTCACCATCGGGCCCGTAGGTCAGCACCTCGCTGCGACCGGAGGCCAGCAGTCCGCGGGCGTCGTCGGTGACCGCCGCATCGGCGCGCGACGAGCCGAGCGCTCCGACGACCTCGTCGGCCCGCACCACCAGTCGCCTGCCCACCCACTTCTGCGTGGGATGTGCGATCACGGTGGCGACCGCCACCGGCCGGTGGTGGTCGATGTCGTCGGCGAGCGTGACGAGTTCGGGAAAGTGCTTCTGCGACACGGCTTCTACGAAGACGTCGATGGTCCCACCGCATGTGAGACCGACCGCGAAGGCATCGGCGTCGGTGACCCCGTACCGCTGCAGCGACGGCACTCCGGTCGCGGCCACCTCGGTGGCGAGTTGATAGACCGCCCCCTCGACGCAGCCGCCCGACACCGAACCGCTCACCCTGCCGTCCTGGGCGACGACCATCGACGCACCGGGCAGCCTCGGCGCCGACGAGTACGTGCGCACCACCGTCCCGACGCCGGCCGTGGCTCCCGAACGCCACACCGCCACCAGATCGTCCAGCACGTCTCTCACCTCATCCAATGTAGGCCGTACGGCCGATGCGGCAATTCGACGTGAGTTGGGCTACTCCCCCGCCTCCAGGGCGCGGATCAGGCTGGCGGCGTCCCACGGTCCCTGGTGCCGTCGCCCGTTGACGAAGAACGTCGGCGTCGAGTTGAGATCCATCAGCTCGGCGTCCTGCGCGTCGTCCTGGACCCGGTGCAGCACCTTGGCCGAGTGCACGTCCTCGTCGAACCTGGCGATGTCGAGCCCGATGCCGTCGGCGTAGCGGTAGATGTCCGCCCACTCCAGGTGATCCTGGAACTCGAACATCCTGATGCCCATCTCGAAGTAGCGGCCCTGCAGACCAGCCGCCTCGGCGGCCCTGGCCGCATCCATGGCATGCGGGTGCACCCGCTCCAGCGGCAGGTGCCGCCAGACGTAGCGCAACCGGTCCTCGCCGAAGTGGGCGCGCACCTCGTCGATCGAGCCGGTGGCGCGACTGCAGAACGGGCACTCGTAGTCGCCGTACTCGACCAGCGTGAGCGACGCATTCGGGTTGCCGCGCAGGTGATCCCGGTCCACGTCGACGGGTCGGAGCAGTGTGGTGCCCACCGACTGCGGCGGGCTGAGCCAGTCGGTGATGCGGAACGTCGCCCAGCCGAGCACCAGCGCCAGCACCGACGCCGCCAGCACGCCGACGCGGGCCTGGTCCTGCTTCGCCGGGTCGTGGATCGCCAGGTCGATGATGAACAGCGAGATCGTGAACCCGATGCCCGACAGAGCCGCACCGCCCGCGACCCTGCGCAGCGTCAAACCCGGTGCGAGCACGCCCAGTCCGGTCGCGCGCATCAGTGCGGTCGCACCCGCGATGCCGATGAACTTGCCGACCACCAGGCCGGTGACCACGCCCCACGTCAGGGGGGAGCGCACGGCCGCGGTCACCGTCGCGGCGTCGAGGTGCACCCCGGCGTTGGCCAGGGCGAACAGCGGCAACACCACGAAGGAGACATAGGGCCCGAACCCCGTCGTCAGGCGCTCGTTGATCGAGATCGAGTCGCGCAGGCTGCGGGTCGCCGCGCGCGCGTACTCGGAGTTCGGCGACTGCCGGAACGCGCGGATGACCTCGACGGCCTCCTCCACCCGCTGTCGCTCCGGGGTGAACACCGGAATCAGCAGTGCCACCGCCACTCCCGCCAGGGTCGGGTGCACGCCGCCGAGGAACAGCGCCAGCCACAGCGCGAAGGCGAGCACCGAGTACGCGGGTCCCCGGCCCACCGGTAGCAGCCGGACCGCTGCGAGGGCCGCGATCAGCAGGGCCGCGACGAGCAGTGGCACCAGGCCGGCATGGTCGGAGTAGAACAGTGCGATCGCGAGCAACGCCCCGACGTCGTCGACGACCGCCAGGGTGAGTAGGAACGTCCTGAGCCGGGCCGGGCACTGCGGACCAATGATCGCCAGTGCGCCGACGAGAAACGCCGTGTCCGTGGAGATCACCACGCCCCACGCCCGTGCGTCGTCGCCCGAGGAGTTGAACAGCAGGAAGACGACGGCGGGCACCACCAGGCCTGCGAACGCGGCGATCACCGGCACCGCGGCGCGCGCCCGGTCGGTGAGCTCACCGATGGTGAACTGGCTCTTGACCTCCAGGCCGACGGTGAAGAAGAAGAACGTCATCAGCCCGTCGTTGACGAGGTGCTTGACGGTGAGCTCGGCGTGGAAGTCGCCGAGGATCAGCCCCACCTCGGTGTTCCAGAAGTCGGAATAGCTCTGCGCCCATGGCGAATTGGCCCACACGATGGCGATGACCGTGAACGCCAGCAGCAGCGCCGCGGCCGTGTTCTCGCCGCTGCGGACGGCCGTCGGGTCACGGCCGAACCGGCTGGGCGTCGGCGAGCCGGGCCGCGGAGTGTCAGTTGAGTTCGACTGGGTGACGTCCACTTCCCCGCTCGGCTCGGTCACGTCCTCGCGTGCCCCTCGAACTCGCCGAGCAGCTCGGGCCTGTCGACCGCACTCGGGGTCAACACGTCGGACGGCTTGGCGCCGAGCAGGATTCGCTTGATCGGGATCTCAAGGCGCTTACCCGTCATGGTGCGGGGGATGCCGGTCACCGCGATGACGTCATCGGGCACGTGCCGCGGCGAGGCTCCGTTGCGGACGGCGGCGACGATGCGCGATCGCAGGTCGTCATCGAATTCGAGACCATCGACGCATGCCACGAACAGGGGCATCCAGTACCCGCCGTCGTCCAGTTCGACGCCGACGACGAGGCAGTCCTGGATCTCGGACATGCCCTCGACCGCGTTGTAGATCTCGGCGCTGCCCATCCTGACGCCACCGCGGTTCAGAGTGGCGTCCGAACGGCCGTGCACCACAATCGAATGTCGTTCGGTGATGGTGATCCAGTCACCGTGGCACCAGACTCCGGGGTACTTGTCGAAGTACGCGTTGCGGTACTTCTCCCCGTCCCCGTCGTTCCAGAAGAACACGGGCATCGACGGCATCGGCTTGGTGATCACCAGCTCGCCCGCCTCGTCCACGACGGACTCGCCGCCCTCGCTCCATGCCTCGGCGGCCACCCCGAGACAGATCGCGTTGAGCTCGCCGGGACGGATCGGCACCAGCGGGGTGCCGCCGATGAACGCGGTGACGACGTCGGTGCCACCACTCATCGAGATCACCGGAATTGCTCGGCCGACGCCTTCCTGGAGCCAGCGAAAACCCAAGGCGGGCAACGGCGAACCCGTCGAGCCGACGGCACGGACGGCCTCGAGCGCGAACTCCCGACCTGGGTGCAACTCCTCCTTGGCGCACGCCAGCCAGTAGCCGGCGCCCGCCCCGAAGACCGTCACGCCGTGCTCGGCGGCGACCTTCCAGAGGTGGTCGGTGCGGCCGAAGGTCGGGCTGCCGTCGTACAGCACGATCGTCGATCCGACCAGCAGACCCGACACCAGCAGGTTCCACATCATCCAGCTGGTGCTGGACTGCCAGAGGAAGCGGTCCTCGGGCTTCAGATCCAGTTGCAGGTTCAAGTATTTCACGTGTTCGAGCAGGACGCCGCCGTGCCCGTGCACGATGCCCTTGGGGGTCCCGGTGGTGCCCGACGAGAACAGCACCCACAGCGGGTGGTCGAACGGAACAGGCGTGACGTCGAGTGCGGCGTCGGCGCCTGCCGCGAGCACGTCCGCCCAACCGACGGTGTCCCCGACCGGCTCACCGAGCCGCGGCACCAGCACCGTGGCTGCCAAAGTAGGTAGCTGCGAACGGATCTCGGCCAGCTCGGCGTGTCGGTCACGCCGCTTGCCCGCATACACGGACCCGTCGCTGGCGACCAGGACCTTGGGCTCCAGCTGCCCGAGCCTGGCGACGACGCCGCTCACCGCGAGATCCTGGTTGCACACCGCCCAGACGGCCCCGACGCTGGCGGCGCCCAGGAACGCGGCCACCGCCTCCCCCACGTTGGGCAGGTACCCGACGACCCGGTCGCCCGGCCCGACGCCGACACTGCGCAGGTACGCGGCGAAGGCGGCGACCTCCTGCCGCAGCCGGGCCCACGACCACTCCGACGAGCCGTCCTCACCGGCCACCACCATCGCGGGCCGGTCGTCGACCGCGTGCCGGAAGGCCTGCGCCACGTAGTTGAGCGTGACGCCCGGAAACCATTGGGCACCAGGCATGTTCGCGTCCGCCAGGACCTCGGTGGGCGCCGTCGCCGCCGGAATCTCGAAGAACGTCCACACCGCGTCCCAGAACCACGCGAGATCGTCGACCGAGGCCTGCCACAGCGCGTGGTAGTCGGCGAACTCACCCCTGCCGGTGTCGGCCAGCCACGCCAGGAAGCGGGTCAGCGTGGCGCCGTCGATGGTCTGCTGATCAGGTGTCCAGCCGCCCGTCAGCTGATCGGCGGAGGTCATTCAGTGCCGCCCTCCTCGGCGGGCGGCTCCGCGACGTCCAGGGTCAGCTGCCCGTGCGGCGTCTCGTCGGCGACGGCGTAGGCGGCCTCCATCAGCATCCAGCCCGACACCTGGACCGACATGTCGCGTTCCGGGATCTCCGAGGCGTTGACCGCGCCCTCGACGAACTGCGCATCCTTCCCGCCAGCCTTGGGCATCTCGGCGGTGCGGTCCCAGAACGCGGCGAACAAGGGAAGGCCGTCGACGGTCTGCCGGTTGTCCCAGGCCGACTGGGCGGACTTGATCACCAGATCCTTGGCCGTGGCCCGCGCCGCGGTGTCCTCGGCCGTGTCGTCGGGCAATTCGTTGGCCGCCAACGCCAGGTAGCGCGCCAGGATGCCGTTGAAGAGTCCGCCGTCGCCGCCGCCCGCCCCCTGGATGATGCCGCCGGGCGCCATGTTCTCGGCGATCGCGCTGATGAGCCGTCGCGCCCTCGCGGGATGGCGGGCGTCCTGGGTGCGCACCGCGAGCTCGACCTCCAAGCCGAGGACGACACCCTGGCAGTAGGTGTACTGCGCGCGCACCATCGAGCCGCCCTTGATGCCGTCGAACACCAGGTGGGTCTCGGGGTCGATCAGGGTCTCGTCGATCCAGTCGGCCATCTGCTGGGCGCGCCGCAACCGGTCGTAGCGCGCGAGGTAGATGCCCGCGGGGCCGTTGGCGGGTGCATTGAAGAACTGGTCCTGCTTGCGCCACGGGATGCCGCCGCCGTCCTCGGGCACCCAGGCGTTGAGGAACTGGTCGGCCAGCTTGTCGAGCGCCTTGGGGTGTTCGACGCCCGCGACCGAGCCCGCACGCTCCAGGGCCAGCGCCAGCCATGCCATGTCGTCGTAGTAGTCGTTGATCCACTTACCGGTGTTGCGCCACCGGTGGCCGCGGATCTGGTGCTCGATGGTGGTCTTGCGCTCCGGCTGCGGGTCGCGGGCCTGCGCGTCGACGAGGCAGTCCAGCAGGTGGGCCTGCCACCAGTAGTTCCAGCTGCTGAACGCCAGGTCCTTCTTGGTGGGCGGCCAGGCGCACACGCCGAGCTGAGTCCCCGGCAGCCGCCAGAGCTTTCGGTAGTGCCTCTTGGCGATCGCGGCTTCCGCGCTGGCCGCACGATTGGCCCACAGCTGATCCATGGGGATGATCCTGCCCTACCAGGCGCGTGATGTGTCGGCATGCGCGACGATCCAGGCGTGCATCGCGATGCCCGCGGCGACCGCGGCGTTGATGCTGCGCGTGGAACCGAACTGGGCGATGGACACCGTCACGTCCGCACCTCGTTGCGCGTCCTCGGAGATGCCGGGACCCTCCTGGCCGAAGATCATCAGGCAGTCCCTCGGCAGCGCGGTGTGCTCGAGGCGCACCGAGCCGGGCACGTTGTCGACGGCCACCACGGCCAGCCCCTGCTCGGCCGCGAACGCCAGCAACTCGGCGGTGGTGTCGTGATGGCGCAGACGCTGGTAGCGATCGGTGACCATGGCGCCGCGGCGATTCCACCGGCGCTTGCCGACGATGTGCACGGTGTCGACGGCGAACGCGTTGGCGGTGCGCACCACCGCGCCGATGTTGGCGTCGTTGCCGAAGTTCTCGATCGCGACGTGCAGCGGGTGCCGCCGTGTGTCGATGTCGGCGATCACCGCGTCGCGCGTCCAGTAGCGGTAGGCGTCGACGACGTTGCGGGTGTCCCCGTCGCGCAACAGCTCCCGGTCGTAGCGCGGGTCGTCGGGCAGCGGACCCACCCAGGGCCCGACGCCGGGGGCCGCACCCCACTCGGTCGGGCCCGGCTCGGTCACCGCGTCGTCCACAGCGCGGCGTGGGTGCCGACCACCGCGACGGTCGCGTAGAGCAGCGCCTGGTTGATCTCGCCCTGGGTGCACAGCGAGCCGCGCACGGACACGGCGTCGAGGCTCGAGTCGGGAAGCACCAGCAGGGACGCCCCGTACACCGAGCATTCGTATGACAGCCCCTTGCCGGGCAGCGTCGGCGTCACCTGGACCATCAGGGGGCCACCACGCTTCACGGAGTCGGCGCGGTAGCGCGACGCGAGGCCGCTGATGTCGAGCCCGAGCAGCATGTATCCGTTGCCCTGGAAGGCATTCGGCTCACCGAGCGCCGCGGGCGTGAGCTGGGACCCGTCGGCCGCGAACGCGTCCACGCTGGTGGACTTGAGCACCAGCCCGGTCTCGGTGTCGGGGGTGGGGCTCAGGCCGACGGGGAAGGAGGCGCCGTAGGCGGCGATGGTGCCGGGGATCCTGTCCTGCGGCGAGTAGACGTAGACGCCGCGGACCTGAGTCTGATCCCGCAGCGGGCCCAGACACACCGTGCCGGAGAGCTTGTCGGGATCGGGTGAGACGGCGGGCTGCAGGTTGAGGTTCGTCACGGCGCTGCAGCTACCGACCGCGGTGCTCTCGATCGGGTGGGCCAGCGCACCGTAGAGGCCGAAGCGCAGGGCGTCGGCCCTGGCGTGCGGGGCGCCCTTCTGCGACGGGGAGGCGTCGACGTCGATCAGGACGTAGTCGCCGTCGAAGCGGAGGTTGGCCGCCGAGACGTTCCAGCCGAGCACGGCCAGCGATTCGCCGATCTTGGCGCCCTGCGTGGCGTACGGGCTCGGCTGGGGGTCGTCCGAGCAGGCGACCAGGGCGACGCCGGTGACCAGCGCCAGCAGCAGCGCGACGACTGCGCGCACTCAGGTGCGTCCACGGCCGCGGCCGACGACCTTGGTCGCCGCCCGCACCAGGCTCCGCGGGACCACGCGGCCCGCGGTCGTCAGCGCCTTATACTGCAGGCCGGGGACGATCACGACGCTGCCCTTCGCGACCTCGGCGAGGCCGTCGCGCACGACGTCGTCGACGCTCAGCCACAGCACCGACGGCGTGCCGGCCATGTCGATGCCCGCGCGCTCGTGGAACTCGGTGCGCACGAAGCCGGGGCACAGCGCGTGCACGCCGACCCCCGTGCCGTCGAGCCCGTTGGCCAGTCCCTCGGAGAACGAGATCACCCACGCCTTGGACGCCGAGTACGTCGACCCGCGTCCCGGCAGCAGGCCTGCGACGCTCGCCACGTTGAGCACGGTGCCCGCGCCCGCGGCTAGCATCGGCGGCAGCGCGGCGTGCGTAAGGTGCATGACGGCGGTGACGTTGACGTCGAGCTGGCTCTGCAGCACGCCGAGGTCGGCGCTCCAGAACTCGCCGGAGGTACCGAAGCCCGCGTTGTTCACCAGGATTCGCACGCCCTGGGCGAGCCGGTCGGCGACCTTGAGGCGGTCGGCGGCCACGGCCAGGTCGGCGGGCAGCACCTCGACGTGGACGCCGGCCTCGTCACGCAGTTCTGCGGCGAGCTGTTCGAGGCGTTCCACGTCGCGGGCGACGAGCACCAGGTCGTGGCCGTCGATGGCGTAGCGCTTGGCGAATCCGAGGCCGAGTCCGGACGTCGGACCGGTGATCAGTGCGACGGGGCGTGACATGCCCGCCAGGTTACTCAGCACGCCGGCGGAGCCGACCGACTACCTCTGGTAGTGCGGGGACTGGCGGCCGTTGCGGACCGGAGGCCGCTGCTGCGTGTAGCGGCCGACGTCGGTGCGCGACGGCGGGGCGTCCGTGCGGCCCGCGGGGAGTTCGGCGGGCCGGGGGGCCAGCGGGCGACTGGGCGAACCGCCACGCCGGGCGATGGCCTGGCCTGCCACACCGTTCTGACCGGGCTGCGGGATGGGCGGCAGCACGCGGAGCAGGTCGTTGAACTGCCGCACGGTGAGCAGGCCCTCGTCCCACTGGGCGCGGGTACTGGTGATGGGCATGCTGACGAGCGTCCAATGCTGCTCGTTCCACATGATCTCGGCGCAGTCGGGGGCGGCGTGGGCGAAGGTGACCATGCGGCGGTCGCAGGCGCGGCGCGCGGCGTCGAGATTGGTGGAGTACACCATCCGCGGGCCGATGGCGCCCAGCAGCCAGATGTCGCTCTCGCGGGGTTCCTTGATGTCCTTGAGCCGCACGTCGACGACGACGTTGGTGCCGACCTTGCGGTGCAGCGCGATGACGGTGGCGACGTCCTCGAGGTCGAAGATGAAGACGGCCTCGCCGCGGATCTGCCCGAGCACCACGTTCTTGGCCGTCACGTCGCCGACCGTGGACATCACGCCACGCTTCCAGCGCTTCACGATCTCGCTCGACTCGTGCTCGTAGTCGAAGCCGTGCGACTTGGCCCACGACTTGCGGCGCCTGCCCAATCCGCGCCGTTTGTCGAGGTCCACGTACAGAAGAACGGCCGCACCCACGAAACAGAGTGCGGACAGCGTGAACCAGAGTGGGACCATTGAGCCCCAGCCTACTGGTTGGTACGGGTTTCGCCAGAACTCGGCGAGGTCACAAACTGGTTACCAGTTCACGGGGGCCGGGATACGTCGCCTCGGCGAGCGCCAGGATCTCGGCGCGGTCGGCGGGGACGATGAAACCGGCCGCGATGGCGCCGTCGAGCGCCGCTGCGAACCGGTCCAGATACTCGGCGACGCCGCCCGGGTACAGCGCGGTCAGCGTGCCCTCGTCGAACTGCTCCCCCGACCCGAACAGGAACGACATCGGCGCCTCGTCCGGTGCGCTGCCCGACGTCCGCGCGACGGGCACGTCGACCCACGGGGTGCGGACGCCCCCGGTGGCGATGCCGTGGACGTCGAGGGCCAGGGCGGTCGGGTCCTCGGTCAATGCGAGCGGCGGCGCCGCGGGCGGGGACGTCCCGTCGCGCACCCAGCGGTGCAGGGCCGCGAGCGCCG
>JAESGJ010000334.1_pt1 | contig 37960 bp, 34 predicted proteins | sample 9266241 | NCBI WGS metagenome assembly JAESGJ01 (sample SAMN14514841, study PRJNA621669) | algae metagenome | isolation source: Brasilonema octagenarum HA4186-MV1 and co-occurring heterotrophs from wet... | place: USA: Manoa Valley, Hawaii | collected 2009-07-20
GGGTGCCCGCGCGACTGGACACCCGCCGGAGGCCGCGCTGGTTCGGACTCCTCGGCGCCGCCGGTCCCGGCACCGCGCGCGACTGGAAGTCCTTCGAGCCCTTGATCGGTCATGACCGGTCGATCGCGGCGCGGAGGGTGACGGGCCGGGTCGGAGCGCTGCGGCCCGCGCAGATCGCCGATCTCATCGAGGACGCCGACACCGCGGAGGGAGGGGAGATCCTCGACCGCGTCCGGAGCAACCCCGATCTCGAGGCCGACGTCTTCGAGGAACTCGATCCCGACAAGGCCAGCCGACTGCTCGACGACATGACCGACGCCGACGTCGCGGCCCTGCTCGCCAGGATGCGTGCCGACGACGCCGCCGATGCGGTCGTCGACCTGCGGCAGTCGCGGCGGGGTCACGTGCTGGAGTTGATGCCGGCGCCGCAGCGCGACAAGGTGACCACGCTGATGGGCTTCAATCCCCACAGCGCAGGCGGGCTGATGAGCACCGACGTGGCCTGCTGTTCGGTGCACGACACGGTCGGGGACGCCCTCGCCGTGGTGTCCGGTGCGCGTGCGATGCAACCCGAGGCGCTGCTGAAGGTGCACGTGCTCTCCGACCGGGCCCGTCTGGTGGGCGTGGTCTCGGTGATCGCACTGGTGCAGGCCGAGTCCTCGGGCGTCATCGAGGAACTGATGGACGCGGATCCCGTTCGAATCGCACCGGACGTCGACCTGACCGACGTCGCGCTGCTGATGGCCGATTACAACCTCTACACCGTCCCCGTCGTCGACGACCTGGACCGCGTCCTGGGCGTGGTCACGGTCGACGACGTGCTCGAGGCGGTCATCCCCGTCGAGTGGCGCAGGCGCCAGCCCATCGCCCGCCGGCCCCATGCGACCGGTGGACAGCCATGAGCGACAAGGACTTCGACGATGGCGTGACGCCGGGCACCGCCGTGCTCGACACCATGCACCTCGGCGACATCGAGGGGGCGTTCGGCAGGATCGGCGTCGACGACCGAGATCGTCCGCCCACGCTCAAGGTGCGATTGGCCACCATGCTCGCGATCGTGGGACCCGGGCTGATCGTGATGGTCGGCGACAACGACGCGGGTGGGGTGTCCACGTACGCCCAAGCCGGTCAGAACTACGGCTACAGCCTGCTGTGGGTCCTGCTGCTGCTGATCCCGGTGCTGGTGGTGAACCAGGAGATGGTGGTGCGCCTCGGTGCGGTGACCGGAGTCGGGCACGCCCGGCTGATCAACGAACGGTTCGGCAGGGGTTGGGGGTGGTTCTCCGTCGGCGATCTGTTCGTGCTGAACTTCCTGACCATCGTCACCGAGTTCATCGGGATCGGTCTGGCGGCAGACTATTTCGGGATCTCCCGGTACATCGTGGTGCCCACCGCCGCGGTCGCACTGGTCGTGATCCTGGCGACGGGCAGCTTCCGACGTTGGGAGCGTGCGATGTTCGTGTTCATCGCCATCACGCTGCTTCAGGTCCCGATGCTGCTCCTGTCGCACCCGGACTGGTCGCGCGCGGCCCGGGCGTTCGTGGTCCCGAGTGTCTCCGGTGGGATCAGTTCCGATGCGGTGCTGCTGATCATCGCGATCGTCGGCACCACGGTGGCACCCTGGCAGTTGTTCTTCCAACAGTCCAACATCGTCGACAAGCGCATCACTCCACGGTTCATCGGCTACGAACGTGCCGACACCGTTCTGGGTGCCTGCGTCGTCGTCCTCGGCGCAGCGGCCCTGGTGATGACGGGCGACTGGGCGGCCCGCGCGACCGGCACCAGCGGCGGTTTCACCGATGCGGGCGCCGTCGCCGATCTGCTGGGCCGCGGCGATCACGTCGTCGGTGCGCTGTTTGCGATCGTGCTCCTCGACGCGTCCATCGTCGGCGCCGCCGCGGTCACGCTGGCGACCAGCTATGCCTTCGGTGACGTCTTCGGGCTCAAGCACTCACTGCACCGCGGATTCGCCGACGCCAAGCAGTTCTATCTCTCCTACACGGCCATGGTGGCCATCGCCGCCGGGGTGGTCCTCATCCCCGGTGCGCCGCTCGGCCTGATCACTACCGCCGTCCAGGCGCTGGCCGGACTACTCCTGCCCAGCGCGACGGTTTTCTTACTGCTGCTGTGCAACGACCGGGAAGTTCTGGGGCCGTGGGTGAATCGGCGGTGGCTCAACGTCGTCGCGGTGATGATCGTCGCAGTGCTGCTGCTGTTGTCGGGAATCCTGATGCTCACCACCGTCTTCCCGGACGTCGACGTCGTCACGACCAGCGGTTGGCTGGCTGCGGCCCTGCTCGCCCTCGCCGGGGTCGGCCTGATGGTGGTTCGGATCGGCCAGCGGCGGGGCCGGGGACGGGTGACCGACGTGCCTGCCGCACCGACATCGGCTGGGGCGGACCGTTCGACGTGGCGGATGCCTCCGCTTGCGCTGCTGCAACCGGTGACGTGGTCCACGGGGACGAGGGTGGGCATGCTCGCGCTGCGCGGCTATCTGGTCCTCGGCGCCCTGCTGCTGATCGTCAAGGCCGTTCAGCTCGGTCGTGGGTGAGTGGCGGTGCGCTGACGGGCAGACGATGCCCTGCGTCGACTGATCGCAACGGTCGTCGCGCCCCGCGGGGAGCGCTACCACTACGGTGGAACCGTGCCAGCGCTCCGACGTGTCGATGCCGACTTTCTTGCGCTGCCGCGGCATCAGCTCGCCGACGCCGCCCTTTCGGCCGCGACGCTCGCCGGGGCAAGTTACGCAGACCTGCGGATCCACCGCATCACCACCGAGATCGTCCAGCTGCGCGACGGCGAACTCGAGACCTCGGTGGTCAGCCGGGAGGTGGGACTCGCGGTCCGTGTCATCGTCGACGGGACGTGGGGATTCGCGTCGCACGCCGAGCTGGACCCGCTGGTCGCCGCCGAGACCGCGCGCCGCGCCGTCCGCGTGGCCGCCACGCTCGCGCCGCTGAACGCCGAACGCATCGAACTCGCACCGGAACCGGTGTACTCCGACGTGACGTGGGTGTCGGACTACGCCGTCGATCCGTTCGACGTCCCGGCCGCGGACAAGATCGGCGTGCTGGGTGAGTACTCGGGTCGGCTGCTGGCCACCGACGGCGTCGACCACGTCTCGGCCGGTCTGCATGCGGTGAAGGAGCAGGCGTTCTACGCGGACACCTTCGGCTCCTCGATCACGCAGCAGCGGGTGCGCCTGCAGCCGTCGTTCGACGCGGTCGCGGTGGACTCCGCCGCAGGCTCGTTCGAGACCATGCGCACCCTGGCGCCACCGACCGCACGCGGCTGGGAGTACCTCGCGGGTGACGAGGTGTGGGACTGGTCCACGGAACTCGCCGAACTGCCGACCCTGCTGGCCGAGAAGACCAAGGCGCCGACGGTCCTCGCGGGACCGACGGACCTCGTGATCGACCCGTCCAATCTGTGGCTGACCATTCACGAATCCATCGGCCACGCCACCGAATACGACAGGGCGATCGGCTACGAGGCCGCCTATGCCGGCACCTCGTTCGCCACGCCGGAGCTGTTCGGCGTGATGAAGTACGGCTCCCCGGTGATGAACGTGACCGCCGACCGGACCGTCGAATTCGGTTTGGCGACGATCGGTTTCGACGACGAGGGCGTGCGCGCCCAGAAGTGGGACCTGGTGCGCGACGGTGTCTTCGTCGGCTACCAGCTGGACCGCGTATTCGCGCCGCGGCTGGGGGAGGCCAGGTCGAACGGCTGCTCCTACGCCGACTCGCCGCACCACGTGCCGATCCAGCGGATGGCCAACGTGTCCCTGTTGCCCGCCGCCGAGGACGTCACCACCGAGGATCTGATCGCACGGGTGCAGGACGGCCTGTACGTCGTCGGCGACAAGAGCTGGTCGATCGACATGCAACGCTACAACTTTCAGTTCACCGGCCAGCGGTTCTTCCGGATCCGCGACGGCAAGCTCGACGGCCAGGTCCGCGACGTCGCCTACCAGGCCACCACCACCGACTTCTGGGGGGCGATGGAAGCCGTCGGAGGCCCGTCGACGTGGCGACTGGGCGGTGCGTTCAACTGCGGCAAGGCGCAACCGGGTCAGGTCGCCGCGGTGAGCCACGGCTGCCCGTCGGCCCTCTTCCGCGGCATCAACGTGCTGAACACGCGCGACGAGGCGGGTCGCTCGTGATCAGCGCTCCCGAGGTGGTCGGCATCGCACTGGCCGAGGCGGCGCGGCGGGGCAAGGCCGACGAGACGATCGTCGTGGTCACCGACCGGGCGACGGCGTCGCTGCGGTGGGCGGGCAATTCCATGACCACCAACGGCGAGTCGGTCGGCCGGGACACGACGGTGATATCGATTGTGCGCCATGGCAACAGCGCGCACGTCGGCTCGGTGAAGTCCAGTGAGGTCGATCCCGCCGCGATCGCCGGACTGGTGGCGGCATCGCAGGACGCGGCGCGCTCGGCGCCCGAGGCGCGCGACGCCGCGCCGATGCTGACGGGCGACGGGCCGCCCGACGACTGGGACGCGGCCGTGCCAGTGACCGCGGCCGACGTGTTCGCCGGTGTCGCGAAGAGCCTCGCCACCGGGTTCCGCGGCGCGGACCGCCTGTACGGCTTCGCCCGTCACGAACTCGAGACGACGTTCGTCGCGACGTCGGGTGGGCTGCGCAGGCGCTACACCCAGCCGACCGGTTCGGTGGAGGTCAACGCCAAGCGCGGCGGAGCCAGCGCGTGGGTGGGAGTCGGCACGCCCGACTTCGTCGACGTGCCAACCGATTCCATGCTCGACGAGTTGTCGACCCGGCTGGACTGGGCCCGCCGCACCGTCGAACTGCCGGCCGGGCGTTACGAGACGCTGATGCCGCCGTCGACGGTCGCGGACATGATGATCTACCTCGGCTGGACGATGGACGGCCGCGGCGCGCAGGAGGGCAGGACCGCGCTGGCCGCGCCGGGCGGCACCAGGGTGGGGGAGAAACTCGGCGATCTCGGCCTGACGCTGTACTCCGACCCGACGGCAACCGGGCTGGAGTGCTCGCCGTTCGTGGCGGCGACCAGTTCCTCGGAGCGGGTGTCGGTGTTCGACAACGGCATGCAGATCGACCGGGTGGACTGGATCCGCGACGGTGCGATCAATGCGCTCGCGTATCCGCGCGCGGCGGCGGCCGAGTTCGACGTGCCGGTGGCCGTCCCGGCCGACAACGTGCTGATGACGGGTGGTTGGGCCAGCCTGTCGGACATGATCCGCCGCACCGAGCGCGGCCTGCTGCTGACGACGCTGTGGTACATCCGCGAGGTCGACCCCACCGTGCTGCTGCTGACGGGACTCACCCGTGATGGCGTGTACCTCATCGAGGACGGTGAGGTCACGGGCGCCGTCAACAACTTCCGGTTCAACGAGAGCCCGCTGGACTTGCTGCGCAGGGCGACGGAGGCGGGCGTCAGCGAGACGACGCTGCCCAGGGAGTGGGGCGACTGGGCGACGCGCGCGAAGATGCCGTCACTGCGGATCCCCGACTTCCACATGTCCTCGGTGAGTCAGGCGCAGTAGACGCTGCGTCCCTCCTTGAACGTCTCGACGACGGCGATGTCGAGGATGTCGTCGGTCGGCACGCCGGTGGGATCGCCGTCGAGGATCACCAGGTCGGCCAGCTTGCCCGCCGCCAGCGTGCCCTTGGTGTCCTCCTCGCGGATCTGCCACGCCGCCTCGATCGTCAGCGCCTTGAGCGCCTGCCACGGCGGCACGCGTTCGTCCGGTCCCATCACCTCGCCGGAGCGCGACGTCCTGGCGACGGCGCTCCACACCATCCGCATGGGATCGATGGGTGTCACCGAGAAGTCGTTGTGGTTCGAGCAGTGCAGACCGGCGGCGACGGCCGAGGCCATCGGGCTGAGGAAGTAGGCCCGCTCCTGGCCCAGGTTCTCCTTGTGCAGGTCGCCCCAGAAGAAGGCGTGAACGGTGAAGAAGCTTGGGGACAAACCCAATTCGACGTAGTCCTCGAGCTGTTCGGGGCGCATGAACTGAGAGTGGATGATGACGGTGCGGCGGTCGTCGCCTGCCGTCATCCCGGCCGCCCGGCAGGCGTTGATCATCACGTCGATCGCTGCGTCCCCGTTGCAGTGGCAGAAGATCTGGATGCCGGCACCGGCGATCTGACCGACCATCTGGGTGATCAGTTCCTCGGGGAAGACCGGTTGCCCGCGCCAGTCGGCCTCGCCATTGGGGCCCGGTGTCAGCAGCGGCTCGGTCCAGTACGCGGTCTTGCCCTGCGGTGAGCCGTCGACGATGCACTTGATGCCCTGCAGCTTGAGCCGATTGCGGTAGGTGCCGAAGGATTCGGCCGCGGTGTCGGGGATCTCCATCGGCCCGCCGGTGAAGTCCGGGAAGTATTCCTTGACGAGCGCGGGCACCTCGAGCACCAGCGGCACCGCAACGACGTCGAGGTACAGCCGGCCCTGCTCGGCGGCGGTGCGGATCAGCCGGAGGTCCTTGGCGTGGGTGGCGCCCTCCTGCACCGTGGTGGTGCCCTTGCTGGCGTACAGCTGCTGTGCGGCGTCGAAGGTGTCCAGCATCTGCTGTTCCGACGGCTGCGGCATGTTGGCGAAGATCGGCGCGAACGCCGTCTCCATGATCAGGCCCTCGGGTTCGTTGCCGCCCGGCGTGCGCAGGATCAGACCACCGGGTGGCGTCGGGGTCGTGGCGTCATAGCCCACCGCGGCGAAGCCCTTCGAATTCAGCACCGCCCCATGGTTCGAGCTGTGGATCAGCATCACCGGGTGATCGGGCAGTACGGCGTCCAGGTCGTCACGCGTGCACTGGCGGCCGTCGGACAGGTTCGACATGTCGTAGCCGTAGCCGACGATCCACTCACCGGCTGGCACGGCATTCGCCGTCGCGAACTCGGCCAGCACGCGCTGGATGTCGGCGATCGAGGTGACGGGGCCTGCGGGCACCCCGGACACGTTGGCCCACTTGACGATCTGCGGTGCGTTGGCGAAGTGGCCGTGCGCGTCGATGAACGACGGCATCAGGGTGTGGCCGCCGAGGTCGACGATCTCGGTGTCCGCGCCACCGGTGGGCAGGACGTCGGCCTCGTCGCCGACGGCCAGGATGCGCCCACCGCCGATGGCCACCGCCTCGACCCGGGGTCGCGCGTCGTCCATCGTGAGGATCGTGCCGCCGCGGAAGATGCGCTCGGCGCGCGGTGCTTCGGTGATCATGAGAGAACCGTAGCCATTGACGGCCGCGTAAATGGGAGGCGCGCAATAATCGCGGGTATGGACGACGAGGTCTACCCATTGCTCACGCGTTTGATCGCCCTGTGCCCCGAGGGGGAGGCCGGGCGCACCGCCCTGGTCCGCCGGGCGTGCGCCGAGGCGGTGTCCCTGCCGCCGCTGATGGCCCCGGACTGCGAGGACGACGATCCGTTGCTCGCCGAGTTCGCCGAGCAGTTCGCCGTCGACGTGTCGGTGATCAGCCCCGAGCAGCGGACGGCGTTCATGGCGGCATTGGGCCGCAAGGCCTTTCACGTCGCCACGCTGATCTTCGTCGCCGACTTCGTGCCGCGGGTGGGCGCGGGCCTGGCGGCGCTGGGCTTCGCGCCCATCGTCGACCCGGTCGTGTGGGACCGCGACACCGATCCCGTCGACCTGGTGCTGAACCGGTTCGCGCCGACGGTCGGCGCACTGCGCGCACTGGATCCCGTCACCACCGAGGTGATCCGCCTCCGCGGCGCGGTCCAGCACGACTGCCGGCTGTGCAAGTCGCTGCGCGAGGGCGCGGCACTCGACGCGGGTGGCACCGAGTCGCTGTACTCCGACATCGAGCACTACGAGTCGTCCGGCCTGCTCGAGGAGCGACACAAGGCGGCGCTGCGCTACGTGGATGCGCTCATCTGGACGCCCTCGAAGATCGACGTCGAGGTCGCCGCGGGCGTGCACGCGCACTTCTCCGACGACCAGGCCGTGGAGCTGACCCTCGACGTGATGCGCAACGCCGCCAACAAGATTGCGGTGGCGCTGGCCGGCGATGCGCCGCGGGTCGAACAGGGCACCGAGCGGTACCTCCTCGGCCTCGACGGGCAGCCGGTCTACTCCTAACCGCGCAGCACGCGTTCCTTGGCGGCGGCGAACTCGGCGTCGGTGAGCGCGCCGCGGTGGTGCATGTCGTCGAGCTGGCGCAGCTGATCGGCGATCGTGGGATCGTCGTGGGTCTGCCAGCCCGCGGACGGCGGCGGGGGAGGCGGCGGCACGTACTGCGGGGCCGGCGAGCTGGCGCCGTCGACCGTCTCGAAGTGCAGGGGGTTCTTCGGGTCGACCCGAAGGTTGAAGACGTCTCCGGGACTGGGGATCTCGCCGAGCATGAACGTCCCCGCGTAGTCCGCTTGATACGGGGGAGTGCCGTCGGAGCGTTCGACGCGGAGCACCACCGTGCGGCGGATGTAGACGTCGTTGATGACCATGTTCATGATCGGATTCTTGACTTCGAGGACGGTGCCGGTCGCGGGAATTCCGTTGTGCTGCAGCGCGTCGCTGCGCTCCAGCCCCATGTAGAGCCACACCGCATAGCCGCCGACGACGGCGGCGACGGCCAACGGCGACCATGGCGCGACGGGTACCGTCCAGTCGGCCACGAAGGGCATGGTCGAGGCGAGGAGCCAACCGATGACGGCGTTGCTCCTGGCCTGGCGGGTCGCGGCCATGAAGACGCCGAGTTGGAGAAGGTAGCCGACGATCCAGATGCCGATCGCCGGCCCGAGGACCGGGGTGTCAAGGCTGGCGCCGCGGAATGCCACGTAGACGATCCAGGCGGGCAGGACGACCAGAAGGCACCAGGTGGTCAGCAACCCGGCGATCAGCGGCTTGTTCACGGCGTCACGTTAACGCCCAGGTAGCCAAGTGTCTCTGCAGGTCAAGTACTCACAGCAAACTGCTAGGCGACCTTCTTCTTCAGGATCAGCATCGGGAGCAGCAACGTCGCCAGCGCGGTGACCAACCACACGACCACCGTCGCCGCCACCCACGAGCTCAACCCGCGGATGCTCAGGCCATGGGTGAGCACCGACGCGAGGATCAGGGCCACCAGGGTCGACACCAGGCCGATGCCGCCGAGAAACGCGGATGCGTAGCGGTTGGCCATCTTCAGGAAGAACGGCGACAGGATGGCCTGCGCGACGGTGAAGATCACCACGGCGGTGATGAAGCCGACCGGGCGCACCGTGACTCCGGACACCACCCATGACGCGACCAGCAATCCGATCGCCGAGGAGCCGAGGAAGATCGCGGTACGCGCGAGGAAGCGGAGCACCTGATCACCGTAGTGCTTGGACTGCGTGACGTGCGCCGATGTCGACACAGCAATGGCGATGGGAATGATTTTCTACTGTTTTCGTCGGACTCTGCGATGATCTTGGGGTGACGGCAAAGGGTGACAGTGGCGTGCTCTCGCGGCTGAGTCATGCCATCGACACGGCCGTCCCCGTGTTTCAGCCCGTCCTGTGGCTCGACGACCTGTCGATCGCCGGGTACGAATCCCTCGCCCGCGGGCCGCGCGGCACGCCGTTCGAGAGGCCCGTCGAACTGTTTCGGGCGGCCCGCAGCGCGGGGCGGATCACCGAGCTCGACGCGGCGATGACCCGTCGCACCATCGAGGCGACCGAGGCCGTCGACTGGCATCCGTCTCTGACGATCTTCGGCAACCTCGATCCCGAGGCGATGTGTGGTCCCCCCGATGTCGCGACGATGATGGCGCTCGGGCGCGCCGCCAGCCGTGGCTCGCGCATCGTGGTCGAGGTCACCGAGCGCGCCCTGCTGGCCCGCCCCAGCGCGCTGGTCATGGCGGTCGACATGGTCCGGATGCAGGGGTTCGGCATCGCCATGGACGACGTGGGCGCCGACCCGAGCACGCTCACGCTGCTCCCGATCCTGCGCCCCGACGTGGTGAAGCTCGACATGTCAATCCTGCACCGGCCCTTCGATACTCTGTCGGCCCGCGTCAGCGGAATCGTCAGGACGTACTGCGATCAGACGGGCGCGATGCTGGTGTGTGAGGGCGTCGAGACCGCCGCTCACGAGGTGCGCGCCCGTACGCTCGGCGCCGATCTGGTGCAGGGCTACCGCTATGGCCGAGCTCTCCCGCTGCCTCCGACGACGGCGCCGGCGAGCAGGCCGGTGCCGCTGCTGGATCGCGCGGTGGCCGAGGGTCGGCCGCTCGAGGAGCAACTGGCGTCCATCGCGCCGATGACGCTGCCGGGACGACAGCTCGTGGCGATGGCCAAGGAGTTGGTGTCCGTCGTGGCCGGGCCGCTGTCGGGAGCCGTGGTGGTGGGCACGGCGCCGTCGATGGCCGACGTCGGGCCGTCGGGATTTCTCGACATCCTCATGCAGGCCGTCCCGCATTCGGCGGTGGTTGCGATGATCGCGCCGGGATGTGACCCTTGCCCGGCGCCCGGGGTCCGCGGCGTCGACGCCTCCGCGGCGGGCATCCTCGGGAGTCCGTGGTCGATGTCGGCCATCGGGCCGGCCATCGCAGCCTCGATGCTGGCGGGTGAGAGCACCGACCTCGACCATCAGGTGTGTCATCGCCTGGTGCACAGCCGCCAGTTGGTCGGTCAAATCATGCGGGTGCTTTTGGCTCAGATGACGGACTGACTATGGTCGTCTGACGACGGTGCCGTGGCAGCACGGTGCCTCGCTTGGGGCGGTAGCTCAGTCGGTTAGAGCCGCGGACTCATAATCCGCCTTCTTGGGGCGTTCGCAGTACGTGGCACCGTTTGGTCGAGCTTGCAAAAGTTCCTTGAGCTGCTGCTATACCGCTTGCTCCGTTTGGACGCGCTTGGCGTATGTGAAACCGCTGCGGTATCTACTGCGGTACGCCCTGGACAAAGTGAGACCCCGACCCATCCGCAGACGAGCCGGGGTCTCCCGACCGGTTGAAGTCAGTCGGGGGTACACCAGTGGAATATCAGCCTGGCGCAAAAACGAACACTGCCCCGCCTCCTAGAAGCCCTTGGGAGAGGTGGAGAAGGGGCAATGCGTGTGGGGTTCCCGACGTCTACCAAGCACCTATAAGGCGGCCGTCCGGCAGCCGACCAGACCAAACTGGATCTAGGGGCGAGCCACTTCTAAAGAGGAGGGTCCGTCGCCGTGTCCTCGCTTGTCGCCGCGTCCTCGCATGCCTTGCCCGAGGTCTTGGTCGCATCTGTGGCCTTGCTGGGGTCGGTCGCCGAGAGACCTTGAAGCACAACCTGCATCACGGGGTCGGAATTGAGCGAATCGCGAAAGGCTTGAGCCCAGACAGCGTTGTCGTCTCGCGCCGCCACAGCAACCGCCGCAACAAGGTCGGCGTGGATCGCGGCAGGTGCTCGATTCCAAATTCGGCTCAGCAGTTCGTGTGTCAGCCTTCCAACCTGTGCAAGCAACCGGGCAGCCTCAGCGCGCGCCAGCCAAGATTCATCCTCGCTGCTGGCGATTTCTGTCGCGGCCTGCAGACCTGCCTCGATCTCGGCCGCGGGAGCGGGAGCGGAGGATGATGCCACCTCACGCAACACTGTTAGCAGCCAGGCCTTTGCTAGTCCAGTCAAATAGCCCGTCGTCAGCGCCTCCACGGCAAATATGGATACCTGCGCCGGGTAGGAGGCGGCAACCCCGCGAAGATAGCCGCATATGTGGGCGGTCTTGTCCGGGAACTGGCCAATCAGCCTCGCCGACAGAACGATTGGCATCGGGTTTCGATCTGCTAGAAGAATGGTGAGCGAGGACGTTAGGACGGCATGAAACTCTTCGTCGCTTAACGCTTCCTTGTGGCCCGAGCCCGGCGCTTTGAGTACGGCATCCTCAAACATGGCGGCGGCAACTTCCACCTGGCTTGGCAGAAGGTGGGGACGCAGCTTGTCCGCCACATCCTCGATGCCAATGCTCCCGTGGTAGAACAGGTCCCATTTCGTCTGTTCTTCGATTCCTGCGCGCTCGGCGAGGTCTATCAGTTCGTTCTGAGGAGTCTCGGACAACGCGGACTCGCGGTCCCGCAGAATAGCCTGAGCTATGGTCGATCGCCTGTCATCCACGGCCGTCATTTGGCGCTCGTAAGTCTCACGCTGCAAGACCCTTGTCTTGTCGGCATTCAGTAGCAGCCGAACCGATCTGAGCTGTCGTTCAAGGTGATGCACGGCGCTGCGACCCGCGTCGTGATCGGCGACGGTCATACGAATGTCATCTCCGCTCCGCCAGTAGTGATGGACCTCGCGAAGAAGCACCGCGTCGAGATCACTGAGGTAGGCGGTAGCCAGGACATCGCACGTGTCCAAACCTTGCGGGAGTCCGCGCGGTGCAGCCATTATCTGTCCCAAGAAATCTAGCAGCGCATCCACCAAGTCCACTTTCCCTGTGAGCTTGACGAGAACCTGCCCAAGTAGATCGTGGTCGACTGACTCGTAGAAGCCCGACACATCAGTCAGAACTATGTAACCGCCAGGCGCGGATAGGGGGCCTGATTGAAAGTCGCCCCAACGCTTTTCAGTCTCCTTTGCCCGCGGCCAGAGGAGCACGCTGTCGGGGACAAGTCCGCGTTCGATGCGAGTGCGAAGCGGCTCCACAAGCGCTTGGAAGACGACCCGATCGGCAAGATTCAGAAGCGCCGCGGGACGTGTCGCATACTTTGGCTTCGCGACCGGAATGACGACCGAATGCTGAGGTTCGTAGTCGCCAACTGTAAGGGAACGCTTTATCGATTCGACGAACCGCTGTCCGACCTGCCCACCTGCCTTATCGTCTGGGCGAGGCGGTAGCAGATCGTTTCTGGTCACGGCGAGGAGTGCCGCCGGAAGGTCAATGAGATCGACAACTGTCGGGTACGGGCTGGACCGGGTCGCTCCTTTTGCACGCGCCATCGGGATATTCTCTCCTACACGCACCTCCCAGATTGGGTAGGGTCAGCGTCCCTCTGAACGCAGCGTTGCGAGCCCCATCGAACACTGAGTCGTCTAGTCTGTAAGACCGTATTCGCTTAAGCAAACATGCTCTGACATGGCAGATTATTTTGATTCAATCCCAGTATCGCGCACCAGTTAGTTGCCTGGTCAGAGGCAGTGCCTAGGACAGCTCCACAAAGTCCATGCAACTAGCATGCAATCTGAAGCGTCCAAACCCCTCGGCTGCTCTGCCAAATGGCTTCGTTCGGCACCTGCGTACCGGCCAGTCGCAAATAGTGACAGTTTCTGGGTGTGAGCGCGGCGTGTCGCCGTTTCTATAGGAGCTTATGTTGATGCACGATCTGCGAATGGCCGACAGATTGCGCGAGACCATGGATGGAACGCTGGGCCACTTTTGGACGGACCTTCGCGACGTATACAACCTCGACACGTCCAAGGATGGCTATGTCCGACTGGCTGACGACAACCTGTTCCATGTCGACACCCTCCGCACTCGCCAAGTCAGAGACGAGCTCGGCCGTAACGCAGACAGTTTGCCGCAACCGGAAGCCGTGTATGCGATGACTGGAAGTACGCGCTCGATCTTCTTCGACATAGCTGGCGTTGCGCAAAACAACGTGTGGGGTCAACGCGCGTCGACAGAGACCATACGGTCCCGTGGCGTTGTAGTGAACGTGCCTTTTGCAGTCCTCGAAAACAGCGACTTTCTCGCAGTCGAACTCGAAATCTCGGAGGTATCGCGCTGGTCTGGGCTAGTCGGCATCAATGAGAAAATCGACGCCAACAAAGACGGCAACCGGCAATACGCCGCGAACACGGTCAGCGGCGAGCCGCTGGAAATCGAGATCAAACGCGGCTTCAAGCTGAAGCTCGACACAACGTGGCGCGTCGACGGGCCGGACGACAACAGGACCGTGAGTACACCTTTGGTCGTCGGAACTTCAGGCGCAACACCACGATCCTGGCACGATCACCTTGTCCCGCTGCTATCCGTTCAGGACCTCATCAATCTTGCGCACGAAGGGTTCGTGCCCGCAGAGCGAGCAACAGTGGATTTCAAGTGCGTTGACGACGGCCAGCCCCGAGAGACCCCGGAGCTGTGGAGCGCACGGCTCATGGCGCTCCCTCGTCGAGGCGGGGTCTCGCGACCTGAGTCGATGACCGAAGTGCCGTTGTTCTTTCTGCAGCACATCGGCGGCGTTCGGGGACTGCGGAATTGGATCCGCCTCGATCGACAGCACCCACGCGCCACCGGGCCAATTACAAACGCCTACAGGTATGGGGAATCTGGTGTCGAGGTGCACCTAATTGAGATTGCGCTCGGCCTTGAGTACTGGACCAGAGTCCACAAAGACATGGGACGCGCATGGGCGCAGCCCCGCAGACTTCGCAAGAAAACGCTTGAGCCGCTGCCGATGTCGATTGGTCGCTATGTGGGCCCCGCCTTTACTGAGTTTGTCGGTGACCTTCATCAGTGGAGTGACCGGTTCTGGAACACTTACAACGGCTTGAAGCATGTACCGACGTTTGAATACGACCCTTACGAGGTGCAACTGCTCGGTGAGGCTGGGGCACTTCTCCTACTTGGCGCGTTGCTTAACCGGGTAGCAGGCAGCAGGATTCCGATGCAAGTGATCTGCAACAGCCACAGAACGCACATGATCGGGTACAACACGCGAAACCTACTGGCTTCGGGCAACCATCCAAACGAGTAGGGGAACTTTCGTGGCCCAACCGAATATTTACGACCTTCTCGATGCGAACGAGACTACTTGGGCGTTTGCGGACGTTGACCGCGTTGGCTTCGTTAACAATCGGGAGGTCAAGAGGTTGGAGGCGTTGGGTAGTACGGGGCGCTGTCGGAGCTACTGCGGACGGATTGCGGACGGCCGCACACCGGTTCAGCCCGGAGAGAGAGCGGGCGCTGGCCGTGCGAGGAGCAGAGGACGAGACAACTGGGGTATCCCCCACCCCGTTGCCGTCCAGCCGTGGAATATCGGAAGTCGCTCGATTCGTGTTCCTGTGGAGCGTCCAAGTGGAACCATCGAAGAGATGACTGGCGAAGCGTCCGCATCCCCCCCGTTCATGCCTCCCCGCAATCCATGGCTGACCGACAGCGTCTACCCGACCTCGCACTTTAATCCCGGCGCAACGGATTCGGTGCTTGCGGCTGGACCGTCCGTTGGACGCGAACTTGTCCGTGGTCGTGATGTCAAAGCGGTCACCAATGTCATGGTGTCCAACCCTGCGGTGAAGAAGATTGGTTCTGACACCGTCGCATTCGCCAGTGGGACTCTGGGCATCCTCAAGCTACGGCTCACCGGCAACGCACTGGACGCGGTCTCCTTCACGCCGTATCCGGGCTTCGAGGACACCGCGAAGGCGGCCACCGACGAGGCGATCAACGCAGTGCTGGCCGAGGTCGATGAGGCCCGCCGCGCCGTCGATGACCCGGCGCTGCTGGCGGCCATCGGAGGTGTCGAGCGGCTCGGCGTGACCTTCGAGACCGGGATCAACGGTGTCTACAACTTGTTCGACCGCGACGGCAACCACTATTGCGTCTTCGGTGGCAATCAAGTTCTCAAGACCACGGATGACGGTGTGGTCGACGGCCAGGTCCGCATCGTCAAATCGGTGAACGTGGCCGACGCTCTACCCGAGGAGGACGCCCAGGCTGTCACTCGCATCATCGGGCTGAACATGACCTACGACGGATTCATCGCCGCCGCCGCACCCGGCGCATTGGTTGTCCTAGACCGCGACCTCAACGTTCGAGACTTCGTCACCTTCCCCGGCGAGGCAGTCGACAACAGCATCGTCGTCGACGAGCACAACGGCATCTACGTCGTCACCTCCCGACGCATGCTCAAGGTGATCTGGAACGGCGACACTCTGTCGACCGATGAGGCAGACGGCGCGTGGGAATCGGGGTACGAATGGATTCCCGATGACGAGGCCCTGGCCGCCGGGTCCATCTCGCGAGGTTCGGGAACCACCCCGTCGCTCATGGGATTCGGCGACGACCCGGACAAGCTGGTGGTCATCGCCGACGCGGCCCGCGGCGGCACCAATTTAGTGGGCTTCTGGCGCGAGGACATCCCAGCCGACTTCGAGCAGCGCCCTGGCACGAAGTCGCGGCGCATCGCCGATCAGGCGAAGATCGCCATCTCCCAGTTGACCATTGAGCCGTCGGCCAACGTGCTCGGCTATGGCGTCGCGGTCATAAATGGCTCCTACCCGGACCCGGTGCCGACTCCCGGATTCCCCAACGCCTTCACTGCCGGGGTGACCCGTCCCGCACCTCGCGGTGTGCAGAAGTTCATCTGGAATCCCGATGACCGGCGCTTCGTGGGATCTTGGATCAACGACGAGGTCGACAACTCCGACATCATGGTTCCCGTCGTCTCAGCAGCAACCGGACTGATGTACTGCGCCCACAAAGACCATGGCGACTACCAGTACGTCGGTCTGGACTGGATGACCGGCGAACTCACACAACGCTGGATCTTCCCTGACGACAGCTGCCTCTGGAATGCCCTTGGCGGCATCACCACCGTGCTCGACAACGGCGACCTGCTCATCGGCGGAGCCTTCGCGATCAAACGACTCAACTCCCAATCTTTGTCGACCGCACGGTAGACCACGCCGAAGGGCGGGTACTGACTCCTAATCACCAGCGGGGCCCTCGGCCAAGACCCGGTACACGGTCGCCCTGCTGACACCCAGGGTCTCTGCGATGGTGCCCGCAGACTCGCCGCTGGCGTGCATGCGCTGCGCCAGAGCCACTTTGGAGGCGTCCAACGCCTTCGGCCGACCAATGGACTGCCCGCGTGCCCGCCGGGCGTCCCTCGCTGCCGTGCGGCGCTCCTTGCCCAGTTCCAGCTCAAGCTCGGCGAGGCTGGCCAAAACACCAGCCACCATGCGGCCCGCAGCGTTAGACGTGTCGATGCCCTCGCGCAGCGACCGCAGCACAATGCCACGCTCACCAAGGTCACGGATGGTCGTCATGACCTCAGCGGCGTTGCGGCCCAGGCGGTCAATGCCGACGACCACGATGGCATCACCTTCGCGGGCGTAGTCCAAGAGCGCAGCCAGCCCCGGACGTTGTGTCCGGGTAGCTGTTCCCGACAGCTTGTCGGTGTAGACGCGGTTGGCATCCACCCCTGCTGCGGTCAGAGCATCCATCTGCTGGTCGAGTGACTGATGCGCAGTGCTGACGCGGGCGTAGCCAAGCTGGGTTCCAGTGACGGCGGGTGCAGTGTCGGCGACCATGCTCGTATCGTCTCATAAGTCTCATAACATGTCAATCTGAGACAGTCGTTTGATGCACCTTTTGAGATACCTCGACATGCCACTTAGTGTGGCACAAACTATCTCAGCAAGGCTGTTGCAAATCTTTACTTCTGAGACCCGTTTGTGGCCGTCCGGCGGAGTCAGCACAGCGATTGGGCCGTCCGCAGACCTGATCGGAGTGCGTGACTCATCCGGTGATCAGTTCCGGAACCGTCAAAGACCACGCGCGTCGCAGCGTCCGCAGGGCCGTCGAAGCGGCGAGAATGGCCTAACAGTCCTCGTGCGACTCTGATGCCCGCTGATCGCGGTCGAATCCTGGGTGAGCGAGCGCGCTGATTTCGAGTAATGCCGACTCGTAGTGCGGTAGCGTCTGATGCGGTGGGTGAGGGCATACTCTTCGGCGGGGGGGTAACGCGGTGTTTGAAGATTGCAATGGCTACACGCCAGTTCCCGACTATCTGACATTCCTAGGTGGGGTGTCGATTTCCGATCTACAGAATTGCTTTTCGCAACAGTGTCCGCTTGGGATGACCACGCTGCAGTTCACCGACTTTCAAAACTCTTTGAAGATAGCTCTTTCCCGAGATGGACTTACCGATTGCGATGTCCGACTTAAAGGAAGTTCGGCCGTCTTTTACTCGGGATGGCACAAATTAATGCCATACAAACGCGAGGCTTTGAGCAAAGCATTCCATGCCGCTCTCTCTCGTAATCGGCCTCCGCAACAATGGGAACTAAACAGTCTTGAGAATACTGTAAACAACGTGTGGAGCCAATTTCTGAGGCCCATAAGAAGACCTTTTGACTCTATGCACCGTATCGGTGTTGACTTATATCCCAGCGACTATGACATTCAAGTGTCATCCGATCAACTCGCGGCGCTCGTCATGGCGCGCGCCGTAGCGCTCGGGGGCGTGGCAGATTTAACCTCAAAAAAGGGCGGTTTTTTTAAGACAGATATAGTCGAGTTCGTCTGCCCGAATTTAACGACGCAATGGGCAGTACAACAGGGTTATAAGCTGAAGCGCGATGTCGCCGTCAGAGCCTTTCCGGCCGTAGGCCCACCAAATCAAACCTCGAAGATCGGTCATTTATCCTCGCATTTCCGCGGTACGGACTGGAGGCTAATATGAGCAACGATAATCTTAATCTCCCGCACAATCTTGTATGGCGCGAGAAGCTGATGCGTAGAGAACTTGATGACCACGACCAGCGTATGATCGAGGAACAGCTTGAACTCCTGCTGTACGGATACCGTAAACCGGAAGAATCGATAGTCGGCTTCCGCGTACTCTACGAAAACGACGGTCTTGCTGATCTGCTTTTGATGCGAAGGGACTTCACCGAGAGCGGCTTCTTCTTTGACCTCGACGGGACATTGGGGAGGGTCACCGAAGGTGAATCCGCCACGTTACATGATCGGGTAGGTCAAACTATCGCGATGCTGACAGAGAACCCAGAGCCAACGGGATACCAAGAGCCAACGGGATACGAAGAGCCAACGGGATACGAAGAGCGAACAGGGGTAATTAATTACTGGTTGCAGATGGCTGGCGACCGAGCGTCCAATGAGGCGTTTTTGGCGCGACTTAAATCGCTGCCCGTGGTCGAACAGCAGACCCGTTTTATCGCGTCCAGCCATGATGGGCTGGTGCAGATCGCTGTCTGGTCGTCGGAGCCCCTTGAGACGGAATTCAGGTCACTCGCTTCGGAGACCAACACCTCGATTGTGAGGATCATCAGGCAGGAGTGACGTTTAAGACTTCCCTGTCAACGGCCGCCAGTAATTGACCAAGGGCTGTGTATCAGCAGCCGCCTCATCCGCAGACCATAGTTGTCAAACACCCTTGCCGCAGACACACGGTCGCTGGGACCCGGCAAGTGAGTCGTGGAGTTGGCCTTAGGAGTGGAACAGTCGGCGCTGGAAGCCCCTCAGGGCATGGGATGCAGATTCTGGTGACCTTGGCCTCATGGGTGTAGACCCCGCCAATTGGCGGTCTTATCTCCTCAACATCGATGTAGATCGAGTAGCCGTTCACTTCTAGTCCATAGGCACATGCTACGAAGCGGGATACATGAACGCCTGCAACTGAGGGAGATTCTTCGTCGCGCCTTCGTCGACCAAGCTCTTGGGGGCCTGAGAACCTCGGCGTCGCAACGTCCCTCGCAACGACATGAGTGGGTTCGGGAGTAGGCCGTAGTGGGCGCCGCTGCCAACGGCAGAGCTCGATGCCAGGGGTGTACCCCGACTGTCACAATCCGCGGACCCTCAAGCTACATAGCCGTTTCCCCCTAGTGAGGAAAATCAAGTTTGAAAAAAATAATCTCTGCCTGAGCTGGTTAAATGCGGCTGTGTATCTCTCCGATCCGCTCGATGGACAAAGACTGAGGTCCGATGCCCGCGTGCCGACGGGCGCTCTTTCGACCGTAAACCTGCAGGTCACGCGGGACTAGGCCGTAGCTGGGCTCGTTCGGCGACGAATCGCATGGCGTCTGCTAATGGCTCATCCTCTTCGGGCCGCGACGAGGACATAGGCGGGTCCTTGCTTGATCCTGACGACGCCGTTTGGTCGTGCCGTAACAAGCAGTTCTGAGGTGCGTCCGTTGGGGTTCCTGATCCTCCTAGCTTGTCCGTTCGTTGCGAGGCGGAAGAATCTTGGCAGGGGTGCCCATGTGCTGCCGGGCTGCCAGGTTGCCAAGTTGCCAAGTTGGGTCCTAGACCGCGAGTTGTACGCGCCACTGTCCACCTACCTTCACTGTTCTAGTCCCGACCCGATTCTTCGCACGCCTCAATTGATCTGTGCTGTAACCATTTTCGAGTGCCTGCTCGGCAAGTTCCGCAACTGTTACCGACCCGGTTGCCAGCGCCGTACGTAGCCAGGCGTCGATAGCCTCAGTCTTGCGTTCGGGCTTTACCTCGGCGTTCTGTCCTGCTACCGCCTCGGCAATCGTCCTGCCATCACTGCCAAGATGGCTGAGAAGGGGAACGGTGCCATCATTGCCCGCAGATTTCGGAAAGTAGGGGATGGCATTGATGGCGAAACGCTGAGCATCTGCCTTGGCACCTAGGTTGGACTTCTCAGGTCCCACCAGTAGAGAGCCAGTGTCTGGGTCTTCCGCGGCGTAGAGAGCGCTACGGGCGGCCTGACGGAGCGCACCCGATAGCCCGTAGGTGTTCCGTAGGTTCTGGTGTTCACCGCGGTTGGTATGAGTAACCAGGAGTACGGCAGCTCCGGTGTTGGCCGCAAATTCCTTCCAGGGTGCTACGGCTCGTCGTGCCTTCTGCGGGTCCTTTACTTCTAGGCCACCATGCACGGTGTCAATCCACGCATCCACGACGACGAGGGACGGGATAACCCCCGCGCGATGGCATGCACCGTTGAGTGCGTCCATATCGTGGGGGAAGGTGATCATGCTGGTGCCGTCTTCGCCTTCGCTGAACGGGTAGATCCTGCTGAGGTCTGCCTCTGCGAGTTCTAGCCGTGGCCGAATAGTGTCGGACCATCCGTCTTCGGTGGCGATGAGGATCACGGCTCCGGGGTTACCGGCGATGGTAAAGGGTCCCCACGGACTGCCGGTACTTACCGATGCCATTGCTCGAATGGTCCAGAGAGACTTGCCGATTCCCTCTGCGCCGACCAATAGATTGACCTTGCCTGCCGCGAGGTAGCTAGGTGCGAGTAACCATGTGACTGGTTCGCTTTCTGCCATCTCGGTTCCCTTACGTAGTGCTAGTGCGCTCATTCTTCTCCTTCGGGCTACGCCCTCTTCATGTTGGCAACTTGGCAACTTGGCAACTTGGTTGTGCTGCCGGTTGGTGCCAGGTTGATTTAGGCGATTCAGCCAGGACGGCTAATTGCGGATGCCGCCGGTTCGCAGGCCACCTACTGCCGTTGCTGCCTTGCGCTCAGCCACCCACGCGTCCAGGTCCGCGATGTCATAGAACGTTCGTCGCCCTAGGCGGTAAGAGCGTGGCCCTGTCCCGTTGTATCGCCAGTAACGCAAAGTGTCTTCACTGAAACCGCCGAGATACTCGGCAGTGTCCTTGGTTCCTAAGCGGGTTTGTGTCACGATGCTCCATTAGTTGATCGACCACTGAAGTGGTCGGTGGACATCGGTGACACCTCCATTGCGCTGGTCGTTGCTATCGTTTGCTGGCGTGGGGTAATCGTAACCACAGTGTCCCAACGCTCCTTGGCGTGTCGAAAATCCGTCGGCGTGTCGCAATGGCGCATTATCAGCAACCTAAACGGTCAGATACCGCGGATTGGCTGCGGTACTCTCCCGCCATGACGACCAGGCACCAGCGAGCCGGGATAGACGACCGCTGGCATAAGAGGGTCAAGCAACCGGATGGCACGGTCACCACGGAGCGATCAGCCGTCTACGGCACGGTCACGCGCTGGCGGGTTCGCTGGGTGGACGATACGGGCCAGGAACGAACCAAGGTGTTCGAGCGGAAACCTGACGCGCAAGCACACTTGAACGGGGTCACAGCCGACATTCAGCGCGGAGAATACGTGGACCCGACGAAGAGTGCCGCGACATTCGGGCCGGTAGCAGAACAATGGTTGGCAACGAAGAGTCACCGCAACGCAAAGACACTTGCCGGATACCGCTCATTGTTGGACACTCTGGTGCTTCCCCGTTGGGGTGATGTGAAGCTGAAAGACATTAATTACGAACAGTATTCGTCTTGGATTGGATCACTGTCCGTGGATGGTTCGCAGCGCGGCACCGGGTTGTCGGCTAGCCGCATCACGCAAGCGCACCAACTCGTCGGGGCGGTGCTCAAGTACGCGCAGCGAACCGGGAAGATCGTCAAAAATGTTGCACTGGAACTTAAGCGCAGCCAAGACTTACCGCAGCAGACAGAGCGTGAACGCCGCTACCTCAGCCATGAGGAACTGTTGAAGCTTGCGAATGCATCGGGGAGGTTCGGGACGCTGACTCTTGTCCTTGGTTACTGCGGGCTTCGGTTCGGTGAGGCTGCGGCACTACGGCGCAAGCATGTAGGGGAGAGGGAACTGACGATCAGGGCGTCAGCCACTCACGTGACGGGCAAGGGCATCACCGAGTCAACGACCAAGACGAAACGTAGTCGGCATGTTCCCGTGCCCGGTCCCGTCTGGGATCGACTGACGGACGAACTACCGGACGACCCGAACGCATTGGTGTTCCCGCGTCTGCGTGGCGGCCTCCTGCCCATCGAGGAGTACCGGCGAGTGTTCGACAAAGCCTGTGCTGAGGTCGGCATCGTAGGACTTGTTCCGCACGGTCTGCGGCACACCACAGCGTCACTGGCGATCAGTGCTGGCGCTAATGTCAAGGTCGTGCAACGCATGCTTGGTCACGCAACAGCGGCGATGACTCTTGACCTATATGGCCATCTCTTGGATGACGACCTGTCGGGAGTCGCTGACGCGTTGGGCAAAGCAATCGAAAGTGCTGCGGTACCACTGCGGTATTCAAACGTCGGCTTGAAGCCATCGGAGGACATAGTCGCAGCTAGTTAGTCCAAGGGGCGGTAGCTCAGTCGGTTAGAGCCGCGGACTCATAATCCGTTGGTCGTGGGTTCGAGCCCCACCCGCCCTACGTCAGAGGTGTATTGCGTCGGGTGATGGTTGCCGTTTCGTCGTCGGTTGATGGGCGACAGTGTTTCGCTGATGCTTGACAGTGGTTTCGGTTGATCCTTGACACCCTCTCGATGAGGGAGTTAAGCGTGGCTGAGCAGAGGTAGCAGGCCGTGTTGGCCGTGATCAGCGATGGTTTGTCGGTATCGCAGGTGGCGCAGAAGTTCGGGGTGTCGCGGTCCCCGACGACGACCGGCAAGATCGAACGGTTTCACCGTTCCATGCGCGTTGAATTCCTCAGTCCCATCCGGTTTTCAAGGATTTGAAGACCGCGCAGCCGGCGATGGACGAGTGGGTGGAGTACTACAACACACAACGCCCGCACCAGGCGATCGGCATGCTGACCCCGGCGCAGCGGTTCCTGGCCGACCCGTCCACGGCGCCGGTCATCGCGGTAGTTGCGGAGTCACCGACCGCCAGCCACGACGAGCGCACCGGCTCGGACTGGGTCAGCCGACGGGTCACCACCAACGGTGTGGTGTGCGTGTCGTGGCAGCAGGTCAGCTTGGGCCGGTGCTACGCGGGATCACGCTGCGATGTCCACGTCGACGGCGAACTCCTTCGGTTCTATGTCGGCGACGATCTGGTCAAGACCGCCGCGCGCAACAGCAACGGCGAGGTAAGAAACACACCAGCCTTTCGCACCAGCGAGCACAACCCAGAGTGTCAAGGATCAACCGACCTCGATCCATCAAGGATCAACCGAGGCTGAACAGCACCGAAATAGCGGCCGCCACAGGGGGACTGTCAGATAAGCGGTGGATCCGGCTTGGCATTGGTTTCGTTGCCAGTCGGACCCCGCCCGCACCGGGCGGAGATGGTGGTCATCACAGAGGCGGGTGGCGATTCGGCTTAGACGTGGCGCCCAGGCTTGGGGCGGTCACGGCGCGCCTGGGTCGTCCTGCGCTACGGTCGTCGCCGTGCGAGCGCGTATTCCTGTTGCTTGGCAGTCGATTTCGACGATCGTGGGTGGGCTTCAGAGTTGCGACCAGCCCCCGTCGACGGGAAGTTCGTGGCCGGTGATGTAGGTCGCGTCGAACGCGAGGAACAGGACGGCGGTGGCGAGTTCTTCCGGTGTTCCGAAGCGCTTCATCGGGTTGGCCTCCCGTAGTTGACCGGTGAGTGCGGCGGCTTGATCCTCGTCGGTGAACGCCTTGCTGACGATTGGGGTCTCGGTTGGTCCGGGAGACACCGCGTTGACGCGAATCCCTCGGGGAAGCAGTTCGGCGGCGAACACGCGAGCAAATGATCGCAGCGCAGCCTTGGCTCCTCCGTATGCGGCGATCAGGGGCATCCCCTTTGCGTTCGCCGTTGAGGTGGTGAGAACGACGGAGCCTCCCTCATTGATCAGCGGCGACAGCGTCTTCACCGCGAAGAATGGACCCTTGGCGTTGAGGTTGAACATCTCGTCGAAGGTCTCCTCGGTGGTGTCCGCGAGAGGCGAGAAGAGGCCAAGCCCGGCGTTGACGAACAGGAAGTCGATGGTGTCGAACTCGTTCTTCACCGTCGAGGCGAGCGCGTTGATGTCGGTCAACGACCGCGCGTCGCTGGACACCACCAGGGCGTCCTCGCCAATCTCCTTCTGCGCCAAATCCAGGCCGGCTTGCGAGCGCCCCGTCACCAGGACCCGTGCACCTCCGTCGAGGAGCATCTTGGCCGTCGCGAGCCCGATGCCGCTGGTGCCGCCGATGATGACCGCCCGCTTGCCTTCGTACCGTTCCATGGGTGTTCTCCCTTTGTCGTGAAATAAATACTGTCGTGAAATGAATTTCGAACTACGTACCGATAGGTCAGTGGTGCCCTCGTCGTCACGGAATCAGCAGGGTGCGACCGCGTAGGGCACCGTCCTCGCTCAATTTGTGGACCTGCGCGGTGTCGGACAGGGGACGTCGTGCGACGACGTCGAGCTGTAGCTGCCCGAGGTCGAGAAGGTCGACCAGATCGGTCAGCTGGTCGGCGTCGCTGCGAACGCTGAAGAACACCACCCTCTGGCTGCGGTCGGGAAAGTCCCCACCGGGTTGGGTCGCCGACACCAGGGTTCCATCAGGTGTGAGGACGTCGAGCAGGCTGGCGGTGTCCTCGCGGGTTCCGGCAACGAGGTTGACGACGAGATCGACTGGGGCGTCGAGTGCGTCGGCGATGGTGGTCGTGGTGTAGTCGATGACGTGGTGAGCTCCAGCCGCGTCAACGGCGCGGGCGCTGCGGGGACTGGCTGTGGCGACCACCGTGGCACCAGCCCGTCGCGCGAGCTGGACGACGAACCCGCCGACACCGCCGCCCGCACCGTTGACGAGCACACGCTGCTTGGCGGCGAGGTGACCATGGTCGAACAGTGCCTGCCAGGCGGTGAGCGCGGGCACCGGAATCGCGGCTGCGTCAGTCAGCGCGATGGTGGCGGGAGCCGACACCACCAGATCGGCAGGCACGGTGACATATTCGGCGCCGGCCCCCGTCCCGTTCATCGGAAGGAATGCGACGACCTCGGTTCCGATGGGCGGTTCCTCGACGCCGGGACCGTGGTCGACGACCGTTCCGGCCAGGTCCAGGCCCAACGTGTGAGGCAGCTGCACGGGAAGGACTTCCTGCATGGCTCCTACACGCAACCATCGGTCGAACGGGTTGAATGCCGTCGCCGCGACCGCGACGAGCACTTCCCCAGGGCCCGGCCGCGGTGTCGGAGCCTCCTCGTAGCGCAAGACACCGACGTCGCCGAATTCGTGAAAACGGACGGCCTTCATGAGCACGCTCTCCTAGCGTTTGGGGGATTTTGAAACATTCTGTGTCGCAGTGTCATCGGTTGCTGTAGACCCGGTCGGGCCGGATGAGCACCGCGGCTCGGCGCTGCTCGGCCATCACACGGTCAAACTCGTCCCAGTCGTCGTGATGACCGCCGGCTGCGGTGAAGATCTCTCGGAGCAGCAGCCGTAACCTCTCGGCGTCCAGCCAGGGTTGGGGGTCGTCGGGTCCGGCGAGTTCGGCGCGCCCTTCGACCGCCGCCCACTGCCAGCCGTTGCGGAAGGTGGCGGTGACTTGCGGTCGAGCCCGCAGGTTCGCCAGCTTGACGGGGCCTGACGCAACGAAGGCCAAGATGGTCTCACCGGTAACGGGATGTGCGAGCACGCCGGCGTTGACCAGTGAGGACTGGATCGTGCCGTTGGCCCGCAACGTCGCCACTACCACCAGGCCTTGCTCATCGTTAGACAGCGACGCTGCCTCGTGAAGGGTCGTCATCGCATGTTCTCCTCATCGTCGTAGACGATGCTCATCGTCTGGCTTCTCGGCGCCGCCGCGCGCCCGGTGTCGGGACTCGCAGGTCGTGACGCTTCCGAACCCGATGGGGTTGGGGATCCGCGATCAGATGACGCGATGTGCCTGCGCGTCATCGGGACTCGGCGCCGTCGGCACCGACGGAGCGCAGCGGCGGCTGCGGCTGCGGCTGCGAGCCTGTCTTCTTCACGAAGCGATGCACGGCTTCGTAGGCATGTTGTTGGATCGTCGGGTCTTTGAAGTCGGTGACGATGACCGACTGATCCACTAGGGGCCCGGTGACCTTGCCCGGTGCGCTGGCGTAGAACACGCCGCTGCGCAACTGGTCGTCGGTGACGCCGTTGACGAGCCGTTGGGCGCCGGTCTCCAAGCGGTGGCCGCGCCCCAGCGCAGGAAGGACGTAGGGCAACAGAAGGTGGTTCATCACGGCCCGGGTGAGGGGGCCCATGTCGCGTAGGGCGTCGGTTCCGGCGGTATTGCCCGGGCTTACCGTGAGCAGCCGCAGGTCGGGATGCTGGCGCGCCAGTGCCGACATCCACAACGCACCAAGGTATTTCACCTGACCGTAGGCGAGGAACGTGTTGAACTTGTGCTGTTTGAAGTATGAGCCGTCGATGACGCTGGCGAACTCCTCTACCGAGTGGTCGGTGAAGGTGGGTTGCGGCATCCCCATCGAGGGAACCCCACGTGCGGCTTCGCTGCCCACCAGGACGGCGGTGTTGGTCAACGCCCCCGTCGCGAGGAGGTTCTCGAGTAGGACGACGTGGCCCAGGACGTTGGAGCCGAAGACGTGCGTGATGCCGTCGGCGGTGAGCGCCGTCGGGGTGGGGCCGCCGGTGCCGCCGGCGTTCATGACGAGCGAATGCAGTGGGCCGTCCAATGAGCTCAGAGCGGACCGCACCGAGTCCAGGTCGGTCAGGTCCATTCGAACGACCGTGAAGATGGACGTGCCCGTTAGGCGCTGAAGGTCCTCGGCTGCGGACCGGCCGCTGTCGGGGTTGCGGCACGCCAGATAAATCTTGTCGAAGTCGCCGGTGACGGCGAGTTGGCGCGCTACCTCCTTGCCGAGTCCAACGTTGGCGCCTGTGATCAGAACCGCCTTGGAAGTCGTCGCAGCCATGCTGTCTTTCCTTTCGATGGAGACTTCGAGAGAGCCGTCGCGCCGCCGCCACTGGCGGAACAAAACGCCATCCGTGTACTAGGCGCGCCGGCCCGACGAAAACCCGTAACACCTCGGGTTCTTCAATGCGAATACCTGGTCGGCGCTCCGGCGACATCGAATGGTCGACGCCGCCATCGTGACGGCCCTCCCGTGGGGAAGAGCGACACATCTGAACATTATTTTGTAGTAGCGATTACATAGTTGACCTGAATCGTGCCGATGTCAACCGCACACGCAGAATGCGTCGACAGTGGTCAGTGGATCCAATGTTGTTGTCTGATAGTGATAAAAACCAACGATGCTCGCCAAGAGCGGCCCACCGCCGATGTCGTCGATCCGGCGGCGGTGTCCGAAAATGTCGCGGTGTTTTGTAGTGTCGCCTTTATTATTGGGACGTGCGGGGGCTACACTGTGCTCACCGTGGCCGCGGGGCGGTCCCATGCCGAACCCGGTGACATCGACGGCGGTTCGCGCCGCGGCGAGCATCACGGATCACGACTTGGAACACAACCAGACGAGCCGGAAGGGGGATCAGGGCCAGCGGGACCCGCCGCGACGGATCTCGCCAGACCTGGACACACGTGATGGCAGCGAACGAAACCGTCGCCGAGCCGCGACGGCTCACCCCCAAGGGCCACGCCACGCGGGAGCGGATCGTGGCGACGGCCGCGGACCTGATGCACGACAACGGTGTCGCCGCCACCAGTCTCGGCGACGTCCAGAAGGCCGCAGGGGTCGGCGTTTCGCAGGTGTACCACTACTTCGGGGACAAGGACGCGCTGATTCAGGCCGTCGTCGCGCACCGCATCCAGGGACTGCTCTCGACGCTGGACGGACTGGACACCATGGAGGGTTTGCGCGCGTGGCGAGACCTCCTCGTCGACACCCTTGGGCAGCGCAACTGCCAAGGTGGCTGCCCGATCGGGTCACTGGTCGGCGAGCTGGCCGAGTCCTTTCCGCAGTGTCGCACCGACCTCGCCGGGGGATTCGACCAGTGGGAAGCGGCGATCCGGGCCGGTCTGCAGGCCATGTGCGACCGGGGCGATCTGCGCCGCAAGGCCAACCCCGACCGGTTGGCGACCGCCCTGCTGGCTGCCGCCGAAGGCGGCATGCTTCTCGCGCAGGTTCGTCGCGACCCGACCCCGTTGGCGACCGCGCTCGACGAAGTCCTCGACCGCATCGAGGATCTCAGGCCCCGACGCGCACCATCCGGCCGCTGAGCCGGCACCAGTGCCAACCAATCTCGTTGTGTCGGCCGGCCGCCCGTCGCGCCAGACGTCCGAACCGGTCGCCAGCTACGGCCGTCTTCGGCGCCGTGGCGGTCAGGGTCGTGTCGGCGCGAGTCGTCAGATGTCCAGGGTGCTGCAGCACGTGGCCATTGCTCTGTTGCGAAGGTGCTTGAACCCTTGGTAGGCAGGATCGTTGATCTTGTCGGGAAAGTGTTGTCGGCTCTCGTCGTCAGCGATAGGGCTATGCTTAGTTGGTCAACCAACTTATAAAGGTGGCGACGATGGTCGAAACACGCAGAGCGCAGGGAGCTCAGAAACGGCAGCGGCTGGTCGACAGTGCCCGCCGAATGTTCTACCACCAGGGCGTCGAGCGGACCACGTTGGCCGACGTCGCCTCCGAGGCCAGCGTGGCGGTCGGGAACATCTTCTACTACTTCAAGACCAAGGACGAATTGCTCGACGCGATCGTCGGAGGCTACGCCGCGGCCGTCGGCGAGCTGCTGGCACGCCTGGATCGGCGTCGAACGCCTCGCGCGCGCCTGCGAGGCCTCGTCGAGGAACTCGACGCCACCCGCGAATCCCTGTCGCAGTACGGCTGCGAGATCGGAACGCTCGCCACTGAGCTGAACAAACGGTGCGGAACCGCAGCGTCCTCCGGAAGCAAGGAGCTTCTGGGGCCCATCATCGACTGGGCCGAGCGACAATTCCAGGAGATGGGACGCCCCGATGCCCGCGATTTGGCGGTTGCGTTGATCGCCGCCTACCAGGGCACCGCCGTGCTCACCCATTCCCTGCGTGACCCCGACCTGATGCACCGCCAGAGCCAGCGGCTGCTGCGGTGGATCGACGCGGTGGCCGACCACCCCGCCGAGGCGCCACTCCTGCCGTGAGCAGTCAGCTCAGATCCATTCACTCCACGCGCCCATGCGAAAGGACCCCCGGTGTCCACCACCTCCCTTCCCCGCCCGACACCCGACGAACTCGTCGTCACCCACCTCGTCGTCTGTGACAACGTCGAGGCCTCGACCAGGTTCTACAGCGACGTCCTCGGCGCAACCGTGGTGCGTTCTGGAGCTCCCGGCCCCACCATCGTCAAGCTGGCCAACGCCTGGATCACCCTCGCCGAGGGCGGTGGACCCACCCCCGACAAACCGACCGTGACCCTCGCGCCTCCAGCCGAGCCCGACGTAGTCGACAGCTTCCTCAACCTCCGCGTCGCCAACATCGACGCGGTGTACCGCGAATGGACCGCCCGCGGAGCGGTCTTCCTCACCGAGCCGATCGACAACCAGGGCTTCGAACTGCGTTGCTACCTGCGCGATCCCAGTGGGCACCTCATCGAAGTCGGCCAGGCCCTCTGAACGCCGCAAACATGTCCGGTCGAACGCTGGCGACGTCGATACGGATCGACGCATCGCCCGAGGCGGTGTGGAACCTGATCACCACGCTTGCCACCATCGCCGATTGGTACGACGACTGGGACGTCGTCGAACCCGCCACCGACGACCAAAACCTCCACGTGGGCCTGTCGTTCCGGCTGACTCGCCGCCAGGGCGGCCGCGTCGACACGGCGCTGTGTCGAGTCACCGCAGTCGAGGAACCACAGCGAGTGAGCTGGCTGGAACTCAACCCCAACCGGCCGACAATGGCCGTCGAATTCCGCCTGGTGCCAGGCGAGGACCCCTCACGCACCGGCACCGTGCTGCACCACACCAAAACTCGAGTCGAACCCGACGCGCGATGGGGGCCTCACGCGACGACCTCGCTGACCGCGCCCACTACACGTCCGACGTGAAGACGCTGCTTTGCGTCCGACGCCCGGCCGAGGCGGCTTCGTCAGAGGTTTGTACCGCCCCGGTGCTGTCAGGGGCCCGCACCGTGACGTGGCACTCACCGGGTTGGCCCGGCTGCCAATCGAAGCCCCACAGTCGCCGCGCGTCGTCCGCTGTAACTGCCATCCAGATGTGCTGGCCGCCAAGGGTCCTCGTCGACCTGCACATCGACGCCGCGGACAGCGTGTGGCCGTGCCCAGGCCACGCCACCGAAACGTAACGCCCCTGAGACCTGCCCGCTGGGCGACACGTGGATGCGTGACTCGGTCTTGATGAGGACCGCGCGCCAACCACCCCTGCGCCGTCCAGTACTCCTCGGCGCGAAGCGAACTCGCGAGACCGCGACGGACGAGCAACCCCCGCGTCGCAGGATCGACGGGCAATCCGGACACCGCATCGCCCGCGATCCGGTCGGTCATGTTAGGTTAGATGTCCAACCAACTAATAGGGGTAAACCTCGATGCGTACCGGACCTGCGACGCCGTCGTGCTCGTCGTGGCGCCGCGGACGGTGCCGCCGGATCGTGGCCTGCCCCGATCGGCGTTCACGTGCCCGCAGCCGGCTCGACGACAGGCGGGCGTCGGCTCAGGACCGTCCCGCACATGATCGAAAAGCGAAGCAGTGAAAAGTTTTTCGCTCAGTGGGTTGGCCCGGCGACGCTGGACGGTGATCGTGACGGTGCTCGTCGTGGCGGTCGCAGGTTTCGGAGTGGACCGGTTACGCGGCGTCTTTGGTTCCAATGACCTGGTGTCGTGGCCGCGCGCGGACTCGATCGAGAACAGCAAGTACAACCCCAAGCAGGTCCTGTTCGAGGTCTTCGGCAGTCCGGGGGCAGTGGCGACGATCAACTACCTCGACGAACACGCCCAACCCCAACGGGTCGACGACGCGACGCTGCCCTGGTCGCGGCTGCTGACGACCACTGACCCCACCCTCTTCGCCGACCTGCGTGCGCAAGGGGACGCCGACACGCTCACCTGCCGCATCACCGTCAACGGCATCGTCAAGGACGAACGGTCCACCACCAACGTGAACGGCTACATCTCCTGCCTGGACAAGTCCGCGTGAGCGAGCACCGCGTCGAGGACCCGGTCCGCCATTCCAGGGTCGCCCGCAACATCCGCCGATTCGCCGTACCCATCGCCATCTTCTGGGTCGCCGTCGCCGCCCTGACCAACGTCCTGGTCCCCACCTTGGAGATCGTCGGCGCCAGACACACGGTGGCCCAAAGCTCACCGGACTCACCGTCGCTGAAGGCGATGAAGCACATCGGCCAGGTCTTCGGCGAATTCGACTCCGACAGCAACGCGATGATCGTCCTGGAAGGCGATCAACCCCTGGGCCCCGACGCCCACGCGTTCTACGCCACCCTGGTCAAGAAGCTGGCCGCCGACCCCCACGTCGAGCACGTCCAGGACTTCTGGGGGGACCCGCTGACCGCGGCCGGCTCGCAAAGCAAGGACGGCAAGGCTGCGCTGGTGCAGCTGTACCTGCGGGGCAACCAGGGTGAGTCGACGTCCAACGAATCGGTCGACGCCATCCGCACGATCGTCGCCGACACCCCGCCACCGCCGGGGGTCAAGGCCTACGTCACCGGTGCGGCACCGTTGACCACCGACACCTTCGAGATCGGCAGCTCGGAGAACGTCCTGATCACCGGGGTCACGTTTGCTGTCATCGGGGTGATGCTGCTGGTGGTCTACCGCTCGCTGGTCACCATGATCCTGATGCTGATGACGGTCATGGTCGAACTGTCCGCAGCCCGCGGCGTCGTCGCCTTCCTCGCCAACTCCGGGGTCATCAGCCTGTCCACCTATACGACGAACCTGCTGACCCTGCTGGCGATCGCCGCGGGCGCGGACTACGTGATCTTCGTCGTCGGGCGCTATCAGGAGGCCCGCTCCGCCGGTGAGGATCGAGAAACCGCGTACTACACCATGTTCCGCGGCGTCATCCACGTCATCGTCGGCTCGGGGCTCACCATCGCCGGGGCGGTGGCCTGTCTGAGCTTCACCCGGCTGCCCTACTTCCAGAGCCTTGGTCTGCCCGCCGCGCTCGGCGTGCTGGTGGCGCTGGCGGCTGCGCTCACCCTGGGCCCGGCGATGCTGGTGATGGCCACCCACTTCGGGCTGCTGGAGCCCAAGCACGCCACACGCACCCGTGGCTGGCGGCGCATCGGCACGGTCATCGTGCGCTGGCCCGTTCCGGTCCTCGTCGCCTCGATCGCGCTGGCCTTGATTGGCCTGCTCGCGCTTCCGGGGTACAAGACCGACTTCGACGCCCGCCCCTACGTACCGGCCGACTCGCCGGCGTCGGTCGGGTACACCGCGGCCGAGCGGCACTTCTCCGAGGCGCGGCTCAACCCGGAGCTGATGATGATCGAATCCGATCACGACATGCGCAACCCGGCGGACATGATCGTCCTCGAACGGGTGGCCAAGGCCGTGCTGCACACCCCCGGCATCGCCATGGTGCAGTCGATCACCCGGCCCTTGGGTACGCCGATCACCCACAGTTCCATACCGTTTCAGATCAGCGCGGGCAGCGCGAACACGATCATGAACCTCAGCTACCAGCAGGCCAGAGCCCAGGACATCCTCAAGCAGGTCGACCAGACGTCCAAGTCGATCGACATCCTGCAGCAGCAGCTCGCGCTGCAGCAGGCCAGTGTCACCGCGACCGACGAGCAGACCAAGGCATTCCACGACACCGTCGACACCATCAACCAGGTCCGCGACGACATCGCCAACTTCGACGACTTCTTTCGGCCGCTGCGCAATTACTTCTACTGGGAGCCGCACTGTTTCGACATCCCCTCCTGCGCAGCGATCAGATCGGTGTTCGACTCCATCGACGGCATCAGCGAACTCAGCGACAAGTTCGCCACGATCACCGCGAGCCTGGACAAACTCAACGCCCTGCAACCACAACTAGCAGCATTGATCCCACCGCAGCTCGCCGTTCAGGAGGCCAACCGCGACCTGCTGCGCTCGAGTTACGCCACCACCGCAGGCACCGACGCCCAATCCGCGGAGGCTCTCAAGACCGCGACCGCGCTCGGCAAGGCCTTCGACGACGCGAAGAACGACGACTCCTTCTACCTGCCCCCGGAAGCCTTCGACAACCCCGACTTCCAGCGCGGTCTCAAACTGTTCATGTCCCCGGACGGCCATGCCCTGCGCATGACCATCACTCATGAAGGCAAACCCGCTGCGCCGGAGGGAATCTCACACATCGACCCGATCAGGAACGCGGCCTTCGACGCACTCAAGGCCACCCCGTTGGCCGACGCCAAGATCTACATCGCCGGAACCGCCGCCACCTACAAGGACATTGGGGAGGGCGCAACGTACGACCTGATGATCGCCGCACTGTCGGGGATAAGCCTCATTCTGCTCATCATGATCTTCATCACCCGAAGCCTGATCGCCGCGCTGGTCATCGTCGGCACCGTCGCACTGTCCCTCGGTGCGTCGATAGGGCTGTCAATCCTGGTGTGGCAGTATCTCGCCGGCATCCAGCTGTACTGGGTCATCGTGCCCCTGGCGGTGATGCTGCTACTGGCGGTGGGGGCCGACTACAACCTGCTGCTGATCTCCAGGTTCAAGGAGGAGCTGCCGGCCGGCCTCAAGACCGGCAACATCCGGGCAATGGCCGGTACCGGCGGCGTCGTCACAGCCGCAGGCTTGGTGTTCGCGGCGACCATGTCCTCCTTCATCGTCAGCGACCTGGTCATGCTCGGCCAGCTCGGCACCACCATCGGCCTGGGCCTGCTCTTCGACACGCTCGTCGTCCGCTCGTTCATGACACCGTCCATCGCAACCCTGCTTGGCCGCTGGTTCTGGTGGCCTCTCAACGTGCGTACTCGACCGGCGAGCCAGATGTTGCAGCCCTACGGCACCCGCATCTCGGTCCGGGAGCTACTCGGCCACCCACGCCGACCGGCGACCGGACCGCCCGCAGGCACCGAGCAGGGGTAGCGGCCATGAGCTCGACGAAAACCGTGACCTGGCCGCTGCCCCCGCGCACGCTGACGCCGAGATCGGTCTCGCGCGTCACCGCCGCGACCACCGACTTCTGCAAGAACTACCCCGGCGGCGACACCCGCCTGGAACTGGGAATGGCCGCCCTGGCGACCCGCAGCAACCCATTCGCCGACCAAGGGCTCGCCGACCTCCCAGGGACGGCGAGGCGTGCGTAACGACGTGCCGGCCAAGGGCCACTACGTCGGTGAGGATCATCCACCCCGGCGCCAAGGAAGCCCCATGACGACCCCGCCCATCACCCACGGCCGTACAAGCACGACCCGAGCCGCTCAGACAATCTCTGACGGGGGAGCGGTTATCCTCCGGCTAGGCTTGGTCATCCCGCTGGCATGGATCGGCATAGCAAAGTTCACCAGCACCGAAGCCGCAGGTATCAAGCCGCTGATCGTCCATCAGCCGTTGATGAGTTGGCTCTACGACGTCCTCAGTGTCCAGGCGTTCTCCAATGTCCTTGGTTGCGTCGAACTCCTAGCTGCCGTGCTCATCGCGATCCGGCCGCTTTCGGCACTCGCTTCGGCAGTCGGTAGCGGCATTGCGGTAGTGCTGTTCCTCTCGACCATCAGCTTCCTGTTCACCACCCCCGGCGTCGTCGCCGCGTCCTCGCTGCACGTTCCGCTATTGACCGACTCCGGCGGCTTTCTGATCAAGGACATCGCCCTGCTCGGCGCGGCGATGTGGACGCTCGGCGAAGCGCTGCTGGCGCGCGCCTCGAAGGGGACACAAGGTGTCACCGAGGATGGGTAGCGCGCCGCCGATCACGTTGAGCCGCAGAGTCGTTTGGTCCTCGTCGTGTTACGTCCGGCGGCGTGCGTCCGTCATCCACGGGATCCACCCGCCGTCGGTCAACGTCGTCGACGGATCGGCGTCGTAGATGCGAAACGCGACAACGAGACCGGCCACGCGACGGCCGCCGCGGAGGTCACCGCCATGACCTGATGTCACGCGCTCAGGTCTGCCAGACCATCACCCAACGACCACTTGTGCTCGCAATCGAGGGCGATTCGCCCTCTCGACAAGAAGGAGTTCCACATGACCATCACCTTGACGGACCCGCAGGGCCTGCCGAAGGTCGAGTTCTTCCACCAGGTGTCGATCGCCACCGGTTCCCGGCTCGTCTACATGGCCGGGCAGGTCGCCTGGGACGTCGACGGGGCACTCGTCGGGGAAGGCGACCTTGCCGCCCAGGTCGAGCAGTGCTACCTCAACGTTGGGGCCGCACTAGCCGAGGTGGGAGGGACCTTCGACAACATCGTCAAACTGACCAACTACGTGACCGACTGGTCGGTGGACAAGATGCCCTTGATAACGGAGGGCCGCGCCCGAGCCTGCGCCAAACTCGGTGTCGCCACGTTCATGCCCCCAGGCACCTTGATCGGTGTCGCCGCGTTGTTCGCCCCCGAGCACCTCATCGAGGTAGAGGCGATCGCGGTCCTTGACTAGCGAGCCCCTCCTCGGCGAGCAGCCGACGACCCCCCACCGGTGCCGAGCCGATCGCCAGCGGATTTCCCCGGCTCACAGCCGGGGTGAGACGGCCCGGGGCAGTTTGAGCCGTGACGGGGCTCGACGACAACGCCGCGGCGCGTGGGTGCGCTGCCACCCGCGCGATGGCAGAGTCAAACCGAAAGAGATGTGAGGACAATGGACTTCCTGGTTCGCTGGGACTTTTGCCGCGTTTATGAACTACCCGAAGAGGAACGTGCAGCTTTGTTGGCGGGTGAGCGCTCGAGGGGCCAAGAGCTTCGGGCACAGGGCGTGATTCGGCAACTGTGGCAGATTCCCAATACTCGGACGAACATCGGCATCTGGTCAGCCGCTGATGCCGACGCCTTGGAGGAGGCGTTTGCCAGCTTGCCGCTACGGCCGTATTCCCATATCGAAGTCACCGCACTGGCCACCTTCCCATGACCGCCAAGGCCCACCGCCCGGCCACCGGACCGCCCGCGGGCACCGACGAGGAGGGGCAGCGACCACGAGATCGGCCAAGACCGTGACCTCGCTGGTGAAGGCAGCCTCGTTGGCCATGGCCGCCGCCCGCCTCGCTGCCCCCGCGCACGCCGACGTCGACACCGACTTCGCCAACCGACTGCACGCCTACGGCATCTACGGACCCCGCGACGAGAACGCCTGGCTGGCCAAGATCACCTGCAAACGGTTGACCACCCGAGTCGACGAGGACGCGTCCTCGGCCAAGTTCCTCAAGACCAACCTCGCTCGCACCACGTCCACCCAGCGGCTGTGGCAGTTCCTCATTGAGAGCCTCTCGCGCGGAGACCGTGAGAAGCGTTTGGGCGGCCAGTTGCGTATCGCGTTCAGCGTCGGTTGGGGCACCGGTGACAGTCCACGGCGATGGCTTGTACGGGGGAGCCTTCGCCGCAATTCACTCCGGGCTATTGGGTTGGCTGCTCGTTGATCGGTAAGGGACCCTCAGGTGCGGACGTTCTCGTGGTCGAGGCGCGTGACATCGCCGTCGTCGGGCCCGTGGGCCCGTCCGACGTGCGCCTCGGCCCGCATCCGTTCGACCATGTGCGGGTAGTGCAGCTCGAATGCCGGTCGCTCCGAACGGATCCGGGGCAGTTCGGTGAAGTTGTGCCGAGGCGGCGGGCAGCTGGTGGCCCACTCGAGCGAGTTGCCATGACCCCACGGGTCGTCAACCGTCACCGGCTCGCCGTAACGCCAGCTCTTGAAGACGTTCCACACGAACGGCAGGGTGCTCACGCCGAGGATGAACGACCCCACGGTCGAGATCACGTTCAGCGTGGTGAACCCGTCGGTGGGCAGGTAGTCCGCGTAGCGCCGCGGCATGCCCTCGTCACCCAGCCAGTGCTGCACCAGGAACGTGGTGTGGAAACCGATGAACGTCAGCCAGAAGTGCAGCTTGCCCAGCCGCTCGTCGAGCAGACGGCCGGTCATCTTCGGGAACCAGAAGTAGATGCCGGCGTAGGTCGCGAACACGATGGTGCCGAACAGCACGTAGTGGAAGTGCGCAACCACGAAGTACGAGTCCGTCACGTGGAAGTCGATCGGCGGGCTGGCCAGCAGCACACCGGACAGACCACCCAGCAGGAAGGTGACCATGAAGCCGACGGCGAACAGCATCGGCGTCTCGAAGCTCAACTGCCCCTTCCACATGGTGCCGATCCAGTTGAAGAACTTGATGCCCGTCGGCACCGCGATGAGGAACGTCATGAAGCTGAAGAACGGCAGCAGCACCGCGCCCGTGGCGTACATGTGGTGCGCCCACACCGCCACCGACAGCGCCGCGATCGACAGGGTGGCATAGATCAGCGTGGTGTAACCGAAGATCGGCTTGCGGCTGAACACGGGGACCACTTCGCTGACGATCCCGAAGAACGGCAGCGCGATCACGTACACCTCGGGGTGGCCGAAGAACCAGAACAGATGCTGCCAGAGGATCACCCCGCCATTGGCCGGGTCGTACACGTGGGCACCGAGTCGGCGATCCGCAGCCAAGCCGAACAGCGCGGCGGTCAGCAGCGGGAAGATCAACAGCACCAGGATCGATGTCACCAGGATGTTCCAGGTGAAGATCGGCATCCGGAACATCGTCATGCCGGGGGCGCGCATGCA
>JAESGJ010000335.1_pt1 | contig 37856 bp, 33 predicted proteins | sample 9266241 | NCBI WGS metagenome assembly JAESGJ01 (sample SAMN14514841, study PRJNA621669) | algae metagenome | isolation source: Brasilonema octagenarum HA4186-MV1 and co-occurring heterotrophs from wet... | place: USA: Manoa Valley, Hawaii | collected 2009-07-20
CGACGGCGCGTTGGATCCGCTACCGCCGCAGGCGGTCAGCGCTCCCATGGAGATGAAGGCGGCGACGCCGAGGCCCGCGGCGACGCGGCGAGTGAACCGACTTTGCATATCGCAGTCCAATCTGTGCTGGCAGGGATTCGGCGGGTCAGTTGTTGTGCGTGCCGGGAATGGCGGTCGGCGCGGGCGGCGCCTTCACGGGCGGCGTGAACAGGTTGCCACCGGTGGGGTTGATGCTCTTCTCGGTGGGCGAGACCGACGGCGCCGTCGTGGTCGTCGTAGTCGTCGTGGTGCTTGACGGCGCGTTGGATCCGCTACCGCCGCAGGCGGTCAGCGCTCCCATGGAGATGAAGGCGGCGACGCCGAGGCCCGCGGCGACGCGGCGAGTGAGCCGACTTTTCATTGGCAGTCCAATCTATGCTGCTGGGAAACGCTGAGAATGATCTGAACTGAACTCTATCGTCCAGTACTGGTTGCCGTCAAGACGAAACCGGGGTTGCCGACCGCCCGGGCGACAGACGGAAATGCGCAGTTTGCAGGCCAATCCGAGGTGCTGTTGCGCCATCGGTGCGCGGTACCGCCGGTCCGCCGACAGCGGACGCGCTCGTCCATCTGTCGGTCCCGTGCCCCGTCCGCCCGCCTCGGCACGTGGTCATTGTGCCGCTTTCCTGTAACGCGTGGCGGCGGTCTGGACGATCAACCGTCTGACACGGCTGCGCCCATGATCACCCGCTGCCGCGAAGGGTCGGAGGGATTTCGTCGTGATTCGTCGTCTTGGAGTGGCGGTTCTGGCCGCGGGCGTGGCACTGATCGGCCTGGCGACGGGCACCGCCGCGGCCGCCGCCGGATGTCCCGACTACCACTGGATCGGTGCCGCCGGGTCCGGCCAGCGCGATGCCGCAGGCCTGACGTCGAACGGCGGTATGGGCAGCGTGGTCTATCAGTCCTATCTCCAGCTGCGCAGCGAGCTCGCCGCGAGCGGTCACACCATCACCGCCGAGGCCGTGCAGTACCCGGCCGCGCCGGTGCCGCTGGACGGCGGCATCGGCGGCTGGATGGGCTTCATGGACAGCGTCAAGAACGGCACCCAGGCCACGGCCGACCAGTACAAGGCCTTCACCGCGCAGTGCCCCGACACCAAGGTGGTTCTCGCTGGGTACTCGCAGGGCGCGATGATCGTCCACCGCAATCTCGCCGCCCTCGCCGACGACCCGCACGTGGCCGCCGCGCTGCTGATCGCCGACGGCGACCGGCTGCCCGCGGACACCACGATCAACCTGGGCTCGACCGCCTACCGGTCCGTCGCCTCGCCGAGCGTGGGCAAGGGTGTCGCGCAGGAGCACTCGTTCCTCGCCTCGGCGCCGACCTCGAAGCTGCCGCTGGAGATGGGAGCCCGCACCGTGAGCGTCTGCGACGTCGGCGATCCGGTCTGTGACTACGACCCCGACACGACGACGATGTCGGCCGCCGACATCGCGATCCATACGTCGTACGCTCCCGCGGCCAGCGGCGCCCACGACTGGGGCACGCCGCTCTACCAACTCGTGATGGTGTCCGATCTGGTGCCGTCCCCGGCGTCGTCCCCGGCGTCCCCGCTCAGCGCGGCAGGCGCCTGACAGCCGGGGTCGGCGTTGCTGAACACGCCGAACCACCGAGGACGCCGTCGAGGTATGTCCGCAAGAACGTCTCGAACAGCTCGTCGGAGCTGAGTCCCTCGATCGTGTCGAGAGCCCGGCGCAGGGTGGGGTGCTCCACGGGATCGGGGGAGGGCCCGTCGCCGCTGTCGGCGTAGTCCGCGGCGTTCTCACCGAGGATCGCCGCACCGAGGGTCAGCGCCGTCATGCCGTCGACGATCGACACCTGCAGGCTGGCCGGCACGCCCGAGGCGGCGAGGAACTGGCACAGCTGTTCGTACTCCCCGAACATCTTCTCGCGCGGCATGTATCGGACCAGAAGCGGTGCGCACTGCGGGTACCGGACGATCCGACGGCGCAGGGCGACGCTCTGAGTGATGAGGTACTCCGACCAGTGCGCGTCCTCGGGCATCGTCGTGGGCGCCTCCGGCGTCGCGACCATCCTGGCGACCGCGACCAACAAGGATTCCTTGTCGGCGAAGTAGTGATACAGCGAAGGGGCCCGCACTCCGAGTTCGGCGGCGAGTTTCGGCATGCTGAACGCCTCGAGCCCACGCTCGCCGATGAGCGCGATGGCGGCATCGACCACCTTCTCGGCGGTCAGCGACGCGTTCTTGGGCCGTGCCATCGTGCCATCGTCCCATTACGGTCAAGATCAACTTTGCTCCGAGGGTGCCTACGGCGGGCCGCTCGCGGTCGCGCGGAAACGGGACCGCGCGTCAGGCCTCGAGCCTGGCGCGGATCGTCGTCAGCCGTTCGCTCAGCTCGGATTCGGTGATGACTCCCCTGGCCAGCAACGAATGGGCCAGCGACACCAGCTGGCTCTCGGGGTAGGGCAGCCCGGCGTACACCGTGGCCGACAGGACGTCCTCCTCGTCGCGCCGTTCCTTGAAGTCGGGCACGTCCGCGTCGCACGCCGCGTGGTCGAGGGCGTCGCAGAGTCCGTCCAGACTCGTCTTCCAGGGCGGAACCGGATTCTCGACGCCGTACTTCGCGGCCATCACCGGCCACACCTGATTCCTGGTGACGACGTACCGCAGCGGTTCGTAGTTCACGTCACTCGCCTGCCGGGTGCATGGCGGGCCTGGTGTCGACGATGACGTTGGTGGTGACCCCCGCCTTGGGCAGCGCGACGCCGATCAGGCAGTCGCGGGTGACGATCTCGGTCAGTTGGTCCTCGGTCCAGCCCTCGGTGCCAGGTGGCTGCATCGGCATCACCATGAAACGGTGCTTCTGGTTCGAATCCTGAACGCGGACTTCGACGTCGTCGGACAGATACAGCCCGAACTCGGACAGCACCTGCCGGGGGAACCGGACCAGCCGGCTGCGATAGTTCGGCGTGCGGTACCACTCGGGCGAGTTTCCGAGGATCGGCCGCGGATAGCAGGAGCACAGCGCGCAGACGATCACGTTGTGCACCGTCGGGGTGTTCGCGAGGATCTGGAAGGCGGTGAAGTCGCTCGGCGTGCCGAATCCCGTCGGTTCCAGCCAGTCGACGCCGACCTCCTTGCTCGCCGTCATCGGCTCGGCGAGGGCCAGCGCCTTGAAGTCGGGATCCAGCCAGGCGCGCGCCACCAGTCGGGCGGCGGGGGTGGGTCCGATCTGTTCGGCGAACTCGGTGAAGCGTCGGTGCTCCTCGGCGGTGAAGATGCCCTTCTCGATGCACAATTCGCGCAGGGCGATCTCGAGCACCTCGAAGTCGGTGATCTCGTCGACCATCGGTTTGACGGTCCGGTCGTGGTCGTGGTCGTGGTCGTGGTCGTGGTCGTGGTCGTGCGTCATCGTGCTCCGTTCAGTCGGCGGGCTGCAGCCAGTGCTCGGGGATCTCGGTGCGAAGCGTGTCCGCGGCCGTGCCGTGGTAGCCGTCCCACAGGTCCGCCTGCTTGAAGCTGACGACGTAGAACCACTCCGGCTTGGCGCCGGGCCGGTCCCACGTCTCGTCCTCGGCCGCCGGGCTCTCGTAGGCCACCGCCGCAATCTCTCCCGTTGCGCCCCTGACGTATTCGGGCGTGCGCGTGTAGAACAGCACCGGGATCTCGCGCACGACCACGCGGTCGCCGACCGCGAATCTCGCCTCGCCCGCCTGCCCGGCGTAGACCTGCGGATCGCCCTTGCCGACCGCGTGCACGACGTGCTCGTTGCGCGCCACGCCCGACCCGTCGCCCTGCCCGCGGGGTTCGGCCTTGAGGGTCTTGCCCGCCAGGCCGCCCGCGTAGCGGTCCTGGACGTCGGCCATCCGCTCGGTGAGTTCGGTCAGCCCGATGTGGTGCTTCTCGACGAGGATCCTGGCGCATGCCCAGAGCCAGCGACCGTAGTAGGGCAGCCCGTGGTAGATCGCCCGTCCGACGTCGACGTTGCCGATGCGCCTGCGCTCCTCGGAGAGCCAGATCCCGCGCCAGGCAAGCACTTCCGAGAGCACGTAGGTCATGTGCTCCCAGTACTCGTAGTCCTTGTTCTCGTACTTCATCGGGACGTCCGGTTCGCCGCCGACGTCGTGGACCGGCTTCATGTAGGCGACGAAGCGGTCGTGGTCGAGCATGTCGGGAGTGGGGGCGTCGGGGATCTCGGGATAGGCCGACTTCAACCGGGCCACCAGGGCAAGTTGATTCGCGCGACTTTCGGCGGTGCTCATGGCGACCCCATCTCCGAAACGAGCTCTCTAATGGCCGTAGATTAGCATTCGCCGATCGTTCCCAGCAATACTTCCGGCGAACGAATCGAGCGGCGCGTCCAAGACGTGAACGCGGTGTGAAAACCGGGATTCAGCATCGGGTTTCGGCCGATGGCTACGGATTGTCCGGAACCCCGCAAAACATGGAAACGGCGCCCACCCGCACGGGGTGGACGCCGCTTCCGATCGCTGCGCTGCTAGCCGGACACCGGCACCGGCGCGGTGTCGGTCTCCTCGCTCGGCGGCTCGGGCGGCTGCGTCGGCGCCGGCTTGCGGAAGTGGTTGTCGCCGCGCGGGTACACGACCTGCGGCCACCAGAACCACCGTCCCAGCATCGTGGCGATCGACGGCATCAGCAGCGAGCGCACGATGAAGGTGTCGACCAGAAGGCCGATGGCGATCGTCGACCCCATCTGCGCCAGCACCACCAGGTTGCTGAAGATCATGCCCGCCATCGTGGCCGCGAACACCAGGCCCGCTGACGTCACGACACCACCCGTGCCCGCCATCGAGCGGATGATGCCCGTCTTCAAGCCAGCGTGGATCTCGTCCTTGAAGCGGGACACCAACAGCAGGTTGTAGTCCGAGCCGACCGCCAACAGGATGATCACCGACATCAACATGACCAGCCAGTGCACCGGCATGCCCAGGATGTCCTGCCAGATCAGCACCGAGATGCCGAACGACGCGGCGATCGAGCTGGCGGCCGTCGTCACGATGACCAGCGCCGCCACCGCTGCCCTGGTCAGGATCAGCATGATCATGAAGATCAGCGTCAACGCCGAGACGACGGCGATCAGCAGGTCGTACTTGGCGCCGTCGGCCATGTCGCGGTAGGTCGCCGCGACGCCACCGAGGTAGATCTTGGCGTCCGACAGCGACGACATCTTCAAGGCCTCCTGCGCGGCCTTGCGCTCGGAGTCGACGCGGTTGATGCCCTCGACGGTCGCGGGGTCACCCTCGTGGGTGATGAACATGCGCGCGGACTTGCCGTCCGGTGAGAGGAACATCTCGAGGCCGCGCTTGAAGTCCGGGTTGGTGAAGGCCTCCGGCGGAAGGAAGAACAGGTCGTCGTTCTTCGCGTCGTCGAACGCCGAGCCCATCGCCAGGGCGGTGTCGTTGGACGCCTCCATCTGGTCGAGCAGCGCCTTCTGCGAGTTGTACGACGCCAGCGACAGGTCCCGGCTGGCCTTCATCGTCGCGATCGTCTGCGGCAGCAGCGCGGTCAATTGTGGTGCCAAGGTGGCCAATTGGTCGGTGTTGCCCTGCACGGCCTCGGTTTGGTCGGTCACCTGGTCGATGCCGTCGATCGAGTCGAACAGGGAGCGGCCCGCGGCGCAGATGGGGATGTCGTAGCAGTGCGGTTCCCAATAGAGATAGTTGCGGAATGGCCGGAACGTGTCGTCGAAGTCGGCGATGTGGTCGCGCAACTCCTTGGTGGTCTCGAGCAGTGCCTGTGACTTGGCGGCCGAGTCCACCGTCAGCTGGGTCTGCTGCAGCGACAGTTGGTACTGCTTCTCCATGATGGAGATCGACTGGTTCGTCGAGTCGATCATCCTGAGCTGGTCGGCCAGCTGCTGGCGCTGGAACGGCAGGTTCATGTTGCTGGTCTGGCCCGAGATGCTCGTCTGGAACGGAATCGAGCTGTGTTGGATCGGGATGCCCAGTGGTCGGGTGATGCTCTGCACCATGGCGATTCCCTCGGTGTGCATGATGTTGCGGGCGATCGCGTTCAGCACCAGCATGTCGGCGGGGTTCCGCATGTCGTGCTCGGAGTTGACCATCAGGATGTCGGGGTTCATCCGGGCCTGGCTGAAGTGCCGGTCTGCGGCCGCGAATCCGACGTTCACCGGAGCGTCGGTGGGCAGGTAGTACCGGTCGTTGTAGGCGGGCTTGTAGCCGGGGATGGCCACGATGCCGATCAGCACCACGAACAGGCTGGCGACGAAGATCGGTGCGGGCCAACGGACCACGGCCGTGCCGACCTTGCGCCAGAAGACGCTGCGCGGTGGCCGCTTGGATTCGTACATGCCGACCTTGCTGCCCAGGAACAGGACGGCGGGACCGAGTGTGACGGAGATGACGACCACGACCACCATGCCGATCGCCACCGGCGCGCCCATCGTGCTGAAGTAGGGCAGCCGGCAGAAGCTCAGGCAGTACGTGGCGCCCGCGATGGTCAGGCCCGAACCGATGATGACCGGTGCGACGGACTTGAACGTCGCGTAGTAGGACTCCTCCCGGTCCAGCCCCAGTCCGCGGTCCTCGCGGTAGCGGCCGAAGAGGAAGATGCCGTAGTCGGTGGCCGCGGCGATCGCCAGCATCGTCAGGATGTTGCCCGCGAACGTGGTGAGCCCGAACACGTTGTGCATGGCGAGGGTCGAGACCACCCCGCGCGCGGTCAGCAGGCCCAGGAACGTCAGGAACAACTGGACCAGCGTGGTGCGGATCGACCGATAGACGATCAACAGCATGAGCGCGATGGCGAACAACGTGATGATCGTGATCTCGACGAGGCTGGCGTTGCCGATGACGTGCAGGTCGTCGGTCAGCGCCGCCGGTCCGGCGACGTAGGCCTGCACGCCGGGCGGCGCCGGGGTCTGCTCGATGACCTTGCGGACCGCGTCGACGCCTTCGTTGGCCTCGGTCATGCCCTGCTCGCCCGCCAGGTTGATCATGACGTAGGACGCCTTGCCGTCGGCGCTCTGCGCGCCCGCCGCGGTGAGGGTGTCACCCCAGAAGTCCTGGATGTGCTGGATGTGGGCGGGATCCTGCTGCAGCTTCTTGATGATCGCGTTGTAGTAGTCGTGCGCGTCGGGGCCGAGGGGCTGCTGGCCCTCGATCACCACCATGATCGTGCTGTTGGAGTTGAACTCCTTGAAGTTGCCGCCCATCAACTTCATCGCCTTCATCGACGGCGCGTCCTCGGGCGCCATCGGGGCTGCGTGCAGCTCGCCGACCACCTCGAGCTGCGGGGCGACGACGTTGACGACGACCGCGATGAACACCCAGAAGATGACGATCGGGATCGAGAAGATCCGCAGGGCGCGTGGGAACCAGGGCCGGTGCCCGGACGACGTTTCCGGGGTCGCCGTGTGCGTCATGCGGACTTCACCAGGCAGTAGGTCTGGGCTTGGACCCCATTGGCGGACTGCTCCTCACGGACGGTTCCATTCACGGTGACGCGGCATCCAATCTGGTCGCCGTCGGCGCGCGCCATGAGGTTGGCGCTGACCGTCGGCAGGGTCGTGGACAGGGTGACCGACCAGGGCAGCGTCGCGGTGAGCGTATGCACGTGCGCGTCCGGGTCGAAGTAGCTGATCTGCGCGGTGTCGCCGGGTGAGCCGTACACGTCGTACACCATGATCTTGGGGTTGAACTGCACGATCTCGATGCCGGAGCCGGCGTTGGCGTTGAGGTCGGCTGAGGCGAACTGCTTGTGCAGCCGCGTCACCACCACACCCGACACGGACAGCACGATGATCAGCACCAGTGGTATCCACACCACCTTGCTGATCCGGCGTACCGGAATACGTTTCACCCCAACACCTTCCGATGATCAATTGATCCAGTCATGGCCGGTTCGTCCGGCGGGCTCTCCGCTGTGGCGACCAAGCGCCGCAGCACGGGGAAGGCGACCCGGGCCGCGAGCCACAGGGCGTTCTCCTCCTCGGGACTCAGCGTCGCCAGGAGTTCCGTCAGACGTTCGCGACGGACCCGCTTGCGGTCGTCGATGACCTCGCGGCCGTGCTCGGTGATCCCGATGAGGGCGGCCCGCCCGTCCTCGGGGTCGGCCAGCCTCGTCACCAGATCCTGGCGCTCCAACCGCTTGATCAGCTGGGTCATGGACGGCTGGGTGATGCCCTCCTTGGCGGCCAGCGCGGTGAGCCGCAGCGGGCCCTCGCGGGACACCCGGTTGATCGCGAACCCGGCGGACGCGCTCAGGTCGGCCCGATCGGTGAGGAACCGTGCGGTCAGGTCCATCGCCTGGTCGAGAAGTTCGCCGACGCATTCGCTCACGTCGCGCTCGACCGTCCGATCCTTCACTCGGTACATATATCACGCACCCTATGTAGTGGCTAGTCGAGCCCGGCCCGTGAGGGATGCACGGCTACCTCTCAGCCGCCGTGGCGCGGTCGGGTCGACCCCCCGAGGCGGGGCCCGGGGAGCACCGCGCCACCGCCGGATGGCGTGAACCGTCGCGGTGTCGTCGGAACACGCTGCGCGCCATGGTATTCGACGGGTACCCGAGCACGGGGTCGGACGGCCGGTCGTCGCCGCGGATCGACGACCCCTGGCGCGTCCGTGACGCTGCGTGGCTAATACATTGCTTCGCCTATGTATCAGTCCAGGGCTGCGGCGAGCCCGGCCAGCAGCCGGTCGACGTCCTCGTCGTCGTTGTACGGGGCGAGTCCGATGCGTAGGCCACCCGCGTCGCCGAGTCCGAGGCGGCGCGCGGGCTCGTAGGCGTAGAACGATCCGGCCGGGGCGTTGACGTCGCGTTGCGCCAGCGCCGCGCTGACCACGCCTGCCTCCCGGTCGTCGAAGGTGACGAGAAGGGTTGGGGTGCGGCGTTTCGCCACCGAGTGGATGCGCACTCCCGGCAGCTGCGCGAGGCCCGTCTCGATCCGTCCGCGCAGCGCGTCCTCGTGCCGTTGCAGGGCGTGCAGGCCCGTCACCACGCGCTCGCGACGGCCGCCTGCGGCGGTCGTCATGCCGGCCAGGAAGTCGACTGCTGCCGTCGTTCCCGCCATCAGCTCGTACGGCAGGGTGCCCAGCTCGAAGCGCTCCGGCACGTCGTCGGTGGCGGGTAGCAGCTTCGCGGGGCGTAGTCCCGCGAGCACGTCGCGCCTGCCCGCGACGACGCCACAGTGCGGGCCGAGGAACTTGTACGGGGAGCACGCGAAGAAGTCGGCGTCGAGGTCGTGGAAGTCGACGACGCCGTGTGCCGTGTAGTGCACGCCGTCGACGTAGGCGAGGGCGCCCACCCCGTGTGCGAGCGCCACGATGGCCCGCACGTCGGGCATGGTCCCGACGAGGTTGGACGCCGCGGTGACGGCGACGACCCGCGTTCGTTCGCTCAGCTGTGCCTCGACGTTCGCCACGGGCAGTTCCGCGGTGGCCGGGTCGACGTCCGCCCAGCGGACCGTGGCGCCCGCCGCCTCGGCGGCGATCACCCACGGCCGGACATTGGCGTCGTGGTCGAGCCGGGTCACGACGATCTCGTCGCCTGCTCGCCACTGGGCGGCCAACGTGCGCGACAGGTCGAACGTCAGCGCCGTCATGCTCCTGCCGAAGATCACCTCGTCGGGATCGGCGCCGAGGAGGTCGCCGAGCGCACGGCGGCAGTCACCGACGATCGCCTCGGCGTTGCGAGCGGCGGCGGTGACGGTGCCGCGGTTGGCCAACGGGCGCAACAGGGCATCGCGGATCGCGTCGGCGACGGCGGTCGGTGTCTGCGAACCGCCCGGACCGTCGAAGAACGCGGCGCCGTCGGCGAGGGCGGGGAAGCAGGAGCGGATCGCGTCGACGTCGAGTGGGCCGGTCACGCTGGAAGTCTGTCATCCCGAGCGGTCATGCGCCGCGCCTGAGCCGTCGACTCCCACCCGCTACGTTGGGACCGTGGAGACCCAGCAGTTCTGGCGCGACGCCGACCGGCACCTGGTGCGCTACGGCGCGACGTTCGTGCCGCGAGTCATCAAGCGTGCCAACGGAAGCTACGTCTACGACCAGGACGACCGCGCCATCCTCGACTTCACCTCGGGACAGATGAGCGCCGTCCTCGGGCATTCCCACCCAGACGTCGTGGCGACGGTGTCCGCGTCGGTGGCGACGCTGGACCATCTGTACAGCGGCATGCTCAGCGAGCCCGTGGTCGAGCTCGCCACGCGACTCGCCGCGACGTTGCCAGCGCCGTTGAGCCGCACGCTGCTGCTCAGCACCGGCGCCGAGTCCAACGAGGCCGCCATCAAGATGGCCAAGCTCTACACCGGCAGGTACGAGATCGTGTCGTTCGACCGGTCCTGGCACGGGATGACGTCCGGTGCGGCCGCGGCGACGTTCAGCGCGGGTCGTCGCGGCTACGGGCCGCCCGTGCCGGGCAACCTGACGCTGCCGACGCCGAATGCGTACCGGTCGCCGTTCCGCCAGGCCGACGGGAGCTACGACTGGGAGGCCGAGCTGGCGTACGGGTTCGCGGTCGTGGACACGCAGTCGGCGGGCAGCCTGGCGGCGTGTCTCGTCGAGCCGATCCTGTCGTCGGGCGGCATCATCGAGCCGCCTGCCGGATATCTGCGCAGGCTCAAGGAGATGTGCGACGAGCGGGGCATGCTGCTGATCGCCGACGAGGCGCAGACCGGACTCGGCCGCACCGGAACCACGTACGCGTTCGAACGCGACGGCATCGTGCCCGACCTGCTGACGCTGTCGAAGACCCTCGGCGCGGGGTTACCGGTGGCGGCCGTCGTCACCACCGACGAGATCGAGGCGGTCTGCCACGACCGCGGGTTCCTCTTCTTCACGACGCACGTGTCGGATCCACTCGCGGCCGCCGTGGCGCTGACCGTCCTGACGGTCGTCGAGCGCGACGGTCTCGTCGACCGCGCCGCCACGCTCGGGAAGGTGCTCGCCGACCGGCTGGCTGCGTTGCGCAACCGGTACGACGTGGTCGGTGACGTCCGAGGGCGGGGACTGCTCCAGGGCATCGAACTGGTGTCTGACAAGGTCACCAAGGCGCCCGCGGACGACCTCGGCGCGCGGGTCACCGCCGCGTGCCTCGACCGCGGGCTGCACGTGAACATCGTCCAGTTGCCCGGGATGGGGGGCATCTTCCGGATCGCGCCCCCGCTGACCATCTCCGAACCGGAGCTGTTCGAGGGCCTCGACATCCTGGACGACGCGCTCGCGGCCTGCCTCTGAGTCAGCGCCCCAGCCGGGCGGCGAGCGCGGCGCCGAGCCGCTGCCCGGACAACCACGCGGATTCGATGCGCGGCGCGCCCGACGGGCACCACGAGTCACCGCAGAGACCGAGCGGACGGTCGTCGTGGGTCGTCAGCCCGAACGCGTCTTCGCCATGGGTGCCAACGGGTTTCGCGAACGTCCAGCGGTGGGCGTGCGTCCACTCCGGCGTCTCCGAGACCCCGAGCACCCGCGAGAGCGCTGCGAGGACGGGAGTCACCGCGCCGTCGGGATCCTCCAGATGGGCATGGGCGCGCTGCGCCGTCGTGTGGACGACCAGGACGGGTGCCCCGTCACCGCGTCGGGCGCCGTCGTCGGCGATCATCGTCAGATCGGGGTCGTCATTGACGAACGCGGCGTCGGTGATCGACCAGGAGCGCCTGCGGAACGCCGCTACGACGGCGATCACGGGTTCGTAGGTCACCCAGTCGGCCGCGTCGAGGGCGAGCCTCGCGGCCTGCGGATCGGGCATCGCGAGCACTACGGCATCGTGGTCCAGCTCTTCGAGGTCCCCGACCGCCGTGTCGACGCGCGCGTCGTCGGAAAGGGACGCCCGCACCAGCGAGCGCAGGCCGCGGGGCGTCGCGTAGCGCATCGGGCCCGACGTGGTGCCGTGGCCGTCGGCGGAGAACACGTCGAACGTGTCCGTCCACTCCCGGGCCAGGCCCTCGGCGAGCCAACCCTCGACCACGGGGACGAAATCCGGTTCCTTGGCGGTGAAGTATGCGGCGCCGACGTCGACGCGCCTGCCGTGCAGCAGCGGTGACGCCATCCGGCCGCCGGGCGCCCTCCCGCGGTCGAGCACGTCGACCGTGACGCCGTGCTGCCGCAGCGCCGCCGCGCACGCGGCACCGGACAGACCGGCTCCGACGACGGCGACGCGGGTCATGCGTTCACGCTAGCCGCTCGTCAGCCCGCCACCAGGTTCGGCGGCCTTCCGCCGCCCGCGAAGACCTCGATCTGATGCAGCGCGATCCGCCAGGCCCGCTGCCAGCCACCCACGGTGCTGCCCGCGACGTGCGGGGTCAGCAGCAGCCCCGGCGCAGACCACAGGGGATGGCCCTCCGGCAGCGGCTCGGGGTCCGTGACGTCGAGCGCGGCCCGCAGCCGGCCCGACACGAGCTCGGCGAGCAGCGCTTCGGTGTGCACCGCGCCGCCTCGGCCGACGTTGACGAGGACCGCCCGGTCGGGAAGGCGGGCGAGGAACGCGGCATCGACGAGGTGGTGCGTCGAGTCGTTCTCGGGCAGCATCGCGACGACCACGTCGGCGTCGGGAAGGTGAGCGTCGATGTCGGCGAGGGCGAGCACGCCGGCCCTGGCCGTCCGCCCGAACAGCGTCACCTCGGTCTCGAACGGCGTGAGTCGCGCGGCGAGGTTCTCGGCGAGGTCGCCCGCCCCGAGCACGAGGATCCGCTTGCCGATCAACGTCTCGGTGTCCCTCGGATCCCACACGCCCTCGGCCTGCCTGGCGCCGAACAGCGCGAGCTCCCGGTAGATGGCCAGCAGCGCGGCGACCACCCACTCGGCCGACGAACCACCATGGGCCCCACGACCATTCGACAGCAGGACGCCCGAGGGCAGGTGAGGGAGCCACTGCTCGTAACCGGCGTTGAGGGTCTGGACGAGACGCAAGCTGGGCAGGTCGGCGAACCCGGCGCCGATCGCCTCGGCGTTCTCGTAGCCGACGACGACGACCGCGGCGTCGAGGTGTTCGAGCGGCCACGGCTCGTACGGCGAGTAGTAGACGGGATCGATGGCGGCCGAGGGCGGTGGCAACTCGAGACCGAGATCGTCGGGGACCAGTACTTTCAGTCGCGGTTCATCCGGAGGGGTCACGACGCCCACGCTAGGCACCGTCGCGCTGCCTCGCCCGATCAGGGCCGATTCGGCAGGTGCGGTGCGGCCCGCGCCGCATGCCGGGCCTCAGAGGTAGGGGTCGGCCCACGCGCTGATGATCCGCGCCGCCCTGGCCGCCTGGTTCTTTCCGGTGAGGAGGTGATCGGCGCCCTCGAGGGACACGAAGCTGCGCGGGTGCCGTGCGGTGCGGAAGATGTCGCTCGCGTTGGCGATGCCCACGGTGTTGTCGGTGGGCGAGTGCATCACCAGCAGCGCGCGCCGCAGCGTCCGAATGCGTTCTCGCAGATCGGCATTGCGGACGTCCTCGATGAAGTGCCGTTTGAGCACCAGCGCCTTGCCGCCGACCAGGAACGGCGCCTCGCCGTCGGCCTCGATCCGGTGGACCAGCGCGTCGTAGTTGTGCTCGACGTGCGCGGGCTCGAAGGGCGCGCCGACGCTGGCGACGGCCGCCACCGAGGGGCACTCGTGGGCCCCCGCGATGGCCGCCGCCCCGCCGAACGAGTGGCCGACGAGCAGCCGGACCTCGCGGCCCGTGCCGTTCATGTACTCGACGGCACGCACGGTGTCGGCGACCTTGTGCGAGAAGGAGCCGTCACCCCAGTCGCCGTCGGAGTCGCCGAGGCCCAGGTTGTCGAAGCGCAGCATCCCGATGCCCTCGCCGGCCAGCTGCTTGCAGATGCGGCTCGCGGCGGGGCAGTCCTTGCCGAGGGTGAAACCGTGGGCGAAGACACCCCAGCCGCGCGGCTCGCCGACCGGGAGGTCGACGACGCCTCGCAGCAGTGGTCCGGTGGTGCTGGAGAAACTGACGCGTTCGGCCATCCGGCGAATGATAGTTCTCGCGTTCGGCGGGCGGCTTCAGACGACGTGGCCGTCCGCCACCGTCAGCGCGGCGTCCAGGGCCTTGAGCCCCTCGGCGACCTCGGCGTCGGTGATGTTGCAGGCGGGCACGGCGTGGATGCGGTTGAAGTTCGCGAACGGCAGCAGCCCGTTGGCCTTGCACGCCGCGATCGTCGCGTTCATCGCCGGGCTGGACCCGCCGTACGGTGCCAGCGGCTCGCGGGTCTCCCGATTCGCCACCAGCTCGATCGCCTGGAACACGCCGAGGCCGCGCACCTCGCCGACCGACGGGTGCTTGGCCGCGAGCTCGGCAAGGCCGGGGCCCAGCACGTCGGCCCCAATGCGCTTGGCGTTGGCCACCATTCCCTCGTCCTCCATCGCGGTGATGGTGGCGACGGCGGCGGCACACGCCAGCGGGTGGCCCGAGTAGGTCAGGCCGCCGGGGTAGGCGCGGTCGGTGAACGTCTGGTAGATCGCGTCGCTGATCGCGACGCCACCGAGCGGTACGTAGCCAGAGGTCACGCCCTTGGCGAAGGTGATCAGATCGGGTACCACGTCGAAGTTCTGGATCGCGAACCACTCACCGGTACGGCCGAATCCGGCCATTACCTCGTCGGCGATGAACACGATGCCGTACTTGTCGCAGATCTCCCTGACGCCCTTCATGTAGCCGGGCGGCGGCACCATGATGCCCGCGGTGCCCGGCACCGACTCGAGGATGATCGCCGCGAACGAGTTGGGACCCTCGTGCTGGATCAGGCGCTCCAGGTACTCGAGCGCCCGCTCGGACTCCTGCTGCTCGTTCTCCGCGTGGAACGACGAGCGGTACAGGAACGGGCCGTTGAAGTGCACGACGCCCGCGCTGGCGTAGTCGTTCGGGTAGCGGCGCGGGTCACCGGTCAGGTTGATCGCGGTGTCGGTGCCGCCGTGGTACGAGCGGTACCGCGAGAGCACCTTGTAGCGACCGGTGTGCAGGCGGGCCATCCGGACCGCGTGCTCGACGGCGTCGGCGCCGCCGTTGGTGAAGAACACGCGGTTCAGGTCACCGGGGGTGCGCTCGGCGATCAGGCGGGCGGCCTCCGAGCGTGCGGCGTTGACGTGCTGCGGCGCGACCGTGCACAGCTTGGCCGCCTGTTCGGCAATGGCCGCAACGACTTTCGGGTGCTGGTGGCCGATGTTGGTGAACACCAGCTGTCCCGAGAAGTCGAGCAGCTTGTTGCCGTCACCGTCCCAGACGTACTGGCCGTCGGACGCCACGATCGTCATCGGGGTGATCTGGGCCTGCGCCGACCACGAATGGAAGACGTGCTTGCGGTCCAGCTCGTAGGCGCGGGCGCCCTCGGCCTTGGCCGTCGCAAGGTCCTGGCCGCTGGGCAGCACGGCGTTGTCGAAAGTCGTCATGTTCGCAACTCTTCCTTGTCTTCCTTGGGGTCAGCTGTTCTGCGGGAAGCCGAGGTTGATCCCACCGTGGCTTCCGTTGGATTGTGCACTCCGTGCACGGGGATCCAGCCAGCGCGTTGTCACTACCTTGCCACGCGTGAAGAAGTGCACGCCCTCGGTGCCGTGCGCGTGGGTGTCGCCGAACAGCGAGCTCTTCCAGCCGCCGAAGCTGTAGTAGGCCGTCGGCACCGGGATCGGCACGTTGATGCCGACCATGCCGACCTCGACCTCGTTCTGGAAGCGGCGGGCGGCGCCGCCGTCGTTGGTGAAGATCGCGGTGCCGTTGCCGTAGGGGTTGGCGTTGATGAGGTTCAGCGCCTCGTCGTAGGAGTCGACCCGCACGACCGACAGCACGGGGCCGAAGATCTCGTCGGTGTAGATGCTCATCTCGGTGGTGACGTTGTCGATCAGCGTGGGGCCCAGCCAGAATCCGTCAGGATCGCCGTCGACGGAGATGCCGCGGCCGTCGATCACGATCGTGGCGCCATCGGCCTCGCCGGCGTCGACGTAGGACGACACCTTGTCGCGGTGCGCCTTGGTGACCAGCGGCCCCATGTCGGCGTCGCGGGTGCCGTCACCGGTCTTGAGTCCCTTGGCGCGGTCGGCGATCTTGGCGACCAGCTCGTCGGCGATGGGGCCGACGGCCACGCACGCGGAGATGGCCATGCAGCGCTCACCCGCCGAGCCGAAGCCCGCGTTGATCATCGCGTCGGCGGCAAGATCGAGGTCGGCGTCGGGCAGCACGATCGCGTGGTTCTTGGCGCCGCCGAGGGCCTGCACGCGCTTGCCGTGCAGCGTGCCCGTCGCGTAGACGTACTGCGCGATGGGGGTGGAGCCGACGAAGCTGATCGCCTTGACGGAGGTGTTGGTCAGCAGCTCGTCGACGGCGACCTTGTCGCCCTGCAGCACGTTGAACACGCCGGGCGGCAGCCCCGCCTCGGCCCACAGCTCGGCCATCCAGAGGGCGGCCGACGGATCCTTCTCGCTGGGCTTGAGCACGACGGTGTTGCCCGCGGCGATCGCGATGGGGAAGAACCACATCGGCACCATGGCCGGGAAGTTGAAGGGGCTGATGATGCCGACCACGCCGAGGGGCTGGCGGATGGAGGCGACGTCGACGTTGGTCGAAGCGTTCTCGGTCATGCCGCCCTTGAGCAGATGCGCTATGCCGCAGGCGAATTCGACGACCTCCTGGCCGCGGGACACCTCGCCGAGCGCGTCGGACACGACCTTGCCGTGCTCGCTGGTGATGATCTCGGCCAGCTCGCCCTTGCGGGCGTTGAGCAGTTCCCGGAACGCGAAGAGGATCTGGGTGCGCTTGGCCAGGCTGGTGTCGCGCCAGGCCGGGAACGCCGCGGCGGCGGCGTCGATGACGGCACGCGCGTCGGAGACGTCGGCGAGGGCGAGCTCGCCGGTCACCTGACCGGTCGCGGGATTGGTCACCGGGGCGGTGCGGTCGCCGGCGCCTGCGAAGGCCTTGCCGTCGACCCAGTGGGAGATGGTGCGAACACGGGTGCTGAGTGTCATGCCTCGATCTTGGGGCGCCCTGACCGCGCCCAAGGCCGACGATGTGTAATCCAAGCGAGCCTTCGCTTTACGATGTGTCAATGTTGCCCACCGTCCGCGAGATTCTCGCGCTTCCGGTGCTGCGCGCCGGGGAGCCCGAGATCGTCTGCGGCGTGGACACCCCCGGCGCGCTGGACCGGTCGGTGCGGTGGGTCCACGTCAGCGACCTCGCCGACCTGTCGAACCTCCTCGAGGGCGGGGAGATGGTCCTCACCACCGGCCAGGCACTGGCCGACGAACGGCATCGCGACGACTACCTCCCCCACCTCGCCGCGGCAGGCGCCGTGGCGGTGGTCGTCGAACTGGGGCTGTACGTCGACGAGGTCCCATCGTCGGTGCGTGCGGTCGGCGCGCAGCTCGCGCTGCCGGTCGTCGCGTTGCACCGGCCGGTGCGCTTCGTCGAGGTCACCGAGGAGGTGCACCGCCGGATCGTGGCCGAGCAGTACGCCGAGGTGGACTACGCCCGCCGCGTGCACGAGGCGTTCACGAACCTCAGCATGCGACGGGCCTCGGTCGACGAGATCGTCGCCGCGGCGGCCGACATGCTCGACACCCCGATCGTGTTGGAGGACCTCAACCACCAGGTCCTGGCGTTCGTCCGGCGCGGGGTGGCGCTCACCGAACTGCTCGACGACTGGGAGCGGCAGTCCCGGCTGGCCCCGGTGACCGGGCGGGGGACCTGGGTGGCCAGGCCCGTCGGCCCGTACCGCCAGGAGTGGGGGCGGCTGGTGGCACCGCGTGGTCGCAGCGAGGACGGGGACGCCGACGACCGCACGGTGACGACCCTCGAGCGGGCAGCTCAGGCGCTGGCGCTGCACAGGATGGTCGAGCAGGACCGCACCTCGCTGGAGATGCGGGCACAGAGCGGCCTCGTCGACGACCTGCTGCGGGGTCGGCTGCGGGACGAGAGCGAGGCGACGGCCCGTGCGCATGCGCTGGGGCTGCGGCCCGCGCTGACGTACGTGCCGATGACGCTCCGGTTGCGCGAGACCGCGAGTGTCAACCAGTTGCTCATCCAGCAGCGCCGGAATCGGACGCTCGACGCGGTGGTGCACGCCATCCGGTCCGGTGGCCACAGCGTGCTGGCGGCCAGCCGCGACGACGGTCAGATCGACATGGTGTTGGCTCCGCAGCCGCGGGCGATGGCGATCGGGGCCGGCGCGGCCGACGGCGAGCGCGTGGTCGCCGAGGTGGCCTCCTCGATCCGTCGGGCGGTGGCCCGCGTCGACGGCGTCTCGGCGTGCGTCATCGGCGCCGGGCCGGAGTCGGGCAGGCTGATCGACGCCGCGGGCGGTCTCGCCGAGTCCGGCCACGTCGCCGAGGTCGCGCTCTCGATGACCGAGAACTCCTCTGCGGCAGGCGAAGTCAAGCCGTTCTACCGGGCGGCAGACGTACGGTTGCGCGGCTTGATCGCACTGATCAGGACGGATCCCCGGGTGCAGGCGTTCGCCGAGACCGAGTTGCGCGGGCTGCTCGAGCGGCGGGCCAAGCACGGCGACGACTCGTTCGATCTGCTGGCCGGCTTCCTCGAGGTGGGCGGCAACAAGGCCGAACTCGCCAAGCGGATGCACCTGTCGCGTCCGACGCTGTACGCGCGGCTCGCGGCGCTGGAACGGCTGCTCGGAGTCGACCTCGACGACGCCGAGTCCAGGACGTCATTGCACGTCGCGATGATGGTGCTGGTCCGCCGCTGAGGCTCCGCCCCTGCGCGGCCCCCGCGAGCACCTATGCGTGCTTCTTGCCGAACGGCAGCACGTGCGCGATCCCGAGCACGATCGAGCCGACCACCAGGCCGACCACCGCCGAGATCCCGGTGTTGACCAACCACGCCAGCACCGCACCGACGGACGGCACCGCGTGGTGGACGGTCTCCTCGAGGTGGTGGACGAACCCGTAGGGCGGGTGCCAGCCGAGCGTGTTCGTGCCGACCAGCAGGATGTGGCCGCCGACCCACAGCATCGCCACCGTCCCGACGGCCGACAGCATGGACAGCACCTTCGGCATGGCCGCGACCAGTCCGAGGCCGACCCTCTTGGAGAAGCGCGACGATCGCTGGGCGAGGCTCAGCCCGATGTCGTCCATCTTCACGATCAGGGCGACGACGCCGTAGACGGCGGCGGTGATGACCAGCGCGACGATCACCAGGATGACGAGCCGGGGCCAGAACGACTGGTCGGCCACCTCGTTGAGCGCGATCACCATGATCTCGGCGGAGAGGATGAAGTCGGTGCGGATGGCGCTCGAGGTCATCTGCTTCTCGGTGTCGGGACCCGTCGCGGCGGTGGGCGCGTCGTGCCCGGAGCCGCCGCCAAACCAGCCCTTGACCTTCTCGGCGCCCTCGAAGCAGAGGTACGTCGCGCCGACCATCAGGATCGGGGTCAGCAGCCACGGCACGAACTGACTGAGCAGCAGCGCCGCGGGCAGGATGAACACCAGCTTGTTGCGGAGCGAGCCGATCGCGATCCGCTTGATCATCGGGAGCTCGCGCTCCGCCGTGATCCCCTGGACGTACTGCGGCGTCACGGCGGTGTCGTCGATGACGACGCCCGCTGCCTTCGCGGTGGCGCGGCCCGCCGCGGCGCCGACGTCGTCGACCGAGGCGGCGGCGAGCCTGGCCAGGGCGGCGATGTCGTCGAGGAGCCCGAACAGCCCTGCGCTCATGGTTCACAGGATACGGGCAGGGCGCGGGGTGGACGGACCGTCGCGGGGTACCTAGCTTCTGTCCCATGGATCAGACGCAGACCGACGCCGACGTCATCGTGATCGGGGGCGGCATCGCGGGAGTGTCGATCGCCTACGAGCTGTCCACGTCCGCGAGGGTCACGGTGCTCGAGGCGGAGTCGACGCTGGCCTATCACACCACCGGACGGTCGGCGGCGCTGTTTCTGGAAACCTATGGTGGACAACATGTTCGAGCGTTGACCACCGGAAGTCGGGCGTTCTTCGAGGAGCCGCCGGAGGCCTTCGACTCGGCACTGGTGACGTCGCGGCCGCTGCTCCAGTTCGCCGTTGCCGGGCGAGGGCGTCGGATCGAGAGCATGCACGAGTCGGTGCGGGCCCTGGTGCCCGACGTCGAACTCCTCGATGACGCGCGGTGCTGCGAGGTGTTCCCGTTCCTTCGACCCGAGGTCGCCGAGCGCGGCATCTACGAGCCGCGAGCCCTGGCCATCGACGTGGCGGCACTGCACCAGGGCTACGTCCGCGGCGCCCGGTCCCACGGCACCGAGATCGCGAGGAACGCCAGGGTGACGTCGGTGCGCCATGGTGCCGACCGCTGGACGGTGACCACCACCGACGGCCGCACGCACCGGGCGCCGATCGTCGTCAACGCCGCGGGCGCCTGGGCCGACGCCGTCGCCGTGGCGGCGGGCGTCGACCCGGTCGGCCTGACCCCGTTGCGCCGGACCATCTTCATGGTGGCCTCACCGGTCGGTGAACAGAGCCGGGGGCTGCCGAACTGCAGCGACGTGGACGAGTCCTTCTACGCCAACCCCGAGGGCGCCCAGTTCCTTTGCTCGCCGGCGGACGAGACGCCGTCCGACCCGTGCGACGCCAAGCCCGACGACCTCGAGATCGCCGGCGCCATCGAGGCGATCAACGCGGCCACCACGATCGGGGTGCGCAGCGTCGCGTCGTCCTGGGCGGGCCTTCGCACCTTCGCGCCCGACCGGAATCTCGTCCTCGGCCACGACCCGCAGGCGCCCGGCTTCTTCTGGCTGGCGGGTCAGGGCGGGTTCGGCATCCAGACCTCGCCGGCGGCGGCGCGGCTTGCGGCCGCGCTGGTGCTCGGACAGCCCGTGCCGCCCGATCTCGTCGCCCGCGGGTTGGAGGTCGAGCGGCTGGCGCCGCGGCGCACCTACTGACTCAGTGCTGCCAACTCTTGTAGACGAATTCGAGGCTGTGGCCGTCCGGGTCGAGCACGTTGGCCGCGTAGTAGCGCGGGTCGTAGTAGTCGCGGATCGCGGGAGGACCGTTGTCCGTGGCGCCCGCCGCGATGGCCGCGGCGTACGCGGCCTCGACCTCGGCCCGGCCGTCGGCGACGAACCCGACGTGGGCGGTGCGGGCGTCGGCTTCGCCCTGCCGTAACCAGAAGAAGACGCGGCCGTTCGCGCCGAACCCCTTCAGGTCGGGGTGTCCGGGCGGTCCGTCGGCTCCGTCGTAGTCGACGCGCGTCGTGATGCCCAGCGGCGCGAGGGCCGCGGTGTAGAAGGCGACCGAGCGATCGACGTCGCGGACGGTGAGAAAGATGTGATCCAGCACGACGTCAGCATGCTCTCCGGGTCCGACACCCCGCGGCGACATATGCCGCGCCATGACCGGTGACTACGGTGACTGCGGTGTCGTCCGAGCCGGCCCACGAGGAGGCGCCGTTCCCGAGGGGAATGGCGCTGCTGGTGGCGGGCGCGTTCTTCATGGAGATCCTGGACGCGACGATCATCACCCCGGCGATCCCGCTGATCGCCGGTTCGTTCGGAGTCGACCCGGTCGACGTCAACGTGGCGATCTCGGCCTACCTCGTCACCCTCGCGGTGCTGATCCCCGCCAGCGGGTGGATGGCGGACCGCTTCGGTGCCCGGCCGGTGTTCGGCGCCGCGATCGCGGTCTTCACCCTTGCGTCGATCGGCTGCGCGCTGAGCGTCTCGCTGCCGATGCTGGTGGGGATGCGCATCTGTCAGGGTGTGGGCGGCGCGATGATGGTGCCCGTCGGCAGGCTCGCGGTGTTGCGCTTCAGCGGCAAGGCGCACCTGGTGCGGGCCATCGCCCTGCTGACGTGGCCCGCGCTGACGGCGCCGGTGCTGGCCCCGGTGTTGGGCGGCGCCCTCGCCACCGTCGGCTCCTGGCGCTGGATCTTCTTCGTCAACATCCCCCTCGGTGTCATCGGATTCCTGTTGTCTCTCAAACTGATTCGCGGGCCTGCGAATCCGTCGGCCAGTCCGCTGGACTGGCGCGGGCTGGTGCTGCTCGGCGCAGGCATCGCCGCGGCGCTGATCGGATTGGAGAGCGTGCGCGTCAATGGAACCGACTGGCTGCTGGTGGCGATCGGCGGAGGCCTCGCGGTGGTGCTGTTGGTCGCCGCGACGTGGCATCTGTTGCGCGACCGGCACCCGTTGGTCCGGTTGCAGGTGCTGCGGGTGCCGACACTGCGGATCACGGTCTCAGCCGGATCGCTCTACCGCCTGGTGATCACCGCGGTGCCGTTCCTGCTGCCACTGCAGTTCCAGTTGGTGTTCGGGTGGACGCCGTTGACGGCGGGTCTGCTCGTCGCGATGCTGTTCCTCGGCAACATCGCCATCAAGCCGACCACGACACCGTTGATGCGCCGCTTCGGAATTCGGCGGGTGCTGCTGGTGAACGCCGTGCTGTCGGTGGGTTGCTACGGCCTACTGGCGAGTCTGAATCCGGCAATGCCGGTGGCGGTGATGGCGCTGATCCTGTTCGTCAGCGGCGCCCTTCGATCGATCGGCTTCACGGCCTACAACAGCCTGGCCTTCTCGGACGTCAGCGGCGACGAGCTCACCCACGCCAACACTCTCAATGCGGCGGTGCAGGAGCTCGCCGCCGGTCTCGGCATCGCCGTCGGTGCGCTGACGCTGAGCACGCTGACCCCGGTGGCGCTCGCGCACGGGCACGGTCCCAGCGCGCCGTACGCGTGGACGTTCCTGGTGCTCGGGGTGCTGATGGCATTCACCGCCGTCGAGACGCTCCGGCTGCCGCGCGATGCGGGCAACGCGGTGACGGCGAGTTAGCAGCGCTCTCACAGAAATTCGGCCCGCGGTAGCCGGCGGACGTGCCACGTGCTGCTCCTTCTTTGGCGTCAATTCGATAAACCTCGTCTACACCACGAGTCTCACCAGTCGCATCGGTGTTAATGTGCGCCGGAGCCGCCGCGCCAACCCGGACCGGCGAAGGGAAGCCGATGTTGCACGTGTCCGAGCCGGACGCCGCCGAGGTGGAGGCGGCGCCGGTGGTCGAAAAGCCGCGCAGGTTCGAGAATTTTCAGCGCCGCCGTCTGCTGGCCAAGGTCAGCATCCAGTCCAAGCTCGTCGTGATGATGGTGGTCTGCACGATCGTCGCGGCCACCGTCGTCGGCATCATCGGATTTCAGGTGGGCCGCAATTCGCTACGCGACTCGGTGTTCAGCCGCCTGACCGAGGTGCGCGAATCGCAGTCCCGGTCGCTCCAGGACCAACTGACGGACCTAAAGAACTCACTGATCATCTACACGCACGGCGCCACTACGCGGAATGCGCTCGCGGCGTTCACCGCCGGGTTCGACCAGCTGCAGAACCAGCAGATCAGCCCGGCGCAATCGCAGTCGATCACCGACTACTACGACAACGTCTTCATCAAGGAGGTGGAGCAGTACAGCGGCACCAAGCTCAACCCCGACCAGCTGATTCCGACGAGCAACGCTCAGCGCTACCTTCAGGCCAACTACACCGCGCTCCGCACGTCGGACGACGAGGCGCTCCGGATCGACGATGCCCGCGACGGCAGCGCCTGGTCGGCGGCCAACGCGCAGTACCAGGAATTCTTCCGTGAGATCGTCACGCGCTTCGAGTTCGAAGACGCCATGCTGCTGGACACCCAGGGCAACATGGTCTACACCGCGTTCAAGGACGTCGACCTCGGGACCAACATCTTGACGGGTCCCTACAGCGGATCCAAGCTCCGCGGCGCTTACGAAAAGGCGTTGTCGTCCAACGCCCTCGACTACGTCGGCTTCACCGACTTCGAGATCTATCAGCCGGCGGAGAACGTGCCCACCGCCTGGATGGTGACGCCCGTCGTCGCCAACGGACGAGTCGAGGGGGTGCTCGCCCTCCAGTTTCCCGCCACCAAGATCAATAGGCTGATGACATTCGACAAGCACTGGGCCAGCTCGGGTTTGGGTGAAACGGGGGAGACGTTCCTCGTCGGCTCCGACAACCTGATGCGCTCGGACTCCCGGATGTTCCTGGAGGATCCGAAGGCGTACCGAGCCGATGTCATCGCGGCGGGCACGCCGCCCGACGTCGCCGATCAGGCGATCCGGTTGGGCGGTACGACACTCGTTCAGCCCGTCCCATCGGAAGCCACCCGGGCCGCTCAGCGGGGCGAGTCCGGTACCCAGATCACCATGGACTACCTCGGCAACGAGACGCTGCAGGCCTATGCGCCGTTGGCGATGCCGGGCTCGGACGTCGACCTGCACTGGTCCATCGTGGCGAAGGTCAACACCGCAGAGGCATTCGCGCGCGAGACGTCCTTCACCAGGACGATCGTGTTGTCGACCGTCGGCATCATCTTCGTGGTGTGCGTCGCGGCGGTGTTCCTGGCGCAGCTCTTCGTGCGGCCGATCAGGCGCCTGGAGGTCGGGGCACGCAGGATCAGTAGCGGCGACTACGACGTCAGCATTCCGGTGGAGACCCGCGACGAGATCGGCGATCTCACCAAGGCATTCAACGAGATGAGCCGGAGCCTCACGGTCAAGGAGGAGCTTCTCGCCGCGCAGCGCAAGGAGAACGATCAGCTGCTGGCGTTGCTCATGCCGGAGCCGGTCGTCGAGCGGTACCGGCAGGGGGAGGAGATCCCCGTCGAGGAACACCAGAACGTGTCGGTGATCTTCGCCGACGTGATCGGGTTGGACAGGCTTCAGGCCGAACTGACCCCCGAGCGCTGGCTTGCCATCGTCGACGAGATCGAGCGCCAATTCGACGCGGCGGCAGGCGGTCTCGGCATCGAGCGGATCCGCACCGTGCGCAACGGCTATCTGGGCAGCTGCGGTCTCAACGTCCCGCGGTTGGACAACGTGCGCAGGACGGTCGACTTCGCTCTCGAATGTCAGCGGATCATCGACCGGTTCAACGGTGAGACGGGTGGCAATCTCAGCCTCCGCGCCGGCGTGGACACCGGCTCGGTGAGCAGCGGATTGAGCGGTCACCTGTCCGTCGTCTACGACATGTGGGGAGCCGCGGTGAACATCGCGTATCAGGTGAAAAGCGGTTCGCGCCAACCAGGTATCGATGTCACCAACTCCGTCTACGAGGCGCTTCGGGAGACGATGACGTTCGCCCCGGCCGGGACCGTGACCGTCGACGGACAGGAACAACCCATCTGGCGATTGGAGGCCCGATGAGCGCCAGCGTGTTCTCGTCGGCGTGGTTCTACTGGGCGGTGGGGATTGCGATCGGGCTGCCGGTTGGATTGGTGGCGCTGACGGAGTGGCAGCACGCACTCCAGCGGAGGGAGAGCTTCCTGGTCCGCCCCGTGACCTTGTTGCGCAACTACCTGCTGCCCCTCGGGGCGCTGCTGCTGCTGCTCACCGAAGCCACGCAGGTACCTTCCGGCGCCACCTCGGTCCGGATGGTTGCCACCCTGTTCGCGTTCGTGGTCCTCGTGCTGCTGCTATCGGGTGTGAACGCCACCCTGTTCCAGGGGGCACCTGCCGGAACGTGGCGCAAACGCGTGCCGACCATCTTCATCGACGTCGGCCGCTTCCTGGTGATCGCCATCGGTCTGGCGCTGATCTTCTCCTATATCTGGGGCGCGAACGTCCGTGGTCTGTTCACTGCGCTCGGCGTGACCTCGATCGTCATCGGCCTGACGCTGCAGAACTCGGTCGGCCAGATCATCTCGGGTCTGTTGATGCTGTTCGAGCAGCCATTTCAGCTCGGCGACTGGTTGGACACCGCGGCGGCACGCGGCCGAGTCGTCGAAGTCAACTGGCGCGCAGTACATCTCGAGACCAGCAGCGGATTGCAAATCACGCCCAACTCGGTGCTGGCAGGTGCTTCGTTCACGAATCTGAGCCGCCCCGCCAACAAGCACAAGCTCACCGTGACGACGGTCTTCTCACTGGAAGACCCGCCGAATCAGGTGTGCGCCATGTTGGCGCGGGTCGCGGCGGACCTGCCCCAGCGGCGACAGGATGCCGCGGTCTCCGTGGCACCCTCCGGAGGTCAGGAATACCGCACCACTATCCCGCTGTCGTCCCCTGCCGACGATGGCGCTACCAAATCGAGCTTCCTGCAATGGATTTGGTACGCCGCCCGACGAGAAGGCCTTCATCTGGACGAGGCTGGCGAGCAGTTCGCGACTCCCGAACGAGTCGCCCAGGCGGTCCGCCAGGTGGTGGCGCCCACGTTGCGGCTCGGCGACGACGACCAACGTGCGCTGGTCCCGACTGTCAGCCTGGAACGGTACGGCGCCGACGAACTCGTCCAGCGATCTGGTGAGGTGCCCGACCGGATGACGTTCATCGTGTCGGGCCGCGTGCGGCTCACCGGTGTCGCGGACGACGGCGCCGAGATTCCGATCGGCCAGCTCGAGGAGGGTGGCTTCCTCGGGCAGAGCACTCTCACGCGCCAACCCGTGATCGGGAGTGCCCGAGCCATCGACGAGGTCACGGTGGTACACGTCGACCGCGAACACCTCGAACAGCTGGTACAGCGAAATCCATTGCTGCTGCAAGAGTTCGGCCGTGCCATCGAGGAGCGTCGCGCCAACGCGCGCAAGGCGCTCAGCACGGCGGACGGCTAGGCTGCCCGAATCGTCGCCCGCTAGCCGAGGAGTTCGGTGCTGCGCTGGTCCTCCCACAGCGCCATGCGCGTGCGGGCCGGCTCGCCGACGGCGTCCATCACCAGGGGGATCAGCAACTCGGTGAGAAGGAAGCCCGCGGCCATGCTCTGATAGGTGGTGCCGACCGTGCTCGACGCGGCCAGGACCACCTCCGCCTCGGGCGCGACGGGGCACGCCAGATCGTCGGTGATCAGCAACACCGTCGCGCCTGCGCGGTGGACGCGCGCCGCCAATTCGGCGGCGCTGCGCTGATAGCGGTGGTAGTCGAACAGCACGACGACGTCGCGGCGGGTCAGCTCGATCATCGCGCCGAGGTCGCGGCCGCTGGGATCGGCGAGCGCCCGCACCCCCGGACGGAGCTGCTCGAGGTGCTGACCGAGATATACCGCCAGCAGGTGCGAGAACCGACCGCCGTGCAGATAGAGGGAACGGCTGGTGTCCGCGAGGAGTGCGACGGCTGCCTCCAGCGCCGACGCCGGGATCTGGGCCAGCGTCTGCACCGCGAGGGCGTTCTGCGCGTCGGCCTGATGGAGGAAGCGGTCGAGCAGACCGTCTGCGGCGGGCGCGCTCGGCAGACGCGTGATGGGTCCGTTGGAGCGCGCGGTCAGCTCGGCGCGCAGTGCCACCTGTAGATCCGTGAATCCCTCGTAGCCAAGGGATTGCGCGAATCTGAGGACGGTCGGCGGGCTCACCTCGGCGCGTTCGGCCAACCGGGCGGCGCTCGCCAGTCCTGCGCTCGGGTAGTCGGCGAGCAGGGCGCGGCCGACCCGTCGTTCGGCCTTGCTCAGGGTGGGAAGGGCGGCATTGGCGCGCGCGGCCACGCTGTCGTCGGTCATCGAAGTCAATGTGTCACGAGCGGATGCCGCGTCATCGACAGGTCGCTCATCGACACGGCGATCACCGACTCCGGCGGTAGCGGTTCCCACGGTAGGTCGCCGAAACCGGTCGACCCGACCACCAGGGTGCCGTCGGCCGGTCTGGCGACCCGCAGCGAGAAGTAGTCCTCGAGGTGCTCGGCGGGCAGGTCGGTCGCGCTGATCTCCTCGATGTCCTCGGCGAGCAGGCGACTGCGGGCGTGGGCGTGCACGACGACGAGTTGGTCCTCGCCGAGGATCAGCGCGTTCAGGCTGGCGTCGGGATAGAGCTGCCGCAGGTGCGTGACGGCGCGACGGACCGCTTCGGCGAGAGTCGGTGCCGCGCGGCGGTATTGGCGGATGATCGCAAAGTACCGTTCGCTGTCGGTGGTTCCGCGTAGTGAGGCGGTGACCGACGGTTCCAGGAGCTCGTCGAGCAGCCCCATCGGCCGGATCGAGCCGTTGTGTGCCATCGCCAGCCCGTCGGCGACGAACGGGTGGGAGTTCTGCGGCTCGACGGCCAGCCCGTTGGTCGCCCAGCGCAGGTGCACGACCGACGCGGCATACCGCCCGTCGTGGGTGACCGCGGTGAAGTCGGGGTCGTCCAAGGCGGTACCTGCCGACACCCGTACGTGCGGGGAGCTGCCGATGGCATCCACGCCGGCGACGCCCCAGCCGTCGCCGTGGACTTTCGTCAGGGCGACGAAGTCCTTCAGCACGTCGTCGCCGACCGCGTCGGCGATCGAGATCGGACGGGCAGACACGACACCCAGAAGCCGACACATACGTGCATCCTCCGATCTAGCATTTTATGAATCAACCATAAAACGTTCAACTTAAAGATTCTGAAACATTCATGACATAGATTCCTCGCAGACTCAAAGCCCCCACCCGAGAGCAGAGGAGCTGGAATGCCGGTGTCGAGCGACGACCGCATCGAGGAGCTACGCGCCGAAGGCGTTGAGCTGGTGGCGGGTTCGCTGACCGACCCGGCGGGCGTCACCAGGGCGAAGTACGTCCCGCTGCGTCGACTCGGCGACTTCCAGCGTTCCGGGATGGGCGTGTCGCCGTCGTGGAGCGTGTTCTGCGTCGACATGGGAATCGCGTTCACCCCGGCCATCGGCGTCGCCGGTGACCAGCGGATCAGGATCGACCCGGCCGACGTCCGCATCGTCGACGACGGCGTGGCGTGGGCGCCGGGAAAACTGACCGAACAGAACGGCGACGCCGCGCGGCTGTGCCTGCGCTCCCTGCTGACCCGCGCCGAGGAGGCTGCCGCCCAGCGGGGGCTGACGCCCGTCGTCGGCGCCGAACTCGAGTGCACGATGATCGCGCCCGACGGCACTCCGGCCACGACCGGACCGTGGTCGCCGTACGGAGTGCGGACCTCGTTGGACCGGTCGGCCTTCCTGGTCGATCTCGCCGCGACCGCCGAACGCGCCGGACTGAGCATCGAGCAGATCCACACCGAGTACGGCCACGACCAACTCGAGGTCTCGTTGGCACCCACCACCCCGGTCGCGGCTGCCGACGCCGTCATCCTGACCCGGATCGTGCTCGGCAGGGCCGCGGCGCGGCACGGACTGCGAATCTCGTTCGCGCCGGTGCCCTTCGAGGGCGCCGCAGGCAACGGTGCGCACCTGCATCTGTCGCTGGCCGACGACCGCGGCCCGCTGCTGTCCGGCGGCGACGGGCCGCACGGCATCCGGGCGGAGGGCGGCTCGGCCATCGCCGGGGTCATCGACACGCTGCCGGACCTCATCGGCGTCTACGCCGGGTCGGCCCTGTCGGCGGCACGCCTCAAGCCCGGCAACTGGGCGGGTGCGGCGGCATGCTGGGGGCTGGAGAATCGCGAAGCGGCGGTGCGTTTCATCGCCGCCACGGCGGGCAGCCCACACGGCGCCAACGCCGAACTCAAGCTCATCGATCCCAGCGCCAACCCGTATCTCGCCGCCGCGGCGTTCCTGAGCAGCGCGCTCCGCGGCATCGACCGCGGGCTCGTGCTGCCGCCCGAGATCCCCGAGAACCCGTCGCAGTCCGACCTGCGACCACCCGCGCTACCGACCGAGCAGCGCGCCGCGATCGACGCCCTCGAGAACTCCGTGGTCGCCGCGGAGCTTCTCACTCCGGACGTCGTGGAAGCCGTTGTCGCCGTGCGCCGTCACGAAGTGAAGACCTTCGGCGAGCTGTCGCAGGCCGAGACCACGCAGGCGCTCCGCCTGGCGTGGAGTTGTTGACCCATCACACCCGAAACCCGAAGGAGACCTCGATGAGCACGAATACGTCGTCGGCAAGTGCGGCAGGGGGAGCCGACCAGATTCCCCACCGCCGACTGCCGTTCTGGGTGGCGCTGGCGATGTCGGTCGCCCTGGTGGGCCCGACCCTGGCGATGTCGGGCAATGGCCAGGGCCTGATCGGCACCGTGGGCAAGGCGATCCCGCTGGTGTTCGTCATCGGCCTGATCGGGGTGTCGCTGGTCGGCTACAGCTTCGTCCGCCTGACGCGCCACCTCAACCACGCCGGCTCGGCGTACGGGTTGGTCGGGGGCACCCTCGGGCCGCGGGCCGGGTTCTTCTCCGGCTTCGCCATGCTCGGTGCGTACGTGGGCTTCGCCATCGGCACGCTGGCGTTGACGGCTGCCTTCGTCAACGCCTTCATCGCCGAACTGCAACCGGGCAACGACAATCCGTACCAGGTGCCGTGGCTGATCGTCGTCGTGGTGGGCGCGGCGATCTCGTTCCTGCTGTCGGGACGTGACGTCCGGCTGCTGGCGAAGATCCTGCTCGGCATCGAGGGCGTCGGCATCGTGTCGATGATCGTGCTGGTGGTGGTGATCTTCGCGAAGGGCGGAGCGCCGGCGACCGGCGTCGACTTCAGCGCGTTCTCGTTCGACGGCGTGTCCGCGTCGGCCGTCCTCAGCGCCGTGGTCGCGGCGTTCCTGTCGTGGGCCGGATTCGAGGCCTGCGCGTCGATGGGCGAGGAGACCGACGACCCGGGCCGCAACATCCCGCGCGCGCTGGCGGGCACGCTGATCCTGACCGGCGTGCTCTTCGTCGTCGTGATGTTCGCGCAGGTCGTCGGTTTCGGCACCGACAAGGCCGGCCTGGATGCGTTCCAGAACTCCGGAAACACGTTGGGCGACTTGGGCAGCAGCTACATCGGGCAGTGGTTCTCCCTGATCATCATCTTCACCGCGATCGTGTCGGCGTTCGGCTGCCACCTGGCGTGCTCGGCGACGTCCGGCCGGATGCTGTACGCGTTCGGGCGGGACGGCTTCGGCCCGAAGTCGTTGGCGCACATCCACGAGGGCACCGGCGGTCCGCGGTTCGCGACCTGGCTGGTGGTCGGCGTCGCTCTGGTTGTCGACCTGATCTGCGGTGCGCTCGGCTGGCCGGACATGGGCACCGGAAGCGCCGCGATCAACACCTACTTCCTGTTCGCCGTGGCAGGATCCGTGTGCCTGATGGTGTGCTACCTGCTCGTCGAGATCGCGGCGGTGTGGTTCGTCGGCGCACCGAGGTTCGTGTCCGTGCACGGCGGCCATGGCAAGGTGCTCGGGCTGCTGCTGCCCACACTCGGCGCGATCGTCATCGCCGTCGTGCTGTGGTTCAACGTCAAGGGCGCGGTGTCGTGGTCCGACGCACCACTGCTCGGATTGTATTGGTGTGTCGTCGGTTTGATCATCGCACTCGCTGCGTCCGGCATCGCCAAACGCGTCGGCGAATCGCTGACCGCCGAGCTGGGGCAGACCGCGGAGGTCAAGACCGAATGACCACGCTCTACCAGCGCGACGCCGCCGCGGTCGCGGGCATCGAGAAACTGCGGTTCTTTCCTCTGGAGGTGGTGTCGGGCCACGGCTCGACCCTGGTGACCCCCGACGGTCGCGAGCTGCTCGACCTGTCGGCGACCTGGACGGCCAGCGGGATGGGGCACGGGCATCCCGCGGTGGTCGAGGCCGTCAGCCGGGCCGTCCGGACCGCACCGGGAAGCGGCGGACTGTCGGCGGTGCACCCCGATTCCGTCGGCCTCGCCGAGGACCTCCTGGCGCTCGTTCCCGGTACCGGCGAGCGCAGGGTGTATCTGGGGCACGCGGGTTCGGACGCCAACGACGTCGCGCTGCGCGCCTGCAGGCACGCCAGCGGCAAGCGCACCGTCGTCGCCTTCGAACACAGCTACCACGGCGGCGTCGGGCTCGCGATGGGCGTGTCGGGCGTCCACGTCGACGCGGGCGCGCCCGCCGACCCCGACGCCGTATTCCTGCCGTACCCCAACCCCTTTCGGCCCGTGCACGGGGACGTCGACGCGGATGTCGACGCGTGTCTCGAGCTCGCCGAGAAGCATCTGGGTAGCGGCTCGACCGCGTGCCTGATCGTCGAGCCGATCCTGTCCGACGGAGGCCTGATCGTGCCGCCCGACGGCTTCCTGGCCCGTCTGCAGGAGCTGTGCACGCGCTTTCGCGTCCCGATGATCTGCGACGAGGTGAAGATGGGGCTCGGCCGACCCGGCACCCTGCACGCCTTCCAGCACGACCTGGGATTCGGCGGCGTCACACCGGACATCGTCACCTTCGGCAAGGTGATCGGCGGTGGACTGCCGCTGTCGGCCGCGGTCGGGCCCGCCGAGATTCTCGACAACCCGCCTGCGGCAGCGCTTCTCACCACCGCGGGCAATCCGGTGTGCGCCGCGGCCGGACGTGCGGTGCTGGCCACCATTGTCGCCGACCAACTGCCGGAGCGGGCTGCGAAGGTCGGCGCGCTGTTGGCCGACGGCCTGCGCGCGCTGGCGGGTTCGCCCGGTGCCGATCGGATCGGCGACGTCCGCGGTCGGGGCCTGGCGATCGGCCTCGAACTCGTCGATCCCGCGACCGGTGACCGTGATCCACGATTTGCGGCACAGGTGGTCTACCGTGCGTGGGAGATCGGTGCGGTGGTCTACTACGTCGGCGGCAACGTCCTGGAGATCACGCCACCATTGGTCCTCACCGAGGCCGAGGCGGGTCGTGCGGTCGAGATCCTCGGCCAGGCCATCGCCGACGCCGCCGCGGGACGAGTCGACGCCGAGGAGGTCGCACGCTATGCAGGCTGGTGAACTGCCGGACGTCTTCGACGGCGTCTCCGATGCGGTGCCCGACGCGCTCGCCGCGCACCTACGCGGGGTCGGGCTGATCGATCACCACGTGCACGGTGCGTTCGATCAGCCGGTCGACAGGGCCGACTTCGAGAACTCGATCAACGAGGCGTCCACCGACCCGGTGCCGGACTTCATGACCCAATTCGACTCGCCACTGGGCCTTTCCATCCGTCGATGGTGCGCGCCACTGCTCGGCCTCGATCCGCTGGCGAGCGCCGACGACTACTGGACCCGACGCAGCGAGTTCGCGCCGGACGAGCTCGCCAGGGTCATGCTGCCCGCCGCGGGGGTCGCGCGCTGGGTCGTCGACACCGGGTTCAAGGGCGATCTGATCACCACCCCCGAGCGGCTCACCGAGCTCAGCGGCGTGCCGTCGTCGGAGATCACCAGGCTCGAAACCCTCGCCCAGGACCTGCTGGAGGCCGGGACCGCGCCCGAGGCCTTCCCCGACGCCTTCCGCGCGGCGTTGAAGCAGGCCGTCGACGATCCGAACGTGGTGGGCACCAAGACGATTGCGGCCTACCGCATCGGGTTCGACATCGACTGGACCAGGCCGTCGGATGCCGACGTGGTCGCCCACGCCGGGGAATTCGCCAAGCGGCCCCACCCCCTGCGGCTCGACGACCCACTGCTGATCGCCTTCGGCGTGCACGAGGCAGCCGAGCACGGGTTGCCCATCCAGTGGCACGTCGGGTTCGGCGACCGCGACATGGACCTGCACCGCAGCGACCCGATGCTGCTGCTGCCCCTGCTGCGGACCATGTCGCCGGTGCCCGTGCTGCTGCTGCACTGCTACCCGTTCCAACGCCAGGCCGGCTACCTGGCGCAGGGGTTCGACCACGTGAACTTCGATGTGGGACTTGCGATCAACTACGTCGGCGCGCGGTCGACGGGATTGGTCGCCGAGGCGCTGGAGATGGCGCCGTTCGCCAAGCAGCTGTACTCGTCGGACGCCTTCGGGCCACCCGAGTTGCACGTGCTCGGCTCGGTCCTGTGGCGCCGCGCCATGGGCGTGGTGCTCGGCGACTGGGTGCGGACGGGCGACAGCGGCGTCGACGACGCCATCCGCATCGTCGACATGATCGGCGTCGACAACGCCACGCGGGTCTATGGGCTCTAGGCACGACGCGGCGCCGCTCTACGACTCGCTGCGGGCGTTCGTCGAGCGCGGGCAGGCGCCGTTCTACAGCCCCGGCCACAAGGGCGGCCGGACGCTGGACCCGTGGTTCCGCGATCACCTGGCCGACGTGGACCTGAACAACCTTCCCGACACCGACACCCTGCACTGCCCGGAGGGCCCGATCCTCGACGCGGAACGGCTGATCGCCGACGCGTGGGGCGTCGGTCAGAGCTTCATCCTGGTGCAGGGGTCGACCGGCGGCAACATCGCGGTGGCGCTGTCGGCGCTGCGGCCGGGCGAGTCGGTTCTGGTGGCGCGCAACGCGCACAAGTCCGTGCTCGCCGGGCTCGTCCAGGTCGGGGCGAAACCCGTCTGGCTCGAGCCGCGGTGGGACGACGAGTTCGGCGTCGCCCACGGTGTCGACGCCGACGTCGTGGCGCGCGCGTTCCAGGACACTGGCGCCAGCGCGCTATGGGTGCTTCACCCCACCTATTACGGCACCACCGGGGACATCGCAGCGCTCGCCGAGCTGTGCCGTCGTCACGACGCGAGACTTCTCGTCGACGGCGCACATTCGCCGCATTTCACGTTTCACCCCGAGTTGCCCGCGCCTGGTGAGACGTCCGGGGCCGCAGCCACCGTGCAGTCGGTGCACAAGATCCTGTCGGGGTTGAGCCAGGCCGCGGTGCTGCACGTCGATCCCCAGGTGCTGGACCCCGCCACGGTCCGGCGTTCGCTTCAACTGATCCAGACCACCAGCCCGCACTTCGCGATCATGGCGTCGATCGATCTGGCCCGACGGCAGATGGTGCTGACCGGTCGCGAACTGCTGGACGGCACCCTCGACAGAGCCCGGCGCACCGCGGCCAGGCTGGCCGACATCCCGGGTCTTCGCGTGCTGCGTCCCGAGCACCTCGCGGGCCCTGGCACCGGGCTGCATCAGCTCGACGAGACCAAGCTGCTGATCGGCACGTCGGGGCTGGACCTGGACGCCAGGGACGTCCTCGTGCGGCTCAACCGGAGTCACGGCGTGCAGCCGGAACTGGCGGGCGGGGGGCACGTCCTGTGCATCACGACGATCGGCAACACCGAGGACGACGTCGACCGTCTGGTAAGCGGTTTCGCCGAAGTGGCCTCGTATGCGGGGGTGCGGTCGGGAGACGCGAGGCCCACCCTGATCGCGGATCTGCTGACCGTGCGGCCGGAGCAGGTGCTGACCCCGCGGGAGGCGTTCTTCGCGGCCGACGAGTCGGTGAGTCTGGCGGCGGCGGCGGGGCGCGTCGCCGCCGAGGCCGTCACCCCGTACCCGCCGGGCATCCCCCTGGTGATGCCGGGCGAGCGATTCGACGCCGACGTGCTGGGTCTGCTGGCGGCCCTGCGGGACGCGGGAAATCCGATCAGTGCGTCCGATCCGACGATGGGCACCGTCAAGGTCGTCCGCTGAGGCCTGTTCGCGCGGGGGAGCCTAGGCTGCTCGACATGCCCGATTCCGAGGAACTCGCCGCCGAAGCCATGCAGGCGGCGGTCGACGTCATCGTCGCGTTCGGTGCGCACGACACCGCCAGGTACTTCGACGGGTTCGCGCCCGACGCGACCTTCCTGTTCCACGCCGAGCCGGCTCTGCTTCCGTCGCGGGCGGCCTACGAAGCAGAGTGGGCGGCCTGGGAGAAGGACGGCTTCCGGGTGCTGTCGTGCTCGTCGCTCGACCCGCGGTTGGACCTGGTCGCCGACGACGTCGCCATCTTCACCCATCGGGTGCGCACCCGACTGGCGGGCGTCGACGACGTGCAGCGTGAGCGGGAGACGATCGTGCTTCGACGCCAGGCCGACGGCCGCTGGCTCGGGGTGCACGAACACCTCTCGCTGGACTCCGCCGAGGACTGACGCGCGCAGCCGCCGAGTTCTGCAGCAGGGCAGTGATTTCGGAGTGTCCGCAACCCTGGCGCAGATCTCGAGCCAGGCCCCTCAGGTCGCGGCCGACGGGTGTACCGCGACCGGGTAGCCGTGCCGGAGCGCGGCGACCGACAGTGCGGGCGTGAGGACGGTGGCCACCTCGCTCCCGGCATCGGCGATCGGCACGGCGTCGGCGTAACCCGCTGGGGCCCAACGGTGTAGCGAACCACGCCAGAGCAGCCGCGGGTCTCCGTCGGCGAGCGCGACGAACACGCCGTCCGGCAGTGTCGTGACCGTCGCCGTCCCGTGCGACGCCGCCCTGGACGAGCTCAGCTGTGTGTCGAGGTCGCCTGCCCCCGTGATCGGCGTCGGGTTGTCGACGTTCACCGCGTCGATGTAGGCGCGGTAGTACGGGCGACGGCATTCGCCGCAGGGACGGTGCCCGGCGGCCAGCGCCACCGCCTCGTCGAGGAAGAACAGCTCGGTGTACCTGCGCGGGGCCATCACCGCGCGCTTGCGGTCGTTGAACTCGAGCAGGCAGATGAGCCACGCGCGCAGACGCGACGTCCTGACGATCCGCCGGTGTTCGTCGTGCAGAAGGCCACGGTTGCCCATGAAGGTGCCGCGCGCCGCCGTCGAGATGATCTCGCCCGTCGGGGTGACGCGGTTCTGCAGCGGCATGACCCGACGATAGGCGCGGCCTCCGACGGACCCGGGCGCCACGGCGAACCCGCGTCCCGAGCGGGCGAAGGTAGCCTCGGGGGTCATGACAGACACACCGGCAGTCGTGGTGGAGGACGCCGCGGCCCACCGACGGCGCCGCTGGGGCCGGGTCTCCGTCATCGCCGCGATCATGGCACTGCTGGTCGGCGTGCCGTGGTGGACGCTGGTGATGGCGGGCAACCGGTGGCCGACGGCCGCGGTGATCGTCGGGACTCTCGCAGCGGCGGCGATGCTCCTCGGGCTCCCCCTGCTGATGATGCGTGGTCACGGCAGGCGACACCTCGACGGGGTGGCGGTGGCCGGCGATGCCCTGCTCGGCGGGATGTGGGTGCTGTTCACGTGGTCGATGTTCGGCCAGCTGCTCGGGCTGGTGCTGCTGACGACCGGGGTGCCGGATCCGATGCGGTCGCGGATCGTGACGGCTGCGGTCGTCACGACCGTGCTGCTGCTCCTCGTCTGGGGTCATGCCGAGGCCATGCGGCTGCCCCGAACCAAGCGCGTCGACGTCGTCATTCCGAGACTGGGCGCCGGGCTGGACGGGCTTCGCGTGGCGATGATCACCGACACCCATTACGGACCGATCGACCGGACCCGCTGGTCGGCCCTGGTCGCGGACCGCGTGAACGAGATCGACGCCGACGTAGTGTGCCACGTCGGCGACCTCGCCGACGGCACGGTGGCGATGCGCGAGGAACAGACCCGGCCGCTGGCCTCGATTCGCGCCAGACTGGCGCGCGTCTACGTGACCGGCAACCACGAGTACTTCAGCGAGGCGCAGGGCTGGCTCGACTACATGACCGACATCGGCTGGGATGCGTTGCACAACAGGCACATCGTGGTCGAACGCGGCGGTGACCAGCTCGTCGTCGCGGGCGTTGACGACGCGACGGCCCGCGGGTCGGGCGCCGCCGGGCACGGCGCCAACCTCGGGGCCGCACTCGCCGAGGCGGACCGGGAGCTGCCGGTGCTGTTGCTCGCGCATCAACCCAAACAGGTCCCGGCGGCGGTGGAGGCCGGGGTGGATCTGCAGATCTCCGGGCACACGCACGGCGGGCAGATCTGGCCGTTCCACCTCCTGGTCCGGCTCGACCAGCCGGTCGTGCACGGTCTGAGCCGCCACGGCGAGCGGACGCAGCTCTACACCAGCCGCGGTACCGGGTTCTGGGGCCCGCCCCTCCGGGTGTTCGCCCCGAGCGAGATCACGGTGCTGACGTTGCGTCGGTCGTGAGGGGCCGTTGAGGCGCCGTCGCCGCAGCGTGCCCGTCGGGACGTTCAACCCGAGTTCGGGGCGCTGGACCGATGGCGATTGCGGCGGTGCCGTGGAGCGTGACGAGCTGACCGTGACGACGTTCAACGTCTGGTTCGCCGACTATCACGCCGCGGAGCGCTATGAGGCCATCGCCCGCCTCCTGTCGCGAAATCCACCGGACGTCATGGTGTTTCAGGAGGTCACCCCGGAATCGTTGCGGACCTTTCTGGCGCAGCCGTGGATCAGGGTGCGGTACCGCCGCGCCGAGGTGACCGGTGACGACGTCGGCAACTACGGCCTGCTGATCCTGTCCCGGCTTCCGGTCGACCACGTCAGCTATACCCACCTGCCGACGCGCCTGGCGCGC
>JAESGJ010000336.1_pt1 | contig 37530 bp, 32 predicted proteins | sample 9266241 | NCBI WGS metagenome assembly JAESGJ01 (sample SAMN14514841, study PRJNA621669) | algae metagenome | isolation source: Brasilonema octagenarum HA4186-MV1 and co-occurring heterotrophs from wet... | place: USA: Manoa Valley, Hawaii | collected 2009-07-20
GTCGAGTTCACGCAACTGCCCACGAACAGCGCTGCGCAGCAGAGGACTATGCCGGTCCGGCGGCGCGACGCGTCAAGCCTGACCGATCCCGCCCGGTTCGGTGAGAGGAAGCCGATGGCGGCCAGCATCGCCAGCACCACGGCGAGATCGGGGAGGTACCGCAGCGTCTGCGCCAACTCGATGGCCGTGAACCGCGACGATCGCATGAGGTAGATCGGGACCTGGCAGGCGACGACGTATCCCGCCGCAGCCCACCAGAGCAGGCGGGCGTGTTCCTTGCGGTGCACCGACACGGCGATCACGGCGATCAGCACCACCCAGCCGAGCACCATGACGGGCCACTGAGGTAGCGCCCATGGCGAGGACGGGGCCCAGCGATCCCAGTCCCACGGGCCGCCGACCAGCGCGGGCACGATGCCGTGGGTGACCGAGCGCACCAGCAGATCACCGGTCATCGGAAGGTCGAGCGTCCACCGTCGCTGGTCGACGACGAACAGGTACAGCCCAACCCACCCGGCCGTCACCACCAGACACGACGTCCACAGCCGAAAGCCGCCGCGCCACACCGTCGTCACCGCGGATCGGTCACCGAGGACGTAGGCCAGCAGGGCCGTCACCGCGAACGCGACGAACGGGATGACGGCGGCCTTCTCGAAGAACAGCAGCCCGAGGACGAAGACCGCGGTCCCCGCGTAGGCGTAGCGCTGACTGCCGGTGCGCACCAGCAGGATGGCATCAGCGCACACCCACGCCATCGCCGCGACCATCGGCAGCGCGTTGAGCGCCGCGGCCCACCACGCGAACGCGGGCAGTCCCAACGGGGTGAACAGCGCGAAGGTCAACGGCACCAACAGGACTGGACGCCAGCCGAGGATGACGTACAGCACGCGAAGCAGCGCCAGAGACGCGACGAGTTGCAGCACGACGAGGCTGATCGCGGGGACGATCCAGGTGAACGGCGCGAGTTTCGCGATGATGCCGGCGATGAGGAACGCGGCAGGCATCACGTGGCCGTCGTGGTCGTCGAACAGATACGACGGCGCCAGCAGGTTGTGCGTGCCCGCGCGGGCGATCAGGATCAGGTCGTCCCAGTAGAAGTAGCCGTGGAAGGCCAGCACCGCACGCAGGATCAATTGCGCCAGGATCAGCAGGATGGCGACGCGCGCGACCCAGTGGACCCGGGGTCGACTCGCCGCCTCTCGGACCCCGGATTGCTCGGGTCGCTCCGTTCCTGCCTGCAAGATCACCGTTGCCGACTGTACGGACTACCTGCAGACGTCGGTATGGTGGCCCGGTGCGGACACTCGTCACCGGAGCAGCAGGATTCATCGGATCAACGCTGGTAGATCGGTTGCTGGCCGACGGTCACTCGGTCGTCGGCGTCGACGACCTCAGCTCGGGTAACAGCGTCAACATCGTGGGGGCCGAGCGGCACGACACCTACGAGTTCGCCAAGGCCGACATCGTCGACGCCGATCTCATCGGGCTGATCGCCGACACCGAGCCGGAGGTGATCTTCCACCTGGCCGCGCAGATCTCGGTCAGCCGTTCGGTCACCGACGCGCAGTTCGACTCCAGCGTCAACGTCGTCGGCACCGTGCGGCTCGCGGAGGCCGCGCGCAAGGCAGGTGTCCGCAAGATCGTGCACACCAGCTCGGGCGGCTCGATCTACGGCACCCCGCCGGTCTACCCGACCAACGAGGACGTGCCCATCAACCCGGCGTCGCCCTACGCGGCGAGCAAGGTGTGCGGCGAGGTGTACCTCAACATGTTCCGCAACCTGTACGACCTGGACTGTTCCCACATCGCGCCCGCCAACGTCTACGGCCCGCGGCAGGATCCGCACGGCGAAGCGGGCGTGGTCGCGATCTTCAGCAAGGCGCTGCTGGCGGGCAAGCCGACCAAGATCTTCGGCGACGGGTCCGACACCCGCGACTACGTGTTCGTCGACGACGTGGTGGACGCGTTCGTGCGGGCAGGCGGCGAGGCGGGCAGCGGCCTTCGCTTCAACACGGGCACCACGGTCGAGACCTCGACGCGGCAGCTCCACACCGCGGTCGCCACGGCAGCCGGCACGCCCGACGAGCCCGAGTTCCACCCGCCGCGCCTCGGTGACCTGCGGCGGTCGTGTCTGGACACCACCCGGGCCAGGGACGTGCTCGGGTGGGCACCCAAGGTTCAGTTGGCGGAGGGCATCTCACGCACGGTCGAGTTCTTCCGCGACAACCAGTAGGCCGGGCTACCTGGGCTCCGGGACCCTGGCGCCCTCGAGGGCGACGGCCCGCGCCAGCTGCGCGTACTTCAGCTCGAGATCCTTGAAGCGCATGTACGTGCTGATGGTGGTGAACAGGAACGCAATGATCAGCGCGTACTCGAGCAGGTCGGCGCCGCGGGCCACCCCCAGCCAGTTCGCCACGATCGTGGTGTCGTCGGGCCGGACGATCGCGTAGACCGCCGCGATGACGAACAGGACGTAGCCGACCTTCACCCACGCCTTGGCCTGGGCGCTGCGGCGTGACCGCAGCAGGTAGAGCAGCAGCGTGACGATGGCGACGATCAGCAGAACCTGGATCCAGTTCATCGGCGCATCCTCTTTCTCATCAGCCCGTCGAAGATGATGTTGACCCCGTTGACCAACGGTTGCCCCTTCGACATCGAGTAGTCGGTGTACAGGATCTCGACGGGCTCCTCGGCGACGCGCCAACCGTTCTCGACGATGACGGCGACGATCTCGCTGGCGTGGGCCATGCCGCTCATCGTGAGGTTCAGTCCGTCGGCGACGGTCTTGTTGAACACCCGCAGACCGTTGTGGGCGTCGGTCAGACGCAGTTTCCGGCTGGTGGGGCTGAGCTTGGCGATCAGCGGGAACAGCAGTCGTCGCAGCGCGGGCATGTTGTTCGGCGTGCTGTCGGCGAAGCGGGTGCCCACGACGATGTCGAGGTCCTCCTTCTCGAGCCGGTCGATCATGCGCAGCACGTCTTGCACGCGATGCTGGCCATCGGCGTCGAACGTCGCGAACACCCGGGCGCCCGGGCGGCTGCGGGCGTATTCGACGCCGGTCTGGATCGCCGCGCCCTGGCCGAGGTTGACGGGGTGGCGGACGACGTGTGCGCCGGCCTTCCACGCCTGCTCGGCGGTGTCGTCTCGGCTGCCGTCGTCGACGCAGACGACGTTGTCGAATGCGGACAGGACGTCATCGACGACGTCGCAGATGACGGTCGCCTCGTTGAAGGCGGGGATGACGATCCACACGTCGTCGCGGTGGTTGTCGGACCGGTTGCCTCGCATGTCAATGCGCATCAAGATACCCGGTCACGCCGTGGGGACCCGGCCCAGCGCCACCAGGTGAACGGCGATTCCGACCAGCGGGCCGCACAGCAGGGCTACGACGGTGCGGGTCTCCAGCGGCCACGGCAGCAGGAGTAGCAGCGTCGACGCCAGCGTCGCACCGATCCAGCCCGTCGCGTATGCGCGGTGTCTGGCCGCGGCGACGGTCGCGGCGCCGGTCAGCGTCAGCAGAGCGATCATCACCGCGGCCGCGGTGAACCAGGCCAGCAGGGCGCCGCTGGCCTCGTACTCGGGTCCGAAGGCGGTGCGCAGCAGCCACGGTCCCAGCAGGCCCGCGACCAGCACCGCCGCCGCGCCGAGCACCGCCAGCACCGCGACGGGCGCGACCAGGGACCGCAGCCGTCGCTCGCGCTGGTCGACGAAGTGTGCGATGAGGTTGCCCTGCATCGCGGTGAGCGGCACCAACAGTGGCGCCCTGGTCAGCGTCACTGCGAGGATGACGACGCCGCCCGCGGCGCCGAGGTCGGCCGACGTCGCCTTCAGCAGCACCGGAAATCCCATGATGAGGATCGCGCTGGCGCCCGCAGCGGCGATCGAGTGCGACGCGCCACGCAGGAACGTCGCCATCGTTCCCGGGGTGACCAGCCTGGCGGTGTCGCGTGCCGCCGGCGAGGCCAGGAGCAGGAGCAGCCACGCGATCGCCCCGGCGACGGTGGCCCAGAGGTAGCCGACCAGGCCCCAGCCGATCGCGAACGCGGTTGCCGCCACGATCGTCCGCATGGCTCCGTCGCCGACGATGAGCCAGCCGTACTGCGTCCACCGGTCGACGCCTGCCAGCATCCCGAGCAGCGTGGCGTGCAGACAGAACCCGGCCAGTCCGGCGGCCAGGAGTCCGACGCTCAACAGGCGGGCCTCGGAGAACACGTGCCACGACCACAGCGGCGAGGTGCCCGCGATGGCGATCGCCGAGGCCACGCCGACGATGGCGGCGACCCGGACCGGACTCGAGCGGGGTTCGGGCACCGCGACGAGTGCTCTGGCCTGGCGGACCTCCCTCGTCGACTCCTGGAGCAGGCCGTTGGCCGCACCGGCGAACAGGCCGAACGCGCCCCAGAACACGGCGAACACCGAGAATCCCGCGGGCGCCAGGTCACGTGCCGCGAGGTAGAGCACCCCGTAGCCGCACAGCGCGCTGAGGACCATCGCCGCGCCGACCCGGATGACGCTGCTCCTGGTGACGGGCCCGCTCGAGGGGACGGTCGCCGCGCCGTCGGTCACAGGTCGGGCACGCCCGTCGAGTACAGCCACGCCTGCCACAGCGGCCGCAGGGACTGGTCCGCGTAGTTGGCGGCCAGCCCGGTGAAGTCGTCGGTGACGGCGGTGGCGTGCCGGTGCCGGGTCGTCCAGTCCCGCAGTAGCGCAAAGAAATTTGCATCGCCGATGGTGCCGCGGAGCACGTGCAGTGTGAGTGCACCGCGCTTGTAGACCCTGTCGTCGAACATGTCGCGGGGACCGGGATCGGACAGCAGCAGGTTCTGCGGCGAGCTCCGCAGGCGCTGGTGGTAGTGGCGCGCGTGCTCGTCGGCGGTGCGGCCGCCGGAATCCTCGGACCACAGCCACTCGGCGTAGCAGGCGAAACCCTCGTGCAGCCAGATGTCGCGCCAGCGCCGCGCGGTGACCGAGTTGCCGAACCACTGGTGGGCCAACTCGTGCGCGATCAGGCGCTCGGCCCGTCGCGAGCCGTCGCAGTGGTTGGCGCCGAAGATCGAGATGCCTTGCGCCTCGAGCGGAATCTCGAGGTCGTCGTCGGTGACGACCACGGTGTAACCGTTCGACAGCGGGTATGGTCCGAACAGCTTGACGAACAGCTTCATCATCTGCGGCTGACGCCCGAAGTCGTGGTCGAAGGTCTGTCGCAACCGTTGCGGCAGAACGCCGTTCATGGGCACCGGGGACTTGGCCAGTCGCTGCTGCTGGTACTGGCCGATCTGCAGGGTGACGAGGTAGGTCGACGTGGGCTCGGGCTGCTCGTAGGTCCACGTCGTCATCGCAGCCCTGGTCCGCTTCGACACCAGCTTGCCGTTGGCGAGGGCGTAATACGGGTTCTCGCAGGCGATCGCGATCCGGTAGCTCGCCTTGCTGCTCGGATGGTCGTCGCACGGGAACCAGGACGCGGCGCCGTTGGGCTGTCCGGCGACCAGCGCTCCGCTGGTGAGCTCCTCGAATCCCACTTCGCCCCACAGGGATCGGATGGGTCGCGGCGTGCCGGCGTAGCGCACGGCGACCGACAGCGCCGCGCCGGCGGGGAGTGCCGACGCCAGCGTGACGTTGAGCTTGCCCTTGCTGCGCGAGAAGTTGGCGGGTCGCTGTCCGTTGACCGAAACCTTGGACACTGCAAGCGCGTCCGACAGGTCGAGGCTGAACGTCTTGAGCGACGCGAGTGTCACCGCGGTGATGGTGGCCGAGCCGGCGAGCCGGTTGATGTTCACCTTGTATTCGAGGTCGAGGTCATACCGCGAGACCCGGTAGCCGAAGTTGCCGTTGGACGGGATGTAGGGATCGATGACGGGAGGGGTGCCCTTGGCTGCCTTCTTGAAACGGGTCACGCGGCGCTTTCCCGGGTGTTCTTGGTCGGCTTGGGATCCGAGCCGCCGCGCTTCTTGCGCTTGGCGCCCCACGGCGCGATCGGGTTGCCCTGCCACCGCGTCGACGGCGGCACCTCGTCGCCGCGCATCACCAGGGAGGCGGGGCCGACGGTGGCGCCCGCCCCGATCTTCGCGGCGGGCAGCGCCACGCAGTGCGGTCCGAGCGTCGCGCCCTCCTCGATCGTCACGGTGTCCAGTCGCATGATGCGGTCGTGGAACAGGTGGGTCTGCACGACGCAGCCGCGGCTGACGGTCGCGCCCCTGCCCACGGTGACGAGGTCGGCCTCGGGCAGCCAGTAGGTTTCGCACCAGACGCCGCGGCCGATCGACGCGCCGAGCGCGCGCAGCCAGAGGTTCATCACCGGCGTGCCACTGGCCGCCCGCGCGAACCACGGCGCCGCGACGGTCTCGACGAACGTGTCGGAGACCTCGTTGCGCCACACGAACGACGACCACAGCGGATGCTCGACGGCCCTGATGCGGCCGACCCACAGCCACTTGGCGATCACGGCGACCGTTCCTGCGACGGCACCCGCGACCAGCAGCACCAGCCCGCCCGCCAAAGACGTCCACACCCAACCGAATTCGAGTGCCAGAGCCTGCATGCCGCCGAGCACCGCGACGCCGATCAGGAACGTCACGATCAGCGGAAGCACCCGGCACGTCTCGACCATGCCGCGCAGCACCTTGAGCTTGCGCGACGGGTGGAAGGTCCGCAGCGCGTCGGCGGCCGTCGGTTGTCTGCGCAGACGGATCGGCGGGCTGCCCAGCCAGGACGAGCCTGCCTTGGCCTTGTGCGGAGTCGCGCTGAGCACCGCGACCAGCCCGTCGTCGGGCACCCGTCGGCCGGGTTGCGTGATGCCGGAGTTGCCCAGGAACGCACGCTTGCCCACGGTGGCGGTGGCCACGTGGATCCAGCCGCCGCCGAGCTCGTACGACGCGACCATGGTGTCGTCGGCGAGGAAGGCGCCGTCCTCGACGACGGTGAACTTCGGCGTCATGAGCGTCGTCGAGATCTCGGTGCCCTTGCCGATCTTCGCGCCGAGCACGCGCATCCAGATCGGCGTCAGCAGGCTGGCGTAGATCGGGAACAGGTAGTTGCGGGCGGCGTCCATCAGGCGTTCGGTGGCCCACAGCTGCCAGCCGACGCGGCTGCGCACCGGGTGGTAGCCCTCGCGCAAGCCGATCGAGAGCACCCGCACGCCGAGCACCGTCAGTACGGCGTAGACGACGACGGAGACCAGGGTGGCCAGCGGCGTCCACGCCAGCGCGGGCACGATCGCGTCGGTCAGCGACGCGGTGTCGCGCACGGCCCACCCGACGACCGCGAGGCCCACGCCGAGCGCCAGCAGTGGCACGGCGCCCAGCAGGATGGACGTGACGCCGAACATCGCGACCCACAGGGGGGCGCGGCGCGGTCGCTCGTCGGGCCACGGGTGGCGCGCCTTGCCGGACTTCAGTGCGGGCGAGCCCTTCCAGTACTGCCCGGCCTTGACCTTGCCGATGACGCCGGATCCCGGTGCGACGTCGGCGTTCTTGCCGACGACGGACCCCGGCAGCAGCGTGGTCCTGGCGCCGACGGTGGCGTCGTTGCCGACGGTGATCTCGCCGACGTGGAACAGGTCGCCGTCGATCCAGTGTCCGGTGAGATCGACCTCCGGCTCGATCGAGCAGCGGTGGCCCAGCGACAGCATGCCGGTCACCGGCGGGGACGAGTGCAGGTCGACGCCCTTGCCGACCTTGTTGCCCAGCGCACGGGCGTAGTACACCAACCATGGTGCGCCCGCCAGGTTTTCGGCTCCGCTGGCCTCGCCGAGCCGTTCGGCGAGCCACACCCTGAGGTGCTCGCCGCCGCCGCGCCGATACGTGCCGGGCTGCAAGCTGCCGATGAGGATGCGGGCGCCGATGACGGCGATCGCCATCCGGCCGAGCGGCGTGACGAACACCAGGAAGCCGGCCAGCAGCAGCCACCAGTTGACCGTCACCGCCCACGGCAGTGGCCAGAACCTGGTGACGACGTTGTTCAGCAGCGCCAGCCACACCACCCACTGCATGCCCGCGAGCGTCGCCAGCGGGACCGAGGACGCGACCTGCGCGAGCTCGGTCAGCCTGCTGACGGGTGTGACGACCCGCGGCTCGACCTCGACGGGCGGGTCGAGTTCGTCGAGGTAGCCGGCGAGCGACCCCAGCCGAGGATGGTCGTACAGATCGGCGACCGTCACCTCCGGGTAGCGCGTCCGCAGCGCGGCCACCAACTGCGCGGCGGACAGGGAGCCACCGCCGAGCGCGAAGAAGTCCTCCTCGGGCCCGGCGACGGGGGCAGCGAGGATGTCGCGCCAGAGCCCAGCCAGCCAGCCGGTGGTGCCGCCGAGATCGGGGTCGTCACCCGCTCCGTCGTCGACCGGCCACGGCAGCGCGTTGCGGTCGACCTTCCCCGACGTGCGGGTGGGCAGGTCGTCCAGCAGCACCAACCGCGGCACCAGCGCGGCGGGCAGCGACTCGGCGAGCGCGACGCGGGCGGCCGCCAGGTCGAAGGCGGGGTCGGCGCTGGCGATGTAGCCGACCAGCAGGGGCGTGCCGCTCGCGGTGCGCCGCACGGCCGCGGCGCCGCCGCTGACGCCGGGCAGGTGGACCAGTGCCGAGTCGACCTCGCCGAGTTCGATGCGTCTGCCGCCGACCTTGACCTGGTCGTCGGCGCGGCCCTGGAAGTAGAGGCCGTCGGACTCGAGCCGGACCAGGTCGCCGCTGCGGTAGGCCCGCGACCACTCCAGAGACGGCATCGGCGCGTACTTCTCCGCGTCCTTCTCGGGGTCGAGGTAGCGGGCGAGTCCGACACCGCCGATCACCAGCTCGCCGACCTCGCCGATGGCGACCGGGGTGCCGTCCTTGTCCACGACGGCCAGATCCCAGCCCTGCAGCGGCAGCCCGATGCTGACCGGCCCCTTGCCCTCGAGCCTGGCGAGGCAGGCGACGACGGTCGCCTCGGTCGGGCCGTAGGTGTTCCACACCTCGCGGCCCTCCACCGCGAGCCGCTCGGCGAGTTCGGGCGGGCACGCCTCGCCGCCGAAGATCAGCAGCCGCACCGCTTCGAGCGCCTCGGCGGGCCATAGCGCCGCCAGCGTCGGCACCGTGGAGACCACGGTGATGTCGCGCGACACCAGCCACGGGCCGAGGTCCATGCCGCTGCGGACCAGCGCGCGCGGCGCGGGCACCAGGCAGGCGCCGTAGCGCCACGCCAGCCACATCTCCTCGCACGACGCATCGAACGCCACCGACAGTCCGGCGAGTACCCGGTCGCCGGGCCCGAGGGGGTTCTCCTGAAGGAAGACCCTGGCCTCGGCATCGACGAACGCGGCCGCGTTGCGGTGCGTGACCGCCACGCCCTTGGGCGTGCCGGTGGAACCCGAGGTGAAGATGATCCAGGCGTCGTCGCGGACCATTGGCGCACCGGCCCGCCAGCCGCGCGACGAGCCGGGCCCGCGGACCAGGCCGAGTTCGGTGATGATCGCGACGACCCCGGCCTCGCCGAACACCAGATCGGCGCGCTCCTGGGGATCGTCGGCGTCGACGGGGACATAGGCCGCGCCTGCGGCCAGTGCCGACAGGATGGCGACGTAGAGCGCGTAGCTGCCCGACGGCATCCGGATGCCGATGCGGTCGCCCCTGCCGATCCCGCGCTGCGCGAGCCACGCCACGCTCTCCTCGATGTCGGAGATGAGCTCGGAGTAGGTCAGCTGCACCTCGCCGTCGTCGAGCGCCGGCGCGTCGGGGTGGAGTTCGGCCGTCGCGTGCAGGATGTCGATCAGCGTGCGCGGCGGCGGCGCCGACGATGACAGCAGATACTGCGCGGGAATGTCAGGGCGGGCACCCGCGGGTCCCTCGTCGTTCCACACGTCCGTTTCCACGCATACAAACTACTCAGCAGCCGGCGTCCACTCAGCGCGGCGGCACGGGCGCGCCGCCGTCATCGCAAAGGATTCCGCGTGATTGCAACCATCGCCGACGTGCCGCGGCGTGCCTAGCCTCGGCGGGGTGCGTCTTTTCGTGGTGGATGGAGCCGAGGACAACTGGAGCGAGCTGACGTCCGGGGGCGAGGCCACCGTCCGGCTCGCGGTGTCCGACCTACAGCGGGCCCAGCGCGGGCGCGCGCGGATCAGGTCCGAGCACGGCGACGTCGAGGTGATCCTGGACGTCACGGTGGCGGTCGCGGCGGACTTCCACTCCGTGCGCGACCTGGCGGCGCTTGACGACGGGACGCTCAGGTACGCCGGAACCGTCGACGGGTTGACGGGGTTGATCGCCGACATCGGCGCGGCCGGCGTCGCGGACGGGGTCACGCTGATCTCGGCGTCACCGCGGGTGGACCTGCGCGGCCTCGGCGAGGACGTGCTGGCGCGGCTGGCGTTGCGCGGACGGAAGACCGCCTGACGCGTCAGTCGTCGACCTGAACACCGACGGTCTGCGACATGCGTTGGCCTGCTGGCTCGGCGCAGCTGCCTAGCTCGACGCGGCGGGAGGCATCGGCACGGGCGTGACGAGCCGCCCAGTTTCCAGATACGCGTCGAGGTTGCGCAGCGTGAGTTCCTCCATCGCGGCGCGGGTTTCGACGGTGGCGCTGCCGACGTGTGGGAGGAGCACCACGTTGTCCATCGTCAGCAGCGCCTCGGGCACGTTCGGCTCGTCGGTGAAGACGTCGAGTCCGGCGCCGGCGAGCCGACCGTTGGCCAACGCGTCGATGAGCGCCGCCTCGTCCACCACGCTGCCGCGGGCGATGTTGATCAGGTAGCCCGACGGGCCCAGCGCGGCGATGACGTCGGCGTCCACCAGCTGCCGCGTGCCACGGCCGCCCGCGGCCGCGACGACGAGGACGTCGACGTCGCGTGCCAGTGCGACGGGCGAGTCGACGTAGGCGTAGGGCGATGCCGGCTTGCGGTTCCGGTTGTGGTAGGAGATGGTGCATCCGAAGGCGTTGAGCCGCTTGGCAATTGCCTCGCCGATGCGGCCTAATCCGATGACGCCGACGTGCCTGTTGCTGACCTGATGGGTCAGGCGCATGTCCCCGGTGACCGGCCACCGGCCGGCGCGAACGTAACGGTCGGCGGCCGAGAAGCCACGCATCACGTCGATCATCAGTCCGACGGCGGTGTCGGCCACGCAGTCGGTCAGCACGTCGGGGGTGTTGCTCACCCCGATGCCCCTGGCTGCCGCGGCGGCCACGTCGGTGGTGTCGTAGCCGACGCCGAAGTTGACGATCGCGCCAAGGTTCGGGAGCGCCGCGATCAGCGGCTCGTCGGCCCCGGTGCGTCCCGACGTCACGGCGGCCACGACGTCTCGGCCGTGCGAGGCGAGAAAGGCGTCGCGTTCGGCGGACTCCTCCGGCAGGACGAGGGCCGCGTACTTCTCGCCCAGGGTCCGTTCCAGCGAGGGTTTGAGCGGGCCGACCCGAAGCACGGTCCGGTTCCCGGGCGAGGGCAGGTGAGTGCTCATGGTGGTGACCACCGTACGGCGGGCGTGGGGCGGCCGGCATCGGCAGGCTCCTGCGCAACGTTCTATCCGGGTAAGCCGCCAGCAAACATTGCGTGAACCCTCGCGGCTTCGCCGTGGCCGGCTGGAGGTCCAGTCGACCGCCGTCGGATCCCGACCGAACGAGGCAGTGTCGGACCATTGGTAGCCAGCGCGTGGCGTTGCTGTGCAACACCCGTGATCCATCGGATTGCTGTGCGAGCGCCGTGCATAGCCGCGGAATGGAAATGACGAGTTGTCAGAATTTGCCGTCAATATATAAACGGTGACGAATGTCAGGTCACGTGCGCAAACTTTTTATTGGAGCTATCCTCTTTTTGCGTGACTAAGTGCCGGGACGCCCCCCAACACCGCCCAGCACTCGCGCAGTGGTTGCGAAATTCCGCCTCCTCGAGATCCCAGCAAGGGAAATCACCTGTTCGGGGAGGCCGTCTTTCGCCAGATTCGGATAGTGTGCGGTGCCGCGACGATGCGCCCGGACTGCGACAATGGCGGAACGTGAATGTGTGAGGTGCAGGTAACGAATGACGCAGGATGTGACTAGTGCCACAGCCAATTCGGCACCGTCGGAAACGGCGCAGGCACGTCCCCTGAGGGCCCGCATCATCGGCCTCGACGGCGTGCGAGGGCTTCTTTGCCTGATGATTGCCGTGACGCACATCACCGGTCATTATTCGCCCAAGACCGCGGCCACCTGGCAGACGAACGTCTTCGGCTTTTCGCTGGTCTACTTCTTCGTTCTGAGCGGTTTTCTACTTTCTCTACCGTTCATCAGGAATTTGATAAAAGACCGTGCCTCGGCAACCTTGCCGAACGTCACCGACTACACGGTCCACCGGCTCGCCAGGATCATGCCCGCCTACGTGGTGATCTTCCTCCTCGTCAACTTCCTGCTGCAGGTCTCCTACGTGCAGAACCCGGCACTGCAACCGCTCGGCACCGATGCGGGCACGGGCATGATCACCGATCCCGGCATGCTGATCGCCAACCTCACGCTCACGCAGTCCTACTTCCCCGCCTATATCCAGACCGGCATCAACCCCGCGTGGTCCCTGACGCTGGAGTACGCGTTCTACGCCTCGCTGCCGCTGATGTTCATGGCGGTCTTCCGACTGCGCAAGCGCCTGGCGCTCAACCCGCTGGTGCTCGCCCTCGCGGTGCCCGGCACGCTGATCGCCATCGGTCTGGTGGGCCGCGCACTGATCCCGCTGGTGTTCGCGCATGCGGGCACCACCGACTTCCTCATCCTGAACTGGGGCCCGAACTGGGCCGCCGTGTTCACCAAGAGCTTTCTGACCAACGCCGACAACTTCGCCTTCGGCATGCTCGCGGCCATCGTCTTCGTCGCCATGGAGCGCGGCGACCTGCCGGAGCGGCTGAGCCGACGGGTGCGGATGGTCAGCACCGTCGCGATCCTGCCCATCCTGCTCGTGTGCGGTGTGCTGCTGGTGTTCGCGAGCCAGTTCGTGACGTTCGGCGTCGGCATCGTGGCGGGCCTGATGATCCTCATCATCGTGGCGCCCCTGGCGCGGCACCAGACGAGCAGGCTCGCCACCGCGCTGGACTTCCGGCCGATCCGCTTCGTCGGGGAGATCTCCCTCTCGGCGTACCTGTGGCACTTCCCCGTGCTGCTGATGCTGGGCCGCCTCGGCTGGATGGCCGGTGACACGTTGCCGGGCATGCTGATGAACTGCGTGCTGGCGCTTGCCGTCACGATCCTCCTCGGCTCCATCACGTACTACCTGATCGAGAAGCCCGCGATGAACTACGCCAAGAGGGTCCGCTCGAAGAAGAAGGCCGCAGCGCCGCAGCCCGCCGCTGCCTGAGCCGGATCGGCCGGTTCCTCGTACAGTTCGGGGCGATGAACGGTTACCGCTACTGCGTCGTCGGGGCAGGCATCGTCGGGCTCTCCACGGCCCACCACCTGCTGCTCGCCGAACCCGATGCGACCGTCGTCGTGCTCGAGGCCGCGGAGTCCGTGGCCGCCCACCAGACCGGGCACAACAGTGGAGTCATCCACTCGGGCATCTACTACGAGCCGGGCAGCCTCAAGGCGACGTTCTGCAAGGCAGGCGAGCGGGCCACCAAGGAATTCTGTGCCGCCCACGGCATCGACTTCGACGAGTGCGGGAAGCTGATCGTCGCCACCACCTCGGCCGAACTCGTCCGGATGGCCGCCCTGGAGGAACGCGCCGAGGTCAACGGCATCACCTGCCGTCGGATCGACCGAGACGAGTTGTCCGAGCTGGAACCCAACGTCACCGGCCTCGGCGCGCTGCACCTGCCGAGGACGGGCATCGTCGACTACACGCGGGTGGCGCGTCAGCTCGTCGAACTCGTCGTCGGCGCTGGCGGTGAGGTTCGCACCGGCCGGAAGGTCACGGCGATCGACGAAACCGCTGGGGCAGTGACGGTTTCGACGTCCACCGACACCGTGACGTGCGATCGGCTGGTGGTGTGTGGCGGACTTCAGGCCGACCGGCTGGCCGAGCTGGCCGGCGTCCCGATCGACGTGCAGATCGTCCCCTTCCGCGGCGAGTACTTCCAATTGCCCACGTCGCGTGCGGGTTTCGTGCACAGGCTCATCTATCCGGTGCCGGATCCCGAGCTGCCGTTCCTTGGTGTGCACTTGAGCCCGACGATCTCGGGTGCCATCACCGTCGGCCCGAGTGCCGTGCTCGGCCTGGCCAGAGAGGGCTACCCCAAGTTCTCGGTCAACCCGCGCGACGTGGCCAGGATGGCGGCGTTTCCCGGCCTGTGGCGCGTGGCGAGGGCCAACGTGCGCCTCGGGGTCAAGGAGATCGGCAACTCTCTCTTCAAACGCAGGTACCTCCGCGAATGCCGAAAGTACGCACCGGGATTGGAGGCCGAGGACCTGCTGCCCTACGAGGCGGGGATCCGGGCCCAGGCCGTGCGCAGGGACGGCACGCTGGTGCACGACTTCGTCATCGAGCGGACCGCCAGGATGATCCACGTGCTGAACTCACCGTCGCCTGCCGCGACCGCCGCCCTGCCCATCGGACGCCACCTGGCGGATCAGGCCAGCGCGTCGTAGATCAGGGTGAAGTAGCGCGCGGTGCGCTCGGAGCCCTCGACGCCGGGTCCCATCCGGTTCATCACGTAGGCGACGGTGGTCCGCTTCTCGGGGTTCATCGTCTCCCAGGAGCCACCCCAGCCGCCCCAGAAGCAGATCTTCTCGTCGGGAACGTAGGGGATGCTCTCGAGCGCGGGCAGTCCGTACCCGAGTCCGAAGCGGATGCGATGGCCCGCCAGTACCAGATCGGGCCCGTCCACCTGCACGTCGAAGATCCGCTCGATGGTCTCGGGCCGGAGCAGTCGCACGCCGTTGACCGTGCCGCCCAACGAGATCGCCGACAGGATCTTCGCCAGTGCCCGCGCGTTGGTGTGCCCGTTGCCCGCCCCGATGTCGGCGGCGCGGAAGGCCTCGCCGTTTGCGACGCTCGGGTCGGGCGCGGGGCCGGTGAACGTCTTCAGCATCTGCTCGGTCCACTGGTCCAACGGCGGTACACCCTCCATCGGGTCAGCCGCCGGGATGATCTCCGCGATGCGGTCGGCGTCCTCCGGTCGCGCCCCGATCTGGAAGTCCGCCCCGAGCGGGCCGGCGATCTCGTCGGCGACGAACTGCTTGAGCGAGGATCCCGTGACGCGGCGAACCACCTCGCCGATGAGGTGACCGTAGGTCAGCGCGTGATAGCCCGATGCGGTGCCGGGCTCCCACCACGGCGCCTGCGCGGCGAGCATCGACGTCGACTTCTCCCAGTCATAGACGTCCTCCATGGAGACGGGCTGGTCCCAGCCGGACAGGCCCGACGAATGCGACAGCAGATGGCGGAACTCGATGCCCCCCTTGCCATTCGCGGCGAACTCGGGCCAGACGGCAGCCACGGGCGTGGTCGGCTCGATCAGCCCGCGGTCGATCAGCATCAGCCCGGCCAGCGCAGTCACGTTCTTCGTCGAGGACCACACGTTGACGATGGTGTCGGCCGTCCACGGCCTCGTCCGCGCGGCATCGGCGTACCCGCCCCAGATGTCGACTATCGTCTCGCCGCCGACGTCGATCGCGATCGCGGCGCCCACCTCATCCCCGTCGGCGAGCGCCTGCCCGAGCGCAGCTGCGACCTTGTCGAAGCGGGCGTCGCAGTGCCCGTGAACCGCGTTGTCCATGACCGAGATCATGCCGCGATTCACGCCGTCAGGCGCTGGCTTCCCAGATCTGGCGCAGGCTCTGCAGTCCGTCGTCGGTGAGGCTGCCGAACAGTCGCAGCCGCGCCATCCCGCCGTCGGGGTGGATGTCGAGCCGGGCGTCGGTGATCGGCCGGTCGTCGTGGATCAGGAACCGGTGCCTGGTGTCGGGGAGCAGGTCGGTCGCGGGCAGCAGTTCGAACCAGTCGCCGGTGCCGTCACGGCCGGAGACCCTGCCGACACCCGGTGCGTTGCCGACGAAGTAGGACGTGTCGAGCTCGACGGCGTTGAGCGTGCCGCGGGCCGCCAGGTGCACCTGCACCCAGTCGTTGCCGGAGTCACGCCGCCGCGAGGTCTCCCAGCCGTCGCCCATCGTCCTGGCCGTGCCCGGCAGCAGGAGATTGTTCGGCGAGCTGTAGAACATGTTGGAGCAGGCCGTGATTCGGCCACCGTTCTCCAGGGCCGCCAGATCGAGCGTCATCCCGTCGGCGAAGTCCGGGTCGAGCAGACCCTCGCCGTGCACTCGGAACCGGGCGACGCCGCCGTCGGGGTAGATCGACAGGCGGACGTGCGACCAGCGCCGTGACGAGTCGACCTTGAACGGGTTGCGGGTGTCGCCGTTGACGGCCGTCCGCTCGACCAGCGTCGTCCACTGGGTCTTCTCGACGAGTTCCTCGACCGACGGATAGCCGGCGACGTATGCGCCCTCGACCGAGATCTGCGGGGGATAGTTGCCGGTGAACCACGCCGTGTCGACGACCACGCCGCGCACCAGTCCCGGCACGCCGAGTCGGACGATCGCCGAGTCGCAGGAATCCGCGTCGAGGCCGCGCCGCCGCCGCGTCTCCCAGCCGTCGTAGACCTGACCCTTGTGGCCGAACGTGGCAGGCCGGAATTCGGCCGAGCCCGGCTTGATCAGGTTTTCCTTCTCGGCGAACAGATCGTCGTTGGCCCAGAGCACCGCGCCGCCCGCGGACCTGGCCGCGAGGTCGGGAAGAGACAGGAAGTGCGAATGCGCGCGGTTCTTCTCAGACGGGGTGCTCACTCACGTCAGCCTAAGCGAGCGCGAAATCTCTACCAGTTCTGGTAGCCGCCTTCTGGTCCCAGCATGCGCTCCAGGCGCGAGCGGTTGATCTTCGCCAGCTCGTTGCGGACCACCTTGCGCTCGGTCTCGACGTCGTTGTGCATGCGGTCATGGATCGTCGACAGCACCGCGCGGGCATCCAGCCCTCCGACGCACATCACGAACCCGAAGCCGAAGTGCGCGGCGTATGCGCGCGAGGAGTCCGCCAGCTCGGCCATCACCGCGGCGTCGTCGTCCCACAGCGCGCACTGCTCGGCCCTGGACTTGGCGCTGCGCGGCCTGCGGCCGACGTGCGGGCACGCGTCGAGGATCTGGTCGACGGCGGTCTCCGGCAGGCCGAACAACAACGCGTCGGCGCGTCGGAACAGGGCGTCGTGGTCGTCGTAGGCGCGGCCGTAGGTCAGGTGCCTGGCTATCGTCATGCTGTTGCAGCACTCGTAGAGCGCGTGCATCGCCTTGCGTTCCGGCAACGCGTTGAACGCGTCGAGCCCGATTCCCTGGTGAAGCAGCACTCCGCCATGATCGAATTCGCAGGCAACGCGTGGGTTACCCCGTGTTACGGACGTGCTAAATCACACCCCGCGTGTACGAAACCGCAGGTCAGTTCTCATGGCCGGAGGTCTTGAAGCGTTCCACCGAACGCTGCAGTTCCGCTTCTGCCTCGTCCCGTCCGGCCCAGTCGGCGGCCTTGACGAACTTGCCGGGCTCCAGGTCCTTGTAGTGGACGAAGAAGTGCTTGATGGCCTCGAGTTCGAACGGCGGCACGTCGGCGAGATCCTGGACGTGGTCCCACCGCGGGTCGCCTGCGGGCACGCACAGCAGCTTGTCGTCGCCACCGGCCTCGTCGGTCATCTTGAACATCGCCACGGGCCTGGCCTCGACGATGCAGCCGGGAAAGACCGATTCGGGCAGCAGCACGAGGGCGTCCAACGGATCGCCGTCCTCGCCGAGGGTGTTCTCGAAGAACCCGTAGTCGGCGGGGTATCCGAACGCCGTGTAGAGGTAGCGGTCGAGCTTGACCCGGCCGGTCTCGTGGTCCACCTCGTACTTGTTGCGCGACCCCTTCGGGATCTCGATGACGACGTCGAACTCCACCGCCGCGGCTCCTTCGTGTCTGCAAAAGCGTCCTGGGTCGTCTGGTGACGACGCGGTTCACCTTAGACGAGCGATTACCCTTCCCCATGAGGGCTCTGCGCGGGCCCGCCCGCCAGCCAAGACCCAGGAGAGCGACATCGGAGTCATCCGCCCCACCCGGTGGCGTCGATCCACCCACGTGTGGGTCGGCGTGGCGGTGCTGCTGCTCGTCGCGGTGGTGGTGGCCGTCGGCGCGGTGGTGACCTCGAGTGGAACCTCGACGGCAGGTGAGGCCACGCCGCCCGCCCGCCCGCAGCCCGCGCCGGTGACCGCCCAGCCCGCGGTCGTGGCGCTGCCCGACTCCGCACCGGTACCCAGCCCGGCGGGCATGACGGCGGCACTGGCCCCCGTCGTCGCGAACCCCGACCTCGGCGCGTTCACGGGCCGCGTCACCGACGCCGTGACCGGTACGCAACTGTGGGCCCAGGGACCGCGGGTGCCGATGCAGCCCGCGTCGACCAACAAGGTGTTGACCAGCGCCGCGGCACTGCTGACCCTCGACAGGGACGCGCGGCTGACGACGACGGTCGTGGCAGGCGATCAGGCCGCGACGCCGGGACTGGTCGTGCTCAAGGGTGGTGGCGATCCGACGCTGTCCGCAGCCGCCAAGGGTGTCGACACCTGGTATCGCGGGGCCGCGCGCATCAGCGAACTCGCCGACCAGGTCCGCAAGTCGGGGGTCGTGCCGAAGTCCGTCCAGGTGGACACCAGCGCCTTCAGCGGACCGACGTTCGCCAAGGGCTGGGATCCGGCCGACATCGACGGCGGCGACATCGCCCCCATGGAGGCCGTCATGCTCGACGCGGGCCGCACCCAACCGGTCAGCGTCGACTCGTCGCGGTCGCGGACGCCCGCGCTGGACGCCGGCCGCGCGCTCGCGGTCGCGCTGGGCCTCAACCCCGCGACCGTCACCATCAGCCCGGCCCCCGTCACCGGCGACGTCCTCGCCTCGGTGCAGAGCCCGCCGCTCATCGAACGGCTGCGGCAGATGATGAGCGAGTCCGACAACGTGATGGCCGAGTCGATCGGCAGGGAGGTCGCCGCCGCGGTCGGCGTGCCGCAGAGCTTCGACGGCGGCGTCCAGGCCGTGCTCGGACAGCTGGGCAAGGCCGGAATCGACACCGGCGGAGCAACTTTGAACGACTCCAGCGGACTGTCGGTCGACGACCGGCTGACCGCGGAGACCCTCGACGAGGTCGTCGGCGCGGCCGCGGCCGACGATCGCCTCGGCACCGACCACGACCTGCGTCCGCTGGTCGACCTGCTCCCCATCGCCGGTGGCAGCGGCACGTTGTCCAATCGCTTCCTCGACACCGACGCGGGTCGGGACGCGGTGGGCCTGCTGCGGGCCAAGACGGGATCGCTCACCGGCACCAACGCGCTCGCGGGATTCGTCACCGACGACAGCGGCAGGGTGCTGACCTTCTCGCTGATCTCCAACAACGCGGGCCCCACCGGTCGCACCGCGATCGACGCGGTCGCGGCCACCCTGCGGTCCTGCGGGTGCAGCACGTGAACCCGTCGCAGGTCACCGTCGGACACAGCGTCGACTGGGACTTCGCCGCGACCGTCGGCGCCAGGCTCACCAGGCCGGCGGCGCCGGTCACCGACTACACCAGGCAGCAGGCGATCGACCAACTCGCCGAGTCCTCGCGCAAGGCGGAGGGACCCGTCCGAGACGTGACGGGTCTCAACGAGGGGGCCGCGATTACCGAGGCGCGGATCGTCGACCGGCCCGAATGGGTCCGTGCGGCAACCGAATCCATGCGCATCATGACCGGAGGGAAGACCGGCGGCGGCGGCGGTCCGAAGGGGCTGGGCGGTACGGTCGCCAGCCGCGTCACGGGCGCCCAGACTGGCGCCGTCCTCGCGTTCGTCTCGTCGGGGATCCTCGGCCAGTACGACCCGTTCTCCCCGGACGGCGGCGAGCTGCTGCTGGTGTACCCGAACGTGATCTCGGTCGAGCGCCAGCTCCGCGTCTCGCCCGCCGACTTCCGGCTGTGGGTCTGCCTGCACGAAGTCACCCACCGCGTGCAGTTCCGCGCCAATCCCTGGCTCGCGGAGCACATGTCGTCGTCGTTGGCGGTCGTCACCGACGACACCGGACAGGAGCTCACCCAGGTGGTCGGTAGGCTCGGCGAGTTCGTCCGTAGCAAGCGCAACGGTGAGGCGCCCGAACCGAATTCCGAGGGCATGGTCGGATTCCTACGAGCCATCCAGTCCGAGCCCCAGCGCAAGGCGCTCGACCAGCTGCTGGTGCTCGGCACGCTGCTGGAGGGCCATGCCGACCACGTGATGGATGCCGTCGGCCCGAAGGTGGTGCCATCGGTGGCGACCATCCGCCGCCGCTTCGACGAGCGCCGGCAGCGCAAACAGCCTCCGCTGCAACGTATTCTGCGCAGCCTCCTAGGGTTCGACGCCAAGCTCAACCAGTACACCCGCGGCAAGGCGTTCGTCGACCACGTGGTCGGCGAGGTCGGGATGGCCGCGTTCAACACCATCTGGACCAGTCCCGAAACACTGCCGCTGCCAACGGAAGTCGACGAACCAGGGCGATGGATCCGCAGGGTCCTCTAGCGGCAGTGCGCAGGGCGGTCGACCAGTTCGCCCGCACGTACTGCGCCGCCGACGAGCGGTGGTGCGTGGCGCTGTCCGGCGGCGCGGACTCGCTGGCCCTCGTCGCGGCCGCTGCACCGTCGCGTCCGACGACGGCCCTGATCGTCGACCATGGGCTGCAACCGGATTCGGCCGCCGTCGCGGCCACCGCCCGTGACCGGGCGCTCGCGCTGGGATGCGCCGGGGCCACGGTCCTGCGCGTCGAGGTGGGCTCGGCGGGCGGCCCCGAGGCCGCGGCCCGCACCGCGCGCTACGCCGCGCTCGACGAGGCGCGCGACGGGGTCCCGGTCCTGATCGCCCACACCCTCGACGATCAGGCCGAGACCGTGCTGCTCGGACTGGGCCGCGGCTCGGGCGCGCGGTCGATCGCGGGCATGCGGCCGCACGACCCGCCATGGGGCAGACCGCTGCTGGGCATCCGACGCGCGGAGACCCTCGGTGCCTGTGCGGAATTGGGGCTCGTTCCGTGGCACGACCCGCACAACCGCGACCCCCGGTTCACCAGGGTGCGCCTGCGCACCGAGGTACTGCCCCTGCTCGAGGAGGTGCTGGGAGGTGGCGTCGCCGAGGCGCTTGCCAGGACCGCCACGGCGCTGCGCGAAGACACCGGCGCACTCGACGATCTCGCGACCTCGGCTGTGGACGCGCTGCGGTCCGGAGCCGCCGGCGACGCCCGCCTCGACGCAACCCGAGCGGCGGCGCTGCCGCCTGCCCTGCGCACCAGGGTCATCCGACGCTGGCTGCTCGACGGCGGTGCAGACGACCTCACCGACCGGCAGATCCGTGCGGTCGATGCGCTCGTCGTCGACTGGCGCGGACGCGGGGGCGTGGCCGTCGGATCGCGGCTGCGCAACCATCGGTTGTTCGCGGCGCGGTCCGGTGGCGACCTGATCCTCCGGATCGAACCGGTCTGACGCACCGGAATTGCCGCATGTGTTGGTCGCCGACCGCGTGACGTGGCACGCTGTTGCCGTGCCCGAGCCATCTGCCGCGGACCCGTACCCCGGCGACATCAAGTCGGTGCTCCTCTCCGAAGCCGAGGTTCAGGCGCGCGTCGCGGAGCTCGGTGCGGAGGTCGGCGCGCACTATCGCGAGACCATCGGTCCCGACGGCGAGGATCTGCTGCTGGTGACGGTGCTCAAGGGCGCCGTCATGTTCGTCACCGACCTGGCCCGCGCGATCCCGCTTCCCACGCAGCTCGAGTTCATGGCGGTCAGCTCGTACGGCTCGTCGACGTCGTCGTCGGGCGTGGTGCGCATCCTCAAGGACCTCGACCGCGACATCCACGACCGCGACGTGCTCATCGTCGAGGACATCGTGGATTCGGGTCTGACGCTGTCGTGGCTGTTGCGCAACCTCGCGACCAGACACCCGCGGTCACTGCGCGTGTGCACGCTGCTGCGCAAGCCCGACGCCGTGCGCACGGACGTCGACATCGCGTGGTGCGGCTACGACATCCCCAACGAGTTCGTGGTCGGCTACGGCCTCGACTACGCCGAGCGCTACCGGGACCTGCCCTACATCGGCACGCTGGACCCGAAGGTGTACTCGAACGGCTAGGGCCTCAGCCCAATTCCCACACCACCGTCACCGAGAACCCGACGGTCTGCTGACCCGGTGACATCGGGACGGGTGCGGCGACGGCGTCGAACCGCGCGGTCGTCGGCATCGGTGGCGGCACCGCGGCGCCGTTCTCGGTGATCGACAGCACCTTGCCGAGGTCGAGTCCCGACAGCTGTGCGTACTGCTGCGCGCGGTTCTTCGCGTCGTCGAATGCCCGGCTGCGGGCATCCTTGATCAGCTGCGAATCGTCCTCGATGGAGTAGGTCACCGAGTTGATGCGCGTGGCGTCCCCGCCCGCGGTGGTGACGGCGCCGAGCACCTGGGGGCCGTTGTCGATCTTGCGCACCTTGACGTCGATCGAGTTGCTCGACTGATAGCCGACGATCGTGGTGTTGTCGGAGCCGCCGTACTGCGGCTGCAGGGTGACCGTCGTGGTGCTGATGTCCTTGCGGTCGATGCCCTGGGCGACCAGAGCGTCGGTGACCGCGCCGGTCCGGCTGCTGGTCAGGTTCGATGCGCCCGCGGCGTCGGGCGCGGTGGCGGCGATCGACAGGCTGATCGTCAAGGTGTCGGGGGTGCCGTCGACCTTGCCCTGGCCGACGACGGTGACCTGTCGCGGAGCCGTGGTTCCCGGCACGGGCGACGGGGCCGTCTTGGTGGCGTCGCACCCCGCGATCGCCACGACGGTCAACGCGGCTCCCGCGAGCACGAAGAGACGGGTCAACGTGCGAGAAGGCTTCTCTGGCTTCGGCATACCGGAAACCCTACCGGCCGTTCAGGCAGTCCCCAGGCTGTTGCGACGTTCGCCGGGGAGTCCGGCGAGGAAGTCGAGCAGCGCCGCGTTGACCTCGTCGGGCCGCTCCTGCTGCACCCAGTGGCCCGCGCCGTCGATCAGCACTTCGTGGTACTCACCGCTGACCACCTCGCGCACCCGGTCGCGCGATGTCAGCGCCAGCGCCGGGTCCGCGGTGCCGCCGATGAAGAGCGTCGGAACGTCGATCGTCGACGCCGGGGTGGTCGCCGTGAGATCCCAGTTCCTGTCGAAGTTGCGGTACCAGTTCAGCGCTCCGGTGAATCCGCTCCTGGCGAACTCCTCGACGTAGTGGTCGACCTCGTCCTGCGTGATCCACGACGGCGGACCGTCGGGCTCGGGCAGCCGGTCGATGAAGCCCTCGGGTCCCGGCGTGGCCATCGTCAGGAAGACGTTCCCCTCGTCGGCCGCGCCGATGCCGCCCATCAGGCGGCGCATGGTCCGGGCGGGATCGCCGCCGAGTTCGGCGTCGGCGGGCCCCGGCTCCTGGAAGTACAGGATGTAGAAGAAGTTGTCGCCGAACGCGCTGCGCCACGCCTCGGTGGGCCGAACCCGTGGGCGTGGGATGGGCGGCACGCTCATGGCCACGCACGCCTCGACGCGGTCGGGATGCAGCAGTGGAAAGTTGGTGGCCACCACGGAGCCCCAGTCGTGGCCGACGACGGTGGCCCGCTGCGCGCCGACCTCGTCGAGGAGGCCGACGACGTCGCCGGTCAGCTTGACGATGTCGTAGTCCTCGATCGCCTCCGGCGCCGACGAGGCGCCGTAGCCGCGCTGGTCCGGAGCCAGCACGTGATAGCCGGCCTCGGCGAGCACCGGGATCTGGCGGCGCCACGAATACCCCAGCTCGGGAAAGCCGTGGGCCAGCACGATCACCGGCGCTCCGCGGTCACCGGCCTCCGTCAGACTCAGTCTCACGCCGTTGGTGTCGACGAACCGCTGGGTCCCCGACGGCGCAGATGTGGTCACCGTCTCAGCCAAGCACGGGCGCGCGGGCCGGGGAAGGTACCCGGGGCACCCCGTCGGGAACCGTCGGACGTTGGTCTAGCGGTAGCCTGAACGAACCCAACCAGTGCATATCGGAAGGACGTGGCCGGCTCGATGCTCCACCGAGTCTCGCCGGCCGAAGACAACGAATGAACCGTAAGAACGTCATCCGCACCATCACCGCGATAGCGGCCATCCTCGTGCTGGTTTGGTTCGGCTACTACTTCACCGACGACACGCGCGACTACACGCCCGTCGACACGTCGGTGGCGACGAGCCAGATCAACGGCGACAACGTCAACTCCGCGCAGATCGACGACCGTGAACAGCGGCTCCGGTTGGACCTGAAGAACGGCAACGGCGACACCAAGGGCGACAACAAGATCGTCACGCAGTACCCCAGCGGGTACGCGGTGGACCTGTTCAACGCGCTGAACGCCAAGAACGTCAAGACCAACACCACCGTCAGCGGCGGCGGCATCCTCTCCACGGCCTTCGTCTACCTGCTGCCACTGCTGCTACTCGTCGGGCTGTTCGTGCTGTTCTCCCGCATGCAGGGCGGCGGCCGGATGGGCTTCGGCTTCGGCAAGTCGCGCGCCAAGCAGCTGTCCAAGGACATGCCCAAGACCACGTTCGCCGACGTCGCGGGCGTCGACGAGGCGGTCGAGGAGCTCTACGAGATCAAGGACTTCCTGCAGAACCCGACGCGCTACCAGGCGCTCGGCGCCAAGATCCCCAAGGGCGTGCTGCTGTACGGACCGCCGGGGACGGGTAAGACGCTGCTCGCGCGTGCCGTGGCAGGCGAGGCCGGCGTGCCGTTCTTCACCATCTCCGGCTCGGACTTCGTGGAGATGTTCGTCGGCGTCGGCGCGTCCCGCGTGCGCGATCTGTTCGAACAGGCCAAGCAGAACAGCCCGTGCATCATCTTCGTCGACGAGATCGACGCCGTCGGTCGCCAGCGTGGCGCGGGCCTCGGCGGTGGTCACGACGAACGCGAACAGACCCTCAACCAGCTGCTGGTGGAGATGGACGGCTTCGGCGAGCGTCAGGGCGTCATCCTGATCGCCGCCACCAACCGGCCAGACATCCTCGATCCGGCACTGCTGCGCCCCGGTCGCTTCGATCGGCAGATCCCGGTGTCCAGCCCCGACCTGGCGGGCAGGCGCGCGGTCCTCAAGGTGCACTCGCAGGGCAAGCCGATCGCACCCGACGCCGACCTCGACGGCCTCGCCAAGCGCACCGTCGGGATGTCGGGCGCCGACCTCGCCAACGTGATCAACGAGTCGGCTCTGCTGACCGCCCGGGAGAACGGCACCATCATCACCGGCGCCGCGCTCGAGGAGGCCGTCGACCGCGTCGTCGGCGGGCCGCGCCGCAAGGGCCGCATCATCAGCGAGCACGAGAAGAAGATCACCGCCTACCACGAAGGCGGCCACACGCTGGCGGCATGGGCGATGCCGGACATCGAGCCCATCTACAAGGTGACCATCCTGGCCCGTGGCCGCACCGGTGGGCACGCGATGTCGGTGCCCGAGGACGACAAGGGCCTGATGACGCGCTCCGAGATGATCGCGCGGCTGGTCTTCGCGATGGGCGGCCGCGCGGCCGAGGAGCTGGTGTTCCGCGAGCCCACCACCGGGGCGTCGTCCGACATCGACCAGGCCACCAAGATCGCCCGCGCCATGGTCACCGAGTACGGCATGAGCGCCAAGCTGGGCGCCGTCCGCTACGGCACCGAGCACGGCGACCCGTTCCTCGGCCGGTCGATGGGCGTGCAGGCCGACTACAGCCACGAGGTCGCGCAGATCATCGACGACGAGGTCCGCAAGCTCATCGAGGCCGCGCACACCGAGGCGTGGGAGGTGCTCACCGAGTACCGCGACGTGCTCGACACGCTGGCCGGCGAGCTGCTCGAGAAGGAGACGCTGCACCGCGCCGAGCTCGAGGCCATCTTCGGCGACGTCAAGAAGCGCCCGCGGCTGACCATGTTCGACGACTTCGGCGGTCGCGTGCCGTCGGACAAGCCGCCCATCAAGACTCCGGGCGAGTTGGCTATCGAGCGCGGCGAGCCGTGGCCTCCGCCCATGCAGGAGCCCGCGTTCAAGGCGGCCATCGCCGCGGCCAGCAAGGCCGCCGAGGCGCAGAACGGCGCGAACGGAAGCAACGGCGCCAACGGCAACGGGGCACAGATCAACGGCAATGGCGCGTCTCCTGGGTCGACGCAGCCGAACTACGGGGCTCCCGCCGGATGGCACGCGCCGGGTTGGCCGCCGCAGGGCCCGGGCCAGTACCCCCCGCCGCCCCCGCCCAACGCGTGGGGACCCCAGCAGCCCTGGGGTGGCCACCCACAGCCGTACCAGCAGCCCTACCCTCCTTATCAGCCGTACCCGCCGCAAGGGCAGCCCGCCCCGCACGGCGGCGCTCCGCGACCTGGTCCGCAGGACGACCCCGGTCAGGACGATCGGCCCACTCCGCAGGATCGCGGCTGACCGACAGGAGCCCTTCGATGACGAAGCCCGATTCACCGATCAAGCCAGGCTCGCCTGCCTTCGTGCCCGCCGCCTTCGACCAGGCGCGCGCCGAGAAGGCGGTGCGGGAACTGCTCTACGCCATCGGCGAGGATCCGGACCGTGCGGGGTTGGCGGACACGCCGGCACGGGTGGCCCGCGCCTATCAGGAGATGTTCGCGGGGCTCTACGCCGACCCCGACGACGTCCTCAACACCACCTTCGACGAGCAGCACGACGAACTGGTGTTGGTCAAGGACATCCCGATGTACTCGACGTGTGAGCACCACCTGGTGGCGTTCCACGGCGTCGCCCACGTCGGCTACATCCCCGGGGAGGACGGCCGGGTCACCGGACTGTCCAAGCTGGCGCGGGTGGTCGACCTCTACGCCAAGCGTCCTCAGGTGCAGGAGCGGCTCACCGCGCAGGTCGCCGACGCGCTGATGCGCAAGCTCGATCCCCGCGGCGTCATCGTGGTGATGGAGGCCGAGCATCTCTGCATGGCGATGCGCGGCATTCGCAAGCCCGGCGCCAGCACCACGACCTCGGCGGTACGCGGGCAGTTCAAGAGCGACTCCACGTTGCGGGCCGAGGCTCTGGATCTCATCCTGCGCAAGTGATGACGCGCGTACGGGTGATGGGCGTCGTGAACGTCACCGACGACTCCTTCTCCGACGGGGGGCGCTACCTGGACCGCGACCGCGCCGTCGAGCACGGCCTTGCCCTGGTCGCCGCGGGCGCCGCGATCATCGACGTGGGGGGAGAGTCCACCCGCCCCGGAGCCACCCGCGTCGACGCTGCCGTCGAGAGCGCCAGGGTGGTGCCGGTCATCAAAGACCTTGCTGGACAAGGCATCACGGTCAGCATTGACACCATGCACGCCGCCGTCGCGCGGGCGGCGCTTGAGCACGGCGCTGCGATCGTCAACGACGTGTCAGGAGGCCGCGCCGATCCTGCGATGGCGCCGCTGGTGGCCGAGACCGGCGCGCCGTGGATCCTGATGCACTGGCGCTCGGTCGACGCCGACCGGCCACACGACGTACCCGACTACGCAGACGTGGTCGGCGACGTGCGCGACGAACTGCTGGCCAGCGTCGAGGCCGCGGTGACGGCGGGCGTCGACCCGTCGAAGCTGATCATCGATCCCGGGCTGGGGTTCGCGAAGTCCGCCGAGCACAACTGGACCTTGTTGGCAGCGCTGCCGCAATTCGTCGACACCGGGATCCCCGTCCTGGTCGGCGCCTCGAGGAAACGCTTCCTCGGGACCCTGCTCGCCGACGACGCGGGCGAGGCGCGGGCTCCGGCGGGCCGGGAGACCGCGACGGCGGTGATCTCCGCGCTGGCGATGATGCACGGCGCGTGGGGGGTTCGGGTACACGACGTGCAGGCCACCGTCGACGCGCTCAAGGTGGTCGAGGCGTGGGAAGCGGCTCCGACGTGGGAAGGCGAAGACGCCAGTGGCTGATCGAATCGAGTTGCGCGGCTTGACCGTTCGCGGTCATCACGGCGTGTTCGAGCACGAGCGCCGAGACGGGCAGGACTTCGTCGTCGACATCACCGTGTGGATCGACCTCGCGGCGGCGGCGGCCAGCGACGACCTCGCCGACACCGTGGACTACGGGGCGCTGGCACAGCGGGCGGCGGCGATCGTGGCAGGCCCGCCCCGCAACCTCATCGAGACGGTGGCGGCCGAGATCGCCGACGGCGCGATGGCCGACGAGCGCCTGCACGCCGTCGAGGTCGTGGTGCACAAGCCCGATGCCCCGATCCCGCTGACCTTTACCGACGTGGCCGTGGTGGCGCGGCGATCGAGGCGGTCCGGTCGGGGTGGGCCTGCGTGAGCCGGGTGGTGCTGTCGATCGGCTCGAACCTCGGGGACCGCGTGGCGCATCTGCAGTCGGTGGTCGACGGCCTCGGGCCCGCCATCCGCGGCGTGTCACCGGTCTACGAGACCGACGCGTGGGGCGGGGTCGAGCAGGGCCCCTTCCTCAACGCCGTCCTCGTCGCCGACGACCCGTCCCTCGACTGCCACGGCTGGCTGCGCCGTGGCCAGGATCTCGAGAGGGCGGCCGATCGCACGCGCGAGCAGCACTGGGGCCCAAGGACTCTCGACGTTGACCTGATTTGTTGCTACGACGGGGACCGCGAGGTGCGCAGCGCCGACGAGGTGCTGACGCTGCCCCATCCCTACGCTCACGAGCGGGCGTTCGTGCTGGTGCCGTGGCTCGCACTGGATCCTGGGGCGACGCTCACGGTCGGCGGCGCGGCCCGCTCCGTCGCCGACCTGCTGGCCGCGCTCGATCCCGCCGAGCGAGCAGGTGTCCGGCCCGCCGATCCGGTGCTGGTGACCTGATGGGTCCGACGCGAACCCGCGACCTGGTGGCCGCGACGGTGCTGGCCGCCCTCGTCGGCTACGTCGTCGTGACCCTGACGTACCGGTGGTTCCCGCCGATCACCGTGTGGAGCGGGCTGTCCCTGCTCGCCGTCGCGGCGGTCGAGGCCGGGTGGGCCTTCCACGTCAGGTCGAAGATCAACGACGGGAAGATCGGTGACGGGCCAGGTCTGCTGCATCCGCTGGCGGTGGCGCGCGCCGTGATGATCGCCAAGGCGTCGGCGTGGGTGGGGGCGCTGGCACTCGGCTGGTGGGCCGGCGTCCTGGTCTTCCTGCTGCCCAAGCGCACCGAACTCACCGTCGCCGCCGCGGACAGCACCGGGGTGGTGGTGGCTGCCGTGAGTGCGCTGGCGCTGGTGTTCGCTGCGTTGTGGCTTCAGTACTGCTGCAAGTCGCCAGAGGACCCGTCGGACGATGCCGATGCGGCACGAAGTTAGCTCGGCTGTGCAGCTGACCAGCCGAATCGCCGTAGCGGTCGATGGGCGATGAGAGTCGGCACAGGTACAGTCGGCCCATGACCGAACCGACTCGTGGGGCCCGCGCTCGCCGCGGAAACCGCAGGCCGGGCTCGTTGCTGCTGACGACGTTGCTGGTGCTTGCCATCGTGGCGAGTTCGGCGCTGGTGTTCACCAACAAGGTCGAACTTCTCAAGCTTGCCGTCATCGTCGCGCTGTGGGCGGCGGTGGTCGCCGCGTTCGTCTCGTTCATCTACCGACGCCAGGCCGACCTCGATCGGGCCAAGTCGCGCGACCTGAAGTTGGTGTACGACCTTCAGCTGGATCGCGAGATCTCCGCGCGCCGCGAGTACGAACTGTCCATCGAATCGCAGCTGCGCCGGGAGCTGGCCTCGGAACTGCGGGCGCAGGCCTCCGACGAGGTGGCCAGCCTCCGCGCCGAACTGGCCGCGCTGCGGGCGAACCTCGAGATCATCTTCGACACCGATCTGCAGAGCAGGCCCGCCATCGAGACCGAGCGGACCACGGTGCACCGGTTCGGGGACTGGGATGCCGTGGCCGCGGCTGGCCCGGCGCCCGACCGCGGCGACCGCAGCTTCGCTCCCGGCCGGGTCATCAGCAGTCGCATCGACACCGAGGGGCGGGAGGACACCGACCCCAACACCGAGGAAAGCCCGATCATCGACGTCCCCGCGGAGCCGCAGCCACCCGAGGACGACTGGACCCCGCAGGATCTGGGCGGCGCCCACCGCCGGGCGTCCGAGCGCGAGGCCGCACCTTCCGGATGGCAGGCCCCGCAGCCCACCGCCCCGCGCCAGGAGGGCAGGCGGCGCGCCCCCGAACCGGCTCCGACGCCCGAACCCGCCCCGGCGTCCGAGGTCAGATTGCCGTGGATGCCGGTCGACGTGCCACCGACGCCGGCACCTCAGCCGTCGCCTGCGCCGCCGCGCCCCCCGACCGTCACCCCGACGCCGCCGCCCACGCCGCGGCAGGAACCCGAGCGCGTCGGCAGGCACGGGCCGGGGCCGACGGGTTCGGGATGGCGGCCCGCGCCCGCCGAGGGGCAGTTCATTCCCGCGGGAGCGCCCGGCAGCAACTGGGCGTCTCCGGTGACGGAGAACGGTACGTCGGCCCCCGGCGCCGAGCCACCTGCGTCCGTCACCCCACCGCCGGTCACCCCACTCGCCCCGGTCACGCCGCCTCCGGTGGCCCCGCCGCCCGCGATGACGCCGCCGCCCACCCAGGCGCCTCGCCAGGGACGGCACTATCCCGCGCAGGCCGAGCCGGATACCGCCGAGGCCGCGCGCCGGGCCAGGCACTCGGCCCCCGCCGAGGCGGACCCCGGACGCCCCACCCCGCCTCCGACGCTGGCGCCCCCACCCACTCCGCCGACCCCGCCGATCGAGCCCCCCGAGTCACCGGCCGCCAGGCACCGCGGCCACGAGGAGGCCGGGGAGACCGACGAGGCCGAGGAGTCCGCGGGCCAGCACATCGGCGGTCAGCCGGTCTCCGAACTGATGGCCCGGCTGCAGGTCGGATCGACCGGAGGCGGCCGTCGTCGTCGCCGCGAGGAGTGAGCTACTCTCGACCCCGACCGTCCGGTACCCGCGAAGCCGGGACCGGAACGCCCGAACCGCTCGAATTCCCGAACCTGCGAGGTCGTCTGCGATGGTGCAGCCCGACGGACTGCGTCCAGCCCGGCTGACGGTCGGCATCATCTCCGCCGGGCGGGTTGGCACCGCGCTCGGCGTGGCGCTGGAACGGGTCGAGCACGTCGTCGTGTCGTGCAGCGCGATCTCGCGGGCATCACGCCTGCGGGCCGAACGGCGACTCCCCGATACCCAGATCTTGCCGGTGCAGGACGTCGCCGCCCAGGCCGAGTTGTTGATCCTGGCGGTGCCCGACTCCGAACTCGCCGGTCTCGTCTCGGGTCTGGCGGTCACCGGATCGGTCCGCCCCGGCACCATCGTCCTGCACACGTCGGGGGCCAACGGCATCGGCGTGCTGGCCCCGCTGACCGAACTCGGCTGCATCCCGCTGGCGATCCATCCCGCGATGACGTTCACCGGCGCCGACGAGGACATCGTCCGGCTGTCCGGAACGTGTTTCGGCATCACCGCGGCCGACGAGGTCGGTTACGCCGTGGCCCAGTCGCTGGTCCTGGAGATCGGCGGCGAGCCCTTCGGGGTCCGCGAGGAGGACCGCCCGCTGTACCACGCGGCGCTGGCCCACGGCGGGAACCACGTCATCACCGTGCTGCTCGACGCCGTCGAGGCGTTGCGCGCCGCACTGCGCGGGCAGGAACTTCTCGGTCAGGAAGTCGTCGGTGACGCACCGGGTGGCATCGCCGAGCGGGTGATCGGGCCGCTGGCCAGGGCGTCGCTCGAGAACGCGCTGCAGCGCGGCCAGGCCGCGCTCACCGGTCCCGTCGCCCGTGACGACGCCGCCGTCGTCACGGCGCATCTGCAGGCCCTCGCCGACGTGGATCCCGAACTGGCGCAGGCCTATCGAGCCAATTCGCTGCGCACGGCGCAGCGGGCCCACGCTTCCGCCGAGGTGTTCGCGGCACTGACGGGGTCGAATGAAGGGGGACGCGCGTGACTGTCCGGAAACCGCCCGCGTTCACCGCGGGTGAGCTCAATGTCTACCACGATCCACGGGCCACCTCCGACGTGTGCCGGGCGCTGCGGACGACGGGTCGGCGGGTCGTCCTGGTGCCCACGATGGGCGCCCTGCACGACGGTCACCTCGCGCTGGTGCGCACCGCCAAGCGGGTACCGGGCGCCGTCGTGGTCGTGTCGATCTTCGTGAATCCCTTGCAATTCGGGGCAGGGGAGGATCTCGACGCCTACCCGCGCACGCTCGACGCCGACCTCGCGGCGCTCCGTGCGGCGGGCGTCGACATCGCGTTCGTACCGACCGTCGCAGGCATGTACCCGCACGGTCCGCGCACTACCGTGCTGCCGGGACCGCTCGGCGCAGAGCTTGAAGGTGGCTCGCGGCCAAGGCATTTCGCAGGCATGCTGACCGTGGTGCTGAAGTTGCTCCAGATCGTGCGGCCGGACAGCGCCTACTTCGGCGAGAAGGACTACCAGCAGCTGGTTCTCGTCAGGCAGATGTCCGACGACCTCGATCTCGGCATCAAGATCGTGGGCGTGCCCATCGTCAGGGAACCCGACGGGCTGGCGATGTCCTCGCGCAACCGGTACCTCGACGACGTCGAACGCGAGCAGGCGGGCGCGTTGTCCGCGGCGCTGCTGGCGGGCATGTACGCCGCGTCGCGCGGCGCCACGGAGGCGCTCGACGCGGCTCGCGCGGTGCTCGACGAGGTGCCCGCGCTCGACGTCGACTACCTCGAGGTCCGAGACCCGTGGCTGGGACCCGCCCCCGCCGAGGGGTCCGCACGCATGCTGGTGGCGGCACGGCTCGGACGAACCCGGCTGCTGGACAACATCGCGATCGACGTCGGGGCGACGGTTCTCGACGGGCACCCCGGCGTCGACTCGGGCCCGAGCCACGAACTGCCCTGGAGGAACTGACCCCGTGCTGCTCGCGATCGACGTCCGCAACACCCACACCGTCGTCGGGCTGATCTCCGGCTCCGGCGACCACGCAAAGGTGGTGCAGCACTGGCGTATTCGGACCGAGGCCGAAGTCACCGCCGACGAGCTGGCCCTCACCATCGACGGCCTCATCGGTGATGACGCCGAGCGGCTCACGGGGGCCACCGGTCTGTCGACCGTGCCGTCGGTGCTGCACGAGATCCGCGTCATGCTCGATCAGTACTGGAGCTCGGTGCCGCACGTCCTCATCGAACCCGGGGTGCGGACCGGCATTCCGCTGCTGGTCGACAACCCGAAGGAGGTCGGCGCCGACCGGATCGTCAATTGCCTTGCCGCCTACCAGAAGTACGGCGGTGCCGCGATCGTCGTGGACTTCGGTTCATCGATCGTCGTCGACGTGGTGTCGGCGAAGGGTGAGTTCCTCGGCGGCGCCATCGCGCCGGGCATCCAGGTGTCCTCGGACGCGGCCGCCGCGCGGTCGGCGGCGTTGCGCCGGGTCGAGCTCACCAGGCCGAGGTCGGTGGTCGGCAAGAACACGGTCGAGTGCATGCAGGCAGGCGCGGTGTTCGGTTTCGCGGGTCTGGTCGACGGGCTCGTCAACCGGGTCCGCGAGGACGTCGACGGCTTCGCGGGCTCGGACGTCACGGTCGTGGCCACCGGCCATGGCGCCCCGCTGCTGCTGCCTGAACTGCGCACCGTCGCCGATCACGAGCCGCACCTCACGCTCGAGGGATTGCGAATGGTCTTCGAACGCAACCAGAACGACAACCGCGGCAAACTGCGCCAGGCGCGCTAGGTCGGCGCGCCTGCGGATTTCCGCGTAAACCCATCGGCTGACGCTCTCGCGTCGGACGCATTCGTCAGTCGATTCTCCTGTTGACGCGGGGCTCCAACAGGAGAATCATGTGTTGCGTACTGCACTACGTGTTGCGTATTATGCAACAGTCGGAGGATCTCTTGGCAGCCCCCAAGGTCGTCGTCATCGGTGCGGGAATCGTCGGCAGTTCACTGGCCGACGAACTCACCGCGCGTGGCTGGACCGACGTCACCGTGCTCGACCGCGGCCCCCTGTTCGCCACGGGCGGATCCACGTCGCACGCCCCCGGCCTGGTGTTCCAGACCAACCCGTCGAAGACGATGTCGGAGTTCGCGAAGTACACGACCGCGAAGTTCGCCGCCCTCGGTCATCCGGGTGGCTGGGCGTTCAATCCGACGGGCGGTCTCGAGGTGGCCTCGACGCCCGAGCGCTGGGCCGACCTGCACCGCAAGGCCGGCTGGGCGCAGGCGTGGGGGATCCCCGGCGAGCTGCTCACCGCAGGCCAGTGCGCCGAGTTGCATCCGCTGCTGGACGCCGATCGCATCCTCGGCGGATTCCACACCCCCACAGACGGTTTGGTCAAGGCCGTGCGCGCGGTGGAGGCGCAGGCGACGTCCGCGACGGCGCGTGGCGCCAGGTTCCTGCCCCACACCGAGGTGCTCGGTGTCACCGACGACGGCAGGAAGGTCACCGGCGTCCGGACCGCCGACGGCGTGATCCCCGCCGACGTCGTGGTGTGCTGCGCCGGGTTCTGGGGCGCCCAGTTGGCCACGCAGGTCGGCCTGGTGGTGCCGCTGGTGCCGATGGCGCACCAGTACGCGACCACGGGTCGCATCGAGCCGCTCGTCGGCCGCAACACCGAGGCCGCCGAGGCAGGGCTGCCGATTCTGCGGCACCAGGATCAGGACCTGTACTTCCGCGAGCACGTCGACCGCATCGGCATCGGCTACTACGGCCACCGGCCGATGCCCGTGGACATGTCCACGCTGGCCGCCGACACCGCTGGTGAGCAGATGCCGTCCATGTTGCCGTTCACCGACGAGGACTTCGTGCCCGCCTGGAATGAGTCGGTGAAACTCCTTCCGGTGCTGACTGATTCGAAGGTCGAGCAGGGCTTCAACGGTATCTTTTCGTTCACCCCCGACGGCTTCTCGATCATGGGTGAGCACCGCGAGCTCAGTGGCTTCTGGGTCGCCGAGGCGGTCTGGGTCACGCACTCGGCGGGCGTCGCGAAGGCCACCGCGGAGTGGATCATCGACGGCACCCCGTCCACCGACACCCACGAATGCGATCTGTACCGCTTCGAGGACGTCGCCCGCAGCGACGAGTTCATCATGACCACCAGTTCGCAGGCCTTCGTCGAGGTGTACGACATCATCCACCCGCACCAGTACCGCGAAGCGCTGCGCGGCCTGCGTACCAGCCCGTTCCATCCGCGGCAGCAGGAACTCGGAGCGTTCTTCTTCGAAGGAGGCGGCTGGGAGCGGCCCGCCTGGTACGAGGCCAATGCCGGACTGGCGCAACGTCTTTGCGACGAGGGCTTGGCCTTCCCCGAGCGTGACGAGTGGTCGGCGAAGTTCTGGTCGCCGATCTCGATCGCCGAGGCGCACTGGACCCGAGAACGCGTCGCGATGTACGACATGACACCGCTGACCCGCTACGAGGTGGTGGGCCCCGGCGCCGTCGGTCTGCTGCAGCGGCTCACCACCAACAACGTCGACAAGAGCGTCGGCTCGGTGACCTACACGATGATGCTCGACGAAACGGGCGGCCTCCGAAGCGATCTCACGGTGGCTCGGCTTGCCGCCGATCGCTTCCAGGTCGGCGCCAACGGGCCGATGGACTTCGACTGGATCAGCAGGCATCTCCCGGAGGACGGCAGCGTCTCGATCCGCGACGTCACCGGCGGGACCTGCTGTGTCGGGGTATGGGGACCCGCCGCACGGCATCTGGTGCAGCCGCTGTGTGGCGACGACCTGTCGCACGAGGGGTTCAAGTACTTCCGCGCGCTGCCCACCTACCTCGAAGCCATCCCCGTGACGATGATGCGGGTGTCCTACGTCGGCGAACTCGGTTGGGAGATCTACGCCGACGCCGCCTACGGCGCCGCGCTGTGGGACCTGCTCTGGGCGGCGGGCGAGGAGCACGGCGTGATCGCCGCGGGCCGGATCGCGTTCAACAGCCTGCGAATCGAGAAGGCCTACCGGTCGTGGGGCACCGACATGACCGCCGAGCACCAGCCCGCTGCCGCGGGCGTCGACTTCGCGGTCAGGATGGCCAAGGACGACTTCATCGGCAAGGCGGCGCTGGAATCGGCAGATCCGCCCTCGAAGAGGCTGTGCAGCATCGTCTTCCACGATCCCACGGCGATCGTGCTCGGCAAGGAGCCCGTCTTCGCCGACGGCGCAGGCGAGTGCATCGGATACGTCACGAGTGCCGCGTACTCCGCGACGGTGGGCCGCTGCATCGCCTACGCCTGGCTGCCCACGGGCACCGGGCCCGGCGACGTGGTTGCCGTGGACTACCGCGGCAGTCGGTACGGAGCCACGGTGCACGCCGAACCGGTGGTGGATCCCGAGATGGCGAGGATCAGGCGATGAGCGAGGCGTACGACGTCATCGTCGTCGGGGTCGGCGGGATGGGCAGTTCGGCGGCCTACCACCTGGCCGCCCGCGGCCAGCGGGTGCTCGGACTCGAGCGGTTCACCCCCGCCCACGACAGGGGATCCAGCCACGGTGGTTCACGCATCATCAGGCAGAGCTACTTCGAGGACCCCGCCTACGTGCCCCTGCTGCTGCGCGCCTACGAGCTGTGGGAGAGGCTGGCCGAGGACTCCGGGCGTGAGGTCTACCGCGTGACCGGCGGCCTGTTCAGCGGTCCGCCCGACTGCCTGACCGTGTCGGGCAGCAGGCGCGCCGCCGAGGAGTGGTCGCTGCCGCACGAGGTTCTCGACGCCTGCGAGGTCGCCGAGCGCTTCCCGAATTTCTCACTCCCGCGGGGAAACGTCGCGCTGTACGAGGCGATGGCGGGCTTCGCACGGCCGGAGCTCACGGTGCAGGCGCACATCGACCTCGCGATCCGCGATGGCGCCACGCTGAACTTCGGTGAACAGGTCCTCGACTGGGCGGAGACCGCGGGCGGGGTGCGGGTCACCACCGATCGCGGCACCTACACCGCGGGACAGTTGGTGATCTGTCCGGGGGCCTGGGCGCCGGAGTTGTTGGCCGAGTTCAAGATTCCGATCACCGTCGAACGCCAGGTGCTGTACTGGCTCGATCCGATCGGCGGCACGGGGCCGTTCGAGCACCATCCGATCTTCATCGACGAGAACGCCGACGGCGTACAGATCTACGGCTTCCCGGCGATCGACGGTCCGACCGGTGGCGTCAAGGTCGCGTTCTTCCGCAAGGGCATCGTCTGCACGCCGGACACCATCGACCGCGTGGTGCACCCGCAGGAGATCAGCGAGATGCGCGATCGCGTCGGCGAACTGCTGCCCGCCCTCGACGGACCGTGCCTGCACTCGGCCACGTGCATGTACTCCAACACGCCCGACGAGCACTTCGTCATCGCCCGTCACCCGGACTCCGCGAACGTCACGGTGGCGTGCGGGTTCTCGGGTCACGGCTTCAAGTTCGTGCCCGTGGTCGGCGAGATCCTCGCCGACCTCGCCATGACCGGTGCGACGGAGCACCCCATCGATCTCTTCGACCCACGGAGGCTGGTGACGCTGTGACGGTTGCCCCCGAACACCCGCCCGCCCTCCTCGCCACCCTGGCGGGCGACTTCTACACCAGCGACACGGTTTTCGCTGCCGAGCAGGACCGCATCTTCGAGAGCACGTGGTTCTGCGCCGCCCGCTCAGCCGAACTCGCCAACCCCGGCCAGTTCAAGAAGGTCCAGGTCGGGCGCGAGAGCGTGCTGGTGGTTCGCGGCAAGGAC